>Ga0209887_1000424_pt1 | contig 12622 bp, 13 predicted proteins | sample GWRWN1_30_40_FD_187230 | JGI IMG/M metagenome (GOLD analysis project Ga0209887, IMG submission 187230) | Riverbed sediment microbial communities from areas with no vegetation in Columbia River, Washington, USA - GW-RW N1_30_40 (SPAdes)... | ecosystem: Environmental > Aquatic > Freshwater > River...
GACGGCGAAGCAGGTCATCTTCCAGAAGCTCCGAGACGCCGAGCGGGAGATGACCTATGAGGAGTTCGCCGGGCGCGAGGGCGACGTGGTGACCGGCATCGTCCAGGCCCAGGAGCGGGACCGGCGGAGCATCCTGCTCGACCTGGGCAAGGTCGAGGCGCTGCTGCCTCACACCGAGCAGATTCCATCCGAGCAGGTCCGCCACGGCGAGCGAGTGAAGGCGTACATCACGGAGGTCCGTCGGGGGACGAAGGGTCCGCAGGTCGTCGTGTCAAGGAGCCATCCCGGCTTGCTCCGCAAGCTGTTCGAGATGGAAGTCCCCGAGATCGAGGAGGGCATCGTCGAGATCAAAGAGGTCGCTCGGGAGCCGGGACACCGCTCGAAGATCGCCGTGGCCTCGCGGGAGCCCGCGGTCGATCCGGTCGGCGCGTGCGTCGGCCCCAAGGGCTCACGCGTGCGCATGGTGGTGAACGAGCTTCGGGGGGAGAAGATCGATGTCGTGCCGTGGAGCGCCGACCCCGCACAGTTCGTGGCGAACGCGCTGCAGCCGGCGAAGGTGAAGGAGGTCATCACCGATCCGACCACCCAGACGGCCATGGTCGTCGTTCCCGACTATCAGCTGTCCCTTGCCATCGGCAAGGAGGGCCAGAACGCACGACTGGCGGCTCGCCTGACCGGCTGGCGGATCGACATCAAGAGCGAGACGCAGCACGCGGAGGAGCTGCGCGCACCTCGGGCGGCAGTCCAGGCGGCCGAGGAGGTCCCGCCGGAAACCCGCGCGGTCGTGGAACCCGAGCCCGAGCCCGCGGCCGACGACGAGAAGACGGCCGGGGCCGCGGAGGGTCCTCCCGTCCAGGTCGACGACGAGCTGGCCACAGTTGAACCCGCGCCCGCCGTGGTCGAGGAGACCGTCGAGGGCTGAGTCGTGGCTCCCCGCACGGGGCCCCATCGCATCTGCGTCGGCTGCCGGAAGGCTGCGGGCAAGCTCGACCTCATCAGGATCGTGCGAACGCCGCGGGGCGAGGTCCTGGTGGACGCAAACGGCACGGCGCCGGGACGAGGCGCGTACGTGCACGCCGATCGGGCGTGCGCGACGGCGGCGATCGCGCGCGGGACGCTGGCCAGGTCCCTTCGGGTGGGCCTGCGAGCGGAGGAAGCCGCTAGGCTAGGTGACGAGATCGAACGGGAGATCGAACGGGACGTGCGGCGATGAGAGTTCACGAGCTGGCGAAGGAACTGGGGGTGACGAGCAAGGACCTGCTCGCCGCCCTGGACGCGATGGGGTTCGAGGGCCGCACCGCTTCCTCCTCGGTCCCCGACGAGGCCGTTCCCCGCTTGCGGGCTTCGGGCGGCAAGGCCGTCCCCGGCGCCAAGCCGAAGGCAGCCCGGGAGGAGCCGGTGGCCAAGGCCCGGGCCAAGCCCAGAGCCAAGGCCGAGCCCGAACTGGAACCCAAGGCGGAGCCTGAACCGGAACCCACCGCGGCTCGACCCGACGGGGCGGCAACGTCGACGGTCGCCGTTCCCCCGGTTGGTGCCACCCCCCCGGGGAAGCCGGCACCGGCGGCCGCGCCGGCCAAGCCGACGCTGCCGTCCCTCAAAGTCGTCCGTGGCTCCAGCGCCCAGGACCTCGCCGAGAAGGTGGGCCGGACCCCTGCCGACATCGTGAAGATCCTCCTGTCGTTGGGAGAGATGGTCACCGCGACACAGTCGCTCTCGGACGAGGCCATCGCCCTCGTTGCCACGGAGCTCGGGTACGAGTCCGAGGTCGTCGGCTTCGAGGAGGAGTTTGAGGAGGAGGAGCAGGTCGACGAGAGCCGCCTGCGACCCCGGCCGCCGGTGGTCACCGTCATGGGACACGTCGACCACGGCAAGACGCTCCTTCTCGACGCCATCCGAAAGACCGATGTCGTTTCGCAGGAGTTCGGAGGTATCACCCAACACATCGGGGCCTACCAGGTGCACGTGAACGGGCGGGAGATCACGTTCATCGACACGCCGGGCCACGAGGCCTTCACGGCGATGCGGGCTCGAGGCGCCCAGGTCACGGACATCGCGGTGCTCGTGGTGGCCGCCGACGACGGGGTCAAGCCGCAGACGGTTGAGGCCCTGGACCACGCGCGGGCCGCAGGGGTGCCGATCATCGTGGCCGTGAACAAGGTGGATAAGCCCGAGGCCGACCCCCAGCGGGTCCGCCAGCAGATGGTGGAGCTCGGCGTCGTGCCGGCGGAATGGGGTGGGACCGTCGAGTTCGTCGACGTGTCGGCGAAAGCCAGGACCAACCTGGACGGCCTGCTCGAGACGATCCTCTTGGTCGCCGACCTCGAGGAGCTGAACGCCGATCCCGAGGGCCGGGCTCGCGGCGCCGTCATCGACGCCAACCTGGACAAGGGCCGGGGAGCGGTCGCGTCGGTGCTGGTGCAGAGGGGTTCGCTCGACGTGGGGGACGCCCTCGTCGCCGGCAGCGCCTGGGCCAAGGTCCGGGCCATGCTGGACGAAAACGGGCGGCCCGTGAAGCAGGCCGGTCCCAGCAAGCCGGTGCAGATCCTCGGGTGGTCGGCGGTTCCGAACGCCGGCGACGACTTCCGCGAGGTCGAGGATGAGCGCGAGGCCCGGCATCTCGCGCAGGAGCGCGAGGCCAAGTTCCGGGCGGCCGAACTCGTGACCAGCCGCCCCCCCACGCTGCAGGAGCTGATGGCCCAGGCCCGCCAGGCCGAGGTTCCCGATCTGAACCTGGTGGTGAAGGCCGACGTCCAGGGCTCGCTCGGGGCCGTCATGGACGCCTTCCTGAAGCTGCCGCAGGAAGAGGTCAGGGTGAACATCATCCACGGGGCAACGGGGGCGATCACGGAGAGCGACATCGCGCTGGCCGTGGCGTCGGACGCCATCGTGGTGGGATTCAACGTTCGCCCCGACGCCAACGCCCGGGAGCTCGCGGACCGCGAGGGCGTCGACGTCCGCCTGTACCGGGTCATCTACGAGGCCATCGACGACATACGAAGCGCTCTCTCAGGCATGCTGAAGCCCGAGGAGAGGGAGATCGAGCTCGGTCGGGCAGAGGTCCGGGCCCTGTTCCGGGTTCCCCGGGTCGGCGTGGTCGCGGGCTCGTACGTTGTGTCGGGCAACATCACGCGCAATTCGCGGGCCCGCGTGGTTCGCGACGGTGTGGTGGTGTACGAGGGCCGGATCGGCTCGCTCCGACGGTTCAAGGACGACGTCCGGGAGGTGGCGGAGGGCTTCGAATGCGGAATCTCGATCGAGAACTTCCAGGACGTCCACGAGGGCGACATCATCGAGGCGTTCGAGGTCCGGGAGGTCGCCCGGCAGCTGTAGGCGCCGCCCGGAGGGCCAGATGCTCGTTGCGCTGGAACGGTTCGACCTGCGGATCCCCGGATGCGGGTCGCTCAAGGAGAAACGCCACGTGGTGAAGACGCTCACCGGGGGCATCCGGTCGAAGTTCAACGTCGCGGTGGCGGAGGTGGACCACCACGACCTGTGGCAGCGGACGACCATCGCCGTCTCGGCAGTCTCCGGCGACAGCTATCACGCGAAGCGCGTCATGCACGAGGTCGAGAAGTTCGTCGAGCGATGGGCCGAGGTCGAGGTCATCGACGCGGACCTCACCTTGCATTCACCCGATGACTGAGGGGACCCGCCCCGGAAGGGTGTCGGAGGAGTTCCGGGAGATCCTGGCGGAGGAGATCCCGAAGCTCAAAGACCCCAGGATCGGTTTCGTCACCGTGACGCACGTACGGGTGACCCCAGATCTCCGGCTGGCACGGGTCTTCTACACGGCCATGGGGGACGAGAAGGAGCGCAGGGCCACGGCCGCGGGCCTCCGTTCGGCCCGGGCGCATCTGCGTCAGGTGGTCGGGGGCCAGGTCCGGATCAAGACCCTTCCGGACCTCCAGTTCGAGGAGGACCGGTCGATCGAGGCCGCTGATCGGATCGACCGGCTGATCCGCGGGCTGCACGAGGAGGAGAGGTGAGCGAGCAGATGGCCCGTGCGGCCGAGATCCTGTCGGGCGCCAAGGAGGTCGCGCTGGCCTGCCACGTGAACCCCGACACCGACGCGCTCGGCTCGATGCTCGGACTGTCGATCGTCTTGCGATCGCGGGGAGCCCACACCGTGACCTCCTTTGCCAACGAGCCATTCGAGGTTCCGCGGTGGGCCGCCGTCCTGGCGGGTACCGAGGCGCTGATCCCGCCGGCCACCTTCCCCAAGGAACCCGAGGTCATGGTGACCTGCGATGCCGCGTCCCTGGACCGGCTGGGCTCACTGGGCGCGAACGCGGCTCGGGCCCACGAGCTGATCTGGATCGATCACCACGTGAGCAACGAGGGGCTGGGGACGATCCCCCTGATCGACCCGTCGGCCTCCTCCACGTGCGAGATGGTCTTCCGGCTGGTCCGAGCCATGGGCGGGGACCTGCCGGACGAGGCCGCCAAGTGCCTGTACGCCGGGCTGGTCACCGACACCGGGAGGTTCCAGTACGCCTCCGTCCGGCCGGAGACGCTGCGGCTTGCGGCGGAGCTCCGCGAGCATCCGTTCGACCACACGCGAGTGGCCCAAGCGCTGTACGAGGACAACGCGACGGCGTACCTGAAGCTTCTGGGGGTCGCGCTCCATCGCATGACGCTGGCCGGGAGGGCCGACCTGGCATGGACCTACCTGACGCAGGCCGATCTGGCGGGAGCCGGCGTGCACCCCAGTGAGACCGACGATCTCATCGACGTCGTGCGGACGGCGCGGGAGACCGACGTGGCCGCGGTGATGAAGCAACAGCGCGACGGCAGGTTCCGGGTCAGCCTTCGCTCCCGGGGGGGCAACGACGTGTCGAAGGTGGCGTCGATCTTCGGCGGGGGCGGCCATCGGCTGGCGTCGGGATACACCTCGAACCACGGCTTGGCGGGGACGGTGGAGCGGCTGGAGGCCGCGCTGCGCGGCGAGCCCGTGGAGCCGTGAGCCTCGTCGAGGGGCTCCTGCTGGTGGACAAACCGAGGGGGGTCACGTCACACGACGTGGTCGACGCGGCTCGCCGGGCGCTGGGCATCCGGAGGATCGGGCACGCCGGAACGCTCGACCCCATGGCTACCGGGCTTCTCATCCTTGGCGTCGGCCGGGCCACCCGGCTGCTCCGGTTCATGGCGGACCTCTCGAAGACCTATGAGGGCACCGGGCTGCTGGGGGTGGAGACCGACACGCTCGACGCCGAGGGCACGGTGGTCCGGACCGCCGGCGTGAACGTCGACCGGGCGGCGCTGGTACGAGCCATCGCGGGGCTGGTCGGCGCATCGATGCAGCCGCCTCCAGCGTATTCGGCGGTCAAGGTGGGCGGACGCAAGCTGTACGAAGCGGCGAGGACCGGCGAGCCGGTGGAAGCCGCGCCTCGCCTCGTTCGGGTCGATGCGTTCGACCTGCTGGCGTTCGACCCTCCGCAGTTCGACTTCCGCGTCACCACCTCGGGTGGGACGTACGTTCGGGTCCTCGTGGCCGACGTTGGGGCCGATGTTGGCAGCGGTGCTCACCTGATCCGACTGGTCAGGACTGCCATCGGCCCGTTCCACGTGCGGGATGCCGTCGCCATGGGGGAAGCCGGCGACCCGCTCCCCATCGAGGCCGCGGTGGCGCACCTTCCTCGGATCGACCTCGAGCCCGACGAGGCCACCGCGGCGACCCACGGGCGGATCCTCGGCCCGGCGGGGATCGAGGGACCGTATGCCGTGTTCGGTCCGGAGCGTGTGCTCATCGGCGTGTATCGAGACGACGGAGCCAAGGCGCGCCCGCAGGTCATCCTGGCGTAGGCTTCGGTCTCATGGACGAACGTGACGCTCGAGCCGCGCGCAAGAAACTCATCTGGCGGGTCGTGCAGATCCTCATCTCCGTCGTGCTCGTCGTGGCCATCTTCGCCTACGCGATCCCCAAGATCGCCGACTACCGGTCGGTGTGGCAGGCCTTCACCAACATGACCTGGCTGGAGCTCACGTCGTTGGTCGTGGCGACGGTGTTCAACCTGTTCACGTACTGGTGGCAGAACATGGCGTCGATCCCTGGGCTCAGGCTGCCGCAGGCAGCCGTGAACAACCAGACGACGACCTCGATCGCCGACACGATCCCGGGGGGCGGCTACATCGCGGTCGGGGTGGGGTACACGATGTACCGGTCGTGGGGGTTCCCGACATCGGTCATCGCACTCTCGGCGCTGGTCACCGGGATCTGGAACGTGTTCATGAAGCTCGGGCTGCCGGTGATCGCGCTCGCCATCCTCGCCGTCCAGGGTCAGGCGAGCGGGGCGCTCGTTTTGGCCTCGCTGGTCGGGGTGGCCGTTTTGGCCGCCGGGGTCGTGCTGTTCGCGCTGGTGCTGTGGAAGAAGGAGCTCGCCCGCCGCATCGGCGACGCGCTGGGACGGGCCGTCTCGTTCCTCCTGCGGCTGATCCGCAAGCCGGCCGTGGAGCACTGGGGAGAAGCCGCGGTTCGGTTCCGCCGGCAGACCATCGACCTGGTGTCAAAGCGCGGGATCGCGCTCACGGCCACCACCATCGTGAGCCACCTGGCGCTGTTCCTGGTCCTGCTGCTGGCGGTCCGCCACGTCGGCGTCTCCGAGAGCGAGATCAGCACGGCCCAGGTCCTCGGCGTGTTCGCCTTCGGGCGACTGGTGACGGCGCTCCCCCTCACGCCCGGTGGCCTCGGCCTGGTCGAGCTGAGCTACATCGGCGGCCTGATCCTGGCGGGCAGGGCGCACACCAACGTGCCGACGGAGGTCTTCCACGCGCAGGTGGCGGCGGCCGTCCTGGTGTTCCGCACGCTCACCTACGGGATCCAGATCCCGATAGGAGCCTTCACCTACCTGATCTGGCGGTTCAACAAGAGCTGGCGCAAGCCCGTGGAGGCGGAGCGCGAGCCGCAGGCGGCCGCCGCGTCGTCGGGCGGCGGGTCCGCTTAGGGCGACGTGTCCGCCCAACCCTCGGGCGGCGCGCCGGCGCGGACCGGGGAGCCGCGCATCCGCATCGCGACGTCGCGGACCTCGGTGGTCACGGCCGCCGAGCCGAGCGCCACGCCGGCCCCCAGCACCACGCCGGCTACCACGTCTGACAGCCAGTGCGCGTTCAGGTACACGCGCGAGAAGGCCATCACGAACGCGAACAGCACGGCGATGGCCTCCCACTTCCGCCGTCGCGGTCCGGAGGGCATGAGCACGAGCACTAGCGCGACCGCGGTGGCGGCGGCGGCCACCGCATGGCCGGACGGGAACGAGTAGCCCGTGATGGCCACGAGCTCGTTCGGTGGGCGGCCGCGGTGGAAGAAGGCCTTGGCCCCGGTCAGGAGCACCTCGGCCGCAACCCAGGTGAGGACCCACGCCCCGAGGGCCCGCCACTTCCGGCGGAATGCCAGCCACAACGAGACCACCGCTCGGATGGGGATCGTCACGTACCCGCCGCCGATCACGTTCAGGGCTCGGGCCACCGCCGACAGGACCACGTTTCGGATGTGGTCCATAGCCCGGTAGGTGGACTGGTCGAGGCGCCCGATGGGGGCGAACGTCGTCGCCGGCGCGGCCCCGGGAGGATGGCGTCCGACGCCGATGAACAGCAGGACCAGGAAGAGGAGCAAGCACAACGAATACAGGAAGGTCCGTCGGTGGTTGCTCAGCACGTTAGCCTCGCCTATCCCGGGCAGGGCGGGGCCTCCGCTCCGCACAGGATGAGCCCGGACTCCTCCTTCGCCCGCTTCACCAGCACGGAGCGGGCGACGAAGGACAGGGCCTGCTGAGCCTCGAGCGCGAGCGTCGCCGCCGCGCCCGTGGCGAACCGGAACCGGTTGGTGACACACCCGCCGGGGAACCGAAGGTACCGGTTGACCTGGAAGGTCGGCGGCAGGCTGATGGGCTCCTCGTAGACGCGAACGCCGGGGATGGCCCCCGCCCCCGCCGTCACCTCGACCGCGTTCGACACGTCGCAGGAACCGGTCAACGTGATCTCGAGCGCGTGGAAGCCGGCCCGGTCCGAGTTCAGGAAAAACTGGGCCGAGCCGCTTCCGATGCGGGAGCCGTCGTAGGACCAGCCTGACGGGAACTCCGCGATGCAGGGAACGAGCGTGGCCGACGGCACGGCCTGGGCTGTCAGGATCAGCGCATTCGCGTTCGTGGCACCGCACGTGGGCTCTTGCGGGTACAGGCCCCCGCACGCCGGCACGAGCATGGCAGCCGCGCCCAAGGAGACGATGGCGGCTCCGAGCCGCCCCCGCCGCCTCACGCGAACACCGCCCAGTTGTTGGCGACCACGAGGAGGGCCACCAGCGCGAGGAGAAGCACTCCGGCCGTCCTGACGATGCGTCGCACGCTCCACCGTTGGATGGAGACCGCTTTGCGCTCCGGGGCCAGTGCTCGGAACTCGCCCACGAGGTCCCGGCCATCCTGTTTGAGCATGCTCCGAAGTTGCGTGGGGCTGGCCACACCACGAGCGGCGGCGAAAGCCTCGGCGATGTCGTCCTCCGTGAAGCTCTCGAGCGCGTGCTCGTAGACCCGCTTCGCGTCGCTCTTCACCGCGAGCACCAGCATCATGTTCGCCAGGTCGACGGCCTGTCGCCATGGGGACGGCCGGACCTGAACGAAGAACACGTCGATCACCAGGACCTTGCCATCGCGAACCATGAGATTCGCCGGCTTGATATCCCGGTGGGCGAGCCCCTCGTCCCACATCTTGCGGACGATCTGGAGCCCCTCGTCGATGCCCGCGTCGTCGATCTCGGCATCACCGATCTCGACCGCCCCGTCGAAGAACTCCATCACGATCATGTACTCGCGCTCCGGAGTGATCTCCACGATGCCATAGGGCCTGGGAGTGGGGAGCCCCTCGTCGTACAGGAGGCGAAGCGTGTAGTCCTCGTACTCCACGAACCGCCGAACGGACTGGAAGGGGGTCTCGTCCTCCAGCGCCCCGTACAGGATGGAGCGGCCGAGCTTGTACCAGCGGTCCGCCCGGACATGGGTCTTCGCGTAGAGCTTGGCGAACAGGTACTGCTCGGGTTCGTCTTCCGTGGCCGCGACCCGCAGGCGAAGCGGCGTGGATCCGCCAGACCCTTCCAGACCGATCGGCTTGATCTGGAGGATCTCGTAGCCCAGCTGGTCCTGGACGGCCCGGCGGATGGCCTCCCCGCGCCGCCCGCCGACGTCCAGGTGCGCGGCCTTCCCTCTACGGTAGGTCACCGGGAACACATCGTTCGGCGTGTACCACCGGAAGGCCACGAGAGGGATGGCGATGCCCATGATGGCGCCGAACGCGGCGTCGGTGGGGTGGTCCACCGCGAGGTACAGGCGGGCGAACACGAGCAAGAGGATGACGCCGCCGACGATCCATTTCGCAATCTCGCGGGGACGACCCTGGACGACGAGCGCGTACACGATGCCGACGAGCGAGGCGGCCAGTCCCACCAACGGCCGGGAGGGCATCGAGTACCCCTCCCACGGCGCGATGATCGTGATGCCGAGCGGCCGGCTCCGCCCGAGGAGGGTCGAGATCTGGTACGCGACGATCTCTGCCGCCAGGATGCTCGCCAGGAACACGAACAGGTGCCGCCAACGCCGGAACCCGACGAGCGCGGCGATGGTTCCCCATCGCAGCGCGCGGATCGTCCACCTCGACGCCAGCAGGTTGACGAACAGCACGACGTCCGTGAGCGAGTCGGTCCGCAGGTTCGCGATCCAACGCAGCCGCAGGGTGTCGAACCGGTCGAAGATCCCACCGAGCGGCTGGAAGAACGCCACGCCGATCAGGACGCTGAGGAAGTACATCACCATGACGATCCAGAACTTGCCGCTCCGACCGAGCTCGTGGGGGAGCGGGGGCGCTTCCCCCGAGGGTCGCCGGTGCCGCCTGCCGGTCTGGCCGGGCCCAGGACTCCGCTGCTCCCTGGCCCCCCCAAAGGTCTCGTTGGTGACGTCCAAATGATCGCCCGTTCGTCGAAAGCCCGACTCTACTCCAGGGCGTCTGGGATCCCGCGCTTGGCGAGCCATCCAGCGGCCACCGCGGCTGATGCCTCGCCCGCGGCGACGTCGCGGTTCATGCGTTGCAGGTCCCCGGTGGTTAGGTCAGCTGAGACGGCGTCGGTGACCTCCGCCAGCCGGGGCCCGAACCTGGCCAGGGCGTCGGTCCTGACGATCGGCGTGACGTTCTCCGCCGGCTGGAGGTGCCGGTCGTCCTTCAGCAAGACGAAGCCGTGGGCGTCGATCTGTCCGTCGCTCGTGAAGAGCAGGGCCGCCTGTACCTGCCCGGCCTGGAGGGCCGCCACAGTGAGCGGGCCTCCCTCGTCGAGCGGCACGAACGACTCGAACCGCAGGCCGTACAGGGACACGAGTCCCTCCAGGCACAGGGGCCGCTCTCGGCACTCGGGCGGCCCGCCGAAGGCCATCTGCGGCGCCACCGGTCCGAGGTCGCTGATGGTATGCAAGCCGAACCTGGTCGCCGTCTCCTTCGTGACCACGATCCCGTTCCGGTCTTGCGCCGGCGACGCAGCGAGAACGGTGAGGCCGCGCGACGCCATCGCGCCCGCCAGCGCGCGATGCGTCGCGCGCTCGTCCGCCGATGCCGATCCACCTCCCGCCACGAACTCGAGCGCACTTCCCGCGTACTCGGGGACGAGCTCGACCAATCCCTTCTGGAGCGCCGGCTGGACGAGCTCCCGCGCGCCCAGGTCGAGGGCGAGCTCGACGCGGAAGCCGGCCGACCGAAGGGCCTGCCCGTAGAGCTCCGCGAGCAGCACGCTCTCGGAGAAGTTGAACGACGCGACGGTGATCGCGCCGTCGTCGAGGGCGGTCGTCCGGAGAGTTGGGGATGACCCGCACGCGACAAGCAGCAGGAACGGGAGGAGCATCGCGGTCCGCCACCGAAGCACGACCGTCCTCCTTCCGGGCGTGGGATCGGCCAAGGCTATTCGAAAGCCGCGGGTTCCGGAGCCGGGAGGATTGTTCGATAGGCTGCCGCGCGTGGAGCTGCGGCATGGACTGGAGTCGCTTCCGCTCGGCTCCGGCGCGACAGTCGTGACGGTCGGGTTCTTCGACGGCGTGCACCTAGGTCATCACGCCGTCTTCCGCCGAATTGTCGAGGTCGCCCGGGAGCGCGGACTCCGATCCGTTGTCGTCACCTTCGACCGGCATCCCCGGGAGACCCTGACCCCGGGCAGGGAGCCGAAGCTCCTGACGACCCCGGAGCGCAAGGCTCGGCTCATCGAGGCAGCCGGTGTGAACGTCCTCCTCGTCCTCCGGTTCGACCGACCCTTCTCCCTCGTCCCGGCAGAGGAGTTCGTCCGCCGCGTGCTGGCGGAGGGCCTCTACGCCGAGCACGTGGTCGTGGGGGCGAACTTCACGTTCGGACACGAGGCCCGCGGGACGGTGGAGACCCTCCGCACCCTCGGCCCGGCCCACGGGTTCACCGCCGAGGAGGTCCCCATCCTCGAGCTCGATGGCCGTCCCGTCTCCTCGTCATCGATCCGCGAGGCGCTCGCGGAAGGCGACCTGGAGTGGCCGACGAAGGCACTCGGCCGACGGCACGCCGTCGAAGGGACCGTCGTCACCGGGGCGGGTCGAGGGGTGGACCTCGGTTTCCCCACGGCGAACCTTGAGACCGATCCCCGGGTGCTGTTGCCCAGGACCGGCATCTACGCGGGACGCGCGTCGATACAGGAGCGGCCCTACGTCGCGGCCATCAGCGTGGGGACCAATCCGACGTTCGGCCGGGAACCGGTCCACGTCGAGGCCTACCTGCTGGACTTCGCAGGCGAGCTCCGCGGCCAGACACTCACCGTCGAGTTCTGGGCCAGGCTCCGTGACGAGGAGCGATTCGACTCGCCCGAGGCTCTCACCCGGGCCATGGCCGAGGATGTCCGCCGCACCAGCGAGCTCGTGCCGGCGCCGGAGGCACGGCCGGCATGAGGGGCCGGGGCACGACGGGTCCTCTTCCGGCGCCCCGCGAACGAGGCGAAGCAGTCGTGTTCCGACGGCCATCCGGTGCCCCGCTGGCGGCGTCTGGTAGCCTTTTCCCTGGTCATGGCATTGACGACGGAGTCCCGCTCAAAGATCATCGCCGAGTATCGGCGTGCCGAGAACGACACCGGCTCTGCCGAGGTCCAGATCGCGGTGCTGTCCACACGCATCAACGAGCTGACCGAGCACTTGAAGACCCACAAGGAGGACCATCACTCCCGGCGGGGCCTGCTCCAGATGGTCGGGCGCCGCCGCCGGCTGCTCGAATATCTCCGCCGCAAAGACATCGAGCGGTACCGGACGCTGATCGCCCGCCTGGGACTGAGGCGGTAACCGACGAGGCGGCGGCCTGAGGCCGCCCGTTCGGAAGGGGTGATGCGCACGAGCAGCTGAGATCGGCGAAGGAGGGGGTCGGTTATCAGTAGCGAGTCCCCGGACCCCGGAGGCTCACCACTGACAACTGGCCGAACCTCCCCGCCTCCCGATACCACCCATCGGTCCTCGCGGCGAAGCCGCGCAGGAGGCACCCAAGGAGGAAGGCCAGTGGCCGTCATCAAGCGTACGAAGACCGTGGGCTCGCAGGACATGACCCTCGAGTCCGGCAAGCTCGCGATGCAGGCGGAGGGATCCGTCGTCGTCACCTATGG
>Ga0209887_1000426_pt1 | contig 12616 bp, 16 predicted proteins | sample GWRWN1_30_40_FD_187230 | JGI IMG/M metagenome (GOLD analysis project Ga0209887, IMG submission 187230) | Riverbed sediment microbial communities from areas with no vegetation in Columbia River, Washington, USA - GW-RW N1_30_40 (SPAdes)... | ecosystem: Environmental > Aquatic > Freshwater > River...
CTGTTGCGATGCACCCAACCTGTGCTTTTCAGGACAGAGCCGCTAGGGAAAGAACACTTAAGTGTATCCGACGTGAGGAGGCCAGCCATGCAGACGAAGACAGAAACGAAGAACAGGCGGCGACCAGAGTCGAGAGGGGTCACGGCGCCGCGTCAACTCGCTACAACCACCGATCTCAAGCCCGAGGATGTGCGCGCGGTCACCGAGACGGTGAATCCGTTGATCGCCGACTCGTTCGCTCTGTACGTAAAGACGAAGAACTTCCACTGGCATCTCTCGGGGCCACGATTTCGCGACTACCATCTCCTGTTCGATGAGCAGGCCGCAGCCATCCTGGATTCGATTGATATTCTGGCGGAACGCGTGCGAAAGCTTGGCGGTTTGATCATACGGAGCATCGGCCACATTGCCCGGCTCCAGACCGTCCAGGATGACAACGACGAATTCGTGCCGACGTCCGAGATGATCAACCGGCTGCTCGCCGACAATCGGAAGATGGCGGAGGCCCAGCGGGAAGCGATCGAGGTCTGCGACGACCACGACGACACTCCGACGGGGAACATTCTTCAGGAGATCCTCGATCAAACCGAGCGGCGAATCTGGTTCCTGTTTGAGCTGAGCCAGTCGGACGAATAGCTTCTCCACCCGTAGCCTAGAATCAAGGGGCCGGCCCTCCCAGCCGGCCCTTTGCCATAGAACATCCACTTTCTGCGACTGCTACCCGGCCTCCAACGGGTACGGTGCTACCGGACTTAGTGGAGGCCAGTATGCGCCTGGGATGGCTTTTCCTCACAATCCTTCTTCTGATCCACGACCCTGCGCTGGGCGCGGAGTGGGCGTCATTTGAGCACCCGAATCCCCCGCTCGCGATCCAATACCCTAGCGAGTGGACGCGGCTTAGCGCGGACAAGCTGGCACTGCTCGTGCTCGTGGCGCCAGGCTCAAAGGGCCTGGGCGTGATCGTCGTGGGAGCACCATTGGATCCGGGCGACACTCTGGATGATCTGCTGGCCGATTTGCCCCGGGTCATTCCAACGAGATTTTCTGGCTATCAGCCCCTGCGCACTGATCGCACATCCCTCGCGGGCCGGCCCGCATTCGTCCACTACTTCACAGGGATTCGGAATGGGGTGCGACTCTATATCATGATGGCCGCGGTGACTACAGACACGCACGGATATCTAGTGTTTGGAATGACGCCGGCCGACTCCCCGCGCCTGCGTGAAGAGCTCACTCTACTTCAGAAGATTCTCGTTGGCTTCCGACCAGGCGGCTGAAGCTGAACTAGCTATCTTCGAAACGCAGCGCAAATAATGCAGTCGTAGGCGGGCACTTCGTAAGAGTACAACTCAGATGCAGCTTCACGCGCTCGGCGATCCCAGCCAGCATCACCAGCTGCCAGATACTGTCCGGTTTGGCCCTCTGTACTAGGTTCATGTCGATTCGCAGAGAAACCGCAGGTAGTCGCCCTTGATCGCATCCACCCTGGTAACGGAGACGAAGATGTGGATGACGAAGATGATGACGGCGAGTTAACCTATCACGCGGAGAGGATGGATAAGAATTGGGTATCAGGATTGATCCTGAACAAAACGAAGTCCGTGCACTCGAACGCGTCACCAATTGGCGTCGCGAACGCGTGGTCGAAATTGGTTGCGGCGATGGCCGGCTCACGTTACGTCTCGCGCGGTTGGGTGCCTTCGTCCATGCGATTGACCCGGATGCGAAACTTATTCGCACCGCCCGTAGGAATCTGCCCAGCCGGTTCGCCAAGCGCATCCGCTATCACGTCGGACAAGCAGAACACCTTAACCATGCGAACGAATCATTTGACCTCGTGGTATTCGCCTGGGCGCTGTGATGAATCGCACATAAGGGCATGGTCCATGCCCTCCGCGAAGCACATCGGGTGCTCAAACCGAACGGCATCCTGATTGACCTGCGTCCCGCGCTTGTTCATCGTCGCGTTGGAATCGAGCGCGCGGGTCGCTTTCGGCAACTCGGTAGGATGTACGAGTCGCTTGACGACGACCGCGCGGCCAATCGTTCCGTCGCGTCCGTCCTGCGCGCCGGTCTGTTCAGAGCCGAGTGGCACACACGGTTCAGTTGCAGGCGCGTGATGGATTCGCTGAGTGACTTTCGTACTTTCATTGACGAATTCGTTGCGCTGGGCACGGACCTACCTCCTCACGACCGGCTGATCCACCGGGTCCAACGTGCGCTCGAGACGACGGGGAGCACGAAGAAAATTGTGGTGAGGGGACCTCTGACGATGAACGTGCTGAGGAAACGGGACGTAGCGGCGCTTGAAGGAGGCAGCCATGGCTTCGGTCTTTGATGGTCGCCGTGAGTTTCTTCGCCACACGGTCGCGACTCTTGCCTACCGCGGAGGCAAGGTCATACGCGACGTGCCTGAAGGCTTCGCCTCAGTCCGGGCCTGTGAAACCTGCCGGTCAGCCGGGGAGATCCTAAGGCATGTCGGCGACCTTCTTGAGTGGGCTCTCTGGATCGCCAAGGGAGAACACCGTTGGCGCGACGCCGCAGCACAGTCGTGGGCAGCCGAAGTCGAGCGATTCTTCGACGGGCTTCGCCGGCTCGACGAGTACCTCGCCACAGATACGCCGCTTGGGTACCCTGCTGAGAAGCTCTTCCAGGGTCCTATTGCCGATGCCATCAACCACGTTGGTCAACTCGCGACGTTGCGTCGTCTCGCTGGTTCTCCGGTCCGCGGTGAGAACTACTTCAAAGCCGAAATCGTCGTGGGTCGGGTCGGCGCGGAACAGTCCTCGAAGCGCGTAGAGTTCGATTGATCAGACGAGTAATCCCGTAATCGAAGTGGGCAATGAAAATCACGAGGGCCTGGGACTTGATCACAGGCCCTCGGACATTCGACCCTGCCCACAATCCTACACTTGCTGCTCTTCATGCACCCTCACTGCCTGCACCAGATCATCCTGCTCCAGGAAGAATGCGTCGGTCTGAACACCCAACGCCTCGTAGATTCTGCTGCGGAAGGCGCGAAGGTTAGCCCAGACCGCAATATCGATGATTCCGCCGTCATCCAACCCTACCTCGTGTAGCCGCAAGATGAGCTCTTTGGTCGGATGGCCCGTGGCCGCTGCCACGGCGTAGTCAAGGATGGTCACTTCGCGTGCGCTGAGGCCGGCGCTACGATAGTTCCGCAAAACCGATCGTACTCTGTCCAATCCTCCGAGATCGCGCTCTACCTCAGTGGCATATACCAGAACGCAGTAGGTAGATCCCAACCGGTCGGCCACCAGCAGGCTGATCAGCCGTCGCTCCTGCGGCGTGAGAGTGGAGGCTTCCTTAACTGAGCCGGTAAATGTGTCGAAGGCCTGCGCCAGATCCAGTTTGATGGACAGCGCTTTGGTTGCTTCCATCACAAACCCTAGCCGTGCCAGCTCCGCTTCATAGACTTTGCGCAGGGATCCTGTTACTTCGCCTTCATTCAGCGTGCGGATCCAAGCCATCTCCTGTCACCTCGACGCCTACGGTTTTCTGGCAACGAAGATCACCGACCGTGCCACCTTCGCCTGCCGTGCCTGCGGGATGAGTCGACGCATCTGGGCGATCAACTCCGGAGTGAACAGCGGGTACTGTTCGCATTCATCGACACCGAATGGTAGTTCCTCACCACGCTGTATGTCTTCGAATCCGATATTCTTCAGCTTGCTGACGAAGACACGCTCCGCCAGGGCGCCGGATAGTCAGCCCGCCCACGCCTCGGCACTGGTCTGGATCTGCGGCGGCAGGTCCTCGTCCACGACGATGTCGGCGACGACCATCCGGCCACCTGAGCGCAGGGTACGGAAGATCTCCGCGAAGGCGCGCGATTTTCGAGGCGAGAGGTTCACGACGCCGTTGCTGATGACGACGTCCACGCTGCGTTCGGGCACCGGGATCCCCTCGATCTCACCCCGCACCCACTGTACATTGCGTACGCCGGCCTCTACCGCGTTGCGCGCGGCGATCTCCAGCATCTCTGGCAAGGTGTCGAGCCCAATGGCTTTGCCGGACGGCGCGACTGCGTGCGCGGCGAGGATAGTATCGATGCCACCGCCGCAGCCCAGGTCCATAACTACCTCTCCCGGCCGTAGTCTTGCTGCTCGCACTGGGTTGCCCACGCCAAGCGCTTGCTCGATTGCTCCGCGCGGGAGCAGGGCGAGTTGCTCAGGATCGTACAGGCGTTCCGCGACGGTACTCTTCGTCCCGATTACTGCCCGATAAGCTTGACGGACTGACTCTTTGATACTCTCCTGCCCCAGCAGGTCTTCGCTGGCCAGCGCGACGGGATTGTGCGTATGGTCACTCATGATTTCTCTCCCAGCCCCTTGAGGAAGGTCTCCAGTTTCGCTCGTGACTCAGGGGGAACCTCCGTTGCACTCCCAGGCTGCTTGAGTCGATCCCGGATCTGCTTGGCAAATTCCAGCTCTCCGCAGCAGTGCCGGCATAGCCCCAGGTGCTCTTCCAGTTCCTCCTGCTGCGCTCGACCCAGGTTGCGGTCCAAATAAGCCCACAATCGCGAGACAGCATCCTTGCAGTTGATCACACCTGTGCCTCCTGTTGTGGCGTCAGTAGCCGGTTGCGGTTCGCATACTCCCACAAATCTTGCTCGAGTTGCTTGCGGCCTCTGTGGAGCCAGGCCAGCACCGTACCCAACGGCTTGTTCATGATCGCGGCGATTTCCCGTGTTTTGTACTCATAGACATAGGCGAGGATGAGCGCGACACGGTGCGATGGATGCAGCCGCTGTAACACCTCAATAATTTTTATATCGTCGAAAAGCTCGAGGAAATCCAGGTGGACGCGATCCGAATACGGGAAGGGATCCTCTTCGACGATTTTGTCGAACAGGTCGAAGTTCTCATCGACGCTCACGGCGTCACTGGTGTGTTCGGCTCTTAGACGATCGTGGAAGGATGTGGTCAGAATACGGGTCAGCCACAACCGGGGCCGTTCGCGGTTACGCAGCTTCGCCAGACCGCGAAACGCGCGCAGCAATGCGTCCTGAACGACGTCTTCCGCTACTGCTCGATTGCCGCACATACGCACCGCCAGCGCGTACAGATAGCTGAGGTGTGGACGGACGATAGTTTCGAACTCGCCGGATCGGACCATCGACAGCTCGGGCATTCCCACGCCCCGTTGTATTCGTCTACCACATCAGACGGATTCCAGTCGCCACTTTATTGCAGGCGAAGAGAATAAAATCCCTGTCGCAATAAATCGAATGCCGCAATTCGTCTTCATAGTGACGGCGGGTCACGCGCGGACGCGCAGTCAACTTAGGACAGCAGGCGTCAACCAAGCGAAATGAGGAGGGATCAACGTGGTCACACAGATGGCCCTTAACGGGGTAAACGTCGAGCAGCTGGTCAGTACGGTGAATGCCATCAAAGCAGATCCAGGTCTGGCGCGGTTCAAGTTCCATGCCACGAGCGACTGGATCGAAGGCGGGCGTTCAAAGACGAAGATCCAGGGCTTCTATGGCGCCGGGCAGGAGGACACCTCGCGCACCGAGCCCTTCTACCTGGAGGGTGACGAGCCGCCGGTGTTGCTGGGCACCAACACTGCGCCCAACGCAGTGGAGGCAGTGCTCCACGCTTTGGCGTCTTGCCTCGCGGTGGGGTTCATCTACAATGCCGCAGCGCAGGGCATCAAAGTCGACAGTCTCCAATTCAAACTGGACGGAGACCTCGACCTGCACGGTTTCCTGGGCCTGTCCGATCGAATTCGGCCGGGGTTTCAGAACATCCGGCTGTCTTACCGCGTCAAAGCCAACGCTCCACGGGACAAGATCATCGAGTTGTGTAACTATGTGCAGAAGACGTCACCGGTGCTGGATATCATCCGGAATCCCGTGTCGGTCACCGTGATGCTGGATGACTGACAGTTGATGAGCGGGGCCAAAGGGGTCAAATCTTCACTTTCGGCAGCTTACGAGTCTGGATCTCCAAAGTTCTAAATAAGTGAAGATTTGACCCCATTCATTCTCTTCTGCGCGTCCATGAGATCACCAGCGGTATCGAGTGACGTCGGCGTCCGACACTTCGCTCTCACTGAGTAACACACCCAGCTTCTGCGCCCGGTCGCAGATCTGCCGGTAGACGGGATCGGGCAACTCGATTCCGTCCACTAGCCGCTGTGATCGGGCACGATACTCGGGTTCGCCTGGGACAAGCACCTCGTCGGCGCCCAGGGCCGGCGGTGTTTTCTTGATCGCGTTCAGTGTTGCTCGGACACCGCGTTGAAACGTCTCCAGCGGGGTAAACGCGGCAACATCGATGGTCTGCATGAACTTGCCTTCCACGGTCCCGCGCTCCGTATCGAAGAGCCCTGTCAGGCCGCCCAGCAGAGCCACGAGCACTCCGAGCGCGTATCCTTTGTGGCCGCCAAACGGTAGCAGAAAGCCTCCATCATCGAAATCATCGGGTCTGACGCTGGGGGACCCGTGCCTGTCGATGATGCACCCCTCCGGAAGGTCAGCACCCTTGCTCGCAGCGACCTTGATCTTCCCCGCGGCGATCATGCTCGTGGCGTAATCGATGATGAACGGCGCTTCGTCGCCGGTCGGCACGCCAGCCGCGATGGGATTCGTCCCGAGAACCCCCTTGACCCCGCCGAACGGTACAACACTGCCGTCTCCGGGCTTGCTGTTCCCGCTCGTGATGAGACCAATGCAACCGGCGTGCGCCGCCTGTTCAGCATACTCACCCAGCCGCCCGATATGATTTGTCCGGACGAGACTCACACAGCAAACCTGCGCCTGGCGCGCCTTCTCGATGGCGCGGTGCATCGCCCAGCGGGCGGTGTAAAGTCCAAATCCACCCTGGCCGTCGACGGTCATTGTGCTCGCGGCTTCCTTGACGACAATAGGCTCTGCGGCTGGGACGATACGCCCTTCCTCGATCTGCTGCAGGTACTGAGAAATGCGGAGCACGCCGTGCGAGTCGTGTCCGCTGAGATTGGCCTTTACAAGGATCTCGGCAACATCATCGGCAATGTGCGGCGGCGTGCCGACGGCCATGAAGATCCGGCGGCTAAGAGAATGAACGTATCCGGCGGGCAAGCGATGCGCGGCGCTCATCGGGTCTCGCTCCTGGAGTCTACTATTGATCCACTACCGACCCGGGAGGGGTTGGTCCTTGCCGGTTCGAACTAGAGTGCACCCCTACCACAGTCGTGAAGGAGGCGATCACGTGCGTAAGCTGATGCCTGTCCTGCTTCTGCTGGCAAGCCTGCTGACCTCTCCCGCCATCGGCCCGGGTCTTGCCGCACCCGCCGCGAACACGCTGGTGTATGTCGCTGACATCAGCGACATGATCTCGTTGGATCCCGCGGTCGCGTACGAATTCAGCGGTGTCCTCGTTGCCCAGAACGTGTACGACACGCTGGTAGCGTTTGAAGGCGAAAATCTCACCACTCTCAAGCCGCGGCTGGCCCAATCCTGGACGATCCGAGACGCCGGCAGCGCCTGGAACGTGACGTTCAAGCTTCGGCCAGGCGTCAAGTTCAGCACGGGCCGGCCGGTCACGGCGGAAGCCGTGGCGTTCTCCATCGACCGGGTCATCGGCCTCAACAAATCTCCGGCCTTCCTCTTTAAGGATGTCGCGGGGTTGAAGGAAGGAGACACCAGGGCGGTCGACAGCAGCACGGTCGAGGTGACGCTGCCGAAGACGGCGAGCCCGCAGGCCTTCCTCTCCGTGCTGACCTTCACCGTGGGCGCGGTCGTCGATCCGGAAGAGGCGAAGGCGCATGAGAGCGGCGGCGACCGCGGGGAAGCCTGGCTGCGCAACCATTCGGCTGGCACCGGTCCCTACATGCTGGAGCGGTGGGATACGGAATCGCGCGCAGTGCTCGTGGCCAATCCGAACTACTGGGGCACCAAACCCAAGATTGCGCGGGTCGTGATCCAGCACGTCCCTGAATCGAGCACCCAAAAGTTCATGGTGGAGTCGGGAGATGCGGATATCGCCGCCAATATCACCCCTGAGCAGGCGAGGGAGATAGCGGGCAAGGGGAACGTCAAGGTGCAGAAGGGTAGGCTGCTCCAACTCGTCTACATCGGCATGAACGCCAAGCACCCGCCGCTTGACAAGGCCAAGGTTCGCGAGGCCATCCGCTCAAGCATCGATTACGACGGAATCGTACGGAGCCTGCTGCGGGGCGAAGCGCGCAAGGTGCAGACGATCATCCCGGAGGGTCTCTTCGGATTCAACGCGTCCGCACCGTTCCAGGCGAACGTCGCCAAGGCCAAGGCGCTGCTCAGAGAGGCAGGCGTGCCTCGCGGGTTTGCGGTCGACCTGATGGTGCCAACGGGCCCGGCGCCTGGCGGTGTGAGGTGGGCAGATATCGCGGCCAAGGTCCAGAGCGACCTCGCGAAAGCCGGGATCAAGGTGACGATCAAGGAAACCGCGCAGGCACAGCTCCTCAACATCTATCGCGCGCAGAAAGGGCAAATGGTCATGATCCTATGGGGCCCGGACTTCCCCGACCCCGATGGGAACGCCACGCCCTTCAGCGATTATGGAGCGAAGTCGATCGCCTGGCGCAACGCATACGAAGATGCGGCTGCCGCTAAGCTCGCCAAGCAGGCCGCCCTGGAACCCGATTCCGCCAAACGCCGGGTGCTGTATAAGCAGCTCACGGATCGGATCCTGCATCAGGGACCTTACGTCATCCTCTATCAGCCCACGACACGCTTCGCGTTGCGGAAGAGCGTGGCGGGTTTTGTGTGGAATCCGATGGCGTTCGCGGAGTTCCGGACGGTAAGTAAGTAGACGTGTGAGCCGGTACGTCCTGGGACGGATCGCCTCCACGGTGCTGGTGCTCCTGGGGGTATCCGTCCTGACTTTTTTCATCGCACACGTGGTTCCGGGCGACCCGGTCCTCGTCGCCCTAGGCGAGCACGCCCGCGAAGAACAGATCGTCGCGTATCGTCGCGCCTACGGGCTGGATCGGCCGGTCCCGGTCCAGTACGCCGTGTATCTCGGCCGCCTGACCCGAGGCGATCTGGGGATCTCCATACGCACCCGCCGGCCGGTGGCAGACGACCTGCAGGAGTTTCTGCCGGCCACGATTGAGCTGAGCGGCGCGGCGTGGCTGGTGGCCCTGCTCTTAGGGATTCCCGCTGGCATCCTCTCCGCGGTCTTCAAAGACCGGATCTTCGACCACCTCTCCCGCCTCGGCGCGCTGATCGGGGCATCGTTCCCGGTATTCTGGCTGGGCCTGCTGCTCCTGGGCGCGTTTTACTACCGTTTGCGATGGCTTCCCGGTCCAGGGCGTCTTGACGTGGTCATTAGCCCGCCTCCGCTGCGCACAGGTCTTCTGCTGGTGGACGCGGTCCTCGCCGGAGACGGGGAGGCGCTTCGCAATGCGCTGCGCCACCTCGTCCTGCCTGCACTCACGCTGGGTCTATTCTCCACCGCGGTGATTGCGCGGATGACGCGTTCGGCGATGCTGGAGGTACTGTTTCAGGACTACATTCGCACCGCGCGGGCGAAGGGGCTGCGCGAGGGGCGGGTGGTGGCCCTGCACGCACTCAAGAACGCCATGATCCCGACGCTCACGATCATCGGCATCTCTTTCGGCAGTTTGCTCTCAGGCGCTGTGTTGACGGAAACCATCTTTGCCTGGCCCGGACTCGGGCGGTACGCCACGGCGTCCGCAATAAGCCTGGACTTTCCGGCGGTGATGGGGGTCACGCTCGTCGTGGCTGTCGTCTACACTCAGGTCAACCTCGTCGTCGACCTGATCTATGCGCGGCTCGATCCCCGGGTCCGCTACGAGTAGCCACCCTATCATCCAACCACGCACTCGGCGCGGAGAGGTCGCGCGCTACCTACGGCGAAGCCCGCTCGCGGCCGCAGGTGGTGGGATCGTTTTAGTCTATGCTCTTACCGCTATTGCCGCGCCGTTCCTCGCGCCCCACCCGCCGATCACGCAGTTCTTGGAGGACCGCCTCGGCCCTCCCAGCGAGACGTTTCCCCTCGGACTGGATCAACTTGGAAGGGACATCCTCAGCCGCGTCCTCTACGGCGCGCGGCTTTCCCTCGTGGTGGGGCTCGTCGTGGTCGTGATGAGCGGAGTCCTGGGAACCACTGTCGGCGTGGTAGCGGGGTTCGTGGGAGGCCGCGTCGACGATATCCTGATGCGGGTCACCGACATTTTCTTTGCCTTTCCCGCGCTCATCCTGGCCATGGCGATCGCTGCTGCGCTCGGTCCGAGTCTCACCAACACCATGATCGCGATCGCCACGGTCACGTGGCCCGTATATGCAAGGCTCAGCCGGGCGCAGGCGCTGGTGCTGCGGCGGCAGGAGTTCATCGAGGCGGCCCGGGCCATCGGCCTCAGCGATGCGCGGATCATGGTGCGGCATCTCCTGCCGAACTCGCTGTCACCTCTCATCGTCCAGGCCTCGTTCAACATGGGTGAGGCCATCCTGATCGCCGCCGGGCTGAGCTTCATCGGGTTCGGAGCTCAGCCTCCGACACCGGAATGGGGCGTGATGGTCAGCGAGGGTCGCGACTACATGACCACGCAGTGGTGGGTCCCAACGTTCCCGGCTCTGGCGATCCTCACTGCCGTAACCGGATTCAACCTGCTGGGCGATGGTCTCCGCGATCTCCTCGATCCGCGGCTTCGCCGGGCCGTCTGACTCGAGTTTACTCTTGAAGTGATGCGAGTGCGTTTCGCAGATCGTGTCACGCCGTCCCATTAGGTGGGCGTGCAGGCAGTAGCCTCTCGATAGAAGAAAATCCGTACATCATCTGATGCCGTCGGCCTTGCTAGAAGCGCGGGAAATTTCCAAATCCTTCCCTGGGACGCGGGCGCTGGACCGCGTGCATTTCGAAGTGCTGCCCGGTGAGGTCCATGCGGTCGTCGGCGAGAACGGCGCCGGCAAGACGACGTTGATGATGATCCTGGCGGGTGTCCTCCAGCCCGACGAAGGAGCGGTCCTGTGGGACGGCGCCGTGGTGCCGCTCACCGATCCCCGCACTGCTCAGGGACTGGGGATCGGAACAGTCTTCCAGGAACTAAGCCTCGTGCCGGGGCTGAGCATCGGGGAAAACATCTTCCTCACTCGTTCTCCGGCCCGGACGGCACTCGGTCTCGTTGAATGGCGTCGGGTCTATGCTGAGGCTCAAGTGGCGCTGGCCCAGTTGGGCATCGGCGTCGATCCGATGCTACCCGTGAGTAGCCTGGGGATGGGCGCGCGCCAGATGGTGGAAATCGCTAAAGCGCTCTCCATGCGTTGCCGCGTGCTGTTACTGGATGAGCCGACGTCCGCGCTTTCACCGGGCGAGGTAGACCGGCTCTTCACCGCGATTCGCGCTCTCCGAGATCAAGGGCTTGGAATCGTGTTCATCACGCACCGCATCGCGGAAGTATTCCAGATTGCCGATCGCGTGACGATCCTGCGGGATGGCCATACGGTAGCGATGCGTGAGATTTCTGGCGTGACCCCTGATCAGGTTGTGCACGCCATGGTGGGCCGCACCTTGGGGAAGGCGACGCGGCCGCCGCACTCCAGCTCAACGCCGATGCTCGAGGTCGCGGGTCTCTCGCGGCCTCCTGTCTTGGAGGATGTGAGTTTTTCACTAAATGCGGGAGAGATCCTCGGAGTCGCGGGTCTTCCCGATTCAGGGCGGGAGGAGATCGGGCGCGCCTTGTTTGGCATCGAGCCGGCCCTACGCGGCACGGTCCGCGTAAACGGACATTCCCTTCAGATTCGTTCCCCCCAGGACGCACTGCGCGCGGGCATCGGCTATCTTCCGCCGGACCGCCGAACTCTGGGCCTCTTTCTGCGGATGCCGGTCAAGGACAATATCGTGGTCACAGCTTTGAATCAAATCACTCGCTCTGGAATCATCGATGATGGACACGCGACGACCATTGCCGCGCGGTACGTCGATCGGTTGCAGATTCACTCCCCGTCGGTGTCGCAAGTTGTGGGGCGCCTCAGTGGAGGCAACCAGCAAAAAGTGGCCCTATCCAAATGGCTCCTCCGGCGGCCCCGAGTTCTCATCGTCGACGGACCGACGATCGGCGTGGATGTAGGGGCACGGGTGGCGATCCATCAACTGCTGTATCAACTGGCCGCAGACGGAATGTCGATCCTGCTGCTGTCCACGGATCTCCCCGAACTCCTTGGATTGAGCAATTACATCATCGTGATGAACGGTGGTCGTGTTGCGGGGACGCTGTCCGGCGACGAAGCGAGCGAACGACGGGTGATGACGCTTGCAGCGGGGCAGCCCGCACAACTTGATCCAGCGGATGCCTGATGGACCAGAAGCCATCTGTTGCATCTGCGCGGCCGGGGGCCCCCGTGCGAATCCATTCGGGGATGGGATCCCTCGTCAAGGTGCTGCGCATGCGGGAGGTTCTCCTCTTCGCCGTCACGCTGGCACTTTCGCTCGCAATCTCGAGGATGACGCCGTACTTTCTGACCGCGGGTAATCTCAAGGCGATGCTCATCGGCATGGTCCCAACGGCGATCATCGCAGTCGGGATGGCCATTGTTCTCGTCGGAGGCGGTTTGGATCTCTCGGTCGGGTCGGTCATGGCCCTCAGTGGAACCGTGGCGGGACTG
>Ga0209887_1000427_pt1 | contig 12615 bp, 13 predicted proteins | sample GWRWN1_30_40_FD_187230 | JGI IMG/M metagenome (GOLD analysis project Ga0209887, IMG submission 187230) | Riverbed sediment microbial communities from areas with no vegetation in Columbia River, Washington, USA - GW-RW N1_30_40 (SPAdes)... | ecosystem: Environmental > Aquatic > Freshwater > River...
CAGCCCGGCCGGACCCATTGGCAAGATTTCCTGCATGGATCAGGAATTGAAAATTCCAGGGCTACGGTTACCCATCGACTAGCTGCTTTCACATGGAGCCTCCCGGAAGAAATCCGGGAGGCTCCCAAAGCTGCTCTGGCGATCGCCAGAGGCGGAATTCAATAGACATCTGCTGGGGCGTGAGTTATAAGCCTTCACAAATCTTACGCTTCGTTTCACTGGAGGCACAATGAGAGCAATTTTTCTCGCCGCGCTTGCGAGCGCTGCTTTTCTGCTGTTCACTTTCTGGAACGTTAATGCCCAGCCCGTCACTCTCCGCTACGGACAGATTCCATCCACTATTAAGACCATCTCTGCGCTTTCCTTTTACATCGGCCAGCGAAAAGGCTTCTTCGCGCAGGAAGGGATTAACCTGGAAATGATGCCCATCGAAGGGGGGGCCGCCAATATGGTCGTTGCCCTCAACAAGAGCGTCGTCGATATCACGCGCACCGCAACGCCCTACTTGATCCAAGACGTGCTCAAGGGCTCCGACAACGTGGCTATCGCAAGCGAAACGTTAACACCTATTTACAGCTTGATCGCCAAACCTGAGATAAAGACATTCGCCGATCTGAAGGGCAAAGTCGTCGGTCTGTCTCTGGCCGTCGATACGATATCCATTTCCACCCGTAAGCTCATGGCGAAAAACGGGATCAAAGAGAGGGATTTCAAAGTCAAAGAGCTGGTCGGCACACCGGCGCGCGCCGACTGCTTGAGGAAAGGCGACTGCGATGCGGTACCGCTCGGACAACCTGAAGACTTTGTTCTCATGACGCAAGGCTACCAGAGGCTCGGGGTTTCCACAGACGCGGTTCCCAATTTTCTCTTTACCGTAAGCGCTGTACGAAAATCCTGGGGCGAGAAAAACCAAGACGCTCTGGTGCGCTACGTCCGCGGCCTCGCGTCTGCGTACCGTTTTATGCACAACCCGAGCAATCGCGACGAGGTCGTTCGTATGGCTATTGAGACTACGGCCTCATCCGAAAAAATCGACCGCCAAACCCTTGCGCTCTATTTCGACCCTGATCGCGGTGTCGTTCCCAAGCAAGCCGAGCTGGACGTCAAAGGATTGGGGCAAGTTATTCAGTTTATGGCCGAAGCAGGCGAGCTCAAACCGCCCCTGCCGCCGGCGGAGCGCTTCGTAGACTTGCAATATCTCAAGGCGGCGGGACTACAGTAAGACAGCCGGCAAGGAACCAAACTCCCTGATGACATGGACTGCGGCCGGGCTGAACACAGCCGTCAACTCATCGCTTTCGGATCGACCGGGTTCGGGATACCGCTTGCGCTCTACAAGCGCGACGAGATGGAATCCCCCACAGTTAAAGATTATTCGATGGTGGGTCATACTTGACGATACGGCGACGACTTTACCTTTGAGTCGGTTCAAATCGTTCGCTTCGCGGCGTGCGTGATTGAGAGACACCTCTTCCGGGCGAATACAAGCGACGACCTTCGTCCCCGCGCTAAAGCGTCCCTTGGCGTGGACTCTTCCATCGCTAATCTTGATCGTTACATAATCCCCGTCAGAAGTTTCGACCACACCCGCTAGACGGTTTTCAATACCGACGATCTCAGCAATAGATTCCGTCTCGGGGCGAAGAAAAACATTTTCACGCGAGCCAAGTTGCAGGAGGTAGCCGTGATTCAACACACCGACGCGATTGGCCAGAGCAAAGGCTTCGTGGCGATCGTGGGTGACGAACACTGCGGTTATCGCCGTTTCTTGGAGAATTCCTTGAAAGTCACGGAGTAAATCCTCGCGAGTCGCAGGATCTAGGGCGGAGAAGGGTTCATCGAGAAGGAGTAGTTCCGGTTCGAGCACGAACGCCCGTGCCAAACTCGTGCGCTGCGCCTCACCGCCCGAGAGGGTGCGCGCAGAGCGTGCGGTCAGATGTGCGATGCCTAGCCTCTGAAGCCATGGACCGAGGCGCCGGTCAATCTCCACTTGACTAATACCGCGCAGTTTTAATCCGAGGGCGGCGTTTTGATAAACAGTTGCGTTCAGTAGCAAAGGCTCCTGAAACACGGTAGCGACGCGACGCCTGAGCTCGAGTGGGTTGCCATTGAGCGCATTTTGACCGCGAAACAGAACATCCCCGTGGTCGGGGCGCTGGAGCATCCCCATCACCCGAAGCAAGGTCGACTTGCCGGCGCCGTTGGGACCGATCAATGCCAATACGTCACCTGTGTAAACTTCTAGAGAGGCACGTTGCAGTGCGACGTGTTCACCGTGATGGACGGTAACGTCCCGCAGGGTTAGGAGAGTTTCGGCCACCGGAACTGCTCCCGCTGCTGGATGCGCGTAAGAATAAAGTTAATCGCGAAGGTGAGCGCCAGCAGGATCAGACCCAAGGCGATGGCGATGTCGAAGTTGCCCTTGCCCGTTTCAAGCACGGTCGCCGTGGTAAGAACGCGGGTTTGACCACGAATGTTGCCGCCCACCATCATGGACGCGCCCACTTCAGAAATGACGCCCCCGAAGCCGGCCATGACCGCCGCCAGCAACGGTAGTCTCGCCTCTTTGCACAAAAGCCACAACAGTTGCGGTTTCGACGCGCCGATGCCGAGCAATTGTAGCCCCAGCTTCGGATCGAGTGCCTGGAAACTCGCCATCGTCAAGCCGGCGACTATGGGAAATGCGATGATCACCTGGGCGATCACCATCGCCGTCGGCGAATAGATCAATTCCATAAATCCCAGGGGCCCGCTGCGCCACAAGAAAATCGACACGAATAGCCCCACCACCACCGGCGGCAGCCCCATCCCGGTGTTGATCAAAGCAACTGTCACATCGCGTCCGCGAAATCTTCTCAGTGCCAGCACGATGCCCAAAGGAACACCGAGCAAAAGCGAGATTAGTGTCGCACCGCCGGAGATCTTGAGCGAGAGCCAGGTGATCGCCCACAATTCGGCATCGAAACCGAAGACCAGCTCGATCGCTTTGACGATCCCTTGCCAGATCAGCTCCAACCTACACTCCGAGCTCTGCTTCTTTTTTTCCGGCGACGGGCACGAACAATGACTCGCCGAATTTTTCCACGCCGAAGTTTTTAATCACGTTTTGCGCTTGCGGCGCGACCATGAAATCGGCAAAGGCCTTGCCGCCAGCTGCATTAATCCGCGGGCCGTTGGCGGGATTCACCTCCATCACCGAATAGATATTCAAAAGCGCTTTGTCGCCTTCGATCAAAATGAGCAGATTCACGCGCTTGCCCAGCGCTAGCAAAGTTCCTCGGTCGGTGATGGTGTAGGCGTTGCGCTCGTTGCCGATACCCAGTGTAGCGCCCATACCCTGCCCCGCCTCGATGTACCAGTCGCCCTTCGGCTGAATCCCCGCTTCCTTCCACAGCGACTTCTCGAGATTATGGGTGCCGGAATTGTCTCCCCGCGACACAAAGCGGGATTTGGACTGCTCGATCAGCTTCAGAGCGGCAAGGGCCGTTTTCGCCGATTTGATCTTCGCCGGATCCTCCTTCGGGCCGATGATAACGAAATCGTTGTACATCACCAAACGCCGGTTGAGCAGTTTTCCATCCGCGACATATTGTTTCTCCAGACTCGGCGCATGAACCAAGGCAACATCGGCATCCCCTTTCGCCGCTAACGCCAGCGCCTGCCCGGTGCCGACGGAAACCGTCTTGACGGAATATCCCGTTTGCTTCTCAAAAAGCGGGATCAGCACGTCAAGCAAGCCCGAGTCTTGGGTGCTCGTCGTAGTCGAAAGAATAACATTGCGGGTGGCTGGATCTGCGCCGTGAGCCAAGGGCCGGAGTAGCAAGCCGAGAACTAACAGAGAGAAAAAGCAAACGGTCACTGGCCTGCGCATGAATGCCTCCTTAGGGTGACTAACTCAAATTGATGATTCTTCCCGATTCCGTTAGGTCGTAACCGCCAAGGGTGCCGACACGCTCACGAAACTCTCGGGAGCCGACAATCCCGAGCAACAGCTGGATTCCTCGCGTAAAAAAGCGATCCTTTGGAAGCAGCATATCGAAACGCTCACGGGTGAGAGGAATAAAATCTAGCCCCAGCAACTGCGCCGTTGTCCGAGTTGCCAGGCCGACATCGGCAGCGCCCCTCAAAACCCTCAAGCCCACATCAAGGTGAGTTGAGACTAGGGTGTCGTAGCCGGAGATCTTTTTGGCATTCAACCGGGCGCGCGAAAGCTCCTGATCGAGGTAAATCCGCGTTCCCGAGCCGGGCTGGCGATTGATGATTCGTAGCTTCGGGCGAGCGAGATCGCGGAACGATTTGATTCCCTTGGGATTGCCCACCGGCACGAGCAGCCCCAGCTCACGATAAAATAACTCGACAACCACCGTCTCGGATGGCAATAGTTCTTGCACGGCAAGATTGTCGGCTCCGGTCCGAGCTGGTTCCAATAGGTGAGCTGTGGCAAAGTCCGCCACGCCACTGCGGATCGCAGCCAAACCGCCGGTGCTGCCCACGGTTGTCATGAAAAAGGACGAGGTTTGGGTTTGGGCCTCGTAAAGATCGTGCAGTATCCCCAAGCTTGGATCATCGCTGCCCGCCGCGAGAAGAAAACTGCGCTCTTCGGTTTTTGCCTTGCGTTCAACAAGGGCCGAGGCGCTCTCCTCGATCCACCGGTCAATCAACTTCTTCGGGAAAGTCCACTTGCCCGTAACCCTGGTGCAGGGAATCTTGCCGGCCTTCGCCAGGAAATAGACTTTCTTGTCATTAATCCCCAGGTACCGCGCTACCTCCCGGGTGTTCATCAGCTCCGGCACAATCTTCTCGGTCATAGCGACTCTTTAGCTCTTTTGTGAAAAAAAGGCAATAAACAAACAAATTCTTACAAATAAGGATAAGAGCATGAGTCGCGATTTCTTGAAGCAAAGATTGCAGTCGTTACAAGGCGAGGCAGTTAATGGTCAACCGGCTTCCATCTCTTCGCCTCTAGGTTGGCACGGCTTCCTCTTACCGGGGAAAAGTCTAAGATCTTTTCCATCGCAGCAGGCTCCTTGAGTCCCTGAACCTGTGGTTGACGACGCGGAAGAACATCTCGTCGGCAAATGAAGCTCGACGTAGAGTCCGCCAGGTTGAACGTGATACCCTGGCGCTCGGACAATGGTTTGCCGAAGGTCACCCGTTGTTCGAATAGCGGGCGCCCATTTCGCTGCAGCGCTCGGCGACACCTAAGGCGCGCGCCCCCGTGTTTGTTCACGAAGCACCCTTGACGATCGCGAGCACGAAGCTGGAGGTAACGTATGACTCAAATGGTTTTTATTCATGGGCCCGGCGCGGGAGGATGCGCCGATTCGTACATCCATCAGCTCAAATACTATTCCGGCAGCCTTGCGCCAACCTTGCCCGGGCACCCGGACGGAACGGCCTGTCCCAATGTGGAACGATATACTGAATGGTTGAGAGGATGGTTGTGGTCCAAAGGTAAGCAGAAAGACTTGGTGCTGATCGGTTTCACCTTGGGAGGTTGCATCGCGCTCCAGTATGGCCTGGACTACCCGGATGAGGTCAAAGCACTGGTATTGATGACCACGGGCATGCGACCCAGGGAGCGCCGGCCGGGCACTTTAGAGTTTCGGCTGAAGGCGGCAGAAGATCCTGAAACTTATCGGCAATGGCTGGACACTATGCAGCACCAGTTTCTGTTTATGACGCCGGAGCTCGGCGAACATCTCCTCGAATGCCATCGCAAGGTCGGCCCGTTGTCGCAGTACCGTGACTTTGTGGCCTTGGATCATTTCGATGTGCGGGAGCGAATTCATACTCTCAGGCCGCCACTGCTCCTGATCCGCGGAGCCGACGATCCCAACTTATCTCCAGAGTATGAACTGGAGATCCATCAGGCCGTCCCCGGCTCCCACTACCTGAAGCTTAAGAATGCCGGGCATTTTCCTTTCGCGGAAAAACCCGAGGAAGTTAATCGGGCCATTGATGAGTTCCTGGCATCCCGGACCTGATCCTCTTCAATTCTGAACCATCGAGCTTCGGGCCGATGCAGTCATCAACGAGACTCTTTATCTCATGACTTGTCGCTTTGTCGGTCATGCCGACACTCCATAGAACTTTGTTGTCGCGCCAAGACACCAAGAACGCAAAGAAACTTTTCTCCTTTTTCGTTCTCTTATTCGGCGCGCTTTGCGTCTTTGGGGGCATAATAGGTTCGCAGTCTTTGTGACCGCTCACTCGGACACGAGTGATGGGCGATTTGTGAAACACGCGACTCCCTACCGGATATGCCGCGCGCTGGGAAGCGTGACGTGTATCGCACCCATGGCCAGGGTACCCGCTAGGCCCATCAACATTACCGCCCACGGCGTGCCCCAGACGACCGCTAAAGCGCCGATAAGCATGCTGCCTAACGTCATCACCACGTTGCTCATGTGAAAAATGGCCATGGTTCGGCCGCGGAATTCGGAAGGTGAGTAGGTTTGAATCACCGTTTGCACGAGGGCGTGGGAACAAACATTGGCGAAACCTACGATCACCATCAGCGCCATGGATAGATGAAACGAGGGGGAGGCTGCGAAGGCCACGACACTGAGTCCGTACAAGGCCACACCTCCCAACATGAAGATCCCTCTAGGCATCCGGTCGCCGAAGAACGCGATGATGATCGCGCTGCCAAGCGCGCCCACGCCCATAGCAGTCAAAAGCAACCCCTGCCCCGTTGCCCCGACGTCAAGAATGTCGCGCGCGAATACCGGCAAAAGGGTGGTAAAGGGCACAATGAATAAAGACGCCAACATCACGACCAGCAGGCTGGTGCGAACGGCTTCGTTCTGCCAACTGAATTTCCATCCTTCGATGATGCTCCGGCCGAGGGAAGCGCCATGACCGGAGTGACCCCGAGAACCGGGAGAAGAGCGCTCTGCGGGCCGAAGTTGCGCGGTCCAGACTGTCGCCAAGAGATAAAACACTGCTTGGGTCGCATAGGAGCCGGCGGTGCCGAACGTCGCGATGAGCACGCCCGCCAGCGCTGGGCCGGTGCTCCGCGCCACGTTAAAAATGATCGAGTTGAGACCAATGGCGTTGGTCAAGTGGCTGGAGGGCACAACATCGGCGATCATCGCCGCGCGGGCCGGCTGCTGAAAAGTCTGGACCACCGCCATGCCGAAGGCGGTAGCGTACACATGCCAGGGTTGGATCTGGCCGCTGACGATAAGCAGAGCCAGCGCGGCCAACATCAAGCCGTCAATAACCTGGGCAACCAATATCTGCGTCTTGCGCGAATAGCGATCGGCGGTACTCCCGGCCACTGGGGATAACAAGAGGGTAGGAATGGCCTGAACGCCGCGCACCAAACCGAGCTGAAGCGTCGAATCTGTCAGTTCGTAGATCAGCCAACCGCGAGCCACTTGATCCATCCAGAACGCCATGGACGTGAAAGAATGCCCCAGCCAGAGCAAACGGAACTCACGATGGCCGAGCGCTTCGACGGCGCGGAGTCGAAGCAAGGCGCTGAAAAGACGCCGGGACGGCCGCTCCGCCTCTGACTGGGCAGCGCCACCGCTTGGCATTTGGGTCTCTTCTTTTTTGGCAGTCGGTGAACGCAGCGTTAACTCCGGAGCTGGCCCAGGGGACAAGTTTTCGCGAAGTCCTAAAAACAGACCGATGAGAACGATCTCTGCGTATATCACGCACGAAGAGGCGGCGTCCAGTTACTCTGGCAGACGGTTCAGGCTCAAGAAAAAATTATCGGCTACCAAGACATTTACACGCAAGCATTCCAGTTCCAGCTTAATCTTTCCGCAATTGACGTTTTATTCATCAAAGCATTCTGACCATGCCTAAGGTTTTTCACGGCGCGTAACGAAGAATTTATTTTATTTCTCCTTCGATTAATTCAAGGTACGAGTCATCAATCAATGGTGTAGCTTGAATTTCCTACTATGAGCTGTTTGTCTTTGCTACCGCAGGAGTATTCCTACAAGCTCTTCCGTTATTGTCCCGCAGGTGAAATGAAAATTCCTGGAATCTAAACAAGTTTACTATTACTCATTCCTGGCACACGTCTTGCTTTTTCCACGTATTTACTGTGTCGATATTCGAAGTTCATCCGGTTTCGACACATCTCCGGACACGGCTCCCCCGAACACACATGATTTTCAACCTTCAAAAATGGCGCCCGGAAGGATTTGTGCGGGCGGTAACCGATCCCTATGCCAACCTAGTTCACGTTGGGTTGTTGCGTAGGAAAATATCTAAGTCAGGAGAAACCCGAGCGCGAAACAAGAATTTGCAGGAGAAAATGCTTAAAGAAGGTCCGGCTAGTTTGAGTCCCTCCGACCGAGTCTATTTGCTTCGCGATGCGGAAAGCATGGCTGCGCTTCACCATAGCGTGCGGCAAATGAATAATGCCAACTTCGTCATTCAGCGGGCGCCCGCCGAAGCCGTTCAAAAAAGCGATATAGAGAATCAAACGATTCGTGCGGCTGATCGCTCATCGGCAGCAGCGCACTGGCAAACAATCTGAAGATGAGTTTCTGGAAAAATCAACGGTGAGACCATCTATGAGCAGTACACGATCCTCATTATGGTCAACTTTACCCACAGTGACATTGACGAGTCGGAAAGGAGTCCGGGAGAATTGTTATGGGAGGAGCTCACGGCGAAGCGATGAGAACTCCCATGTCGTTGCAAGACGCAAGGTCGCGAGGTAGGCTGTGTTAGGCGCGGGCAGAATTCTAACGGTCCATTCTAACCGCGGATAGCTGATATGTACGAGAAGCACTTTGGGTTTGTCGAACTACCCTTTAATGTCAGTCCGGATCCTCGTTTTTTTTACACCAATCCTGTCTATCGAGAGGCTCTGGTTACTTTGCATTACGGGATCGAAACGCGAAAGGGCTTCGTCATCATCACCGGTGAGGCGGGAACGGGTAAAACCACTCTGCTAAGAATGCTCATGCACAACTTAGATTCCGCCATCCATACGGCTTTTATTTTTAACCCCCGGCTCAGCTTCACTGCGCTGCTTCGATTCATCTTAAGCGACCTGGGGGTAGCCAGCTCCGCAAAAGATAGGCTAAAGCTGACGGAGCAATTGAATAGTCACTTGATCGAGCAGCTCAAGAAAGGACACACCGTCGCTCTGCTGGTGGATGAGGCCCAAGCTTTGAGCGATGAAATACTCGAAGAGCTCAGACTGCTCTCCAATCTGGAAACCGATCGCGAGAAGCTCATCCAAATTGTCCTGATGGGCCAACCGGAGCTAGAACACAAGCTCGATCAACCCGAACTCCGACAGCTCAAGCAGCGTGTGACCCTTCGCTGCCGGCTCTTGCCGCTCAGTCAGCCCGAAGTAGGTCTTTATATCGCTTCGCGACTTAAAACGGCCGGCTATGAAGGCAAAGAACTGTTTGTCCCCGAGGCGGTCGAGCAAATTACCCGCTATTCGAACGGCATCCCTCGGCTCATCAACGTGATCTGCGATAATGCTCTAGTCATCGCCTCCGCGGCTTCAAAAAAACATGTGTCTGCCGAGATGATTGAGGAGGCTGCGGGTGATCTCAAACTCACAGGGCAACCTCAGGTCAAAGCGGAAGCTGCCACAACAAACTTCGAACGCCCTGAGGATTCTAAAGGGGTGTTCCAGCCCAGGCAGGCAAGAATACCGGCGGCGGACCAGCCGTGGCGATCAGATTTTGAGCCAAAGAAAACCGGCATGCACATCCGGCCCCGCAGCAGGACCTTTGCGGGGTTAGGGATCGGTGTCTTGTTGGGCATGGCCATCCTGGTCGGTGCCGGTATCGTACTTTACACTCACCAAACTGGATCGCTCGCCGCTTTGGATGTTGATTTCAAAAATCTCGCCAGTATCATAAATCTCGCCAGTTTACACCAGGAAAATCCCAAGCGAGCTCCTTCCGACCTGAGCACGGAGGTTCTCAAGGAAACCCCTCCCTACAAACCACCTGATCTACAAGCCCCGGAGTCGCGAGAATCAGAACCGCCAGCGCCCGAGCCGAACCAGAACAGTGCAGCTCTCCCAGAAATAAAGAAACCCGACGAAGCGGCCATTCCTGAGGCTACAACACCCGGCCCGACTACGAAAAGCAAAGAAATACCGCCGACCTCCATGAAGACAATTACCAAGGATCGGCCCTCAAGAGCCCTTGAGGTGGCGCCCACGTCAGAACAGTTGGAATTCGAAATATACAAGGCAATATACAACCGTGCGATCAGAGGCGTCGAGGTGTCCGTCAGAGACGGCATAGTTTACCTTGCCGGCCGAGTTGCCACCGAAAAACAGAAACTTGCGGCTGGACAGGCCGCGCTTGGTGTTCCCGGCATTAAAGGGGTGCGCGATCAGATAATCGTGGACTCCCTGTATGATCCTACAGGTTCAAACAGGCAATAGGCGGTGAGCGGGATTAGGCGATGGGATCAAGTTGCACACCCAAGAAGATTCGATTGAGCTGAGCGACTACCCGGAATTGGCTTGTGCAAACTGAGGGAATTCGGCAAAGAAAAGGAGTAACAGCCGGCAGCCCCTACCCGATCAGCTGGGTGATAGTTTCGGAAGGCAGCTCGAATTTTTTGCATTTTGGTCTTCCAATAAAGTTATTCTTGTGATATTGCCTAAAACGGCTTTATGTTCTGAATGGATGCAGAGAGTTAGAACAGTTAATCTCAATCAGCAATAGACGAATATGTACGGCAAGCATTATGGGTTGGTAGAGCTGCCTTTTAGCGTCACTCCCGATCCTCGTTTTTCCTACACCAACTCCCTTTATCGGGAAGCTTTCGCTAGCCTGCGTTACGGCATCGAGAACCGCAAGGGCTTTATCGTCATTACTGGCGAGGCAGGAACTGGGAAAACGACACTGCTCAGAAGGCTCATGCGCACTGTGGAGGCCACCGTCCACACGGCCTTTATTTTTAACACTCATCTCGATTTCACTGAGTTGCTCCGACTGATCTTGAACGATCTAGGGGTAGCGCACTCCGCAAAAGACCGGCTGACCTTGATGGCGCAGCTCAATGACTACTTGATCGAGCAGCTCCATAAAGACCACGTTGTCTCTGTGCTGGTCGATGAGGCCCAAGATCTAAGCGATGAGATGCTCGAAGAGCTGAGACTGCTTTCCAATCTGGAAACCGACAGAGCAAAGCTGATACAAATAGTTTTGATGGGTCAACCCGAGCTGGAACGAAAGCTCGATCAGCCGGAACTTCGGCAACTGAAGCAGCGTGTGGCGGTTCGCTGCCGGCTGGCTCCCCTTAAGAGCGATGAGGTGGCTCCCTACATTAATTCTAGACTTCACACCGTCGGTTACGACGGCAAAGAGCTGTTTGATCTTGGGTCGGTTCAGAAAATCGCTTTGTATTCCAAGGGAATCCCCCGACTCATCAATGTGATCTGCGATAATGCCCTGCTGATCGCCTACGCGACCTCCAAAAGCAAGGTCTCGGCAAAGATCATTGATGAGGTGGCGTGTGACCTACAACTCATAGAGGTCAAAGAGACAAAGGAGCGAAAACAGGTTGCCCAGCAGACACACAGTGACGATAAGCGTTGGCGGTCGGATGTTGAGGAATTTCCGGTGGCCTTGGAACAACCACCGAGCCAGCTCCACAACAGGCGAGGCTGGGCAGGGGCGGGAATCGGAGTCCTGCTAGCAATCATAATACTGGTTGGCACCATACTCTACTCGCAACAAAGCGGTTCTCTTGCCGCTTTGGGGGTCAACATCGAAGATATCGTCGGCGGACGCTGGACAAATCCTAGCCAGGCCCGGTCCCGAGAAAATATTGCCGGGGACGGAGTTGCACAACTACCCATGCCTCACGTCCGAGTGACCGCGTCCCGAGCTCCCGAGTTTCTAATCAGCAACCCGACTGGCGATGGCATCATAGTTCCCACAACGAAAGAATCCAGGAAGCCCGAAGCTTCTCCACCCACGGTGGACACTCAAAGTTCAAAAGGCGAAACAGCGATCGTGACCTCAGCGGACCCCAATAAGCAACTCCAAGCCGACGCCAAGACTAAGGGAAAAGAACGAACGTCGACCTCTGGGACCTTTAGGGTCTTCGATGCTTCCTTCGTTCGAGACAAACCGCGCTCGGATGCCAACATCACCGGCATGTTAGAACCCGGCACTCGCATCAAAATACAAAGCAAGACGGGCGACTATTTCCGTGTGCGCTCTTTAGACAGAGAACCGATTAGCGGCTACGTTCATCGCGAGGACGCCTTCTTCGAGCCGACCAAATAGCCATCCGATCGTCAACCGCCCTCCGTTTTGTCTTTCACAGCCATTCGGCTGCATTCAATTAGAGTATGCATAATCTCCACGAGATGGTCCACCGCGTATCGCTTATGGACGACCGCTTTCACGCCGGCTTGAAGCATCTTCCATTTCAATTCTGGTTCAATCACTGCGGGTTTGATTCCCGGCAGCTTGCTGCGTAAAGAGCTGTTCCCAGACCTCTTAAAGTCTGTCATTCCCGAATGCTTCTATCGGGTCCGCCACATGGCTTCGGACGGATCCGTCCTTCGGCGGAAATCCAGGCGAGACCGGAACTGGACCCCCGATTAAAACATTCGGGGGTGACGCCTTTGGGATAAATTCTCATCGCTAT
>Ga0209887_1000430_pt1 | contig 12509 bp, 12 predicted proteins | sample GWRWN1_30_40_FD_187230 | JGI IMG/M metagenome (GOLD analysis project Ga0209887, IMG submission 187230) | Riverbed sediment microbial communities from areas with no vegetation in Columbia River, Washington, USA - GW-RW N1_30_40 (SPAdes)... | ecosystem: Environmental > Aquatic > Freshwater > River...
GCGAAGCTCACCCCGCGGCGAGCGCCTGATCGAGATCGGCGATGATATCCTCGACATCCTCCAGGCCGACCGAGAGCCGCACCACTTCTGGCCCCGCGCCGGCGCGCTCCCTCTGCTCGTCGGTGAGCTGGCGGTGGGTGGTCGAGGCCGGGTGGATGATCAGGCTCCGCGTGTCGCCGATATTGGCGAGATGACTGAACAGCTTGACGTTACTGACAAGCGCGATGCCCGCCTCATAGCCGCCCTTCAGCCCGAAGGTGAACACCGCGCCTGCTCCTTTCGGGCAATAGCGCTGGTGAGCGGCATGAAATTCGTTGCCCGCGAGCCCGGCATAGTTGACCCAGGCGATTTTGTCGTGGCGCGCGAGCCAGGTCGCGACGGCGAGCGCGTTGTCGCAATGGCGCTGCATGCGCAAGGGCAGGGTCTCGATCCCGGTGAGGATGAGGAAGGCATTGAACGGCGAGATCGCCGGACCGAGATCGCGCAAGGCCAGCACGCGACAGGCGATGGCGAACGCGAAATTGCCGAAGGTCTCGGCGAGCGTGATGTCGTGATAGGACGGGCAGGGGGCCGACAAGGTCGGATAGCGTCCGCTTTTCAGCCAATCGAACGTGCCGCAATCGACGATTGCGCCGCCGATCGAGTTGCCGTGGCCGCCAAGGAACTTGGTCAGCGAATGCACGATGATGTCAGCGCCATGCTCGATGGGGCGGATGAGATAGGGCGTGGCGAGCGTATTGTCGACGATGAGCGGCACGCCAGCTTCTTTGGCGACCGCGGCGACGCCCTCGATGTCGGTGATGATGCCGCCGGGATTGGCGATCGACTCGACGAAAATCGCCTTGGTCTTGGGGCTAAGGGCGGCGCGGAAAGAGTCCGGGTCGGTGGTATCGGCCCAGCGCACATGCCAGTCGCATTTCTTGAAGGAATGGGTGAACTGGTTGATCGACCCGCCATAAAGCTGGCGCGCGGAGATGAATTCGTCCCCCGGCTCGAGCAGGGTATGGAACACGAGCGCCTGCGCCGCGTGGCCAGAGGCGACAGCAAGCCCCGCCGTGCCGCCTTCGAGCGCCGCGACGCGCTCCTCCAGCACCGCCTGGGTCGGGTTGGTGATGCGGGTGTAGATATTGCCGAAGGTCTCGAGATTGAACAGCGCGGCGGCGTGCTCGACGTCGTCGAAGACATAGGACGTGGTCTGATAGATCGGCGTAGCGCGGGCGCCGGTGGCGGGATCAGGCTGGGCGCCGGCATGGATGGCAAGCGTGCTGAAGCCGGGCTTTCGCTCCGCGGTCATCTTGCGTTCCCCTTATGGCTAACGGTCGGGCGCGACTATAGCAAAGAACCGGACTACGCCTTGGGAGCAAGCACGCGGTGCTGCACGCCCTTGGCGCCGAGCAGCGGCCGCTTGCTCGACAGCCTGCGGGAATTCACCCCGGCCCAACTGAGCTCGCCGGAAAGCCGGCCATATTCGATCTTGGGACAGCGGTTCATCACCACTTGCAAGCCGGCCTCCTCGGCCAGCCTCGCCGCGTCGTCGTTGCGCACGCCGAGCTGCATCCACACCACACGAGCGCCGATCGCAATCGCCTCGCTTGTGATGGCAAGCGCGGCGCCGGAAGCGCGAAAGATGTCGACGATGTCCACCTTCTCTTCGATCTCGCCAAGCGAGGCATAGACCCTCTCACCGAGGATCTCCTTGCCCGCCTGTCCCGGATTAACCGGGATTACGCGGAACCCCTTCGCCTTGAGATATTTCATGGCGAAATGGCTGGGCCGGGACGTGTTCGGGCTCGCCCCCACCATGGCGATGGTGCGGTATCGCGTGAGGATGTCCCGGATATAGGCGTCGCTATAGGCGTCGTGGTTCACGCGGCATGGGCCCGATTTCAGGCAGGCCTTATCACAGAGAGTGACGCTTGTTTGCAAGCGGCCTGAAGCCAGTCGCGGAGCTCCCGGGGACGCCCGCAGAAGATGCATATTGCATACTAACAGCTTATAGTTGTAATGTGATCTTAGGGGGAACTGCAGATGGAACTCCTTGCAGTCTCGAAAGACGCCATTCGCGCGCACGTCATCCGCTATTTCCATGACGTGTTCGGCACACCGACGTCTGAATTCAAGCCGAGCACCAACGTTCGCAATGCCTATTCCTATTCGGATCGGGCCTGGAGCCAGCTCGCCAACGTCTTCAATAAGCTGAGCTGGATGAGACAGCTCGGAGTGCTCCTGTCTCCGCGCGAAATGCCCGACCTGAACACCATTGAAGACCTTACCAGTGCCATCTGGGGGAAGCTGAGCAAGGTTATCAGCGTATCCGGATTGAGCACGCGCTTCGAAGCAAGAGGCGTCCGGAAATTTGCCGCGCCCAAGCGCAGCAGCGCGTCAAAGCCAAGACGCAGGAGCGCACCCAAGTCGAAACGCAAGGCGCGGCGAAAGGCTAGGCAAAAATAAAACTAACGGTTTGAAGCCGTCACCTAACTGCAAGGGGGACCGTCATGTGTAGAGTGGTCGTGATCGCGGCCGTCTCGGGCTGCCTATATTCCTTTGCCGTCTCCGCTGAAGCTCAAGACCTCAGTCGGCAGCTGTTCGCGAGCGAAGCGGTCTATGAGCTCCATCTCGCCAATCCCGCCTATCTACGCTGCGATACTAACAGGGACGGCGCCTTCCAGCCGGAGGAGCTCGCCTGCTACGACGCGCTGCCAATCAAGGCGAGCTATCTCCCGCCGCCTCCCGTCAGGCCGAGCGCACCGATCATCGACACTTCCGTCGAAGCTGCGCCTGAGGCGGTGGCTTCCTCTAGGCGTGCCGCACAAGCGGCGCCGCCGGACCCCTTAGCGGCAAGCAACAAGGCGCTGCTCATCGTGCGGCGCTCCCGCAGCGCCATCGGTAGCTTTGCCGATCCCAAGCCCTTCGCCAAGGCAGCCGGAGCCGAATTCGCTTGGGCTGACGACCGGATCGCGGACAACGAGGTCTGGTCGGCGCGCGGAATCGTAGCCGCATCCTTCGTGCATTATGGCGAGGTCCTGCGCGACGATCCTTACATCGACACGCTGACCTTGGCGCCTTATGTGAATTTCGACCGCGTCTCGAACTCGACAAAAACCACGAGCGACGTGGACAACCTGACCTATGGCGGCGTATTCGAAGCAGGCTTCGCCAATGTCTTCGGCGCAACCCAATATCTCGACATCAGCGGCGAGGTAGTCACAAGCTTTGCCGGAGAGACCAAGAACTGGTCGGTCGATCTCGAATGGCAGCCCGTCGGCGGCATCGTTCCCGGAGGCAACAACACCATCTTCTCCTATATGGGCACGCCGCTACCCTTTGGCCGCTATTTCGTCATCACCGCGAGTCCCAAGCTCCAGGCCGAATATGTGAGCGAGCTGGACGAGGTCAGCACGCAGCCCATTTTCGTCGAGCATAACCAGGCCTTCCGCACCGGCCCGGCCGTGACATTGGCCATCGATGGCATCAAAGAATTTGGCTATGTCCCCTGGTGGATCCAGCGGATCCATTACGAGATCACCTATGGGTGGCTCTACGACTTTCTGTCCGGCCGAGACTACGAGCTGCTCGATACGTCCTTGACCTTCGCCCTGGACCCAAAAGGGCATCTCGGCCTCACCTTCAGCTATCGCAATGGCCAGCTGGTAGAGACCGGACAAGACGTCGACCTCGCCAATATCGCGCTGTCCGTCAGTTATTGAGCCTACCAGACGAGAGGGCTCCAACTAGCGCGGCCAACGCGGCTCACGCTTGTCGATGAAGGCGCCGATGCCTTCCTCGGCCTCGGCGTCGAGCATGTTCTCCACCATGACCGCTGAGGCGTAAGCATAGGCGTCTTCGAGCGTCATATCGAGCTGGCGGTAGAAGGCCTCCTTGCCCACTTTAAGCGTCCGCTTCGGCTTCATCGCGATCTGGCGGCCGAGCTCCATGGCCTCGTTGACCACGCGGTCCGGCTCGACCACGCGATTGACGAGACCGACCGACTTCGCGTCTTGCGCGCTCACCATCTCGCCGAGGAGCAGCATCTCCATGGCCGCCTTGCGCGAGACATTGCGGCTGAGCGCCACCATGGGCGTCGAGCAGAACAGCCCGATATTGACGCCCGGCGTGGCAAAGCGCGCGTCCTGGCTCGCCACGGCGAGGTCGCAGCTCGCGACAAGCTGGCAGCCCGCGGCGGTGGCGATGCCGTTCACCGCGGCGATGACGGGCTTAGGGCAGCGCACGAGTGCCAACATCATGTCGGAGCAGGCGGCCATGGTCTTGGCGAAGAAGGCGCGACCCCGGTCGGGATCGTTGCGATGCGCTGTTAGTTCCTTGAGATCGTGGCCCGAGGAGAAGGCCGTGCCTGCGCCGGTAATGACGATGGCGCGAACGGTGTCGGAGCGGCCGATCTCGCCAACCGTTCCGGCGATCGCCGCGATCAGCTCTTCAGAGAGAGAATTGCGCGCCTCCGGCCGGTTCAGCGTGAGAAGCGCGACCGGACCCTGGTCCTCGCGCAGCAACACTCCGGCATCGTTTGCGTGCTGTGTCGCGATCTTTGCCATTCTCTCGCGCCTCTTGTTTGAGTCTTCGCGCCTTATAACAGAGATAGTCTCGATTTCCTGTTGCACCATGATGTGTCGCACCGAACGATATGAGTATATATGTAGCGGTATTATAATACCACATTGCTAAGAGGCCGGATTTGTTATTGATTTCGTTTCCGCTTGACGCTTCAAAAGGCAACAGCTAGAAGCGCCGATCCTTCGACCAGAGACCGCGAGCCATGAAGACCTTTTCCGCCACGCCCAAGGACATCGAGAAGTCCTGGATCCTCATCGACGCCAACGGCCTCATCGTCGGTCGCCTCGCGGCGCTGATCGCGATGCGGCTCAGAGGCAAGCACAAGGCGAGCTTCACGCCGCATATGGATTGCGGCGACAACATCGTCGTGATCAACGCCGGCAACGTCGTGCTCACCGGCAACAAGCGCGCCGACAAGGTCTATCATTGGCACACGGGCTATCCCGGCGGCATCAAGGAACGTACCGCCGAAAAGATTCTCGAAGGCAAGCATCCCGAGCGGGTGCTGCAAAAGGCGGTGGAGCGGATGCTGCCGCGCGGCCCCCTCGGCCGGCAGCAGCTCAGGAATTTGCGGATTTATGCAGGACCGGAGCATCCCCACGAGGCGCAGAGTCCTGTGAAGCTCGATGTCGCCGCCCTCAACGCCAAGAATGCAAGGAGCGCTTAAGCCCATGAGCGAGACCATGACGTTTGAAGATCTGGCTCCCTTGAAGGGCGAAACCGCCACGCCCCAAGCCCGTGTCTATGAGCAGAAGATCGACGCCCAGGGCCGCGCTTACGCCACCGGCAAGCGCAAGGACGCCGTCGCCCGGGTGTGGGTGAAGCGGGGTCCCGGCAAGATCACCGTCAACGGCAAGGACCACGTCGCCTATTTTGCCCGGCCCGTCTTGCAGATGATCCTGATGCAGCCGCTCGTCGCCTCCAAGCGCGAGGGCCAATTCGACGTCATCTGCACGGTGAGCGGCGGCGGGCTTTCTGGCCAAGCCGGCGCCGTCCGTCATGGCATCTCCAAGGCGCTTACCCGCTACGAGCCCGAGCTCCGCTCCGTGCTCAAGAAGGGCGGGTTCCTGACCCGCGATGCCCGCACCGTCGAGCGCAAGAAATACGGCAAGGCCAAGGCCCGAAAGAGCTTCCAGTTCTCCAAGCGCTAACGCAATATTTCTCCCAATCGACTCGTCATGCCCGGGCTTGACCCCATCCATGCCGTTGCACCTCAGCACGTGGAGAGGGAAATGGAATGGATTGCCGGGTCAAGCCCGGCAATGACGATGAGTGTGTGTGACCTATGGCAAGCAGCAAGACCATCAGAGCCGCCGTGCTCGGCGCGTCCGGTTATACCGGCGCCGACCTGATCAGGCTTGCCGCGCGCCATCCCGCGCTCAAGATCACGGCGCTCATCGCCAAGGGCCATGCCGGTCAGAGCCTGGCGCAAGTCTTCCCGCATCTCGCGAGCCTCGATCTGCCGCCCCTGGTCAGCTCGGACCAGGTGGACTGGAGTGAGGTCGATGTCGTCTTTGGCGGGTTGCCGCACGGCACCGCCCATAGCGAGATCAGCAAGCTCCCCAAGCGCATCAAGATCATCGACATGTCGGCGGACTTTCGCTTGCGCGATCCCAAGACCTACGCCGAGTGGTACGGGGGCGAGCACAGCGCGCCGGAGCTCATCAAGGAAGCGGTCTACGGGCTGACCGAGCATTATCGCGACAAGATCAAAGGCGCGCGGCTCGTCGCCTGTCCCGGCTGCTATCCGACCGCGGTGCTGCTTGCGCTTCTGCCGCTCGCCAAGGCGAAGCTCATCGCGCTCGACGACATCATCATCGATGCGAAGTCGGGCGTCTCGGGCGCAGGCCGCAGCTTGAAGCAAAACCTCCTGTTCGCGGAAGCGGGCGAGGGGCTCTCGCCTTACGGCATCGGCAATCATCGCCACGTGCCGGAGATCGAGCAGGAATTGGGGCTCGCGGCGGGCACGCCGGTGACCGTCAACTTCACGCCGCATCTTGCCCCTATGGCCCGCGGCGAGCTCTGCACCTCCTATGTCCGGCTTGCCGGCAAGGCGTCGGCGTCAGATCTCCGCAAGGCGCTCTCAAAGGCCTATGCGGATAGTCCTTTCGTACGCATCGTCGAGGAGGGGGTGATCCCCGCGACCCAACATGTGCGCGGCTCCAATTTCTGCCATATCGGTGTCTTCGCCGACCGCATTAAAGGACGCGCCATCGTCGTCTCGGCCATCGACAATCTGGTGAAGGGCTCGGCCGGCCAGGCGCTGCAGAACTTCAATCTGATGTACGGCTTCGACGAGGCGCTCGGCCTCGAGCAGCTCCCGCTCTTCCCGTGACGCGCGCTAACCTCGGCTCTTCACGTAAGACCCCGGCGCGTCCTCGATGGCCCATAACGGGCCGCCGGAGGGATCGGGGGCCGGCACCTTGGGCCCCGAATAGGCCGCAAGCCAGGACGCCCAGTCGGGCCACCAGGAGCCGGCCGTCTCGGTTGCCTTTGCCATCCACTCCTGCAAATTGGCGGCGGGGCCGTTCGACCAGAATTGATATTTCTTCCTATCGGGGGGATTGACGACGCCGGCAATATGGCCGGACCCCGCCATGGTTAGGCGCACCGGCCCGCCGAACAGCTTGCTGCCGCGGAACACCGACGCCGCCGGCGCGATGTGGTCCTCCTTGGTGAAGAGCTCGTAGATCGGGATCTTCACGCGCGACAGATCGAGCTTTACCCCGCCGAGCTGCATCTCGCCCTTGGCGAGGCGGTTCAGATGATAGAACTCGCGTAAGTAGAAGGCGTGGTTAGCGGCGGGAAGCCTGGTCGAGTCGGCGTTCCAGAACAGAAGGTCGAAGGGGAAGGGCTTCTTGCCGAGCAGATAATTGTTGACGACGTAAGGCCAGATCAGATCGCGCGGGCGGAGCATGTTGAACACCGCCGCCATGCGCGAGCCGTCGAGATAGCCCTGCTCGGCCATCATCTCCTCGAGCGCCTTAAGCTGCGTGTCGTCGATGAAGACGAGAAGGTCTCCCGCCTCGCTGAAATCGACCTGGGCGGCGAGGAAGCTCGCCGACACCACACGGTCGTCGCCCTTCGCCGCCATATAGGCGAGCGTGGCAGCGAGCAAGGTGCCGCCGACGCAATAGCCGAGCGCATTGATCTTGGGGCTGCCGGTCTGGCGGATTACGGCGTCGATCGCGACGAGGATGCCTTCGTGCATGTAGTCCTCGAAGGTCTTCTGCGCGAGGCGCGCGTCAGGGTTGACCCACGAGACCAGGAACACGGTGAAGCCCTGCGCGACCGCCCATTTGACGAAGGACTTCTCCGGCACGAGATCGAGAATGTAGTACTTGTTGATCCAGGGCGGCACGATGAGCAGCGGGCGCTCGTAGACCTCTTCCGTGGCCGGCGCATATTGGATGAGCTGGATGAGCTCGTTCTGGAAGATCACCTTGCCCGGGGTCACGGCAAGGTTCCGCCCGATCTCGAAGGCGGAGAGATCCGTCTGGCTGATACGCAGCAGATCCTTCGATTGCCCGAGGTCCTCGACGAAATGGGTCATGCCCTGCACCAGGTTCTCGGCGTTGGTCGCGAGCGTGGTGCGGACCACTTCAGGGTTGGTGAGCGGGAAGTTCGACGGCGAGAACGCCGCAAGCATCTGGTTCAAGTAGAACAGAGCCTTCTTGCGCGTCTTCTCGTCGACGCCCTCGGTGTTGCGGGTGAGATCCTCGGCCCAGCGGGAGGTAATGAGATAGGACTGCTTCCAGAAATCGAAGAACTGCCCGTTGGACCAATCGGGGTCCTTGAAGCGGTTGTCGCCGGGCTCAGGCACGACCACGGGCTCGACCTCCTCGCCGAGAAACCGGCGGAAGGAACGCCCCCAGAGATCGGCATAGCTCTTGAAGAGCTCGCCCTGCGCCGCGGCGAACTTGCCGGGCTCGGTCACCCAATGGCGCGCGATCTCGCCGAGCGACTTCGCCGCCTCGCCCGCTTCCGAGGCCATGCTGTAGGGGCCTTGACCGTTCGAGCCCGAGCGCTCGGCGAGGGTGGAGAACGCCTTCGCCCCTTGATCGAAGAGGCGCACCATGTTCCGGGCCAGGGCTTCGACTTGATTCGCGTAGACTTGCTCCGCCCCGCGTTTGTCGGGGCTTTTATTGTTCTCCTGCATCAATATGTCCTTGTTTTAACCCCCAATTCACCTTGCTGAAGCCACCATGCGCTAACAGCTTGAGGTCGCTCGCGGCTTCCGCGCAAGGGGTCATTGTGCTATGCAATATAGCAAGTGGGGGACGATTGCCAATCGTCACGGGACACCAACGAACGGTCTGTTGAATTCATGCCGCGCATGCTGCCCGGATTAGCTTTACGCCTTCTCGCTGTCCTGCTCCCGCTCGGGCTGGGCGCTTGCGCCGACACGCTGACGTCGAAGGAGACCACGTCCTCGACCACGCTCCAGCGCGACTACGACAAGACCCTAACCAAGTCTGAGAAGAAGGCCGTCATCGACGACCTCCAGAGCGCTACCGCCAAGCAGCAAGCCGGCGAAGCCCCCGAGACCGCATCGACCGGGGCCCAGCCGGCCGAACAGCAAAACTAGACGCCGGTCTTTTCAAGCGGGAGCTTCTTGCCCGGCGGCCCATTTCTATGGTTCAAGTGGGGTCCCTTCGGGGCCTGATCGGGGTGGGGACCCCTCGCGTCCGTGAACAGCGATTTCCATAGAATCAAGCGTCTGCCGCCTTACGTCTTCGAGCAGGTGAACAAGCTCAAGGCCGAGGCCCGCGCCCGCGGCGACGACATCATCGATTTCGGCATGGGCAATCCCGACATGCCGACGCCGCCTCATATCGTCGCCAAGCTGGTCGAGACGGTGCACGATCCCCGCACCAATCGCTATTCGTCCTCGCGCGGCATCCAAGGCTTGCGCAAGGCCCAAGCCGCCTATTACGGGCGGCGCTTCGGCGTGAAGCTCAGTCCCGATACGCAGGTGGTGGCGACGCTGGGCTCCAAGGAAGGCTTTGCCAACGTCGCCCAAGCGATCACGGCGCCGGGTGACGTGATCCTGGTGCCAAATCCAACTTATCCCATCCACGAGTTCGGCTTCATCATGTCGGGCGGCGTCATCAGGCATTTGCCGGCGCGCACCGATAGCCAATTCATGACCTCGCTCGACAAGGCGGTGCGCCACTCCGTGCCGAGGCCGACGGCGCTCGTGCTCAACTATCCCGCCAATCCCACCGCGGTCGTCGCCGATCTCGACTTCTATCGGGAGGTCGTCGCCTTCGCCAAGAAGCACGACCTGATCGTTCTATCCGACCTCGCTTATGCCGAGATCTATTTCGACGGCGCGCCGCCGCCCTCGATCCTTCAGGTCCCCGGCGCCATCGACATCGCTGTCGAGTTCACCACGCTATCCAAGACCTACGCTATGCCCGGCTGGCGCGTCGGCTTCGCCGTCGGCAACGAGCGCCTGATCCACGCGCTCAGCCGCGTGAAGTCCTATCTCGATTATGGCGCCTTCACCCCGGTCCAGGTGGCCGCCGCCGCCGCTCTGAACGGACCGCAGAACTGCATCGACGAGATCCGCGCCATCTATAAGCGCCGCCGCGACTGCCTGGTCGAATCCGTGACGCGCGCCGGCTGGCCAATCCCGTCACCACCGGCCACCATGTTCGCCTGGGCGCCAATCCCCGAGATGTTCGCCCATCTCGGCTCGCTCGAATTTTCCAAGCTCCTGCTGGAGAAGGCGGGCGTCGCGGTCTCGCCCGGCGTCGGCTTCGGCGAATATGGAGAAGGCTATGTGCGCATCGCCCTGGTCGAGAACGAGCAGCGCATCCGCCAGGCCGCGCGCAATATTCGGAGGTTCCTCTCCGACTCCGCCAAGACTATGCACAACGTCATTCCCATTGCGTCGAAGGCGAATCGGTCGTTCTGATCCCTTCCCATGAGTGATGGATTGAAGCTTGGACTGGCCGGGGTCGGCACCGTCGGCAGCGGCCTATTGCGGCTCCTTGCCGCGCGCAAGGCGGAGCTTGCCGCGCGCGCCGGACGTCCGATCGAGGTGGTCGCCGTATCGGCCAAGAACCGCCGCAAGAACCGCGACGCCGACATTTCCAGCTTCCGCTTCGTGCAGGACCCTGTCGCACTCGCCAAGGACCCCGCCATCGACGTGTTCGTCGAGCTGATCGGGGGCGAGAGCGGCGTGGCCAAGGCGGCGGTGGAGGCGGCGCTCGCCGCGGGCAAGCACGTCGTCACCGCCAACAAAGCGCTTCTTGCCCATCACGGCCCGAGCCTTGCCGCGCTCGCCGAGAAGAACGGCGTGGCACTGAACTTCGAGGGGGCTGTGGCCGGCGGCATCCCCGTCGTCAAGGTCATTCGCGAAAGTCTGCAAGGCAACAACATCTCCCGCGTCTACGGCATCCTCAACGGCACCTGCAATTACATCCTCACTCTGATGGAGCAGGAGGGCAGAAGCTTCGCCGATGTCTTGAAGAAGGCGCAGGCGCAAGGTTACGCCGAGGCCGATCCCAGCTTCGACGTTGGCGGCTTCGACACCGCGCACAAACTCGCTCTCCTTACGAGCCTTGCCTTCGGCACCCGCACGAGCTTCGAGTCCGTCTATGTCGAGGGCATCGAGTCGATCACCCCGGCCGACATCGAGGCTGCCGGCGAGCTCGGCTATCGCATCAAGCTGCTCGGCGTGGCGCTCCGCACCGATAGCGGCATCGAGCAGCGTGTGCACCCGACCATGGTGCCGAAGCATACGGCAATTGCCGAGGTTGACGGCGTATCGAACTGCGTCGCCATCGACGGCGACTTCGTGGGCGACGTGATGCTGATCGGCCCCGGTGCCGGCGCCGGCCCCACGGCCTCCTCGGTAACGAGCGACCTCATCGACATCGCCCGCGGCCACATCCTTCCGCCCTTCGGCGCCAAGGCCAAAAGCCTCAAACTTTACAAGAAGGCGCAGATGCGGGCGCACGAAGGCGGCTACTATATCAGGCTCTCGGTCTACGACCGGACCGGCGCCTTCGCCGCCATCGCCAGTCGCATGGCTGACCAGGGGATCTCCATCGAGAGCATCGTGCAGCGCCGGCCGCGCGCGGAATTGCCGGGCTTCGACCGGCCCCATAAAGGCTCGCCGGCCGCCGTCGTCATGATCACCCATCAGACCACGGAGGCCGCCATCCGCAAGGCTTTGGCCGCGATCGAGCGCGACGGCCATGTCGATCAAAAGCCGCAGATGATCCGCATCGAAAAATTGTGATACTGAAGTGCTACCCCCTACACGCGGCGGCTAGGATCGCGTGAGGGCAGGGAGGAACGGACGTGTCGAAGGCTCAGGCCAAGACCGAGCTCGACCGCGCTCTCGCGCTCGATATCGTTCGCGTCACCGAGGCAACCGCCGTGGCTGCCGCGCTATGGCGGGGGCGCGGCAACGAGGCCGCCGCCGACGAGGCTGCCGCCGCCGCCATGTATCGGGAGCTGGCGCGCCTGCCGATCGAAGGGGTGGTGGTGGTCGGCGAGGGAGAGGAGAACGAGACGCCGCTCCTCTATATCGGCGAGACGGTCGGCGCCGAAGGGATATCGGGACTTAAGGTCGATCTTGCCGTCGATCCCGTGGAAGGCTCGACCTTGTGTGCCAAGGCGCTTCCCAATGCACTCGCGGTGCTTGCCGTCGCCGAGCGTGGCAGCCTGTTGAAGGTGCCCACCATCTATATGGACAAGATCGCCATCGGGCCGGGCTTTCTCGAAGGCCTGGTCGATCTCGATGCGTCTCCTGCCGACAACCTCAAGGCGCTGGCGCTCGCCAAAGGTGTGCCGGTGGGCGAGATCACCGTCTGCATCCTCGACCGTCCGCGCCACGCCAAGCTCATCGAGGAGGTGGGGACCGCGGGAGCTGCGCTCCGCCTTATCGGCGACGGCGATATCGCCGGCGTGATCCACGTGAC
>Ga0209887_1000431_pt1 | contig 12501 bp, 12 predicted proteins | sample GWRWN1_30_40_FD_187230 | JGI IMG/M metagenome (GOLD analysis project Ga0209887, IMG submission 187230) | Riverbed sediment microbial communities from areas with no vegetation in Columbia River, Washington, USA - GW-RW N1_30_40 (SPAdes)... | ecosystem: Environmental > Aquatic > Freshwater > River...
GGTACCGTCGTCCGGAGTGATGAATCCGAAGCCCTTCTCGGGGCTGAACCACTTCACGGTTCCGATTGCCACGTGCGATCCCTCCTTCCTTTCGCCGTCCGGGCCTGGTTGCTGCCCTTCACGGCGCCGGCCGTAGCAGCCGGGTGAGGGAACTGCTCGTAGCTGGAAAACCGCGATCGTTGCCCTCGGGACCACGGTACCATTTCGCCTGCCGCCGGCGACAACCGTATCCTCGCGTCGAGCCGCAGCGTGCCCGGTCGCATCGCGCGGCGCGCGACGAGTAAGGTCCTTCCGACACTATCGGCCGGAGGTCGAGGGCATGCGCGAGGACCGAGCACGATCGGCACACCGGACGTTCCTCGCCGCGGCGCTCGTCGCGGGCGTCCTCGGGATCGCGGCCGCGCCCTCGGCGTTCGCGCAGGACGAGGGGACGACACCCGGCGACGACGATCAGGTCGTCCTGACGGGCGAGCTGCTCGTCCCCCAGGAAGCCACCGTCGGAACCGCCGTGATCTTCAACGGCGACGCGACGATCGACGGCACGGCCACCGAGAGCGTGGTGGTCTTCAACGGCGACGTCGAGATCAGCGGGACGGTTGGTGACGACATCGTCGCCTTCAACGGCGGCGTGATCGTCCGTTCCGGCGCCGAGGTGGGCGGCGACATCGCCAGCCGACAACAACCGCGGATCGAGAAGGGCGCGAGGGTCCGGGGCCAGATCAAGGGGATCTCGGGCCGGTTCGACCTCGAGGGGCTCGGCTGGGTCGGACGCTACGTGTGGTGGTTCGGCTACACGATCTCCACCCTCATCCTCGGGCTCGTGCTCCTGCTGTTCCTCCCAGGCGTCGACGCTCCGCTCGCCGACGCGTTCCGCCGGCGGATGGGCGCCTCGTTCGGGTTCGGCGCGGCGATCTTCTTCCTGCTGCCGATCGCTGCGGTGCTGCTGCTCGTCGTGGTGGTCGCGATCCCGCTGGGCCTGTTCCTGCTGCTCTCCCTCGCCCTGCTGTACACGCTCGGCTACGTCGCCGGCGCGCACCTGCTGGGAAGGCGGCTGGTGAACCCGCCGGGCTCGCGGTACGTGGCCTTCCTCGTCGGCTGGGCGATCCTTCGCGGGATCGGTCTGATCCCGTTCCTCGGCGGCCTGGTCTGGGTGGTGGCCTCGATCGCCGGTCTCGGTGCGCTCGTGATCGCCGCTCGAAGATCGACGTCGGTCCCGGCGCCGCCGCTGCCCATGGCTCCGATCCCCGAACCGCCCCCCGCCGCCTGAGCTGCGGTCAGGCCTTCGACGCCGGCGAAGGGTCGGCCGGCCGCGCCTCCGCGAGCCGTTGGGCGAGCACCCGCATGATGCCGATCCCGATGTCGGGGCGGTCGTGGATCATGCTCTCGAACTCGCGGCGCCCGATGTAGATCGCGCGGACGTCTCCGTCGGCGACGAGCGAGGCGACACGCGGACCGCGCGTGATCAGGGACATCTCGCCGAGCACCTCGCCTCGGCCCCGCCGAGCGATCTCGGAACCGCCGGCCTCCACGCGGACGGTGCCGCTCGCGACGATCAGGAGCTCGTCGCCCAGCTCGCCCTCGGACGCGAGGAGCTCCCCGTCCGCGAACGATCGCTCCTCGGCCACCTCGGCGATCGCGCCCAGGTCGGCGGGTGCGAGCCCGTCGAACAGCGGGACGCGACGCAGGAACAGGACGCGCTCGATCACCGGCGTCGTCGTCGCTCTCCGAGTCATCCCGTTCCCTCCGCCGCGCTGCACGGTCACCGCCGCGGCGCACGCCGCGACGAACGCATCATCGTCCGCCGAAGCCCGTTCCAGCCAATCCTCGGGCAGGTCGCCGCGAACCCCCCCGGTCGACTCCCACAGCGCGAGGATCGACGCGGCCAGGGAGGCGTCGGTCGTCGCCTCCAGCGTCTCGAGGGCGTTCGCGACCTGTTCGGGGTCCCGCGCGTCGAGGCTCTCGACCGCGGAGCGGACCGCGGCGCCGTCGCTCGAGATCAACGACAGCGCCCGCAGCGCGGAGCGGCCGTTCGCCCGGGCGCGTTCGAGCAGCGCGTCTTTCAGGAGGCTGGGCGCCTCACCGTCCGAGGGGACCGCGGCGGCGAGCGCATCGTCCACGGTCGCCTCGCGCGATCGCTCGGCGACGAACGCGCGGACGCGCTCGTCCCGGCCGCCGAGGTCCAGGCGCGCCAGCGCCCGCAGCGCGGCGTCCCGGGCGGCCGGGCGAGCCAGGGCGTCGAGCAGCGCGTCGACCGAACGATCGCCGATCCGCACCGCGGCGGCTACGGCCGCCTCGCGCACCCTCGCGCTCGGGTCGTCGAACCCGCGGATCGCCGGCCCCAGCGCCTCGTCGGGTCGCACCGCGGCGAGGGTCGTCAGCGCCGCGGACCGAACCCCCGCGTCCTCGTCGTCGAGCGCGGGCGCCGCGAGCCCGGCGGCGGCATCGGCCGGCACCGCCACGAGGTGTCGAAGCGCGGTCGATCGCACCCAGGGGTCGGCGTGGGCGGCGAGCCGGAGCAGCACGCGAGCGGCGTCGGGGGTGTGCGGACCCGTCGAGACGGCCGCCGCGGCGGAGGCGGCCACCGCCGGATCGGGATCGTCGAGGAGTGGCAGGAGCGTCTCGGCCCCGACCCGCCCGGGGGCCGCCGCGAGGCCGTCGAGGGCCTGCGCGCGGACGGAGGCGTCGTCGTCGCGCAGGGCGCGTTCGAGCGCCGCGGTGGCTCGGGGGTCGTCGATGTCGGCGAGCAGCTGGACCGAGAGCCGCCGGACCGGGGGCTGCACGTCGTCGATCGCGACGAGCAGGCTGCCGAGCGTCTGGGCGTCGGGCGCGAACGCGAACGGGACGCCGGCCACCGCGACGTCGGGGAACACCTCCGGCCGTCCCTCGCGCAACGCCTCGACGAGCGCGGGCGCGTACGATGCGCGTACACGCCACGTGACGAACACCGCGATCGCGGCGGTCGCGAGCCCGATCGCGGCGAACTGCCGCGGGGTCAGCACGTCCTGGCCGACCAGGGCGATGATCCCCGCGATCGCGGTCCCGGCCTGCGCGGGTCCTCCGTTCAGGAACGTCCGCACCTGATCGCGTCGCGCATCGGGCACGACGTTCGTGAGCGTCTCCCACGCGGGGGAGGCGACGCCCTGCAGCCAGACCCCATCGACGAACCGCAGGATCACGAGCGTCACGAAACCCGCGCTGACGAGCAGGATGCCGAACGACCCGACGTACAGCAGCGGGAGCACGAGCATCATCGACGCGATGCCGAACCGGCCGAAGAGCCGGTTGGTCACGAGCACCGACACGAGGAACGCGGCGCCGGTCATCGCGGCCCAGAACAGTCCGAAGAACCCCGCCAGGTCGTCCGCGTTCGGGAACCGCTCGGTCGCGGCGGCCGCCCACGGCAGGTACAGGGAGTAGAACAGGACGGAGAACAGCACGGCGGCGAGCGTCATCCACACGAGCAGGCGTGAGCGCCGCACGTACCCGAACGCGACGGTGAGGTCTCGCCACGGCGATGCCTCCCGGCGCCTGGCCCTGCGGACCCGGGGTTGCGCAGGCGTCCCGGCCGAGGACAGGACCACACGGCACAGCGCGAACGAGATCGCGAGCGCGGCCGCCCAGACCAGGAGCAGGTTCTCCGTCCCGATCACGCCCACGAGCGGATCCGTAAGCAGGCCGCCGGCCACCGAGCCGAGGATCTCGCCGGCCGCGAACAGTGGGAACAGGCGCTTGGCGCGACGGGTGTCGGTGACGACGCCGGCGATGCCCCAGACGAAGACGTTCTGCAGCAGGAGCGCGAGCGCCACGGTCAGCCACAGCACCGGGAAGATCCACCGCGCGTCGGTGAGCAGCGAGAGCCGTTCGGCAAGGACGACGGCACCCAGCCCCGCCGGGATCGCGAGGTAGGCGCGGCGCCGATCCACGCGCCCGAGCAGCGCGGCCAGGCCCATCATGAACACGAACGCGGTCGCGCCCTGCGCGAGGTACATCAGCGGGAGCGCGTCGGTGCCGATCCGATCGAAGAAGAGCGCGTTCGCGCCGCTCTGCCCGATCGCGAGGCCGGCCGTGCCGACGAACGTCAGTGCGCTCATCGACAGGACGAGCCGCGTCTCGTCCGGCCGGATCTTCAGCGTTCGCTGGATCGCGCTCATCTCACAGCCGGCCCCGCACCGCGCATCGAGCCCACGACGGCCCCGATCGCGTCACCCGTCGGCCGGCCGACCGGTCTGGACGGGTCCCTCGACGCGCAGCACCAGCGCGTCGAGCGGGTGACCCTTGAGGGAGACGTGCCGCCGTTCGAGGTCGTCGTGCGCCATCGCCGCGGCGGCGGCCGTCGCGTCGCTCACCAGGATCTCGCCGGCGGCCGCCTGCGACGCGAGGTGCGACGCGATGTTGACGGGGTCGCCGAGCGCCGTGAAGTCGCTCGACCCCTTGGTCCCCACCATGCCGACGAAGGCGACGCCGGTGTGCACACCCGCACCCAGCGGCACCCAGGGCTGCTCGAGTTCGCCGTGTCCCGTCGCTCGCAGGAGCGCCTCGGCGGATTCGACGGCGCGCCGTGCGTGACCGGGACCGGTCATGAGCGGGAGGAACAGCGCTACGACCTCGTCGCCCACGAACTTCTCGATGATCCCGTCGGCCTCGAAGAGAACGTCCTTCGACACCCTGTAGAAGCGGTTCATGAGCCGGGTGAACTCCCAGGTGGGCAGCTGCCGAGCCAGCCTGCTCGAGCCGCGGACGTCCGCGAACAGCATCGAGAGCTCCACCTCGGCGCCGTTGATCTCCCCGTCCTCGCCCGCGGTGGGGCACATCTTCGCGACGGTCTCGATGCTCTGGAAGCAACGGCCGCAGATCTTTGGGTTCTTCTCCCAGGGCGTGTAGCCGTAGCGGCGGAGTACGAACGCCCCCGGGCCGCCGAACGGTGCGGAGCAGATCCTGCACCTGGGTGACGAGGGGATGAAGCGGAGCGGGCTCTTGTCCTGCAAGTGGGGATGGGTCCCGCTCAGGAAGGCGGCCCATTCCTCTTGGGGCGTCGGCTCCGTGCTCATCTCAGCGTGCAGCCTAGGCAATCGCGCCGCGCACGTCCCGGACGATCGAAGGCCGGAGCATGAGCCGAGCCCCCGATGGGTACAGACCCCTCCCGAGACGGGAGGTGACCGATGGGCATCGCGCTCATCCTGCTGGGGCTCGCGGCGGCCGGACTGGTCGTCGACTTCGCCGTCGAGAACTGGTCCGGTGCTGCGAACGACGTGACCTTCTCGCTGTTCGGTGGCTCGTTCACGGCCACCCAGGTCGAGGTGGCGATCGGCGCGGCCGTGCTCGGCGCGATCGCGATCGCGCTGTGCGTCCTCGGCGCCGGGCTCCTGCGTGGGAGCCGCGGCCGCCGGCGGACCGCGAGGCGCCGCATGTCCGAGCTCGAACGCGAGAACGCCGCGCTGCGGGATCGGCCGGCCGACGAAGACGACCCCGTCGTCCACGTCGACGACCGCCAGCCCGTCCAGTCCCAGCGCTGACCCCGCATCCACCCGCCGCACGCCGGCGACCCGATCCTTGGGTCGCCGGCGTGACGGTCTCCGACCACGTCGCGCTCCGGGCCGAATCCGACCCGGAGAGCAGGAGGCGAGGGAACCCGCCGCGGGTCCTGCCGGTCGTGTCAGGGGGAACGAGCGAGAGGAGGCCCCGGATGCGGCCAGCAGGCAGGCGACGGAGGGTGTCCGCGGCGGCAGGACTCGTGGTGCTCGGGGCGCTGATGCTCGTCCCCGTGCTCGGGGAGGGTCTCGCATCGGCGAGCGGCGGGGGCGGGTGCGGCCGGGCCGTGACGGACGCGGTGGGGACCGGGGTCGACATCCGGGACTACTGCTTCGCGCCGACGATCCTGCGGGTGTCGACGGGCGACGCCGTGACGTTCACCAACGTCGACCCGTTTCCGCATTCGGTCCTGGGCGCGAACGCGACCTGGGGCGACTACGCGGGGTTCAAGAAGGAGTCGGTCACGTACCGGTTCTCCGAGCCGGGCGTGTACCCCTACCTGTGCACGTATCACGTCGGGATGGTCGGCGCGGTGGTGGTGGGCGACGGCGTCGGCGGCGCGATCGACGCGTCCACCGCGGACGGCCCCGTCACGAAGGTGAACGCCTCCGACCTCCGGCTCGAGAACGCGTCGGCGGTCGGCCATCAGCCGTCGGGGGCCGGCGGCAGGTGGTCCGTGATCGTGGCCGCCGCGTTCGGGATCGTGCTCGGCGTGTCGGCCATGATCGTCGTGCGTCGGCGGCGTTCGCTCGCCACGCGTGCGGTGGAGGGTCGGTAGTGTCGATCGTGTGAGTCAGCCTCGGGCAACCGCGGTCGAACCCACCGGCGTTCGGCCGGCGGGAATCGCTCGAGGCCGAAGGCTGATGCTCGTCGGCCTCCTCGGCGCGCTGGTCGTCGCGTGTTCGTCGGAGGACAGGGCCCCGCCGGTGACCGGGCCCGATCTCGAGGACGCTCGGATCCGGCTCGTGCCTGTGGCGGGGCTCGAGCAGCCGGTCGCGATGGCCGTTCGGCCCGGCGAGCCCGCGCTGTACGTCGCCGAGAAGGTCGGGCGGGTCGTGGCGCTCTCGGCGGATTCGGATCCAAGGGTCGTCCTCGACCTGACGAACCGCGTGTCGCTCGGGAGCGAGCAGGGCCTCCTGGGTGTGGCGTTCTCGCCGGACGGCCGCTACCTGTACGTGGACTTCACGGACACCGAGGGCGACACGAACGTGGCCGAGTTCGCCTTCGACGACGACGGCGCCGATCCGGCGAGCGAGCGCCTGGTGCTGTTCGTCGAGCAGCCGTTCTCGAACCACAACGGGGGCGCGCTCGCGTTCGGACCGGACGGGTACCTGTACGTGGCGCTCGGAGACGGGGGGAGCGGCGGCGACCCGATGGGGAACGCGCAGTCGCTGTCGACGCTCCTGGGAAAGCTGCTTCGGATCTCGCCGAGACCCTCGGGGGGCGAGCCGTACGGGATCCCCCCCGACAACCCGTTCGTCGGCCGGGCGGGAGTGCGCCCGGAGATCTGGGCCTACGGCCTGCGGAACCCGTGGCGGTTCTCGTTCGACGCGGCGACCGGCGACCTGTGGATCGGCGATGTCGGGCAGAACGCGTGGGAGGAGATCGACCTCGATCCCTCGGCCTCGGACGGCGGGTCGAACTTCGGGTGGGACGGGCTGGAGGGAACGCACCCGTTCGAGGGCGGATCGGCCCCGGGCTCGGTCCCGCCGGTGTTCGAGTACGCGAACGGCGAGGGGTCGTGCGCGGTCACCGGCGGCTACGTGTACCGCGGCGCGCTGATCCCGGCGCTGGAGGGCGCCTACGTGTTCGCCGACTACTGCGGTGGCCGCCTGGAGGCGTTCGTGCCGCGGAACGGCCGGGCGACGCAGGCTCGGTTCCTGGGGCCGCAGGTCGATGCCCTCGCGTCCTTCGGGGAGGATGCGCGCGGCGAGCTGTATGTGCTGTCCTTGGTAGGGACGGTGTTCCTGATCGCGGCCTGACGCCGGCCGCTCCCGCCGTGGGCATACCCGGCGCGGACGCGGGGTTCTGAAGCACGCCGACAGGATCGGGGGGCGAGATGGCGGAGACGGACCAGGGACCGGGTGGCGTCAAGGAGCTCGGGCACCTCGTCTTGTATGTGCGGGACCTCGAGCGTTCGGTGGGGTTCTATCGGGACGTCCTCGGCTGGCGTCAGGTGGGTCCGGGCGATGGTCTGCCGTTCCCGGCGGCGATGTTCTCGAGCGGCCGCACGCATCACGAGCTGCTCCTGATCGAGGTCGGCCCGGACGCGACGCCGATCCCGGCCGGGCGCCGGGTGGGCCTGTATCACTTCGGACTCAAGGTGGGGGACACGGACGACGAGCTCCGGGCGGCGCTCGCCCGGCTGCAGGAGGCCGGCGTGCAGCTGATGGGCACCGCCGATCACGGCATCACCCACAGCCTGTACCTGGCCGATCCCGACGGAAACGAGATCGAGCTCTACATCGACGTCGAAGGGGTCGACTGGGACGACCCGGAGGTGCTGATGGCGAGGCCGCAGGCCCTGCGGCTGTAGGCGAGCCGCCCTCGATCCGTCTCCCCGACGCGCCGGCCCGACGAACGCGGGCGACCGGCCGCTCGATCCGAACTCCGGGATGATGGGACGATGGCGCTCGATCTGGACGCGTACCTCGAACGGATCGGGTACGAGGGACCGGTCGAGCCGACGCTCGAGGTCTTGGACGCGGTCCATCTCGCGCACACGACGACGATCCCGTTCGAGAACCTCGACATCCTGCTGGGGCGGCCGATCCGTCTCGACCTCCCGAGCCTGCAGGACAAGCTCGTCCGGGACCGACGCGGCGGGTACTGCTTCGAGCACAACACGCTGTTCGCCGCGGTGCTCGAAGCCGTCGGCTTCGCCGTCACGCGCCTCGGCGCGCGGGTCCGCTTCCGCGCTCGGCGCGTGACCGCGCGAACGCACATGGCGCTGCTGGTTCGGGCGGGCGGCGAGGGGAGGCTCGCCGACGTCGGCTTCGGCGGCGGCTCGATCCTCCGCTCGTTGCCGATGGAACCCGGTCCCGTGGTCGACCAGTTCGGCTGGGGGTTCCGGCTGGTCGACGACGACGGCGCTCGCGTGGTGCAGGCCCGCCGGCCACGCGGGTGGATCGATCTGTACGCGTTCACGTTCGAACCGCAGTACCCGGTGGACTACGAGATGGCGAACCACTTCACCTCCACCCACCCGAGCTCGCCGTTCACGCGAACGCTCACCGCGCAGGTCCGCGCGCCGGAGCGCTCGTTGATCCTGCGGGGCCGCAAGCTGATCGAGGAGACCCCCGCCGGCGAGACCACGAGCGCGGTGCGCGACGACGAGCTGCTCGACGTGCTCGCCAAGCGGTTCACGCTGTCGTTCCCGCCCGGGACGAGCTTCGACGCCGCTCGCGCGGGATCGTGACGGCGGGCGATCACCCGAGCCGCAGGAGGATCTCGCCCGCGTGCTCTTCGTCGCCGGTCTCCACGGCCGTGAAGCCGCACTTGTCGAGCACGCGGATCGAGGCGACGTTGGTCTCCGCGACCCCCGCGTCGATCGGCCGTTCCTCGACCTCGTGCAGGAACGCCGAGAGGGCGCGCGTGGCGACGCCCCGGGCCCAGAACTCGCGCCCGATCCAGTAGCCCACCTCGCGCCGCCCCTCGAACCCGAACAGGACGATGTTGCCGACAACGTTGCCGTCGAGCTCGATCGTCCGTTCGATGCCGCTCGCGTCGCGCAGGATCGAACCCCAATGCGTCATGAGGCCGTCGCGCTCCCTCGGCGGGAAGGCGGCCGTCCTGTTGGCCACGGGGTCCCGCTGGTGCTCGAAGAAGATCGGAAGGTGGTCCTCGGTCACGGCGCGGAGCCGCACCTCGCCGAACACGTGTGCGGCGGTGGGCATGCCCGACCATCCTGCGCTCACGGCCTGTTTCCGGCAAGAAGGTTCGACCTTCGTCGTTCGTCGTGCGGACGAGAGAGCGCCGCGTACGGACGCGGGCGTAGCATCCCCCGGGGGGTGATCTCGCAGATGACGGCTCAGGACTCGGAGATGAAGGCGGCCGCGGCGGCGGCCAAGGCTCGGGAAGTGATCGCGAACAGGATCGCGAAGTTGGTGCCGAAGACCGAGGACGACCAGGTGGCCTCGGTGGTCGTGCATCTCGCCGAGGCGTACGCGAGCCTCGCGGTCGAGCCACCTCGCAGCCGGACGGGCTGAGCCGAGATCGCCTAGCGCCTCCGGGACGCTCCGCCGCTCGAACGCGTCGCGAGCAGCTTGCCGAGCGGCGTCCCGAACCGCGGCCGGATCCGAACGTCCCCGAGCCAGGCCGCGAGCCGCCCTCGTTCGGCGTCCAGGAGCGAGCGGCTCGCGGCGTCGAGCCGAGCGAAGAGCTCGACCACCACCTCACCCTCGTCGGTCTGCGCCCACGCTCCGACGACCCGGCCGTTCGCCCACACCGTGGGACCCGCGTTCCCGTTGCGGTCGAACAGGTCGGCGGCCCGGTCGCCGAGGTACCACCCGCGGTCCTTCCATCCCATCGCGGTCGGGTCGAGCCCGGGGAGCAGTGCGACCCATGCGTCGGCCTCGCCGACCTGGTCGAGATCGTCGGCGAGCACGTAGCCGGTGCCGTCGGCCAGTCGGACCTCAGTCGCGTCGATGGCTTCGAGGGTCGTCTTCGCGAGCGCCGCGGTCCACCCCGTCCACCACCGGATGTCCGTCATCGTCGCCGGCCCGAACGAACGGAGCCAGCGACCGAGGAGCTTCGAGCACGCCTCGGCGTGGTCGATCTCGCGAAGCGGAGCACCGAGCCAGTGCTCGGTCGTCGCCCAGCGGTACTGACCCGACGTCCATAGGCCGAGCGGCCGCGTGCGGACGATCGAGCCCTCCGTGGCGAGCAGGAACAGCACCCGGGTCGACACGCCCACCGTGCCGGCCCAGGTCTTGCCCTGCCCGAACGTGAGCTTCGCGCCGAGCTCCGGGACGTCGGCGGTCAGCTCGCGCGCGGTGGCCTCGCCTCGCGCGGCGATCGCCGCCAGCGTCTCCGCGGCGACCCTCGCGAGCCACGCCTCCCCTCGGTCCGTCGGGGCCACCCGCTGCTCCTCGAGCATCCGGACGAGGCGCGTGCGTTGGCCGGGGATCAGCGCCTTGGTGCACGCCTCGTGCATCACGGGGGCGAGATCGACCCGAACGACGAACAGCGTCCGCCGCATCCCGAGCATCCGTACGAGCGACCGGCGGCGATACAGCGCGTCCTCGAGATCGGCCGGTTCGAAGCCCTCGACCCTTGCCCACGACGAGAGGTAGACCGTCGCGGGATCGCTCGAGTGCAGCCCGACGACCGCCCCGGCGGCCTCCTCCACGGTCGTGGCGTACGACGCCAGGTGGTGACGTACGCCGAGCCGCGCCCGGCGCTCAGTCACGCCGACGCGTCTCATCGTGACGGGGCGGGCCCGCCGAAGGTTCGGAAGTGCACGTCGCGCCGGCCCGCGTCCGGCGCGAGGAAGGCCACGAGCCGTTCACCCTCCTCGGAGATCTCCGCGCGGTCGGTCCGAGCGATCTTCGACAACGGCTCGACCCAGAGCGTCGCCCACTCCCCGTCGAGCTCCGCCTTCCAGCGCGCCGCGCCGAACCCGTCGACCAGGATCGAGCCCCACCCGACCTCGGTCCATCCCCTCAGGCCGGGCGGGGCGATGCGGCCGCGATCGTCGTGGCCGAGCTGCACGTTGTCGTACTCGGGCAGGAAGCGGACGGGCGCCGGGGTGTCCGGATCGGGGAGGGGCGCGCCCGGGACGTCGAACAGCTCGCGCCCTCGCTCGTCGCGGAACGTGCGCAGCCGCGGGCGGAGGCGTTCGAGCACCTCGCGCATGCCCGCGAGCCCCGACCACGAACGGGCGTCGCCCGGCGTCGCCGGGCCGAACGCGGCCAGGTACCGCAGCACCATCTCGTCCGGGGCGGTCTCGGCGTCGAACGGTCGGCCGAGCCAGTGCTCCACGGTCGTGAACGCGGAGCGTCCCGTCCGGCCCCAGATCCCGCGCGGGGTCACCTGCACCAGCGGAAGGAGGTACATCGCCGCGTACGAGAGCTGCGCGGCGTCGTGATCGGGCCAGCGTTCGGCCAGGAACGGGATGAGCTCGGCTCGGGTGCGCGGCCGCTCCACGAGCAAGCGCGTGGCGAACGCCTTCAGCTCCTCGACGTCGAGCCCGTCCAGCGCACGCCCGAACGGGCTCTGGCTGTAGAGCGTGCGCCGCATCACGGGCTCGAGGATCGGTCGGAGTGCCAGGGCATCCCTCGCCGTGACGAGGTGGAGCGTGGCCCGCAGCAACCCCATCCGCACCGCGAGGCGTTCGGCGATCGGCCCCGCCAGCGCCTCGGGGCGGAAGCGATCCAGCCGCGACCACAGCGCGACGTAGGGATCGCGCGGCACCTGCGCCTGCAGGCCGACCAGGCGTTCGACCGCGTCGGGCACGCCGACCCTTCGCCGCCGGAGCAGGAGCTGGCGTTCGAGCAGCGCGCGGTTGAGCGCGCGGCGCCCGAGGACGCGCGGTGCGGACGAGGTCAGCTGACCTGCGTCCCTTGGCTGATCCAGTTCGTGCGCCAGGTCACGCCCTCATCGTAGGAGAACGACTGCTCCCAGCGGTTGGCCGTCGCAGACAGGACGCGCCATTCGTAGCGGACCCACACCGGCTTGCCACCGATCACGTCGTCGCACACGAACACGCCGCGATCCCCTTCGAAGCGACCCTCCACGGGCCGGTCGAGGACCCCCGGGAATCGGATCGACGCCCACCAGATCCGCCAGATCCCGGTCTCCGGGTCGAACAGCCGGAGGGTGAACCCGTCGAAGGGGTCACCACTCGACGGCATCGCCGGCGCCACGAACGTGTCGACGTTGCCGAGCCCGCCCAGGATCGGCCCCGCCTCCCCGAACGCCTCGAACTCCACCCACTCCGTCGAGTCCGGGTCCAGCGTGTCGACGAGCTTG
>Ga0209887_1000432_pt1 | contig 12493 bp, 9 predicted proteins | sample GWRWN1_30_40_FD_187230 | JGI IMG/M metagenome (GOLD analysis project Ga0209887, IMG submission 187230) | Riverbed sediment microbial communities from areas with no vegetation in Columbia River, Washington, USA - GW-RW N1_30_40 (SPAdes)... | ecosystem: Environmental > Aquatic > Freshwater > River...
AAGAGACCTCACTACAAAGAAGGTCTGTATCACTTTGGCATCGAGATCGATGATGTTGAGGCTCTAAAACCTCTCTGCAAAGAGTTGGGAGCAACTTCGGAGATACAAAAGCGACCGCCGAACCGAGAGGCGGAATACCGAGTTGCAGATCCTGATGGCAATCTGATCGATCTCTCGCAGCACGGCTGGCCAACGTAAGTCTATTTTGGCCGGCCGTTGCCCCGCGCGATGCTGTGGTTGACACAACAATCGGCGATCGGTTACTCTCCAAACCAACGCGGGAAATTTACCGGTTGAGGCCCTAGAATTGGGGCCGTAGCGTGGCCGACCAATGTTTATTTTGAACCTCCACCCTACGCGCGCGGCAACTCTGCAACGCAAAATCCGGTCAACGGAAATTTTTGTCAATCATTCCCTTCTACTCAGTTCGATGCTGCAAAAAGGAATTTGTTCTCGACCATGAGCGATATTTTTATTAGTTACGCCAGTGCGGATCGGGAGCGGGCTCGCTTGCTCGCCGATGCCCTTTCCCAAAAAGGATGGTCGGTGTGGTGGGACCGCACGATCCCTCCGGGGAAGGAATTCGACCAGGTCATCGAGGAGGCACTGGACGCCGCCAAATGCGTCGTCGTGCTATGGTCAAAAACGTCTACGGCATCGAGTTGGGTGAAAACCGAAGCCGCTGAAGCGATGCGGCGAAAAATACTAGTGCCCGCTCTGATCGATGAGACTAAGATTCCACTTGAGTTCAGACGCCTCCAGGCTGCGGATCTTTCGCAATGGCAAGGCGAACACTCCCATCCCGAGTTGGAGAAATTCTCCCGGTCCATCGAAGAGAATATCAATAGCACGGTTGAACCTGTTCCCGACGCCAAACCTCCACCCCAGCCACCGCCGATGCGGCCACAACCTGTCGAGCCGCCGCGCCCTTTGTATACCCATCGAGAACAGCCGGCGGCCAAGTCTCATACCAAGTGGGTTGCGCTGGGCGTCGTCGCGCTCGTCGCCGTATTAGCGGGCTTTTTCTTCTACCGAGAGCATGCCAAACGTGTTGAGCTTGAACAGACAATCGCCAGGGAAAAGGCAGAACAGGCGGAGCGGGAGCGGATAGCCAAGGAGGAAGCGGCCCGCGAAGCAGCTTCGCGCAAGGCGGAGGACGACCGTCGCGCCGCCGATCGAACGGCACAAGCAAAGGCCGCACGGGAACAGGCCGAGCGGGCCGCGCAACTGAAGGCTGCACAGGAGCAGGAACGAGCTGCAAAAGCAAAGGCCGCGCAGCAGCAGGCAGAGGCGGACCGCGAGCGCCAGCAGAGGCTTGCCTCCGCACCCAAGAGCATGAACCTGGACTGGAATGACAATGCGATACGTTACTCCGGAACACTGAGTTGGACCAGCGCAGATGCTTCGCTGCGCTTTACGGCTTACGATGCGCGCACCGGGTCACGAATAGGAAATTACACCTTGCCGGCGCAAGTTCCCACACAGGGAAGATCAAATTACGTCGTTTCCGGAAGCATCTCGGTATCCAGCGATAGTGTTTCTCCCTATCCCCATGAACACAGCATCAATCTTTATTTCAACACCGGGCAAGGCGACGGTTCGCTGCGCTTCATACAGAACTGCCCAAGGCCGGGAGAATGTTATCCGGGTCGGTGACCCCATCGCCCGAGCTTAAGACCACTTTCAGTCTGACCCTCCGTTACGACAAGCGACGGAAGAAAGATATACCCCGGGGACGCAGTGTCTTGAGACACTGCTACTCCGACAGCTTTTTCACCCGTTCAATGACCTCCCGCGGTTGGTTCATCACCTCGCGCATCTCGCTTTCAACTTCCTCGCCTGTGAGGGTCTCGAGATCCATCCGGCTCTTTTTGGTTTCAGCGATGACTTCCGGTTCTTTGAATGCCTTGAGATAGGCCTCGCGGAGAATTTTTACGCGGTCTGCCGGTATACCCGGGGTCGCAATCAACGGTCGTCCCAGAGTTGCAGACACCAGCATCAACTTGGCGACGTTTCGGCTTAGGCTGGGCGTCTTTTTTTTATCCATCAGCTCGTTAAGCGTGGGCGCGTCCGGCAGCCGAGAATCCTTTTTGGCGCCGGTCTGAACGATGTGCCGGTCGAAGCCGTTTTTATGCCACGTAAAATAGGGCTCGCGTGCAAAGTGGGTGGTGATGCCGGTGCCGCGACAGTGAATCTCCCCCTTCTCAATGGCCAAATCAATTTCGACCCCTCCTGGATAACCCCTTACGTTGTTTGCCTTAAGGCCGATGGTTTCTTCCAATATATTGAGCACGATCGTGGTTAGATCGGATGTCCCAGTGGCGCCACATTTGGGCAGCTCGGCTGCCGTCAGAATGTCTTCCACTGATTTCCACGGCGCATCGGCTTTCATATAAAGCAGCAGGTCCCTTTGATCTACGCTGCCGATGTAATTTAGTTTGCGCATATCGAACTGCGCTTCTTTGCGCTCCAGAAGCTGGTCCAGATAGATTCCGCTGCCTATCATCCCTAAGGTCAAACCATCCGGTTTAGCGACGCCGTAAACATAGTTGGTCGCCGTCAGCGAGCCGGCGCCGGGCATATTTTGCACGATGACATTCGGGTTTCCGGGAATATACTTGGGCATATGACGTGCAAGAATCCGGGCGTACTGGTCGTAGAGACCGCCGGCGGTAAAACCGACGATGATACGGATCGTCTTCCCCTGGTAAAAAGGCGCGGTTTGAGCTAGCGCGGAATCGGGTAGCGGTTGGGATGCAATGAGCATCCATCCGATGACCACCGCCGTGAGCAAGCGAGAAACGCTGCCAATGAATTGAATCGCCATGAGGCACTCCTTGGGTTGATTTAGGGACTAGCTTATATTGAGTTTTATCATCATCTGCAAATTCACCCGCCACACTTCATCAATCCACTGGGAATGTCCCCATTATTGCGCTATAAGTCCTTCCCACATCGTCCCTCGTGGTTTAGGATCGGCGAGACATGCAAAAATAGGTAACGCAAGTTGGCGACGCTTCCTATTCAGATGCGATCACAAAAAGGGAGGTTACTATGGCGACAATCGGAAGGCTCCTTTGCGCAATGACGCAACAGAGTTTCATCCAGGTGTGCTTGGTTGTGGTCTTGCTCGGAAGCTTGGTTTGCCCGACTTCCGCCCAAGAAGCTCCAAGAAAGCTATTGGTCGCTTATGCTGGGTTGATCTCTACGCACACGAGCGTCTGGCTTGGCGAAGATCAGGGCTTTTTTAAAAAGCACGGTCTCGATGCCACCTCTGTTTTTACAGGCAGCGGATCCGTGACGTCTCAGGCGTTACTCGCAGGCGAGGCTCGAATCGCCTCCACCAGCGTCGGTCCCACAGCGGGCGCCGTTGGAGCGGGAGCCGACCTCGCGATTTTAGCGGGGTTGATCCACATTCTCCCCTATCAATTTTGGGTTCATCCTCAGCTACGCCAACCTGCGGATCTGAAGGGGAAGAGAGTGGCCATCAGCACCTTCGGCTCCGGCAGTCACCTGGCGGCTGAAGTGGCGCTGCAACAACTTGGCCTCGACCCGGCTCGCGATAAGATCGCGATCATCCAGGTCGGACAACAGCCGGAGAGAGTGGCGGCCCTGCTCACTGGTAGAATTGATGCGTCAGCTCTGGATCCCGGATTCGCACAGACAGCGAAGGATAAGGGGCTCACGATGATGCTCGACATGACCAAGGCTGACATTCCCTACTTGAATACGGTCATCGTTGCTTCACGGAGCTATGCCAGAGAGAACCCGCAACTTATAGAATCCTTTCTCAAAGGCACGGTGGACGGTTTAGCCTTTCTGCCTAACCCAGCCAATGAGAAGGCGGTGAAGAGCGTGCTGGCCCGTCGCTTGAGGCTCACTTCCCCCCAAAGCGTTCAAGCCATGTACGATTCGACTTTGGAAATCCACGCCAAGACCAAAGTTCCAAATGTCCCGCTTGCAGGCGTACAAAATATGATCGATGCTTTATTACGAATCAATCCCCGCATGGCCAAGCTCAAGGCGGCAGATCTGGTCGATACTTCTTTTATCGAGCGGCTGGAGAAAAGCGGCTACATCAAAGAAGCGATGAAGCGGAGTGGTTAGTGGGTCTTTAGCTCGAAAGAGTAGGGCGTGGAGAAATAAAGATGGGTTATCTTCCTTTAGAAGAGCTGGCAAAACTCGATGTGATCGAGGCCGGAGACTATGAGACTGCAGTGGAGGAGATCTATCGTTTGGGCTGGACCGACGGGCTCCCTGTGATCCTTCCCACGCCTCGTCTCGTCCAGAAAATTTTGGATTATCTCGGCCGTGATCCGCAACAGGTTATCGGGATCATACCGCCCTATCAGGGCGGAGCCACCGTGGAGAAGATCGCTGTCAACTGCGTGATGGCCGGCTGCCTTCCTGAATATGTCCCGGTAGTCTTGGCCGCATTGCGCGCCATGTTGACGGATCGCTTCAACCTCAACGGTGTTCAGGCCACCACTCACTGCGCTGCGCCTCTCCTCATCGTGAGCGGGCCCGTGGTCGGGCGGCTCGGCTTTAATTCCCGCGACAACGTCTTTGCTGGCGGATGTCGTGCCAACGCCGCTGTCGGAAGGGCGATCCGCTTGATTCTCTGGAACATAGGCGGAGGCCGGGCAGGTGAGCTCGACAAAGCTGTGCTGGGCCATCCCGGGAAGTGGTCTCACTGCATCGCTGAAGAGAAGGAATGGAATCCGTGGAGGCCTCTCCACGCGGACCGGGGGTTCGATTCCGCAGAAAGCTGTGTGACCGTCTTCGCTGGCGAGGCGCCGCACCATATCATGACTGGAGGGGGATACAGTACACCGGATAAGATCCTCACAGTCCTGGCGGATTCCATGGCGACAGTCGGCAACAGCACCATGCAGGCCGGTGGAGACATGGTCCTGGTTATCGGGCCTCTTGTGGCGAGACACTTGGCTGACAAGGGCTATAGCAAGTCTGATGTTAGAGAAGCCCTTATCGAGCGGGCGCGTAAGCCGGCAGGTCTCATGAAGGCGAACGAATACCTAGGCGAGAGTCATCCCTTCCACTTCAGCCGCTTCACGGACCCAAAAGACGATGCTGCCCTTGTCCCTCTGATCCGACGGCCGGAAAATCTCCTCATCGTTGTTGCAGGAGGTTGGGGATCAGGAAGCGGGATATGCGCCTTTATCCCCGGTTGGGGACAGCATGGGGGTTTTGCGGAGACCGAAAAAATCGATTTTCCCCAATGACGATTCGTTGGCCACGAGAGGAGACCCAAGAATGTCGATTCGGATGATGAACCCTGTCGCGCAGCCCCATATTGAAACTTTTCGCAGACCCGTTCGAATCGAGGAGCTTCACGGGCGACGGCTTGGATTTCTCTTCAACGGTCACGTTTCTGCCGTGAAGTTCTGGAAGCAGCTCGAGGATCTATTCGCGGAGATTTACCATCCCCGAAGCGTCACTTCTCTGCGGAAAGAAAATACCTTCGCGCCCGCCGCAGCCAAGAGTGAAATTGCCGAACTCAAGACCCATACAGAGCTAGTCGTTATAGGCGTCGGCGCCTGAGGGTCCTGCACCAGCGGCTCCGTGTGGGACGCTATAAGGCTGGAAAAAGGGGGCATACCCACCGCAGTGGTCGTTCACGACGTCTTCGCCGAGGCGGCCAGAAAGCAGGCCAAAGCCGGGGGGATTCCTGATCTCAGGTTTCTCATTTATTCCCAGCCGCCTCCGGGGGAGACGGAGGATCAGGCTCGAACCTCGGCGCGGCGGGTGGCCGAAGCGCTCCAGAGCTTCGTGGTCACGCCGTGAAAATTTTCGTCCTTGACAGGGCAAGATGCAAGACAGTATGGGAGAAGAAACTCTTTCAGAGGGGGTATTATGAAAAAGATCCGCTTCAGAGCTGGATGGCCAATTGGGAGATGGCTCGCCGTCTTTGGATTGTCGTTCGCGGTTGCCACCCAGGCGCTGGGCGCAGCTCCCTATTATGAAGGGAAGGCCATCGAGGTCATTATTCCTTTTCCCGTAGCGGGCGGGTCGGATATCTGGATCCGCACGATCACACCGTATCTTGATAAGCGTATTCCCGGCACTCCCAAATTCAACTTCCGCAACATCGGCGGTGGCAGAGGCATCCCAGGCATGATGGAGTTTGCTGTCAAGGCCAAACCGGATGGACTTATGTTGCTGGTAAGCTCGGCGACCAATTACTTTCCGGTTCTCCTGGGAGATAAGGCAGCCAAGTACGACTTTCGCCAGTGGAAGCCGTTGCTCGTGAATCCCGTGGGTGGCGTAATGTACACATCTCCGGCCGCAGGTATCAAAAGGGTGGAGGATCTCGCCAAAGCCAAGAATCTGATTTATGGCGGGATCAGCGCCATTGGGCTCGATTTGATTCCTCTTATCAGTTTTGAGCTGTTAGAGATGGACGCAAAAGGCGTGCTCGGTTTCAGGGGTAGGGGAGAGGCGCGGATTGCCTTTGAACGGGGGGAAACCAACATCGACTACCAGACGACTCCTGCCTATAACGCCACTGTGGTCCCGCTAATTCAGGAAGGCAAAGCGATTCCATTGATGAGCTTTGGCCAACTCGATGACAGTGGAAATATCGTCCGCGACCCCGCAGTGCCCGACCTCCCGACGGTTCCCGAAGTCTACGAGAAGATCAAGGGAAAGAAACCTTCGGGCAAATTCTGGGAGACTTACAAGGTCTTTATGCCTTCGGCATTTGCCGTGCAGAAGATTCTCTGGGTCAAGGCGGATGCCCCAGACGAGGTGCTGCGGGTTTTCTACGCGGCCGCGGACCAGTTGGGAAAAGATAAGGACTTTCTCACCAAGACCGACAAGGTTTTGGGAGGCTATCCGCTGTTGCGCGGCGATCGGCTCGAAAAAACCATCCAACAAGCTTTCCAAATCGATGCGGAGACCCAACGTTTCGTCAGGGAGTGGGTGGGCAAGAAGTATCGCGTGAAACTCGACTAGGGTAGAAGATTGGGAGTATTGGAGTATTGGGTTTTAAAATGCATCACTCCATTACTCCAGCACTCCATACTCCAACGCCCTACCTCGCTCCGGCTGAATCGCTAAGACATGTGGGATGCCGCCCTAATCGCGCTTGAGAGGTTTGCAAATCCTCATCATATGGCCATGCTCATGGCCGGCGTATTGGCCGGGACGGTCATCGGTATCTTGCCCGGCCTGGGAGGCATCGCCTGTGTAGCCATCTTGCTCCCTTTCATTTACACAATGGATGTTCACTCGGCGATGGTCCTTTTGGTCGGATCGCTGGCGGTGGTCCATACCTCGGACACCATCACCTCGGTGCTGATCGGCACTCCCGGTTCGGCGGCGGCGGCCGCGACTATTCTCGATGGTCACCCGCTGGCCAAGCAGGGCCAGGCCGGCAGAGCCTTGAGCGCGGCCTTTTTGTCCTCGATGATCGGCGGCCTCATCGGCGCCCTGTTTTTGACTCTCTCCCTGCCCATCGCGCGGCCTCTGGTTCTACTCTTCGGCTCTCCCGAATTGTTGATGCTCTGTGTTCTCGGCCTCTCCTTTGCGGGCTTTCTCACCGGAGGCGCGCCCCTAAAAGGCGGTCTCTCGGTGTGCCTCGGACTCTTGCTGGGAAGCGTCGGCTCGGCTCCCGCCGACGCGGTCGATCGCTACACCTTCGACCAGCTCTACCTGTTGGACGGAGTCCCCTTGGTTGGAGTCGCACTGGGAGTCTTTGGCATCGCAGAGATTATCGATCTGTTGGCCAAAGGCGGCCAGATCGCCGAGCGAGTAAATTTGCGCGGTGGTTGGCTCCAGGGAGTGAGAGACGTGGCCCAACACTGGGGGATCGTGTTGCGCGGCTCGCTTATCGGTGTCTGGGCTGGAATTCTTCCCGGCATCGGGGCGACGGCGGGATCCTGGATGGCCTATGGGCACGTGGTAGCCATGGCCCGCGATCGCGAGCGCTTCGGCAAGGGCGATATTCGCGGCGTGATCGGCCCGGAAAGCGCCAACAATTCCGTTGAAGCCGGCGATTTCATCCCGACGCTTCTGTTCAGCGTTCCGGGCGGCGCTCCGTCGGCGATCCTGCTGGGCGCGTTGTTTTTCTACGGTATTCAACCCGGCCCGCGCATGGTGCAGGAAAACCTCGATCTGATTTTTACAATTATCTGGAGTTTTGCCATCGCCAACACCATCGGCGCTGCGCTGTGCTTTTGTTTGAGTCCGGCCCTGGCGCGGCTCACCTGGATTCCCTTCGCTCGGCTGGCTCCGGCGATCGTCGTCACGATTTTTTTTGGCGCCTTTCAAAGCTCCCAAAACTTCGGCGATATCTATGCCATGCTGGGGTTGGGACTGCTGGGCTGGCTCATGAAGCAGTTGGGTTGGCCGCGCGCCCCTTTTCTGGTCGGCTTCGTTCTGACCAAGCCGACCGAACAGTACCTGTGGCTATCGATCAGCCGCTACGGTATGGAATGGCTCTCGCGGCCCGGCGTCATTGTTCTGGGCCTATTGCTGCTTGCCTCCATATACTGGTGCATCCGAGGAAAAAGCGGGGGTAAAGAAATCCCGGCCGAGGAGTCGGGAGAGGGAACGGCTGTTCTGGGAAAAGTCCCGTCCGTCCTCTTCACGAGTTTCGTTTTACTCGTTGTAGCAGCCGCGCTCTATGAGTCTCGCTCCTTTCCCTATTTGGGCGCCATTTTTCCGATGGCGGCTACGATTCCTGCGGTATTCATGGCCGTAGCCCAGCTTGTTCTCGAGCTGCGCGCTACGCGCACGGCGCCGGGAATCGAGACGCGGCCGAAAACCAAACTGATCCTGGGTTATTTTCTTTCGCTCGTGTTGTTTCTTTTGCTGATTCTGCTTTTAGGGTTCGGCATCGCCACCGCCCTTTTCACTTTTGTTTTCCTCTACGGCTGGGTCAGAACGGGCTGGCTCTATGCGCTTATCTACACCGGTTCCGTTGTCGGCGTCGCGCTGCTCATGAGTCAGTTGCTCGCCCTCTATTGGCCCCAAGGTATTATGCTCGGATAATGGCAGATTCGAAGCATCCCTTCGACGTTCTCGTTGCCGGCGGCGGAAACGCCGGCCTATGCGCCGCGATCAGCGCGCGGCGAGCCGGCGCGCAGGTGCTGGTGCTCGAGAGCGCGATCAAAGATTTTCGCGGCGGCAACAGCCGCCACACCCGCGATATCCGTTACATGCACGGGGGCGCCACGAACTACGTCACGGGCGCCTACCCGGAGAAAGAATTCTGGGAGGATCTGCGGCAGGTAACGGGAGGGGAGACTAACGAACGTCTCGCTCGCCTCACCATTCAGGCCTCGGAAGATCTCGGCGACTGGATGGCCGCCAGCGGCGTGCGCTGGCAGAAGCCGCTGCGCGGCACGCTGCACCTGGCGCGCACTAATCTCTTCATGCTCGGCGGTGGCAAGGCGATGATGAATGCCTATTACGACACGGCTGCTCGCCTCGGCGTACAAATCACCTACGAAACGGAAGTCCACGAGCTTAAGATCCGTGACGGTGAGTTGCGCTCTGCAGTAGGGTCTTGCAATGGTGCGTCACAAGAGTTTACGGCGAAGGCCATCGTTATCGCCTCAGGCGGATTTGAAGCAAACATCCCGTGGCTGAAGGAGTACTGGGGAGATGCTGCCGACAACTTCATCATCCGCGGCACGAAGCATAATCAGGGCACGATGTTAAAAGAACTCCTTGAGCATGGTGCAAAGCCGGTGGGGGATCCGCGCGGCTGCCATGCCGTGGCGCTCGACGCGCGGGCGCCGAAGTTCGACGGCGGTATCGTCACGCGCCTCGACAGCGTGCCGTTCGGCATCGTCGTCAATAAGGAGGTCAAGCGATTCTACGACGAGGGCGAAGACTTCTGGCCGAAGCGCTACGCGATCTGGGGCGGGCTGATCGCGCGACAACCGGATCAAATCGCTTACTCGATCGTTGATGCCAAAGCGCTGCCCCACTTCATGCCGTCGGTCTTTCCGCCGATTGAGGCAGGGTCCGTTGCCGAGCTGGCAACCGCCTTAGGTCTAAACCCAGCGGCGCTGGTGGCGGCGGTAGAAGGGTTTAACCGCGCGGTGCGGCCAGGCACATTCGATCCGGGTTCACTGGACAGCTGCCGGGCCGAAGGACTCGATCCGCCGAAAAGCCATTGGGCGCGGCCGATCGATACGCCGCCTTACTACGGCTACCCTTTGCGCCCCGGCATTACGTTTACTTATCTCGGCGTTACGGTGGACGAGCAGGCGCGCGTGATCATGCAAGACGAGCGGCCGGCAAAAAATATTTTCGCAGCGGGCGAAGTGATGGCCGGCAACATCCTCGGGAAAGGCTATCTGGCTGGATTCGGACTGACCATCGGCTCCGTCTTCGGCCGGATTGCCGGGCGGGAGGCGGCGCGCTGTGCCACTGCCTGAGCTGGTTAAGGAAGGCGAGCGGCAGATGACAATCTGCAATGCTTGCCGTTACTGTGAAGGATACTGCGCGGTTTTTCCGGCGATGGAGCTGCGGCGGACATTTACCAAAGGCGATCTGGTTTACCTCGCCAACCTCTGCTTCGATTGCCGCGATTGCTACTACGCCTGCCAGTATGCGCCGCCTCACGAATTCGCGATGAACGTCCCTAAGCTACTGTCCGAGCTACGTGCGGAGACTTACCGCGAATTCACTTGGCCGGCCATGCTCTCCGGTTTGTTCAAGCGGAACGCACTGGCCGTCGCTCTGATCACCGGCGCTAGCCTCGTGACTATTTTTGTCCTGGTGCTCGGATTTATTGGGCGTGATGTTCTGTTCGCGATCCACCTCGGAGAGGGAGCTTTCTACCGGGTGGTTCCCTATGCCGCTATGACCATCCCGCCGCTTGTTATCGCGCTCTATGGTTTAGTGGTTTTTGTGATTGGCGCGGTGCGCTTCTGGCGCGAGACCGGCGGCGCTTTGTCCGACGTGATTGACCTGAAAGCTTTCTGGCGCGCGACGCAGGATGCCTTCGGCCTCAGTTATATGAAGGGCGGCGGCGCCGGCTGCAACTATCCGGCCGCGAGCTTCTCTCAATCGAGGCGCTGGTTTCATCACCTCGTCTTCTACGGTTTCTTGCTCGACTTCGCGTCCACGAGTGTGGCAGCGTTCTACGATCACTTCCTGGGCTGGCAGGCACCGTATCCGCTTCTTAGCTGGCCCGTTGTCTTGGGAACAGTAGGCGGGGTCGGGCTGCTGATCGGCACCAGCGGTCTACTCTTTTTGAAATGGAAAAGCGACCGCGATCCTGCCGCGACACAGATGATGAGCATGGACGTAGCTTTTTTGGTGCTGTTATTTCTAACCAGTTTGACCGGCATGCTTTTACTCGCTCTGCGCGATACCGCGGCAATGGGAATCCTTTTGGTCATACACTTGGCAGTGGTTGCCGGCCTGTTTATTACCTTGCCCTATGGCAAGTTCGCTCACGTGGTTTACCGCTACGCCGCTCTTGTGCGCTACTCGATCGAGCAGCGGCGGATCGATGCGCCAGGTCGCTAGCCGGGATTATGCGCTCGTGACACTGGCGGAGAGTTCAAGGTTCAAAGGTCAATGTTCAAGGTGCTTAAACAAGTTGAAACGTTGAACCTGGAACTTTGAACCTTGCACATCCTTGTGTCTTAGGATCACCTACTTGACATATTTCCTTTTGCCGCTTTAACTTTTTGTCATGATCCCAGAGCCAGTGCCCGATATTGTCGTCATCCCCGAAGGTTTTTTTTTGATGGGAAGCGAAAGCGGCCCGGAAAACGAGATGCCGCGCCACCGTGTCTGGGTGGACAGCTTCGGCCTCGGAAAATTTCCGGTCACTAACAGAGCGTACAGAATTTTTGTCGAAGCGGAACAAGTGCCGGCTCCGCCTTTCTGGTCCGATGCGATGTTTTCCGAACCCGAGCAGCCGGTGGTGGGCGTCAACTGGGACGAAGCGAACGCGTACTGTAAGTGGTTGAGCCGACGAACGGGCAAAGAGTTCCGCCTGCCCAGCGAGGCGGAGTGGGAGCGAGCGGCGCGAAGCCAGCTTGCAGGCGCGCTCTATCCGTGGGGCGACGAGCCGCCCTGGGAGCGACCCTATGCCGGCTGTGATCTGAGAACCGGCGGGCCGCAGAAAGTAGGCGCCAATGTGCCCAACGACTTCGGACTTTACGACATGAGCGAAGGCGTTCATGAATGGTGCGGCGACTATTACGATGCCCATTACTATCACTATTCGCCGGAGCGAAATCCCCAGGGCCCTGCCTTCGGACAACGACGCGTTTCGCGAGGCGGCTCGTGGCGCCACCAGATCAAATTCAGCCGCTGCGCCGCCAGGAGCTCGCTTCCGCCAAGTTTCAAATATGCGGACTACGGGTTTCGCGTGGCACTGACGCTTGGACGGTAGGCCAACGCTAGCGCATGTTTGCGGGGCACGCTGGTAAGTTATTGAAAATAATGAGTCGGATTTCGGCAAGTGTCACTATGCGGCTTCCTTTCCACTCTTTGCCGG
>Ga0209887_1000434_pt1 | contig 12484 bp, 9 predicted proteins | sample GWRWN1_30_40_FD_187230 | JGI IMG/M metagenome (GOLD analysis project Ga0209887, IMG submission 187230) | Riverbed sediment microbial communities from areas with no vegetation in Columbia River, Washington, USA - GW-RW N1_30_40 (SPAdes)... | ecosystem: Environmental > Aquatic > Freshwater > River...
CCAGAGGGCGAGGGTCGATGGCAGAGTTTCGGGTTGAACTAAGCTACTCCAACAAATATCAAAAGCATACGAGTCCTCCAGCAGAGCTAGGGGATTAACTACGGATTCAGTTCCTGCGCCACTTGCTTGAGGATCGAAAAATCCGGGACTCGGAACTCGGGACTCGAAACTGCTATAAGCCGTACAGCGCCTTGGCATTGTCGTAAAGAATTTTATCGATGACTCTGGGCTCGACCTCGCCCTTTTGCTTGAGCTTGCGCAAGGCTTCGATTTCCGCCGAGGTATCGGCGTGACCATAGTCCGAGCCGATTACGATATTATCCTCCCCGGAGTATTTCAGAACATAGGGCAAATCGTCGTCGGTCTGGCAAGCGACATAGACGCGGTTGTCGCGGATGATATTCCGTATCCCGCCCCGGTCGCTTCTCTCAAAACGCTTGGCGAGCTCAACAACCATATAAGGCACCCACTGTGCCCTAACCTCGATGAAGCCGAACCGCAGTTTCGGAAATTTCTGCGGTATACCGTCATGGATGATGGAGTGGCAGGCCGAAAGCACCGGGACCTTGAAGCGCGCGAAGCCGCTCTCCCCTTCGAACAGCTGCACCCAGTCGAAATTTCCCGTGGAAGCATGAACGCAAAACGGCAAATCCGCCTTTTCCGCTGCCTCGTAAAGTGGGAAGAAAAAAGGATGGCTGAGGCGCTTGTCATCGATCAACCCACGGCTAAAGATGCCGCAAGCTCCGTTGGCCTTGGCGAAGCGGATCTCTGCTACGGCGCTTGCCATATCCATCACAGGAACCACGGCGATCCAGCGCAGCCGCCCTTCTGCCTTGTTGCAGATATCGATGAGCCATTGGTTGTAGCTCCTGCAGATAGCCCTCTCGACTTCCGGTTTCGCAGTCAAGGGACGCAGAAACAACGATGGATAAAGAACTTGAACGTCGATTTCAAGCTCGTCCATGTGCTTGAGACGGCCTTCGATATCGCGCATCTCCCGAATCGACTCGGGCAAACCACGATCGACGTTAACACCCCGGTTAAACACCCTACCGTCGATTAGCCAGTTTTGCGGACGACTGCCACCCGGTGTGATCAGAAACGGCCGCAACTTGTCGTCCTCTATGTAATCCCAAGTCCGTTCGCTCTCGATTACGTGGGCATCCGCATCGATAGTCGGCATGATTACACCTCCACCTGCTTCAAGAATTCTTCATGCTTCGCCGCAAGATAACTCCGCCGTTGGTCAAACGTCAAATAGCGCAGGTGGGATATCGGAAAAAGGGATAGCGGGCCCAATAAAGCTAACCATTATTTTGGATATGATTCATAACCACCCGATTCTGCGACATTTTAGGTTGAGCAGCCCTAACGCGCTCGTGTTCAAAGAGACGCTTCAATTGAACCACCCCACAGCGAGCTGATGGGGTATTAGAATATATAACGATGAGAATTTATCCCCAAGGCGTCACCCCCGAATGTTTTAATCGTGGTTCGACTATGCTCACCACGACCCTGAGCCACGTCGAATGGGTCGGGGGTCCAGTTAAAGATTCGTCTGGATTCCCGCTAAAAGCATGCGGGAATGACGGACTTTTATAGGCCTGGGAACACAAGCTGCGGGGAATCCAACCCACTGAGATTGAACAAGAGGAGCATTCCTTCCGATATAGAGTCTAAGGGGGTGACGCTATGAAGCTAACCATGCGTGTTTTGGGACTCTTGTCCTGGAGCTTTCTGCTTTTGTCCGGATGCACCGAGTTAGGCCAAATCGGGTTTCCGGGCGATTATGGCAATTGGGGTGGGAGTGATCTTGTTGGCGAGGTTCGCGATGTTGACACTCGGTCTCGCCAGATCGAACTGAGCACAGACGCGGGCAGGAAATTCCTTGTGAGATACGACAACAATACCAGGGTGTCCTATCAGCAGCGCGACTACGCCGTGGCTAACTTGGAACCGGGAGATTACGTAGCCATGCGCGCGCAACAAGATCGTGATGGACGGTATTTCACGGATCTGATCACAGTGAAAGAAAGCGTGCAGGAACGGGGTGGCTACGGAGGAGCCAGCAGCGGCAGTGGGAGCGTCGGACGTCTCGAAAAGCTCGAAGGCAGAGTGGAGTTTGTCGACTCCCGCCGCGGCACACTCGAGATCCGCGACCGGAACAATCGGTTGGTGGTTGTTTCACTGCCGTACAACGCCCCGCGCGCGATAACCGATCGCTTGAATCGCTTGCGCGAAGGCGATTACGTTCGGATGGAGGGACGGTTTCTTAATCGAGAGCGCTTCGAGCTGGAAAACTTTGTGTAGTCTTTGGTGATTGTGCCGATTGAGTGGCACGAACTATCTTGGATTGCCACTTAGATTTTTGCTTCGGGAAACTAGGTGGAATTTTTTGGGCTAATCACATCCCGGCGCATCGACCCCCACTTAATCGCCCCCTTGGCAAGGGGGAGACAAAGAGGGGGTTTGTGCAAACCGTAAGTGCGCCCAAATCGTTACGCGCAGATCTGCTTGAAGAAGTCATTCCCCTTATCATCGACCAGGATAAATGCCGGAAAATCCTCCACCTCGATCTTCCAGATCGCTTCCATGCCGAGCTCCGGATACTCGTGCAGTTCGACCTTTTTGATGTTTTCTTTTGCCAGTATCGCCGCCGGGCCACCGATTGATCCCAGGTAGAAGCCGCCGTACTTCTTGCAAGCTTCGGTCACTTGCGCGCTGCGATTGCCCTTGGCCAGGGTAATCATGGAACCGCCGTGCGATTGGAACAGATCTACGTACGAATCCATGCGCCCTGCAGTCGTCGGACCGAAAGAACCGGAGGGCATGCCGGCCGGCGTCTTCGCAGGCCCCGCATAATAGACCGGATGATCTTTTAAATACTGCGGCAATCCTTCGCCCTTGTCCAAGCGTTCCTTGAGTTTTGCGTGGGCGATGTCCCGCGCAACGATCATGGTTCCATTGAGCGAGAGCTGCGTGGTCACCGGATATTTTGTCAGCTGTGCAAGAATTTCCTTCATCGGTCGATTGAGATCGACCTTAACCACATTGCTCGCAACCTTGCCGCGATACTCCTCAGGAATGAGCCTACCCGGTTCACGCTCCAACTGCTCCAGCCAAATGCCATCCCGGTTGATTTTTGCCTTTATGTTCCGATCCGCCGAACAGGAAACGCCCATGCCCACCGGACAGGACGCACCGTGGCGCGGCAAGCGGACGATCCGCACGTCCAAAGCGAAGTATTTACCGCCGAACTGCGCGCCGTAGCCGGACTTGTAGGCAGCCTGGAGCATCTTCTCTTCCATCTCTACATCACGAAAAGCACGCCCGTGGGCGTTGCCTGACGTCGGTAGATGATCGAGGTAACCTGTGGTGGCTAGTTTCACAGCCTTCAAACAAGCTTCGGCAGAAGTTCCACCGATAACAAAAACCAGATGGTACGGCGGACAACCGGCAGTCCCCAAGGTTTTCATCTTTTCAGTGAGAAACTTTTCCAGACTCGTTGGATTCAACAGCGCCTTGGTCTCCTGGTAGAGCGAGGTCTTGTTAGCCGATCCGCCGCCTTTAGTAACGAACAGGAACTGGTACTCCGTGCCTTCGGTAGCCATGAGATCGATCTGTGCCGGAAGATTCGTGCCCGTATCAACCTCGTCGTACATGTTCAGCGGCGCCGTTTGGGAGTAACGCAGGTTTTCTTCCGTGTAGGTTTTGTAAATCCCCTTCGCGAGATATTCTTCATCTTTGACACCCGTCCAAACCTGCTGGCCCTTTTTGCCAAAGACTGTAGCCGTACCGGTGTCCTGGCAGAATGGGAGAATTCCCTTGGATGAGGTGTCCGCGTTGCGCAACATGGCCAACGCCACGTAGCGGTCGTTGTCCGAGGCCTCTGGATCTTTCAGGATCGCTGCTACCTTTTGCAGGTGGGGAGTGCGCAGCAAGAACGAAACGTCTCGGATCGCCTCAGTGGCAAGCAACGTCAACGCTTCCGGCTCGATCTTCAAAACGTCTTTACCGTCAAACTTCGTCAGCGAGACATGCTCCTTGCTCAGCAGACGGTACGGTGTATCGTCTTTGCTCAGAGGAAACGGATCTTGATAAACAAATTCAGGTGTTGCCATAAGCTTTACCTCACTTAATGGAATCGTACTGAAAAAAACGTAATTTGTCGATGCGCCGAACCATTGACACAACTAGCCCAAGTTTAATAATTCTGCAGCAGGCGGAGGATTCATGAAACGGTTAGCGATTAGCCTCTTTATCGTAAGTTTTTTCCTGAACGGGAGCACCCACAGTTTTGCCCAGGAACAACTCATCGCCGGCGCCAAGAAGGAAGGCAAGCTGGTTGTCTATGCTTCGGCAACAGCACCACAGCTTCAGATGTACTTTGCCGCGTTCAACAAAAAGTACCCCTTCATCAAAACTGAATTTTTTCGCACCGGCAAGCAAAAGCTCGTGACCAAGATATTGTTCGAAGAACAGGCCAAACAGCACATCGCGGATATCATCCACACCAGCGTTATCGAGACCAACATTTTGAAAAAGCGAGGCGCTTTAAGCCGCCATGTTCCAAACGAAGCCGCCTCTTATCCCAGCCAGTACAAAGATCCCGAGGGCTTTTGGACCTCGGCCTACGCCAGCGGCACCCTCATGGGATTCAACAGCCTGCAGGTTAAACGCGCCGAAGCGCCGAAGACCTACGATGATTTATTGAATCCTCGCTGGAAGAACTCGATTGCCATCGACTCCAACAAGATCGAATGGTTCGCCATGCTGCTCAAGCTCAAAGGCCGTTCGTTTATGGAAAAACTCGCCGCGCTATCGCCCACGCTACGGGACGGCAATACGCTTGTGTTACAATTGCTGGCCGCAGGTGAGTTTCCGGTCGCAGCAGGAGTTTATGAATACTCTGTCGAGGACATGAAACAGAAAGGGGCGCCGGTTGATTGGATCGGACTGGAGCCCGTTATCACCTACACCGTCGCGGTCTCTCTTCCTTCTCGGCCTCCCCGCCCGTTCGCGGCTAAACTTTTTATTGAATGGTTGTTGTCAAAGGAAGGCCAGGAAGTCGTGAACCAATACGGCCGGGTGCCTATTCGCGATGACGTTGAATCGAAGTATGGAAAGATTCTCAAGCAACACAAACTGCTGATGACCGATGTTGACTTGGGGCAAAAAGAGGCTGAAGTAAACGAGACGTTTCGGAAGCTATTTCAGTAGCTAAGCGATAGCATGCGCGGTGCCCCATTCACGGAAACAAAACGCGGCTCCGAATCGTGACAGACGAGTCGTGTTGAGGTCCGTGAAAATTATCGTGTCCGCTGGGACTGGGACAGCATCAGGACTCCTCATTCAGAAATAAGCTGCGGGCCAATAGGTGGATAGGTCGCCAGAGTGGCGGCAATTCCAGGCGTGGTAGCGCTTGACACGATTTCTGTAAACGAGGGATATTCTGGCCAAACTTTGCCTCAGCGAAACGAGACGCCATGTGGCATAGGTTGCCAGTTGGGCGGCTCAGTGCTCAGTATGCAGCCATTCCCAACCTGAACGAAAGGGATTGATGACACTCTGAGTGGATGGAAGATAGCCTATGGTCGAACGTGAAGTCCTCCGACAGAGAAACTGGACAGAGGCAGAGCTCGCCAAGGCAGGCTTTCGCTACTACGCTTGCCGGAAGCGGATGGTCATGGGGCGTGTACTGCCCGCCAGTGAAGCCCCACTGGTGATCAGGACGGCGTGGGATACCCTGGTAGCGCAAGCTGGTTACATGATTTGTTTCGACCCGGGTGATACCGTTCGGGAGAGCCTCTACTCCTATGCGCACTGGCCCGTGCGGCCAGACCACTTCCACGATTTGTACAAGGCGTGGGACGCATCCGACTGGGAACCGACGCCCGCGCAAAGCCACCTGCTGGCGTTAGGATGCAAGCCGTACTCCCGGAGTGTCGGGGTGTGGGCCAAGAAACTCGATCAGGCCACCACCGTGCAGAGCTTCGAAAGCCGAGAGCCAGTAGTTGTGCCAGCAGGCGCATGGCTGTGTATGGGTGGGAATGGCTCTGCTTGGGGTGCGCCCTACAGCATGAGCGACAAAGCATTTCGTGCGCGCTACGTGCTGGAAACCTAAGCAGAAGCGTCGCCGTCTCAATGCCGTAAGACGCTGCCCGACAACGGCGTGCAGGCCGACGCTCGCTCCGCTCGCGCGGCACGCGACCCAAAGGAGACTCTGACCCTGGTTGGGCATCCTTTTGGATGTGAATTCGAGTGTTCTTCTCTACGCTTCCATATTGTAAAAGCGTTTACCGTTATCCGAAAGGATTTTGCTTTTAGCGGAGTCCGAGAGATCGTCACGGTTCTCAAACTTCCTGATCACCTCCGCGAGATCCGGCTCGTGTGGATAATCGCTTGCGTAAATAATCAGATCCTCCCCGATGCGCGTGATCACGTAAGGAAGCATTTCTTCCCACAGCTCCGCGTGATAATAGATTCGGCCGTCTGTCATGTACTCGCTGGGTTTCTTCTTTAGCAGCGGAGCCTGGGGAGAGCGATGGCCAAACTCCATATCCATACGGTCCATTAGAAAAGGAATCCATTGACAGCCCGCCTCCAAAGCCGCCAATGTGAGTTTGGGAAAACGCTCCAGAACACCCTCCAGGACAATGCTCGTGAGTTGGATCATCTGCAAAAAAGGATGGGACAATGTGCGGGCCTCGATAAGGCTTTGGAAAAAGTCGAATCCCAAACCCTTGGAGGGTGCGCCATGGATAGCCAGAGGACAACCGAGCTTCTCCGCCTCTCGATATAGGGGATCGAAGTAGACGTCGCCCAGCGGTTTCGGAAAACCTGCAGGGGCCAGGACGCCACCAGCCATGTGTAGATCCTTTACTGCTCGACGAAGCTCTTTTGCCGATTCCTCGATATCTTGAATCGGCAATACCGCGACGGCTCCAAGTCGACGATCGAATTTGATATAGCGGTCCGCCATCATGTCGTTGTAAGCGCGGCAAGCGACCACGGCCCACTCGGGATCCTGAATGTATCCAACTCCCAAAGCTGCGGTGGGATAAATCACCGTGCGATCGATTCCCTCTCGGTCCAAGACCTCTGCCCACGTTTTTGGATCATCTTCGCCCACAACGTAGGGTCTTTTGTCGACGATGCGCCGAGCCATGCGGTGAAAACCATCCGGCGGAGGGAAGAAGGGATATAGCAAGACCTCTTTTCGCCCGCGGTACGGAGGCTCTAAATACTCGAACATAATCTCGTCTCTTTCAAAAATGTGCCCGTCAGTATCGAAAACTTCCCTAGCCATAAGGATATCCTCCTTGCTTTGTTGGCCCGGGCCGCCTAATGGTGCGGTCAATCCCTAATCGATTGGGTAAACCATTCGGTGGGGATCTCCCTGCCGATGCCCTTTTTCTTTGCTTCGTTGTAAACAGCCGTACAGACTGCGGCGAACTGAACACCCATCACGCCGAGATTCAGAAACCAAGAGGTCTGCTGGTCCCTGATTCGGCCTTTGACATTTCCACTGATCAGGTCCGCGAGGCTCGGCATATTGAGAATCTCTTCGCGCGGTGGGCGCTTTGGGATGATACTCTTTTCTTCCGGCTGGCCGGCAACGTAACCCAAAAACCCGTGGGCGGCGTAGAAGGCCCCCGCTGGAGGATTCTCGATATGCGGCGTGCTTTCGCCCATTTTGATAGCCACATCAACGACGTTGGCAAAGCCCGGCTCGGTCTCATCCCACGTCACATCAGTTACGTGCATTCCCGGCTCAAGCCAAGCCGTCTTAAACACTGGATCGATGGACGAGGTGCAGCATGATACGATGTCCACATCCTTTACAGCTTCACGCGCGGAGCCCACCGGAATGACTTCGATGTTGAATCTTTCACTCATCTCCTTAGCATAGACTTTGGCGTTGGCCTGGCTGGGACTATAGACTTTAACCTTGGTGATCTGCCGGACCGCCGCAAAGGCTTCGAGATAGGTCCGCGCCATGCCGCCGGAACCGATCATTCCCACCACGTGACTATCCGGGCGCGCGAGATATTTTACCCCCAAGCCAGCGCCTCCTGCGACGCGCATATGCTGGAGAAAGCCATCGTTGATAAAAGCGATCGGCATCCCGTCGCGCGCGCTGAACATGATCAGCATACCGAAGTAGGTGCCGGGCTGAATGCAGTGTTTGTTTTCCCGTTGATTGCCTTTCTCTCCAGGCCAGCTGACGATGTCCGAAAGCATCCGCGCCACGACAACTCCGTCTCGCTTCGCCCCTCCGGTCATGAGCGCCCAACGGTAGTAACTCTCCGGTCTCTCACAGGGCAGATAGACATCGATGCGCCCCATGCTGGACGCGTTACCCCTGACGATCTCTTTCTGCGTCTCGTCGAGAGCCTCCAGAGTCATGGGCATAGTCAACACCTTTTGTACGTCGTCATCTTTTAACAGCAACATATGAGCTCCTTGGCGAGCAGATGCGGGCAGACATTTAAATTAGTTTCACACACGGGAACTGATTTCAACCTGAATCCTGCGCGTTAGACTTATGACTGATCATTTTAGAGGGCCAGCTCAGTCGAACAACGCGCTTAGCAAGCCCGCCTGCCAGAGTCCCAGTGTCGCCACCAGCCCGGCGAGAAACAGAAAGCTGTAATAGATCCGTCCCACCAAGGTGCGCTGCCGCTGCTTCCACAGAACCAGCGTGGCCGTGCCCATCAACACGGTAACCACGACGCCAAGCCAAGCGATGGCAAACACCCAACGTATGGAGCTCGGAACAGTGCCGACAAAAGCGAGAAACGGGTTCTCGTTGAGCGTTGCAAACAGCTGACCGGCGAAGACCACGAAAAACCCTGCGAAGAGCAAGAGGGTTAGCACCGGCAGCCACGGCGCCGCGGCGCTCAGCCGCGCGCCGAAGGTTGCCGCGGCCAATGGGCGCCGACCCCGCAGGCACGCAATGACCTCGACGACGGCATAGACTGGGATCGCTGTAAGCAAGACTGCGAGGCCGGCAGCGATCATGATGAAGCGAAACGCATAACTCATCAGGCCTCGTTGTGTCCCTTCCGCAATCGCCGTGCGCAATTGGGGCAGTACGATGAGATCGCTGGGAACGACAAAATTTGACGGCGCCGTAGCCGCACAGCTTGTATTCAAGCTCGCCGTCGGGTTGTTGAGGAAGGTCTCGATAATCTCATTAGCGCATGGGCTCTCGAACGCTTGTCCGTGGGCCCCGCGCGGAAAGGTCACGAGGGTAGCACGTCTGAGACCGGCGGCGACTTGCGCCGCGAAGGCCGGGGGCGTGATCGGATCGAAGTCGCCGGACAGAAGCAAGGTTGGCACATCGCTCCTCACCGGTTCGAGGACGTCGCGAGGCAGAAGCTCAATGTTCCAATTTTTGCAGAGTGCGATCAGCTCCTGCGCATCTTTCAACTCGGTTCGCACCAGACGGGGGTTGAAACCCGACACCCGAATCGCACTGGGATTGGAATCACCCCGTTCGGCGCATATGACCGTGGTGTACATCCCGATCGCGTGGTCGTCGTTGCCGAGCTGCAGCGGCAATAAGAGACCTGAAATAAAGGTGAAATCACCATGGTCAGCGCGGTCGATGATATACGGAATGAGCGGCCTGATATCGCGAATGTAAAGGCCTTGATAGAGCGCGTCCGCGAGAGTCTCGCCGGTAAGTTTTACGGTAAGCGTTCTCGCCGGACTATTCGGGTCGCGCAGCGCCAGTTTAACCGGCTGTCGGTCGAGTCGGTCGAGTAACGTAAGTAAACGTTTGGCCAGCTCGGGGTAAGCTTCCCTGCACGCGGCCTCCCGCTCGCAACCCTGGAAGTATTTCTGGGCGATTCGCTGCTTTGCCGAACTGACTTGGGTCACCAGGTTGAACTGCGTCGGGACCACTGCGTCGAGCACCACCGCTCGCAGATTCGCGGGATGTTGGCGCATTAAGTATTGGCCAAGCTCTGTCCCGTAGGACGCGCCGTAAAACGTGATCATGCCGTACCCGAGAGCGTTACGGATGGCCTCCACATCATTAGCGTTCTCCACGGTGTTAAAAGCAGACAGATCGCTTGTCTCCCGTGCCAGGCGTTCGCCGCAGACGCGATACGCAGCTCGCTCCATCTCGTCCTTCTCTGTTTCGGAACGGTTTTTTGTGTCTGTCACCGCTTCGAGCTCAGCCTTGGACACCTCGGGACAAAGGAGCGCCGGCCGGGAAAAGAACGTGCCCCGCTGGTCCCACACAACAAGGTCGCGGTTCTTCGCCGGACGCAGCTCCGGGAAGGACACGAGCAGTTGTGCAAAGCTCTTGATCGACGAACCGCCAGGGCCGCCCTGGGCGATGAACAGGGGTTCCGGTACACGCTTCTCCGCGTCACTCTTAACAATCACTGTGGCCAGCCGAATGGCAGGCCCGTTAGGCTCCGCGTGCCGGCGCGGCACAGTGATAAAGCCGCACTCCACGTCGCGCCCCTCGGTCTTGATCTGGAAGACGTTACAGTCGGTTTGCTGCCAAGCGCTGCTACGAACCGGCGGCTCGCCTGCAAGCAGCGACGCAGACAGAAACGTGACTAACAACCATACTGTCGGTGACAGAGTCGCTGACCCCCTCTTTGTCTCCCCCTTAAGAGACTGTGTCGTAATCGAGTTCATTGTTTCGACAAACGACCTGCCATCAGGATGCTTGAAAAATCCCCCTTTATCCCCCTTTGAAAAAGGGGGAATTTCTTACACCTAGTTTTTAATTCCTCACAATCCCATAGCAGTACCCCTCTTTGAAAAAGAGGGGCCAGGGGAGATTTGCGTGGATCGATAGCTGAACAGCCCATTGCGACACAGCCTCTAACAAGGGGAAGATTTAGTCTTTCAGAAAGGGAGAATTTTTTTCGTTGCTACTTTAACCCTTCTTTGTAAAAGAGGGGGAAGGGGAGATTTGTTGCCCAAATGATGCAAAAATTATTCAACGAACTTCACGGCACAGTTAACAAAGGAGTAAGGTCGCGAATGCTGGGCACGGTCTCGATGCGCCGCACCGAGTCGATGATCTGATCCACATTTTTCTTGCCCAGCACTGCTTCCATCAGCCAGGCGGCTTTTTTCTCCACCTCTTCGGGGCTCATGGGATTTTCCGGCCGCCCACGGCAGTTGATCACATGCTCGCGCAGAGTCCTGCCGTCCTTCAATGTGATTTCAACGAGTCCCTGGAAGCGCTTCCCCGAGCGCTCCATTTCCTCGTCGCCGATCAGTTGTACTTTCTCCTTCAAGGCCAACACGCTCGGGTTCTTAAACCGGTCGTAATCATGCGCCGACTCGAAAGTGAGCTTACCGTCGACCAAAATTGCTGAGACCATATACTGAACATTCACGTCAGGCATGTGTCGATTGTTAACCGTGCGCGCGCCGCTCGCCGGAATACGCACGATGATTCTTTCGACGTCCTCCGCTCGGATCGGCTGCTTGGAAATCAACGCCAGCGTCGCGTCGACGGTTTCCATCATCGGCGAGCCCACCGGATATTTTTTGACCAAGCAACTCGTAATCGTGAAGCGCTGCCCAAGCTCTGCAAGAAATTTCTTGGGATCACACGGCGCGTAAGTCTTGATAATACCCTGATCGCCTTGCAGCACGTCGCGATTTCCCGTGAAACCGGATTTGATCAAGAGCGCAGCCGTTACTGCGTTGCGCGCGGGCATGCCCGCGTAGTCGAAAGCTTTTTCGATGTGATCGTCGTCTCCCACCCAGGCCCTCGAACCGGAAGCTTGCTGGGCCGCATAAGAAATCAGATAACAGAGTTGCAAGGTGTTGAGTTCGGCCAGCGCACCGGCGGCGGCGGATGCGCCGAACGTCGCGCCGAAGCTGGTCGATCTGGGCTCGAAGGCCTGATGAAACCGGAAGCCGATATCGTATCCTAGGATTACCGCCCTGAGTAAGGCATCGCCGTTGCTGTTTTGCGATTCGGCCATCGCCAATGCGGCGGGAACAATGGCGCAGCCGGGATGCAATTGGCTGGTCGAGTCATCAGTCTCATCGGCATGGCCCGACATGCCGTTGGCAAAGGCGGCAACGATGGGCGTTGTCTTTAAATTTGATCCCAATACGCTGCATTCTTCCTTGCCTCCTTGTTCACGCGCGTGTTGAAGCCCGAGCTGCCCGGGCTTCAAACGGGAACCCGAGACAATAGCAGCCAGGGAATCGAGAGTGTGGCTTTTCCCTTTTTGCACGACTTCCGCCGGCAATTTCGCCTGCCTCGCGGCGAGTATATATTCCACTAGGCTGTCGATGATTTTGTTCGTCGCCATATAGCCTCCAGAGAAAAACTTGCAATGAAATAATGGAACAATGGAATATTGGAATGGTGGGTGCCGCAACAATCATTGTTCCATCATTCCAATCTTCCAACATTCCATCATTCCAATCTTCACGACTCCATCTTTGTACGCCAGATCACCCGTCAAGAACAAGTTGACAGCATTTG
>Ga0209887_1000435_pt1 | contig 12472 bp, 10 predicted proteins | sample GWRWN1_30_40_FD_187230 | JGI IMG/M metagenome (GOLD analysis project Ga0209887, IMG submission 187230) | Riverbed sediment microbial communities from areas with no vegetation in Columbia River, Washington, USA - GW-RW N1_30_40 (SPAdes)... | ecosystem: Environmental > Aquatic > Freshwater > River...
CTGGAGATGATTAACTCGCTTTCAAGTCAGCTCGCAGCGAGCGAACAGACCGTAGAAGAACTCCGAACACTACAGGATCACATGCCTGGTATTCAATCCGAGAACCAGCAGTTGCACACCGAGAACCAAGCGCTTCGAGAGGAAATGGCAAGCGTAAAAACACAACTAGGAACGACCGCAAGCCGTTGCAATGAAGCAGTCACTCAGGCCCGGGAGATTACCGAGCACAATTCGAGACTCCAAACCGAGGTCAGTGCATTGAATCATCAGCTGCAAGCAAGCCAAAAAATGATAGAGGCGCTGGAGGCAGAGCAACACCGCCTAGGTGGCGTCAATTTTCAAAACCAGCAGCTGCGCGAGGAGATTGAGAACCTCCGAAACCAGCTTCAAACGAGCGAAACCCGGCTTAGCGAATCCGCGTGGCAGAATCAGGAGTCCGCCGAATGTTATGCGCGACTGCAAAACGAAGTTGTCGAGTTGAAACAACAAGCAGAAGAAGGCCAAGCCCGAGTCCGTGAACTGGAGGCCACACAGGAACAACTAGGCATGGTTGAATCTCGGGAAATGATCTTGAGAGAGGGGCAAGACAAGCTGAAAGCACAAATCGCGGACTTGCAACGGGAGCTCGATACGGGAAAAGAAAAAGTTCAAGAGCTAGATGCGACTTGCGAACGGTTGGCGGAAATGGAGCGTATCTGTCAGGAGCTGCGCGAGGAAAACCGCCAACTTGAGGAAGAAATTTCGCCATGGCAGGAACGGCTCGCACAGAGTGAGGAAACCCAAACGCAGGTTAGCACCCTTCGACAGCAGCTCGTGGAATTACGAACGCAGCGAGCGGCTGTGCCGGAAGTGAATTCTCTGATCGATGGCTTAGGTGATAAGAGTAGCAGTCCTATCGATTTGAGTTCGGAGGACTCGGCGGCCAGGGTCCACGTGGCAAACGACGAAGAAATCAAACCGCTCATCCAGACTCCAGGAAAGCGAACACGGCGCGTCGGAATGATTGCGGCCACGGGTGCGATTGCAATCGTGGCCACCGTCGCTGTCGGCGCCCTGAACACAGGCTCCAACAAGCCTTCCGGGTCGAAAGAACTAGCCGTCGCGCCTGAAACCGTGTCTATTCAGCAGTCGATCCCAATCGAGGCTGGCTCAGAAACGCTCAAACGATCAAGTCCTGCGTCGGGGGCTAATGAATTTCCCAAACAAATACGGAGACGCGTCCAGGGTACATACAAAATAACTCGTTCAACCCAAGTTTACAGTGAGCCGAGCGATACCTCACGGCTGATCGCCAACATCAACACGGGAATAAAAATCAACGTTGTCGATTCCCGCAATGGTTGGTTAGAAATTCGTTCCAAGCACGGTCGCCCTCCCGGCTTCGTGCGGCAAACGGCGGCGGTAAGGATTGATCAGAACTAGGATTGGAGCCGCGCTTAACCATACGGTCCGAGCTTATTCCACGGGGAAGCTTGGGGGTCAGAGATGATATTGGTTATTCGGAGGAATCTGCAGGTCACGGCATTTACCTGGCTGGTTGATTGCACCATGGACTCATTCATCGAGGCGGTTGCTAATCTCTTGAGAATCCATGGAGACGACTTTCACGTATGCAGTAGCCTGTTCCAATCGTTCAAGCCGTTCAATCGCTTCGCTTCGTTCAAAACGTTTCAGGCTAACGCAGGTTCCAAGCGTTACAAAGTTCCAGTTGTTCCAGTCGTCCCGTTCTAGTCCCAAAACCAAGTATCAGGAAAGATCGCGCGGCCGCAGAACTCAGGGTCAGGCCTTGCAATGCAATATTTGACTTATATAGAGCGTCTTAGATGTACGCTCCGGAGAAATAATCTGTCAGACATTTAGTTGCTTAATTCCTACCATGGACTTGGTCATCGAGTTGGTTGCCAATCCTTGAAATCCGTGGAGACAGCTTTCATACCTGGACGAATCGACCGTTGCCCCGAATGGGATTCAGACAAGATAGTTTTTCCAAAAAGCCGGGGTGAGAAGACGAAGAACGAACGCGGCGGAATCAACTGGCGCTGTTCGGACTGCGGCGGCGCAGGGTTCCAGAGCGGCTGAATAGTCGCAGTTTCTAGTTTCGGGTTTCAAGTTTCGGGTTTTCTCAGGAATGAATGATGTTGTGTCTTGGGTCATAGGTCAAATTGATTGTCGTCTCCCTCTCGAAGATTCGTTTGGGAATCACATCGGGTGAGCGGCTGCAACCGTGAAGGCGTTATGAAAGGTGGTCGTTATTACACGACGCGGGCTCCGACTCGATAGCGGCTGATTAAGGCATCGTTGGTCAGGAGCGTAAGCGGCTCGGCAAGGCTCTGCGCAATCAACAGACGGTCGAACGGATCTCGATGAATGGGTGGAAGCCTTGTCACGCCCGACGCGTGGACTGCGGTTATCGGCAGCTCGACCAGGCCCATCTCAGGCAACGTGGCCAACAACTGGGCGAGATCGATCCTAAAATCTTTGCGTCCGAGCGCGCTCTTGATGGCGATTTCCCAAATGCTAGCCGCGCTGTAATAAACTTCGTTGTCGTCGTCTTCCAAAAGCTCGCGTGCTTCACGCGGCAACCGCTCACTGCGCGCCGCCGCCCAGAGCAGTAAGTGGGTATCGAGCAAAAGCCTCACCGCTTCCGGCCTTCGAAAGCGCGAATAACGGAATCGGGCAACGGTGTGTTAAAGTCGTCCGGAATCTGGAACTTGCCATCAAGCAGTCCCAACCGGCGATGGCCGCGAGATGCGGTCAACGGAACGAGCTTGGCGGCAGGCTTGCCGGCACGCGCGATGACGATCTCCTCGCCGGCCTCGGCCCGCTCGACGAGCTTCGACAAATCCGTCTTCGCTTGATGAATGTTCACCTGTTTCATCGCCGGACCCATATCGGATAGCAGTTAGCTAATTCTAGCTAACGCCGTGCGGCAGTCAAGCGCAGCCGCAACGTTGCCGCAGCCTTGAGAGGGAATACAGGCTACTTTTTCCCGTTGCGATCGCAGGCGGCTGTGTGATAGACCCCCTGCCATGCCAAGCATCCCGCGCGGGCAGCAGGCTGGATTTGTTTATCATGTGATCAACCGAGGAAATGGTCGCGCGATTCTTTCATAAACCTCAGGACTGTTTTGGCTTGCGCCTGTTCCAAACGTTCCAGACGCCTGCCCTGAGTTCTATCGAAGGGTTCAATCGCTGCGCTCCGTTCATCACGGAGATCAATCCGTTCCAGCCGTTCAACCGCTTCGCTCCGTTCAAAACGTTTCCGGCTAAGACAGGTTCCAAGCGTTCCAAAGTTCCATTTGTTCCAATCGTCCCGCTCTAGTCCCGCAACCAAAAACCAGGAAAGATCGAAAATTGGCGGCGTAAAGCGTGTGCCGCAGTTTATGATTGACCGGATATCGGATGCGGGGGGGAATAACGGGGTTAAGATATTTGCCTTTTCATTGATGCCGAATCGTTTTCACTTTGTGATTGACGTTTCGCATCACCAGTCTCTGAGCCGATTCATGAAAGCATAATGTTGCCTAGAAAAATTTGAAGCATAATGCTGCCATTTAGGCAAAACTATGCTTCAAGTTACACGTTCAACCATGCCCAACATGATCGGCTAGTACGTATCAAACATGCGTTGAATTTCGTTGGCGTTGGTGGTTTTTGTTAGAGCCAGAGACAGCAAGAGACGCGCTTTCCAGGGCTGTAAGTTGTCGCCGGCGACAAAGCCGCGCTTCGTCAACCCTGGGCTGCGAACGACCCGGCCGGAAGCGACGCGGCTGCACAGGCACATGATCATGCCGGTTTCTTTGTACATCCGGTCGAAGGCCTCGTCCTCCGCCGGCGTGGGTCGCCCCGCTCCGGTTCCTGCGCTGACAATGCCTTTGGCGCCGGCCGCTGCTGCGGCTTCGGTCATCTTGCCATCGGCGCCCACATACGAAATAACGATATCCACGCGAGGCAGCGATTGCATGGCGCGGACGTCGAATTCAGTGGCCACTGTGTGCTGCTTTACAGGCGTGTGGTAATAGACAATCTTTCCATCCCCGTCGGCGTATCCGAGGGGGCCAAGATCGCGCGACTGAAAGGCTTCGACTCGATAGGTTGCGTTCTTGGTCACGTCGCGGCCGTTGAAGATTGTATCGTTCATCACCAGTAGACAGCCGCGGCCGCGAGAACTTGGATCCGCGGCAACTTTGACGGCGTTGACGACGTTGAGATACCCGTCGGCGCTGATGGCTGAGGACGGACGCATGGAGCCGACAACGATAACCGGCTTGTCCGTTTTTAAGGTCAGGTTTAGAAAATAGGCGGTCTCCTCGATGGTGTTGGTTCCGTGGGTGATGACGACACCGTCGGCCTTGTCTTGATCGAAAATCGAATGAATCGTTCGAACGAGATCAAGCCAATCCTTGTCAACCAGCGCGTGGCTCGGTAGACGCCGGAAGGAGATCTCCGCGACCTGCGCGATGCTTTTGAGCTCAGGAAGCTGCTGTAAAAGTTCCCCGTCACCAAGCCGCTTTCCTGCTTCGATGTACCAGGCGAGATCTAAACGGTCTTTGCCGACCGAATCAATTGTGCCTCCAGTAATGATGAGCGCTACACGGGGTAAGGTGGGCATGATAAAAATCCTTTTCTGTTCTGTTGGTGATGTTGCGGATCGATTAGGTAGATGATTCTACTTATCGTAGGCCGCGCGAAATTTCTACAAGTGAAGGCAGGTTCATCCGCGTAGGACCGGCAATGCTTGTTTGGCGAAACGTTCAATCTGTTCCTGGCGTTCGGGATAGTGCGGGATCATAAACTGAAGACCCATATGGGCGACGCCCACGTCTTGAAATTTTTTTATTGCTGCGGTGACTTGGCGGATGCTTCCTTTGAGATAATCCTCCTCCTGGGGAATATCCCGCGAGGTTAATTCAATGGGGAGACAGCAAGCAAATGTGATCTCCTCCGGATTGCGTCCCGCCTCCTGCGCGCAACGGCGCACGTTTTCAAATCGTGCCGCGAGTTCCCTAGGCGTTATTCTGACGAAGTAGGGAAACCAGGCGTCGCCGTAAATGCCGGCTCTGCGCTGGGCCGGTTTGCCTTCGCCGCCAACCCAGATCGGTATCCGAGGCTTCTGGTAGGGTTTCGGGCTGAAGGCGATATCATCGAAGTTGTAGTGTTGCCCGTGAAACGTTGCATGGTTCTCCTGCCAAATCGTGTCGAGGAGCTGTAGTTGCTCGTCGGAAACTTTGCCGCGTTCTCGGAACGGCGCATTCATGGCAACAAACTCTTCCTGCATCCAACCGACGCCAACGCCCATAATGACTCTGCCCATGGAGAGGTGATCGATGGTCGTGGCAATCTTTGCCCAATAGAGGGGGTGACGGTAGGGCATGACCATAACGCTCATCCCCAACTGGATCGTTTCCGTGCAGCCTGCCAAAAAAGCTAAGCATGTGAGCGGCTCGAAGAAGGGACGATCGGGCGGAACAATGAATGTCGCTTCCTTGCTGTAAGGATAGGTAGTTTTGATCTCCCACGGGATGATGATCCGGTCCGCGCTCCAAACCGAGTCGTAGCCGAGGGCTTCCGCCTGTTGGGCAGACTGCATCAAAGTCCTGCGGCTTGCGGCGCGGCCGGATACAGGCAGAAAGACTCCGAATTTGGTCATTTTGATTCCAGGAAGCTTCCAACCCAGCTTTTTAGCTGTCACATGCCAATGTGCGACACACCTTGGCCCTCTTCGCGGAAAAGTCCGAAAGGCTTTAAGACCGGCGCGTCATTCATCGAGAAAAGAATCGCATCCGACTGAATTTGTTGCTTCGCCAATCCCGGTTCTGTTATCTTCTGCCGACGCGGCAATCCAGAACACTGCCGTGAAGTTGTAGTTATCCGACGGCGTAGGGGTTGTCAATTTGTCCGCAGTATACCAGAAGTATTGAGGTGGTAACTATTCAATCTCCGGCGAGCGGCAAAAGAGATTGATTTGATCTTGGAAGAGGGTAGTGGACTTGGATATGAGACGAATCTGGTTATTCACTTGCGCAGTGTTTCTCGTCGCGTTACCTTTGCAGGCCGCCGACAAAGTGCGGCTGTCTATTTCGGCGTTGGATGTTTCCTTTCTAACCGCCGGCGTTGCCTCCAAGCGCGGGTTTTTTAAGGATGAGGGGCTCGATGTTGAGGTCATCCGCATGAATGCTAACGTGTCGATCCCCGCCCTCAGCACGGGAGACATCGACTACACCATGGTCTTCGCCTCGGTGATTCGGGGAGCCCTGCGTGGACTCCCCATGAAAGTCGTCGCCAGTTTCATGGATAGCTCGACCCATATGCTGATCGCTCGGCCTGAACACAAGGCCGTTAAGGATTTAAAGGGCAAGATTCTGGGCGTGAGCACCTTTGGGGCGACGGCCGATGTGGCGGCGCGCATGATGATCAGGCACTCGGGAATCGATCCGGAGCGGGAAATAAAAATCATCGCCTTGGGCCCGGATCGGGCTCGCTTCGCCGCGCTCAAGGAAGGCATTGTCGATGTTATTGTTATTTCCCCGCCAGCGGATTCCGAAGCGAAAAAGCTGGGTTTTAACGTGCTGGCCCGGGCCTATGAGCTTTTTACTTTCCCGTTCACCGGCATCGGCAGCACCACGAAAAAGCTCCGCGAGAAACCGGACGAGGTGAAAAGAATGATCAAGGCCGGGATCCGGGCCAACCGCTATGTGCGCCAGAATCGTGGCGGGGCCATTCAGGTCATGATGGAATGGGGGAAGACAGACCACGAGGCCGCCGCCAACACCTACGAATCCACCTGGCGCATCTTCAGCGCAGATGGCAGCATGATGGAGAATGGTCTAAAAGTGGTCATCGACCAGGCGAAGCAGTCCATGAATATCGACCGTCCAGTGGCGATTTCGGATGTGGCGGATTTTAACTTCGTCCGGGACGCCCAAAGGGAACTGGGGATCAAAGCCAGGTAAAGGAAACTGGCGGATTGGAAAATTGGAATGGTGGAGTACTGATTTTGAGGGAGAGACAAGATGAAAAATGGTCTAAGAGCGTTCGACAGCGACATGCATGTCTACGACCCCGCATTTCTCTATGAACGATACATGAATCCCAAGTGGGGTGACCGCATTCCGCGGGGACAAAGGAACGGCAAGCATGGGCGCGTGGAATTCCAAGTCGGCAGCGGAACCAAGTTGCGAGCTATCACCGATGTGATCGACCATGGTCAAAAACAGGTGGCCGACCGCTACGACTTTGCAGTGGAGCGGGACTACGACGCAACGTCGCAGGTGCAGGCCATGGACAAAGAAGGCTTAGATGTGGCCGTGCTCTTTCGGACATCGCCGCTCCATTGTGACGATAGCTTCGAGCCGGAATACGCCAACGATCTTTGCCGGGCGTGGAACAGTTGGATCGCCGACTTTTGCAAAGAGAATCCACGTCGGCTCAAGGCTTCAGCCTTGATCACCTTGCACGACGTGGATCTTGCAATTGAAGAAGTGCGGCGCGTTGTGAATAAGCTCGAGGTAACCGCGCTGTCGCTTTGTCCGGAGCCGGTCAACGGCAAGCGGATCCATGACCGCTATTACGATCCTCTTTGGGCGGAAATTGAGAAGCTTGGCGTGGGGCTTTGTTTCCATCCGCCGGCGCGACCGAATCAAGATCAAGTGGCGAATAAATTCTTCGGCCACCCAAACGCGAACATCGTCGCCATGGCGCTGCGTAATCCGGTGGAATTGATTTTGGCGGTTTCGAGTTTCTGCGCCGGCGGCGTATTGGAAAAATTTCCCAATTTGAGAGTCGCCTTTTTGGAAGGAAACTGCGCCTGGTTGCCCTGGCTGCTTTATCGCCTGGATGAGAGGGCCAAATTGCATGGCCCCTTGGCGGATGTGCCTCTGTCGAAGAAGCCGAGCGAGTATTTTCTCAGGCAATGCTTTATTTCGGTGGACCCGGACGAGTATCTCGTCAGCGACGTTATTAAGCGCATCGGCGATGACAATCTCGTCATTTCGACGGACTACCCGCACATCGACGCGCACTTTCCCCATGCGCTGGATGAATTCTTCGAGATTGAAGACGTGAGCGATATGTCCCGGCGAAAGATTCTCTGGGACAATTGCGCGCGGCTTTACAATCTGGAATGAGGCGAACATGATTCGGCTATTATTGCTTGCCCTCCTGATCGGCCAATTCCCTCCCAGTCCAAGCCGTGCGGCGGATTCGCCCTCCAAGGCTGTTTTCGCCTACGGCGCCATCAACGCGTACATGACCTCCACATGGGTGGCGCGAGAACAGGGCTTTTTTCGCAAGCATAATGTAGAGGTCGAGCCGGTTTTCATCATCGCCACCCGCGCAGCGCAGGCGATGCTCGCCGGGGAGGTGCAGGTAGGATTGATCGGGCCGACCCATGTCATCAATGCGGTGGCTGCCGGCGGAGACATGGTGATGTTTCTGGGCAACCAAAACAATGTGAGATACGAGCTGGTTGCGCATCCGAGCATCAAACGGGCCGAGGATTTGAAAGGGAAGAAGGTCGCCATTGGTGCCAGCCAGGCCGGGCTGGCTTCACTCGGGGCCCACGTAGCGCTGGATTATATGGGACTGAACGCGCGCAGAGATAACATCGCGCTGCTTTTCATGGGTGAGGAGCCGCTCCGGCTGGCGGCGTTGCAGACCGGCAACGTCCAGGCGACGGTGATCGCGCCGGAATTGGCAAAGACCGCGGTGAGCCAGGGCTTCGTCTCGCTTCTGGATATGGCGAGGTTAAACATCCCTTTCCAAGCGACCGGCATGGTGACGACCCGAAAGATTCTCAAGTCTAATGAGCAAATGGTCGAGCGGGTTGCTCGCGCCAACGTGGACGCAGTCAACTACATCCGTAATCCGGGGAACAAGAAGAGCGTGCTCCAAACCATGGCCAAGAACCTCAAGGTAAGTCCTGAGAGAATCGAGGCGGCCTATTTGGACATCGTGGAAGAGCTGCCACGCAATATTTGTCCGACGGTGCCGGGCGTGCGGTCGGTTCTCAAGCTCATGGTGGAGCTGGGTATCAATCCAAAGGCGGCGCAGGTCAAAAGCGAAGACGTCGTTGATTTGGCTCTGTGCAAGCGCTTGGGAGGCGACGGAGGGTCCTAAGATGCTGCTGTCTGAAGAAGAACTGGAGCGACTGCACAAGCGTTTTCCCTATCCCCGTTTTTCCCGCGCCGAGTACCGGCGCCGCTATGAGAATATCCGCGCAATGATGCGTGAGATGAGGCTCGATTGCCTTTTGATCATCGGCGGTTCGGCGGCCTATGGGAGATTATGGTTCAACTTCCGTTACGTCACCAACATGATGGGCAAAGCGGAGATGGCCAACTATTGTTTTTTCCCCAAGGAAGGTGATCCCTGCGTTATTCTCAGGCCGGGCCATTCTCTTGCCGGCGCCATGCTGGCGCGAACCGCGGTGAGGGAAATCATCGTCGGAGACCCCAGTGTGCTGACGGCCATCGTGCGGACGATTCAAGAGCGGGGCTACGACAAGGGCAGGGTGGGCATCGTCGAGTACGATCCCTACACCTCGATTCCGAAAAATCACTGGGACTTCTTTACCGCCAAATTGCCGCAAACCGAGTTTGTGTTCGTCACCAAGGAATTTATTGCGGTGCGGCTCATCAAAAGCGCGGAAGAGATCGATGCCCTGGAAAAGTCGGCAGAGCTGGGCGACGTTGGAATCAAAGCGATGGCCGAACGCGTCAAGCCGGGAATGACCGAAGGCGAGGTCTTCGGCATCGTGCACGAGGCGGTCATGAGAGCAGGCGGCGAGATGGGCATGATCCAGCTCGCCTCGGCGCCCATGTTGGACCCCGATCTTAACGACCAGCGGCCCAGGCCGGTGAGCCGCATCGTCGGCGACCGGGACATTATCAACAACGAGCTGGGAATCTTTTACAACGGGTATGAATCGCAAACCGGAAAGCCCGTCTTAACCGGCCCTCCGACCGTGGAATTTCAAGAAATGTTTGACATTGCATTGGAAGGCTACAAACAAGTCGCGGCGACTCTATGGCCGGGCAAAACTAGCGCCGACTCCTTGGCTGCGGGGAAATTTATTCATGATACCGGTTACGACGTCTACGGCGGCTACCTTCAAGGGATGCTCGGCGCCAACCCGCGCCACGAGCCCCAGATCGGACCGGACAGGCCCCAGAGCGCCGAGGACCGCTACCTGTACGACGAACAGGGCAGGCTGGTGTACAAAACCGGCATGATGTTCACCTTGCAGATGCACATCATCGACAAGCAGGAGACGCGTGGTCTGTTTCTCGCCGACAGCTTTGTCGTGACAGCCAACGGTCCCCAGTGCCTCAACAAATTTCCACCGCAGCTGGTGCGAGTCGGGCGGTAAGCTTCAAAACAACCTCCGTCGATTTCCTCGGCAGGTGCAGCGTGATCCGGAGGGGGTCGAAAAAATGCTAGCCCACCGGTGCTCGAACTGGGCAGGGAGTCGGTGCCCGGCATGCTTATTGACTTACGAATCATCGTACAAACAGCACTCCCGCAAATGTCAAATTCTGCAAGTCTCCCAGAGAGGGGAGCTCACTACTCGAATTTCTTGCCGCCCAGATAGATGGCCTGGATGGTCCGCATGTTGGCGATGTTGTCGAGCGGATTCTTCTCCAGCACGAGCAGGTCGGCGGCCTTGCCCTTGGCCAGCGTGCCGAACTCTTTGTCGATGCCCAGGGCCTCCGAGGCGCCCTTCGAGAAGGACTGGATTACCTGCATCGGCGTCAGCCCCGACTGCACCATCAGCTCCATCTCCCGGTGTTCGGAATAACCTTGGACGAAGAAACGGTCGGCAGCCCCTCCACTATCGGTGCCTAACGCGATACGTACCCCGCCATCGGAGAGCTTCTTCAGATTAACTTTGTTCATCTCGAAACCTGCCTTGAACAGGTCCCGCTGCGGGTGTTTCGCCTGCTCGTCGTGGATCTTGGTTTTCAGGACGGCCAGACGCTCCGGCGGCACGAACTTGAGGAAAAAAGGATCGTCGATCCAGTCCGGCGCGTCGCCGTAGGCGAACAGGAACTCGTCGCGTATCAGTGTCGGAATGAGCGTTACGTTGCGCTGCTTGAGCACCGCGATGAAGTCGGAATCCACCTCCCGGTCGCGGATATTATGTGCTAGGACATTCAAGCCTCGCTCTACGAGCATCCTCGCGTCGGAGAGTTCGTACGCGTGCCCAAAGGTGAGCTTACCGTGCTTGCGCGCCTGCTCGAGGACGGCGGCGCAGAACTCGGGGGTGAGCTTGGCCCGGGTGCTAAATCCGCCGTCCACCCACACTTTGATGTAATCAGCACCCGCGGTGACGGTCTCGTCGACCTTGGCGCGCGCCTGCTGCGGTGTCACCACCTCCGGGTCGGGGGCGAAGCGGTACTTCACGGTGGAGACCCTTGCGCCGCGCAGCTCACCGCGTTTCTGCGCTTCCCGCACCTGGACGACTTCGTCCGGATCAGTCTGCATGCTGGTTGCCGTGGTCACGCCGTAGAGCGCGTACTGGCGCAACTGCGGCTCGGTTTTCGCACCGACGTGGCCGTGGGCGTTGATGATGCCCGGTGCGATGAACTTCCCGGTGAGATCCACGACGGTGGCGCCGGCCGGGACCGGGACCTTCGACGACGGCCCCATGTCGCGGATGCGACCGTTCTCCATCACGATGGTGAGGTCTTTCTGCGGGCCTGAGCCTGTGCCGTCAATGACAGTGGCGTGGTTGAGAGCGGTCACTTGTGCTGTAGCGCTCGCGGCGAACAAAAGTGCCGCCCCTAGAATAATCATAAGAGTGCTTGTTTTCCTCATATTGGCTCCTTCTTTTGATACGTAGGCAGTGGATGGGAAGATCCGCGATGGTCCCGCTACTTGGGGCAGACATTAGCCAACAAGGATTCTTGCTGTCAAACGGAACGATGGTTCTGAGCGCACATCTCCCAAACTGATTTCGTCCAACTTTCGACGGTTATTGTTCAAATTGCGCAGCGGGCGGAATCTAGGTATAGGGGCGGGTTTAAACCCGCCCCTACCAGACTGCCCGCCCTTCGACCGCGCTCAGGACATGCTTTCGCAGGTATGACAGCGAGGAAGAGAATGACTATTTAACGAACTTTAACTGTGGTAGAGAATTTCTGTATCGAAAAGCGCAAATGACGTATCTTTTTGGATAATCGAAAACGTTAGCGTGATGAACCGAGGGAGGAGCTATGAGCGTGTGCCGGCGTTGGTTTTAGCGTTGCCATGGGACGATCGGTCGTGCCGATGACTTTGCCAAGTGGCCTTCGGAGCGCCCGAAATGGGCACATAGGAGATAACCAGATAGATGATAACGAGGACCAGCAATAGAAATTCGTTCATAAAGATTCCGTCTGTTTTTTCGATCTTGCGAAGAACCGCCTTTTAGACGTCTCGTTAACCAAAATAGATGCAACCCAAATGCCAAGCTTGCTCGATTGCAGAACTCT
>Ga0209887_1000436_pt1 | contig 12468 bp, 12 predicted proteins | sample GWRWN1_30_40_FD_187230 | JGI IMG/M metagenome (GOLD analysis project Ga0209887, IMG submission 187230) | Riverbed sediment microbial communities from areas with no vegetation in Columbia River, Washington, USA - GW-RW N1_30_40 (SPAdes)... | ecosystem: Environmental > Aquatic > Freshwater > River...
TGACCACGGTCTTGGCCGGCATGTTGATCCCCAGTGAGAGGGTCTCGGTGGCGAAGACCACCTTCACCAGTCCGGCCTTGAACAGCTCCTCCACGGCCTCCTTGAACACCGGCAGCATCCCGGCGTGGTGGGCCGCGATCCCGGCCGACAGGGCCTCCCGGAACTCGTAGAACCCCAGCGTCTCCAGGTCCTCCTCCGCCATCCAGGCCACGCGCATCTCGGCGAACTCCAGGATCCGCTGGGCCTCCTCCCGGGTGGTGAGGCGGATCCCCGCGTCCATCAGCCACTCCACGCTTCGGTCACAACCCGCCCGGCTGAACACGAAGTAGATGGCCGGGACCATCTCGTTCTGGGCCAGGACCTCCACGACCTCCTCGCGGCGGGGGACGTACACCCGCCGGTGGCCCTCACGAGGCCGGGGGATGCGTTGGTGCTGCGCCACCCCCGACGATCGCCGGTAGTACGTGCGGTACCGGACCTCCTCCTGGTCCAGCGAGACGATGTACGGGTTCGGGATCAGCTCACCCTCCTGCCGCACGTGCATGGGGTGCAGCTCGTGGCCGATCAGGTAGTGGTGCTCGAGCGGCACCGGCCGGCGCTCCTCGATCACCACGCGGGTCGGACCTCGGAGGGTGCCGATCCACTCGCCGAACTCCTCGGCGTTGGAGATGGTCGCCGACAGGCACACGACGGGGACGGACAGCGGAAGGTGGATCAAGACCTCCTCCCACACGGCTCCCCGATACGGGTCCTGGAGGTAGTGGACCTCGTCCAGGACCACGGAGGACAGGCCGAGGAGCGTCGGGCTCTTCTCGTAGAGCATGTTGCGGAGCACCTCGGTGGTCATCACCACCACCGGCGCCTCGGAGTTGATCGAGTTGTCCCCGGTCAGCAGCCCAACCTTGGCGGCACCGTACCGGGCCACCAGGTCGCCGAACTTCTGGTTCGACAGGGCCTTGAGCGGCGTGGTGTAGAAGGCCTTGCTCCCAAGGTCGAGGGCCCGTTCCACGGCGAACTCGGCGATCACGGTCTTGCCCGAACCGGTGGGGGCAGCGACCAGCACGGATTCGCCGGCGTCGAGGGCCTCGATGGCCTCCACCTGGAAGTCGTCCAGCGCGAATGGGTACCGGGCGGCGAACCGCTTGGGATCGATCACACCGCCAAGTCTACGGGCGAGCCCGTCCTACCCCTGAAGGCCGGCCCGCTCCACGTGCTCCTCCAGGGCCCCGCTGAAGGTGTCGGCTTGCTCCAGGTTGGACAGGTGGCCTGCGCCCTCGATCACGAGCAGCTTGGCTCCCGGGATGGCATCGGCCATGGGGGCGGAGACCTCCGGCGGGATCAGCGTGTCGTCCGTCGAGGTGATCAGCAGTGCGGGGACGTCGATCCCGGGGAGGTCGGGCCGGGAGTCGGGTCGCTCGGCCATGCCGAGCGACGCGGCGGCGATGGCGTCCGCCGGCTGATCGGCGATCAGCCGGCGGACGTACCCCCACAGCTCCTCGGGCGCTCCCTCCGACAGCAGCGGCGGTGGCTTCTCCACCAGGAAGCGGTTCCCCTCGCTCCGTAGCCGCTCCGCAAGGGCCCGGCGATTCGCTGCGCCCTCCTCCGTGTCCGGCTCCGCCCGGGTATTGGCCAGGACCAGGCCGGCGAACCGGTGCGGCGCCCGCCGCCACAGCTCGAACGTGACGTAGCCGCCCATCGACAGCCCGCAGACCACGGCCCGGTCCACGCCGGCTCGATCCAGCTCGGCGAGTACCCGGTCGGCGGCGACCCCCATCGTCATGACCTCCCCCGCAGGCTCGGTGCCACCGAAGCCCGGCAGGTGCGGCGCGATCACCGGAAGGACGCCGGAGAATGCCGAGAGCTGGGGCTCCCACATCCTCGCGTCGAGCGGGAAGGCGTGGAGCAGCAGCAGCCCGTCGGTCACGAGCCGGCGGGGACCGATGGGAACGACGGCTGGAAGATGCCGGCCTCCTGCTGGACCTGGATGAAGTCGCTGTAGCCGCTGTTCATGAGCTCGGCGGCGACGCCGAGGATCCCCTTCGCGCTGTCCAAGGATCGAGTGCGCTGGTCGCCGGTTGCGGCGGCGGCCCGCTGGACCAGGATCGCCGCGTGCTCGTACAGCTTGAGCGCGTCTTCCATCTTCTCCTCGGCGTTGAAGAAGTAGTTCACGAACGCGGCGTCGAAGCCCTTGTTCGCCGTTATGGACAGGACGTCGATCTGGTTCATGGCCTCCCGCGCCCCCTTTGCCGCCGTCCGGGCGGTCTCCGCGTCGGCCTCGGCCGCCGTAGGCTCGACCGTGCCCTCGGCCAGCCCGTCCACGTCGGCTGTCAGGGCGGGGAAGGCGTTGAAGCCGTCGGGCGGCGCCGGCTGCCCGACGGGGGCGATCGCCCCCTGGACCTTCCCTTGGAACGCGATGGCGGCGGTGCGCTCCCGCTCCGCCAGGGCCTGCTCGCGGGCCTGGGTCCGCTCCCGGGCCAGGCCGTACAAGATGCCCGCCGCCGAGGCCGCCACCACGACCACCAGCAGGCCGATGCGGAACCCTCGGCGGGCCAGGAGCGGCTTCTTCACGGGGGTGTACGCGGGCCGGGGCCCGGGGGTCACGACCCTTCGGCTGCGCGGCTTGCTCTTGCCTTTGATGGCCACGGGACTCCCTATCGGTTCATCAGGCGGGCCACGATGATAGCGCCCTCGTAGAACAGGACCATGGGAACCATCATCGCGGTCATCGTGTAGGGGTCCGAGCTCGGGGTGATGACCGCGGCGAAGATGGCGATGAACAGGATGGCCCCCCGGCGCCACTGGCGGAGCTTCTGGCTGGAGATCACGCCGACCAGCGAGAGGAAGATCAGGACCACCGGGAACTCGAAGGAGATCCCGAAGGAGAGCGCGAGGAGCATCACGAATCCCAGGAACCGGTCCCCGGTGAGCAGGGGGACGAACCCCGAGCCGGCGAACCCCAGCAGGAAGCCGAGCCCCCTGGGCAGGGTGAAGTACGCGATGACGGCGCCCAGGGCGAACAGGACCACCGACGAGGCCACGAAGGGCACGGCGAGCCGGCGCTCCCGCCTGGTGAGGCCGGGCACCACGAAGGCCCACAGCTGCCACAGGACGATGGGCAGGGCGAGGAACAGCCCCAGGAACACGACCACCTTGAGCTTGATGACCACCGGCTCCATCACGCCGGTGAACACGAACCTGCAGCCGGTCGGAGGCCGGTTCTCGGCAGGCAGGTTCGCGATCGTGTCGCAGTAGGGATTCTGGAGCAACCGGAGGACGGGCCCGTACAGGAACCACCCGATGACCGAGCCCAGGCCGATGGCCCCGAGGGAGATGAACAGGCGACCCCGCAGCTCCTCCAGGTGCTCCACGAGCGTCATCGTCCCCTCGGGGTCGCGGGGGGGACGACGCAGGCGCTCCGGGATCAGCTTCATCGGCGATCGAGGAGGATCGGCCTACTCCGCCTTGGACCGGCCGCCGTCGCCCTCGTCGTCGAGGTCCACGCGCAAGCTGCGCTGGATCTCGTCGCGGGCCCTCCGGAGCTCGGCCAGACCCTTGCCGACGTGGCGCACGACGTCCGTGCCATCGGTGCCCTCGGTCGCGGCCTGCCCTTCGGGCTGGGCCGTCGCCTCGGAAGCGGGCTCGGAACGTGCCGTGGATGGAACGGCCGGCGCCTCGTTGAGCGCGGACTGGATCGTCTTCTGGACCTCCTGTTGCGCCCTTCGGAACTCGCGGATGCCCCGGCCGATGGACCGCCCGACCTCCGGCAGCCGGCTGGGGCCCACGACGAGCAGGGCGATGACCAGGATGACGATGAGCTCGAGAGGACCGATGTTGAACATCTCGTCGGGTGGGCAGGCGCCCGGGGCGATTCTACTGCGCGAGGTTCAGGAGGGGCCGCTCGCCTCCCCTCGCGGAAGGCTCGCGGCCCTCGACGACGCCCGCTCGCCCTGTGCTGCGATGTCCTCGGCGATGGGCTGGACCTCCTCCTGGAACCGACGGAGGGTCCGCCCGAGCAGGAACACGTGTCGCACCAGCCCGACGAGCACCACGGCGATGGCCAGGGTGCTCACCAAGCCGACGATGATCCAGACGGTGGCTGGGGCGGACACGCGGAGGATGCTAGCCGAGCCGTGGGCTCAGCGCTGACCGGCCAGGAACTCCTGGATGTGCCGGTCGTCCTGCAGCGTGAAGTGGAAGTCGATGAGGTCGTCGATGGTGAAGGCCGGGCCCTCGGGCAGCCGGCCTCGGGGGTCGGGCCGGTCCTCGACCTCCTCCTCGAACATCGGCATGGTGCGCTCCTCGACCTCGCCGCGGCCCGCGACGTCCACCCCGGCCGAGACCAGGAGGGCCACGATCTTGCGGTCGGCCCGCTTCTCCACGCCGTCGAGGCAGGTGGGGCAGGTGAACCTGTAGGTGCCCTCCCGCCCGCCGTGCAGGACCGAGAGGAGGATGGCCTCGGGTCCCATGTCCACTTCGCCGCAGCGGGGGCAGGTGGTCCGGATGGTGGTCATGTCTGCACCTGTATCGGCCCGGCCGGTGAAACGGTTTAGCGTCCGAGGGCTGGAGGGGACTACTCTATTCGTACAGTTCTTTGGTCCGCCCGGCCAGCTTCCGGACCCGGCCTTTCAGCTCGGGTGGGCTCAGCACTTGGGCCTCGCCCCCCAGGCGAAGGACCAACCGGGCCACCCACTCCAAACGGCTCGCGGGGAGTTGCACCTCGAGGTCGCCGTTCGCTCCCTCCGACTCCGCATCCACCTCGTAATACTCGGCCACCCACCGGGCCCCCGGATGGAGCAGCAGCCGGACCGACACGTCCCGCTCCGTGGGGGTGTACAGGGCCCGCCCGGCGCCGGCCAGTCCCCGGGGCTCGAAGGCCTCCCCGGTCGGCTCGGCGGAGTGGATGCGATCCGCCCGGAACAGCCGCTCCTCGCCCGAGCGGTGGTCGAAGGCGGCCACGTACCAGTTCCCGATGGCGAAGAAGACTTCCTCGGGGTCGACCTCGCGGGTGGTCGTCTCGGCGGAGGAGGCCGCGTAGTACTCGATCCGGACCCGCTCGTGGCCGGCCACGGCGTTCCGCAGGGCGTCGAGGGTGTCGGATGGCCTGGCGCCTCCGGCCGCCTCAACCCGCTCGGCCAGCTCGCCGAGCGTCTCCGGGCCCAGCCGCTCCTCCAGCTTGTGGAGGCCCGAGACCAGGGCCGTGGCTTCCCGGAGGCCCGGCGTCACCGCCAGGGCGGTCCCCCGCAGGTACAGCGCGAGCGCCTCGGCCCGGGTCAGCCGGAGCGGCCGGGCGAAGTAGTCGGCCATGTCGATCCACACGCGCCCGTCCTCGATGGCCACGCCGATCAGGTCGCCGGGTCCATACGGCGGCAGGCCCGAGACGAACAGCAGGTTGAGGTCCGAGGTGAGCTCGTCCTCGTGGACGCCGAACAGTCGCGTGATCTCGGAGAGCTCGGTCCCCGGATGCTTGACCAGGTACGGCACGAGCACCAGCAGCCGCCGCAACCGGTCCGACGCGCGTGAGGCCGCCACGGGCCGCGGTCGGCCGGTCATCGAAGCGCCGCCTCGAGCCGCCCAACGATCTCGTGGCGCAAGGACTCCGGCGCCACGGCCACGGCGTCCGGTCCGAAGGACAGGATCCACGACACGAGCGCATCCCCCGGTGCCGCCGGGAGGCTCACCAGGACCCAGCTATCGGGCCGGGTGTCCTCGACCACCGCCCCCTGGACCCCCCGGGTTGCCCACCACGCCACCTCGGGCGAGAAGGCCACCGTGGCCCGCTCCTCGGGCTCCCCCGGTCCGAACGGTCCACCGAGGACGTGCTCTGCGGCCCGGAAGCCCTCGGGGGGCGCGCCGGCTTCCCCGTCGAGCCGGAGCTCCCCGCCGGCCCGCGACAGGCGGAACGCCCGGATCTCATCCCGTTCCCGGTCCAGGCCCACGAGGTACCAGTGCCCGGCCCGGAACACCAGTCCCCACGGGTCGACGTGGCGTTCCGACTCCACGCCGCGCGACGTGCGGTAGGCAAAGCGCACGCTCCGGCGCTCCGCGATGGCCTCGGCCGCGGCCGTCAGCCGAGCGTCCACCACTCCCGCCTCGGCGGCGAGCGGCGACGAGGCCGCGCCTGACACGAGCCCGCCGTCGGCCCCGTATAGGAGCTTGCGGACGGCCTGCTCGGCGGCATCGTCCGCTCCCCCGGCATGCGCCGCCACGAAGAGCGCCGAGATCTCCTCCGGCGTGAAGTCGATCTCTGGCAGGTAGTACCGGTCCTTCAGGATGACGTAGCCCTGCTCGACCTCCCACGCGTCGGTGGCGATGACCTCGATCGGCACGCCCACGTCCCGCAGCACGTCCTTGTCGCGTTCGAACATCCGCTTCGCCGACTGGAGGTCGTCCTGGCCATAGCCTTCCGGCATCTTGGCCCGGATCTGCTCGAAGGTGAGCGGACGACGCGACTCCAGCAGGAGCGCGACGAGGTTCACCAGACGCTCGAGCGGGTGCATCGGTGCGGCATGATACTCGGGCCATGGGCGGCGAACGGGCGGGCATCAGACTGCGGCGCGGCACGGTCGTGTCGGTGGGCGCGTCACGCCCGGGGGCGGTGGAGCTGGAGGTCGAGGTCGAGGGTGAGCGGGCCCCGGCGGTGGCCTACCCCGAGCTCACGGGACCACTCCGCGAGGGGGACGTCGTGCTGCTGAACACGACGGCGGTGGGACTGGGGCTCGGCACGGGCGGGTTCCACCTGGTGATCGCGGTGGAGGGCGAGTGGGCCACTGAGCTCTCCCATGGCGGCCGCGTGATGAAGGCCCGGTACACGCCGCAGCAGGTGGCCGTTCGGTCCGTGGAGGAGACCCATCGGGAGCAGCTGGAGGGCTCGCGGGGCCTTCAGGGAACGCCGGTGGTCGCGGCGCCGTTGCATTCGATGATCGGGCCGATCGCGGCGGGTGCGAAGGCCTCCCTGGACGGGCGCGTCGTGTACGTCATGACCGACGGGGCCGCGCTCCCCGGGCCGTTCTCCCGGCTCGTTCCATGGTTGCGCGAAGCCGGGCTGCTCGACGGCTTCATCACGTGCGGGCAGGCCTTTGGTGGCGAGCTCGAAGCCGTCACGGTGTGGACCGCCCTGCTCGCGGCCAAGGAGGTACTGGAGGCCGACGTGATCGTGGTAGCAGACGGGCCGGGGAACCTAGGGACCGACACCACGTGGGGCGTCAGCGCGCTGTCGAGCGGGCATGCGCTGAACGCGGCCGAGGCCCTCGGCGGCGTGCCGGTGGCGGCGCTGCGCGTGTCCTTCGCGGATACGCGCCCGCGCCACCGCGTGGTGTCGCACCATTCGCTGACGATCCTGGAGAGGGTCTGCACGGCCAGAGCCAACGTTGCCGTACCGGTCCTGGAGGACGAACAGCGCGACGCAGTGTGGGAGGCACTCAGGGCTCGCAAGCTCGAGGAAAAGCATCAGCTCGTCGAGGTGGACGGCCGCCCGGCCATCGACAAGCTCGACGAGCTGGGTTTCGAGGTCGAGTCGATGGGCCGGATTCCGAAGGACGACCTGGCCTTCTTTCTGTCCGCCGGGGCGGCTGGCGTCCTGGGGGGTCGGATGGCTGCGGAATCACGCCACCACCCAGCGGCTGGTTGACCAGTCGTGGACCTTGTGGGACGACGTATGAACCGCCTTCAGATCCTTGACGCACTTCGAAGGTTAGCGTCTGCGTAGAGTCCAAGGCTCGCTGCCGAGACTGGCAGCCGCAGTCCGCCGATCAATCGGGGGCTCGGTCTGGGGCTCAGTCCGGGGCTCAGTCGCGAGTGGACGGGAGCGAGAGGCAGTCCTGTGGCGTCGGAGGGGCGACTCGAACCATAAGCCACATGCCCCACCGTCCTGCGCGGCGAGTTCAGCCTTGCGGCCTGACGAGGGTCCGGGGTAGGCTCGCGCGGGCGGGAGGCGCAGATGCGTGGCGCCGTATCCCCCGGCCGTCGCGCCGGCAGCGAGCGATAGACGAGACTGGCCCGCCCGAGGGGAGGGAGAGCTATGTCGCGAGCCCGGGTCTTCCTGTTCGTCGTCTGCATCGTCGCGGTCACCGCGGCTCCGGTGAACGCAAGCGATCCGCTCGACGGCTCGTCCAAGGGCGGCGCAGGACGTGCGCTGCTCGAGCCCAGGATCGCCTCGGCCTCGGCGAGCCCGCAGGTCACCGACGACTTCGAGGTCGTCGGGCACACCAACCTCGGCGGCGGCGTTCCGAACGGCGACGTCGCCCTTTACGATCACGGAGGCTCCGTGGGGAAGTTCGCGTACGTGGGCACTTGGAGCGCGCAGTGCACCGGGCAGGGCGCCAAGGTCATCGACGTGAACGACGCGACCAGGCCCAGATGGGTCGGTTACGTGGGCGCGCAGCAGGACTCGTCGAACGAGGACCTGGACATCGTCCGCATCGGCGGGCGGGACGTGCTCGGCATCGGCGTGCAGACCTGCGGGCCTCGCGGTCGCGCGGGTCTGGCCCTCTTCGACGTCACCGATCCTCGACACCCCGTCGCCCTCTCGTTCTTCGACACGGTCTCGGGGGGCGTGCATGAGTTGGACCTAGTGGTTCGGTCCGACGGGCGGGCGCTCGCACTGCTCGCGGTCCCGTTCGCCGAGTTCACCTTCGACGAGGAGGGCAACCAGACGCCTCGAGGTGAGTTCGTGATCGTCGACATCACCGATCCAAGGAATCCCGAGCTCGCCGCAGAGTGGCGCCTGTACGAGCAGGGCCTCACGATGCACGACGACAGCCACGGGATCACGAGCCCGTTCCAGGGCGAGGGGCTGTTCCCGATCATGTTCGGCCACAGCGCCCGCGCTGCCGACGACGGCCTCACGGCGTACGTCTCGCACTGGGACGCGGGTGTCGTGAAGGTCGATATCTCCGACCCGGAGTCGCCGGTTACGATCGGGCACACGGTGTACCCGGTCGGGTCGGACGGCGAGGCCCACTCGATGGCGCCATACGATCCGGGCGCGGGGCGGTTCATCCTTCAGAACGACGAAGATTTCGAGCCCTTCCACACAATCGCCGTGGCGACGAGCTCGGCGACCGGCGAGCGGGAGTTCAACGCGATCCAGGAGTTCTGGGCGCCCACACTGCTCGCGGACGTCGGGCCGACCTCTGGGACCGTGCACGACGCCGGGGACGGTTGCGACGCGAGCGACTACGCGGGCGCGGCAGGCAAGATTGCGCTCGCCGACAGTGTCGACCCCTTCTACAACCCAGCGCCATGCGCGATCGGCGACCAAGTGTTGCTCGCGGCCGAGGCCGGTGCCGCTGTCCTCGTGTCGAACTTGTTGAGCATCGACGACGCGTACGCCTACGGACCGGATACCGAAGCCGATCTGTCGGTCGCGGCAGGCATGCCGGTGCTTCAGATCTCTGACATCGACGGGCTCGCAGGTGAGATCCGGGCCACGGCGGTTCCGGTCACGATGACGCTCGACCCCAGCACGCCGGCGTGGGGGTTCCTACGCGTCTTCCAAGAGACCGCCAGCGAGAACTGGGAGGAGGTCGGTCGCTTCGAGGGGCCGGCCGTCAACCCCGACGGGAGCCTGGACTTCCCGCCGGGGTTCTGGTCGATCCACAACACAGAGGTGCTCGGCGACCGCGCCTACTCGTCCTGGTACAGCGCAGGGATCATCGCGCTCGACATCAGCGACCCGACGAGCCCCGCGATGGCCGGGCAGTTCGTTCCCAGCAGCAGCAGCCGCAATGCGAACGCGCTGGGGCCGGGGCGGGCCCTCGTCTGGGGCGTTGCGATTGACCCCGAGACGGGCCTCGTGTACGCGAGCGACATGCGGACCGGGCTGTGGATCGTCCGACCGACGGGTGACGCGGCGGCGTAGAGGCGTCTTCCGGCGGGCTCTGTGCTCGGCCGGGCAGAGCCAACGAAGAAGACCGAACTCTGTGAAAGCAGCCGCGGGATTGGCTCGACGCCCTGCTCCAGGGAGATCGGATTCGGGGGCGGTTGCACACTCGATCGCGCGTGGCGCGCCCGCCCCTCCGGTCGCGGGATCGTTCGCCGTCCGCGTGAACCGAGAGATCTCCTTTCCCCTCGCCCATCCGCTCGCGACGATGTCGGCGCGCCGGCGAACGTGCCGCAAAGACGGGGTCACACAGGGCGCAGCCAGGGGTATGATGCCGGTGACATGCCACACTTGGAGTGGTTGGGTGTCGCGAAAAGCGGTGCGCAGGCATCGACCGTTTGGGTGCGCGTCCTGCTCGGGGTGGCATTGGGCTGGATCGTGGTTCTCATCGTGCTCGGCATCATCCTGCTCATCCGTTGATTGGGCGCGGCACCCCTCTTCACGACGTCCGGAGCCGCTCCTCGACTTCCTGATGGCGCGAGCCTACGGCGTCGCGCCTAGCTGACACCTTCCGCCGCTGCGAGAGAAATGTGTCTCGCGATGGTCCTTCGCTGCCGGTCAGCGCAATGCTCTGGGAACGCGGTGAGTGCTGAGAACCCGGAGCCTCGCCGGGGGCCGACAAGCCGCCACGAGCGAGGGGCATCGTCGGCTTTCCCCAGCTTGCGAGCCGTGGGCTCGATCAGCCCGTTGCGGAGCAGGATTCGGTAGACGCTCGAGCGGGACGGAGGGGAACCGGGCCTTCTTCCGCACGAGTCCGCGCCGGCAGGATCGAGGGTTTCACGTACGAGGAGCCTTCGCGTCCGTCCTCGATTCGCACCAGAGCTCGATGGTGGAGATATGACGGGAGTCGAACCCGTCTCGTCTCCACCGTCGAGGGCAGCGTCCTCATCTGGTGGCCTTCACCTGCTCGAACCACGTAGCAATCCGGTTCACTGGGATGGTCGGATCTTCCGCGGAGATCTCCCCGGAGTGAGACGAGTTTCACTGACGTTCGAACACGCGTTCGATATCATCCCCCGGATGGGCACGCTGCGGTCGGCTCTGGACGAGCTTGGCGTCGAGGACCTGCGCTACGCATCCGACGAAGGGCTGGAAGCCGATTTCACGGAGCTCGAACGGGCAGCCGGGGCGCTGGAAGCGGAGCTTGCTCGCGGGCGCCCGAGATCGACCGGCGGGGATCGTTCCGGCGTGACGGGTACCTGTCGATCTCTTCATGGCTCGCGCGTCGGTTCCGTATGGCTTTCTCTGCTGCGACGCAGCTGGTCCGCCTTGCACGAGGCTTCGAGCACATGCCCTGGACACGTGAGGCGCTGGCCGGCGGTGAGATCTCTCGGTCGGCCGCCGTGGTCCTGGTGGCGGCACGCGAGGCCGACCCGGATGAGTTCTCACGCGTGGAGGAAGGGCTCGTGGAGACCGCGCGCACGCTTGCCATCCGCGATCTCAAGCGCGCTGTGGCCCACTGGCGGCAAGCCGTGGATCACCGCCGGGCGGAGGAGCATGCCGAGCATGTCTTCCAGCTTCGGCGTCTCCACGTCTCCCCCACTCTCGAGGGCATGGTCCGGGTGGACGGCGACCTCGACCCCGAGACCGGCCAGGTCCTGGTCACCGCGCTCAAAAGCGTGCTCGATGCCGAAGAGCGTCAGCCTGGGACCGACGGCCGAACGTTCGCTCAACGAAGGGCCGATGCCTTGGGCGAGATCTGCCGAAAGTGGTTGGATTCGATGGACCGGCCGCAAGTCTCGGGTGAGCGCCCCCACGTCACCATCACGGTGGACTTGGAGGCGCTGGAAGGACATTCCGGCTTCCGGTGCGAGCTGGCGGATGCCGGCAGCATCACCCCCGAGACCGCCAGGCGGTGGGCCTGCGATGCCTCCATCGCCCGAGTCATCACCAGGGGCAGGTCCGAGCCGCTCAAGGCGGGACGCCGCACCCCCGTGGTGCCTTCCTTGCGGCGGGCGGTGGTGGTCCGGGACGGCGGCTGCCGGTTCCCGGGCTGCGACCGTCCTCATGGGTGGTGCGATGCCCACCACGTCCAACACTGGGCCGACGGAGGACCGACCTCGCTCTCCAACCTGGTCCTGCTGTGCCGGCCGCATCATCGGCTGATCCATCAGCAGTTCGGGATGGAGATGGTCCAAGGGAGACCGGGGTTCCTTCGGCCGGATGGCTCACCCTTGGAGGATCGCGCGCCGCCTACTACATGTGGGCGATGAGCTGTTCCACCCGGTCGTCCACCGAACGGAACGGGTCCTTGCACAGCACGGTGCGCTGGGCCTGGTCGTTCAGCTTCAAGTGCACCCAGTCCACCGTGTAATCGCGACGCTTCTGTTTGGCGTGCTTGATGAAGTCACCGCGGAGCTTGGCCCTGGTGGTTTGGGGGGGCTCGCGCATGGCCCGGGAGATCTCCTTCTCGCTCACCATCCGCTCGGCCTTCCCCGACCGCTCCATCAGGTAGTACAGGCCGCGGCTCCGGTTGACGTCGTGGTAAGCCAAGTCGAGCAGCGCCACCTTCGGAGATGACAGCGGGAGCTGGTGCTTGCCCCGGTACCGCTCGATCATCAGCATCTTGCCCACCCAGTCCACCTTGC
>Ga0209887_1000437_pt1 | contig 12464 bp, 13 predicted proteins | sample GWRWN1_30_40_FD_187230 | JGI IMG/M metagenome (GOLD analysis project Ga0209887, IMG submission 187230) | Riverbed sediment microbial communities from areas with no vegetation in Columbia River, Washington, USA - GW-RW N1_30_40 (SPAdes)... | ecosystem: Environmental > Aquatic > Freshwater > River...
GCTGCCGAGCGAGGGCGAGGCCGACCTTCGCTACGCGGGGCAGTCGTTCGAGCTGACGGTTCCGCTCGGCGGAGACCCTGCCGAGGCGTTCCACCGCGCCCACGAGGACCGCTACGGCTACGCCGACCGCAGCCGTCCAGTCGAGCTCGTGGCGGTGCGGACGGCTGAGGTGCGCCCGGGCCCGGAGCTCGTGCTGCCGCCGGGTGAGCCGCTCGAGGTCTCAGGCCCAGCCGTGGTCGAGCTCGAGGGCGCCACCTGCTGGGTTCCCCCCGGGTGGGTGGGGGCTAGGGATGGAGGAGGAGATAGCACACTGATCCTCACGCGCCTGTGAATATCGAGCTCCAAGTGATCGGCAGCGCGCTCCGCGCGGCCGCCGAGGAGATGGGCGCGGCGCTCGTTCGCTCCGCCTTCTCGGCCAACATCAAGGAGCGCCGGGACTGCTCGGCCGCCCTCTTCTCCCCGGACGGCCGCATGGTCGCCCAGGCCGAGCACATCCCCGTGCACCTGGGCGCCATGCCCGAGGCCGTCGCGGCGGTCATGGCCCACGAGCCCGGCCCCGACGACGTCTACATCCTCAACGACCCCTACACCGGCGGCACCCACCTCCCCGACATCACGCTCGTCAGCCGCACCGAGCTCGGCTTCGCGGTCACGCGCGCCCACCACGCGGACGTGGGCGGCCGCGAGCCCGGCAGCCTCCCGGCCGACTCGACCACCCTGGAGGAGGAGGGCGTCATCATCCCTCCCACCCGGCTCGCCGACGACGTTCTCGCCGAGCTCGTCGCCCGTATGCGCAACCCGGACGAGCGCCTCGGCGACCTCCGCGCTCAGCTGGCCGCCCACCGGCTCGCCGAGCGCCGCGTCGCCGAGCTCTGCACCCGCCGCGGACGCGAGCGCGTCTCCGCCTCGATGGACGAGCTCTACGCCTACTCGGAGCGGCGCGTGCGCGCCGCGCTCGCCGCCCTCCCCGACGGGCGCTACGAGGCCGCCGACGTCCTCGAGGCCCGCGAGGGCGAGCTCGAGATCCGCGCCACGGTCACGATCGCCGGCGACGACGTCGAGATCGACTTCGCCGGCACCGCCGCCCAGCACGAGGGCAACCTCAACTGCCCGCTCGCCGTCACGCGCTCGGCCGCCTACTTCGTCGTCCGCTGCCTCACCGACCCGGACGTCCCCGCCTCCGGCGGCGCCTTCGCCCCCGTGACCGTGCGCGCGCCCGAAGGCTCGCTCGTCAACGCACGCCCGCCCGCGGCCGTCGCCGCCGGCAACGTCGAGACCTCCTGCCGCATCGCCGACGTTCTCTTCGCTGCCTTCGGGCAGGCGGTCGAGGTGCCCGCCCAGGGGCAGGGAACGATGAACAACCTCACCTTCGGCAACGAGCGTTTCACGTACTACGAGACGATCGGTGGCGGCCAGGGCGCCTGCCCGGATGCGGACGGGCCCTCGGGCGTGCACGTGACGATGTCGAACACGCTCTCGACGCCGATCGAGGCGCTCGAGCTCGCCTATCCCCTGCACGTGCGCCGCTACGCGCTTCGCCTCGGCTCCGGCGGCGAGGGGGCGCACCGCGGCGGCGACGGCGTCGTCCGCGAGCTCGAGGCGCTCGCAGCCTGTCGCTTCTCGATCGTCAGCGAGCGCCGGACGCGGGGCCCGCAAGGCGCCCGCGGCGGCTCTTCGGGACGGCCGGGGCGCAACCTCCTGAACGGGAAAGAGATCGCGGCTAAGGTCACCGGCGATCTGGCGCCGGGCGACGTCCTTTCGATCGAGACCCCAGGTGGAGGAGGTCATGGCCGTTGAGGGGCCTGAGCGCGTCTAGCCGACTGCTACGCTTCACGAACGGGACGGCAATTCGGCCGCCCGGTGAGATGAGCTTCTCGTTCCTCCTTCGGGTGTTTCGAGGCAGGCAAGTCTCGAACCGAAAGGAAGTTGAACGAAATGCAGTACTCATTCCGCGAGCTCGGCGTGTCCAGCCCTATCGTCGACCTGCTCGCCGCTCGCTCCATCGAGGCGCCTTTCCGCATCCAGGCGCTCGTCCTCCCCGACGCTCTCGCTGGACTCGACATTCTCGCGCGGGCCCCAACCGGGTCCGGAAAGACGTTCGCCTTCGCTCTGCCGATCGTCGAGCGGACGACCGCCGACAGGCTCCCGTCAGCACTCGTGCTCGTTCCGACGCGCGAGCTCGCCGTGCAGGTGACCACCGAGCTCAAGTCGCTCGCCGCGACGAAGGGCCTCGTGGTCGAGTCCGCCTACGGCGGCGTCCCGCTCCGCGCCCAGGCCAAGCGCGCCCAGGGCGCGCACGTTCTCGTGGCGACGCCCGGACGCATCGAGGACCTGGCCGAGCGGCGCCTCGTCGACCTTTCCGGCATCCGGATCCTCGTCCTCGACGAGGCCGACCGCATGCTCGACTTCGGCTTTCGCCCGCAGGTCGACCGAATCGTCCGCCGCCTCCCCCAGAACCGCCAGACGATGTTTTTCTCGGCCACGCTGGACGGCGAGGTGGGTCAGATCGCCCGCGCCTACACGCGTAGCCCCTCGCACTTCGAGGCCAATCTTCCGACCGGGCAGCAGCCCGCCGAGATCGAGCACCGCTTCGTGCCGGTCACGCTCGACACGAAGGTCGAGACGCTGGCCGAGCACATCCGCGCCTCCGACGGGCTCACGCTCGTGTTCGTCCGGACGAAGCGCGGCTCGGATCGGCTCGTACAGAAGCTCCGGCGCCTGGACGTTGACGCGGTGGCCATGCACGGGGACATGTCCCAGAACGCCCGCGAGCGGGCCCTCGCCCGGTTCCGAAGCAGCAGGGTGAGAGCCCTGGTCGCAACCGACGTGGCCGCTCGCGGCCTCGACCTGGAGGGCGTCACGCACGTGATCAACTTCGACCCGCCGGAAGAGGACAAGGGTTACGTCCACCGCACCGGGCGGACGGGACGCGCCGGCCGCAGCGGCACGGCGATCACGTTCGTCCTGCCCGAACAGCAGGCGGACACGAGTCGCGTCGCGCGTCGCCTCGGCCACGGCGAGCAGTTCGAGGAGGCCGGGATGCGCTCAGCTCCCGCCAAGCTCCTCTACACGAGCCGCCGCGGCCGCCGCTCCAAGTGGTAGGCCCCAGCGGTTAGTAGCGCCGTGCGCCGCGCTGGCGCCGGTAGTGCAGAACGTAGAGCGGGAGCGCGAGACCGAGGACGAGAAAGACGCCGATCCCCCAGGCGGTTGCATGAGCGACGCTGTGGCGGTTGGCGTGCAGAAAAACTGCGGTCGCTGCGGCGCCGGCCAGAGCCCAGGCGACGAGGAACGCGGGCGTCGTCAATTCCATCCTCTGACCCTACTGGGTAGAACGGCCGAACCTCGGCTCCGCCCTAGAATCGGGCGCTCGGGCAAAGGCCCGCTACCGCGCCCTGCCGAGAACGGTCGCGGGACTCGGAGCCGCTGGCGCACGCGTCTTCTCAGTCGCCTGCAGAAGCACTGCCAGGATGACGACGCAGCCGCCGGCGATCGCGGTGGCGGCCGGCTCCTCCGAGATGGAGATCCAGACCCAGAGCGGCCCGAGAACGACCTCGAGCAGCGTGATCAAAGCCACCTCGGAGGCGGGCAGGAGCCTCGCGCCCATGGTCACGAAGGCGAGGCCGAGGCCCATCTGGCCCACGCCGAGGAGCCCGAGGAGCAGAAGGTCACGCCCTGTTCCCGATCCTGGATGTGAGAAGGGAGCCGCCACGGCGACGACGAGGATTTGCGAGAGACAGATGGCCGGCAGCATGGAAACGTCGCGCCGGTGCCGCACGATGACGATGCTGACCGCGAAGGCGAGCATCATGACCAGGGAGGCCGTCACGCCGAGCACGCCGCCGCTCCCGGGGCCGCCGACCATGAGGGCGACGCCCGCGAGGGCGATCGCCATGGCGAGAGCCGTCCGCCGCGTGATCGACTCCCCGAACGCGAACCAGGCAAGGAGCGCGGCCGCGACGGGGGAGGCGGCCTGCATGAAAAGGACGTTCGCGACGGTCGCATGGTTGAGCGCGACGATGAACATGCCGGACGCGATCGCCGTCGTGGCGGCGACCGCCAGGCCGGCGACTCCGATCGCGCGGAAGGCCGCGATCGGGCGGCCTCGACCCAAAAGGAAGACGAACCCGGCGAGCGCGAGAGCGGCGAAGAGCGCTCGACCGGAGAGTTGGCTGGCTGTGTCGACCGACAGCTCCCGCTGGACGACACCTGCGGTCGACCAGGCGATCGCCGCCAGAACGACGAACAGCTGACCGCGGCGGCGAGTCCCGTGCACGTCGGCCTGCTCGTGATCCGGCATGCGGCTCAGTCAACCAGACGAGCCGCCTCCTCCGAAGCTAGTGGATGCGGAGGAGCGGTGAGCCTATGCCACCCACTTGGGCGGTCACAACGTTGAAATCGTGATCCTTGTTACAATGCCCCTACGTGCGCCAGACCGATGCGGACTTCGCTCGGCAGAGGCGCCAACGGAGGGAGATTTATGTCCAGAGCCACCGTCGAGGCTGACTGCCGCGAGACTTTAGGCCTGGTGCCGACGTTCATCTCGGAGCTGCCGGATTACCTCGTTGAGAGCGAGTGGCAATCGTTCAAGGCGATCGAGTTCGGCGAGACAGCGATTCCGAACAAGTACAAGGAGTTGATCGGGCTCGCCGTCTCAGGCGCGACGCGCTGCCGCTACTGCACGTACTTCCATACGGAGGCCGCGAAGCTCTTCGGCGCGACCGAGGAGGAGATCCGCGAGACCGCGCTCATGGCAAAGCACACCATGGGCTGGAGTACGTACCTGAACACCGAGCAGTACGACTACGACGGCTTTAAGGCCGAGTTCGACCAGATCACGACGCACGTGAAGAAGATGCTGGCGGAGCCGGCGCGCACCTAAGAGCTCGTTTTCCGCCGAGTTATTCCGACGGGCGCCCTGGGCGCCCGTCGGGCGTTTTCAGGCGTGCGATCGCCTTGTCGTAGTCCCCGATCACGCCGAGAAGGAGCTCGATCGCCTCCTGCGGAGCGTGAGGGTCGCGTTCCATGATGTCGAGCGCCATGCGCGCTCCCGCGACGAGAGCCGAGAGCTCCTGGCCCGTCAACGTGAGCTCGAAGACGTTCTCGCGCGCGCGGGTCACTTTCATCCGGCAACCGTAGCGCGACGCCTGGCAATCCGTATTGGCTCGCTACTCTCGACGTATGGCCCTGCGCGAAGACATCCGCAACGTCGCGATCGTCGCCCACGTCGACCACGGGAAGACGACGCTCGTCGACGCCATGCTCTGGCAGTCCGGCTCCTTCAGGGAGAACGAGGATGTGGCCGACCGAGTGCTCGACTCGATGGACCTCGAGCGCGAGAAGGGGATCACGATCCTGGCCAAGAACACGGCCGTGCGCCACGGAGGCCTCAAGATCAACATCGTCGACACGCCCGGTCACGCGGACTTCGGCGGCGAGGTCGAGCGCGGCCTGACGATGGTGGACGGCGTCCTCCTGCTCGTCGACGCGAGCGAGGGGCCGCTCCCACAGACGCGCTTCGTCCTGCGCAAGGCGCTCGAGGCGCGCCTGCCCGTGATCCTCGTCGTGAACAAGGTCGACAGGCCGGATGCGCGGATCGCCGAGGTCGTGGACGAGGTCTACGCGCTCTTCCTCGACCTGGACGCCGACGAGAGCCAGATTGAGTTTCCGATCGTCTACTGCAACGCGCGGGCCGGCGAGGCCGGTCTCTCCCCCGACGAGCTCGCACCCGATCTCGAGCCCCTCTTCGAGACCCTGGCGGCGCACATCCCGGCGCCCTCCTACACGGAGGGCCATCCGCTGCAGGCGCTCGTCACGAACCTCGATGCCTCGCCCTACCTGGGCCGGCTCGCGCTCTGTCGCGTCTTCGAGGGGACGATCCGGCAGGGCCAGCAGATCGCCTGGTGCCGTGCCAACGGCAGCATCGAGCGCGCCAGGGTCACGGAGCTCTACGTCACCGAGGCGCTCGACCGCGTCTCCTCTGCCGAAGCAGGCCCGGGCGAGCTGATCGCCGTCGCCGGGATTCCGGAGGTGACGATCGGCGAGACCCTCGCCGACATCAATGACCCGCGCCCACTTCCCGTCATCGGCGTCGACGAACCGAGCCTCGCGATGACGATCGGGATCAACACCTCTCCCCTCTCCGGCCGCGACGGCGGCAAGCTGACCGCGAGCATGGTGCAGACGCGGCTCGAGCAGGAGCTCGTCGGCAACGTGTCGCTTCGCGTGCTTCCGACCGAGCGGCCGGATGCCTGGGAGGTTCAGGGCCGCGGCGAGCTGCAGCTCGCGGTGCTCGTCGAGATCATGCGCCGCGAGGGCTTCGAGCTCACGGTCGGGAAGCCGCAGGTCGTGACCCGCGAGATCGACGGCAAGCGGCACGAGCCGGTCGAGCGCCTGGCCATCGACGCGCCGGAGGACTACGTGGGCGTGATCACGCAGCTCCTCGCGCTGCGCAAGGGCCGGCTCGCGCAGATGGTCAACCACGGAACCGGCTGGGTGCGGATGGAGTACCTCGTGCCCGCGCGCGGGCTGATCGGCTTCCGCACCGAGTTCCTCACCGAGACCCGCGGCACCGGCATCCTCCACCACGTCTTCGACGGCTACGAGCCGTGGCACGGGGATTTACGGATGCGCCCGACGGGGAGCCTGGTGGCCGATCGGGCCGGTGCAGCGACGTCGTTCGCGCTCTTAAACCTGCAGGAGCGCGGCCAGCTCTTCATCGCCCCGGGCGCCCAGGTCTACGAGGGCATGGTCGTCGGCGAGAACGCGCGCGCCGAGGATCTTGACGTCAACGCGACAAAGGAGAAGAAGCTGACGAACATGCGCTCCTCGACCGCGGACGAGCTGGTGCGGCTGATCCCGCCGCGTCCTCTGTCCCTGGAGCAGGCGCTCGAGCTGATCCGCGAGGACGAGTGCGTCGAGGTGACGCCGAGCTTTATCCGCCTGCGGAAGGTTGAATTGGTGGCGCAGAAGCGCCAGACGGCTGCTTCAAGGAAGGCGCGCGGCTTAGCCGCTGTCTGACGCGTATAGGCCGCAAGCTCGCCCGTCCAGAACGGCCGTCTTGCTAGCGCGCAGCTTCGGCCGCAACATGGATTCGTGTCCTGCGTATCCTTGAAGACGAGGAGGAAGATGAGCCGTAGACGGGACTGGCACCCGCCCTGGATGACGCCCGAGGAGTGGGCCGAGTGGAAAGCCGGCGAGAACGACCGCTCGCGACGCCTGTACGAGCGCGCAAAGAGAGGCCACGAAGAGCTCGAAGCGCGGAAACGTGCGGCTGAAGAGGCGGAACAGGGCCGCGCCCGCCGGAGGCGCTTCTTCCTCTTTCGCTAGCCGGCTCACGCACGATCTGGTCACGCCGGCGGGACAGTCGACCGCGTCTCGGCACACGGGGATCTCGCCGCGGCGTTGAAGCCCGCCGGGGCGTCTCCTAGTCTCTCTCGGTGGACGCGAACGGGGTCTTCGCCGGTCTGAACGTCGAGCAGCGCAGAGCCGTGGAGGCTGTAAGCGGTCCCGTCTGCATCCTTGCCGGCGCCGGATCTGGCAAGACGACGACGATCACGCGGCGGATCGCGAACCAAGTGGCCACCGGTGCGTTCCCGACCTCGGCGATCCTGGCGGTCACCTTCACGGACAAGGCGGCGGGCGAGATGCGTGACCGGCTCACCCGGCTCGGCGTCGTCGGCATAGCCGCGCGGACGTTCCACGCCGCCGCCCTCGCTCAGCTGCATTACTTCGCGGGCGACGGTGTAGGCGACGTCCTCCCCTCGAAGGCGCTGATCCTCAAGCAGAGCGCCAACTCCTTGCCGCGCGCGTTCCGGTTCCGTCCGGTCGGCGACCTGGCGACCGAGGTCGAGTGGGCGAAGAACCGTCGCCTCACGCCGGAGACCTACCTCGATGGGCTGGGCGACCACGAGCCGCCCATTCCCCCCGACCTGATGGGCAAGGTCTTCCACCAGTACGAGCGGCGGAAGGAAGCGCAGCGCCGCATCGATTTCGAGGACCTGCTCGAGCTCGCGATCCGGCTCTTCGACCAGGATCGGTCCGCGGTCGAGACCTTCCGCGAGCGGTACCGGGCGTTCACCGTGGACGAGTACCAAGACGTGAACCTGCTCCAGCAGACGCTACTGGAGCAGTGGCTCGGCGAGCGGAGAGACCTCTGCGTCGTCGGCGACGATTACCAGTCCATCTACTCGTTCACCGGCGCGACGCCCGAGTACCTGTTGGCGGTGCCACGCCGCTTTCCGGACGCCACGGTGGTCCGTCTCGAGCCGAACTACCGCTCGACCCCGGAGATCCTCGCGTTCGCGAACCGGCTCGTCCCGAAGCTCGGCGGCGCGCGCAAGGTCCTCACGCCCGCGCGGCCCGCCGGGCCTGAGCCCATCGCGCGAGCACATCCGGATCTTGCAAGTGAGGTCGCGTCTCTCGTCCGAGAGGTAGGGGCCTTGGATCGCGACGGCCTTGCCTTCGAGCAGATGGCCGTGCTCTACCGGATCAACTCCCAGTCCGAGGACTTCGAAGAAGCGTTGTCGCGCGCCGGGATTCCGTATCAGGTGCGGGGCGGCGCGTTCCTCTCGCGTCCGGCCGCGCGGCAGATGCTCCGGGTGCTGGGGCGGTCGGCCGGGGCCCCGGCGGCCGAGACAGTCCGGGCTACCGCTCAGGCGCAGGGTCTGCTTGCCGTCCCGCCGGACGGTCTCGGCGAAGAGGAGATGACGCGGCAGAGCGACCTCGGACGCCTCGTGCGTCTCGCGGAGGAGTTCGACGACGGCACGTGTACCGTCGCCGACTTCCTCGCCGACCTCGACGAGCGCTTCGGCGCCGAGTCGCAGGGCCGCGGCGTCAATCTCCTGACCTATCACCGCGCGAAGGGTCTGGAGTTCGAGGTCGTCTTTCTTCCGCGCCTGGAGGAGGGCTTGCTCCCGTTCAAGCGCGCCCGGACGCGGGAAGCGCTCGCTGAGGAGCGGCGGCTTCTCTACGTCGGCCTCACTCGGGCGAAATCGCGTCTTCACATCACGTGGTGTGCGGCGTCCGAGCCAAGCCGCTTTCTCGCGGAGCTCGGTGTTGAGCGGCCTGCCGAGCCCGTCGGCGTCGAGTGGCTCGCGGGCGAGCCTGCCGCCCCGACGAACGGGGAGCCGTCCCCGGCCTTCGCGGCCCTGCGCGCGTGGCGCCTCGAGCGAGCGCGCACGGACACCGTGCCTGCCTATGTCGTCTTCCACGACTCGACGCTCCAGAAGATCGCCGCTCGCGGTCCGAAGACGCTGGGGGAGCTCGCCAAGGTCCCCGGGGTCGGACCGGCCAAGCTTGAACGGTACGGAGACGAGCTTCTCCGCGTTCTGGCGCGCGAGAACGCCCCTTGTCAGTCAGAGCAATAGCGTGCCGCCGCGCTCACGTGGCCAGGAGCGACTCGAAAGCGTCCGAACCAGGCGCGACGTGCGCGAGTCCCGGCACGCTTGAGAACGACTGATCTGCCGACACGAGAGCGTCGGCCCCGTGCGAGAGCGCGGTGGCCGCAAGAACTGCGTCGAATGCGCCGAGCTCCGCCTGGCTCGCGAAGAGCTCGAGCCCGTGGTCGAGTTCGCGCTCGCCGACGACGAGAAGCGGGGTGAGCAGGGTCACATAGCGCCGGGCAAGCTCGACGGCGGCCGCGCGCGCCCGCCTCCTCGCGTAGACATGGACGAACTCCTGGATCACTTCGACGGTCGTCGTCGCCGCGACCCGACCCGCCCCGATCGCCTCGAGCAAACGCCGGCTCGGGTCGCGCGCGTCATGCTCGGTCCCCACGGCGTAGACGAGGATCGTCGTATCGACGAGGATCACAGCCCGCGGGAGCGACCGGCTGCGATCTCCTGTTTGAGCTCCTCGACGTCCGGGACGGGTATGGGTTCGGCGGCGAGAATCTCGGCCGCGGCCGCGCGCTTCCGTTCGAGGTCAGCCGGCACTGCGAGATCGATCGCATCTCGGATCACTACGGAGACAGACACATTGCGCGCGCGAGCCGCGGCGGCGAGCCGCTCGTAGCGCGCCTCGTCGAGGAGCAGCTGGAAGCGGCGGACGAGGAACATACACATATTATGCACATCCCTCGGGCCTCACTCGCCGGGGAAGGAGTGTGCGACCGCGGCAACCCAGAGGACGTCCACCGCCGGGTCCGTGTCGGCCGGATCGGCGAGCGTCCGCTCGAGTTCCTCCGTGAGCCGCGGTAGCCGATCGCGGAGCTCCGCCACGAGGACTGTGAGGGCGCTACGGAGAGCGGAGCGACGGCGATCCGTGGCCAATCTCTCGGCGAGCAGGTCCGCCACCGTTTCTGCAAGCTCGGGCTGCTTCGCCCAGCCCGAGGGCAGTTGCGCGACCACGCGGGCAGCCGCAGCGTCACGCTCCAACGTCGTGACTCCTGAGGCCGCGAACATCACCCCGGTCGCCTTGAGTGCGATTACCCGCCGGTGGTCAGCGGGCGCAGCGTCGAGCTCGGCCTCGAGACTCTCGAGGCGGGACACCTGTGTCGGCGTGAGGCGCACGGCTCCACGCTAGAGAGCGGGGCACACTCTGCCTAGTGGCCGTTCAGGCCGGCTCGTCAGCCGCCATCTCGACGAACCGACAAAGCGCATTGACGAGGCCTCATCCCACCGCGCCCTCTGTCTCTAGAGCAGGCGCTCGAGCTGATCCGCGAGGACGAGTGCGTCGAGGTGACGCCGAGCTCTATCCGGTTGCGGAAGGTGGAGCTGGCAGCGCAGAAGCGCCAGACGGCCGCGTCCCGGAGGCCCGCGGCCTGGCCGCCGTCTGACGGTTACCTAGGTTCACCGTTCACTGGCTGAACCCTCACGTCCTCGCGCGCGGGTGCCTTGCGTCGGCCGGCACAGCAAACCCCAATCCGCGATGATCCAGCCGACCGATGGAGGGAGAACGGCTCGAGGACGATCGCGCGAGGTTCCTGATCCGCTACGCCGGCGGCTTCGCTCCGTTCGTCGTCGCCCGCGCGGAAGGCGCCTGGATCGAGACGACCGAGGGTCGGCGAATCCTCGACTTCACCTCTGGGCAGATCTGCTCGACGCTGGGGCACAACCACCCGCGCATCGCGGCCGCAGTGGAACGAGCGCTCGAGGAAGTCGTCCACCTGAACTCGTGGATGCTCTCCGAGCCTGTGCTCGCGCTCGCGGAGCGCCTCGCCGCGCTCTTCCCGCCGCCGCTTGAGAAGGTCGTCCTCCTCAACACCGGCTCGGAGGCGAACGAGGTCGCGCTCAAGCTCGCCAAGATGCACACGGGCCGGTTCGAGATCGTCGGCCTCACGCGCAGCTTCCACGGGCTCCTCTCCGGCATCGCCTCGGTCAACTTCTCCATGGCGCACGCCGGCTACGGGCCGCTTCTCCCCGGCGCCTTTGCGCTGCCTGCGCCGTACGCCTACCGCTGCCCGGTGCGCCACTGCGACGGGACCTGCGACTGCACCTGCCTGGAGGTCGGCTTCGACCTCCTCGACCAAGAGTCGGTCGGCTCCCTGTGCGCGTTCGTGGCCGAGCCGGTCCTCTCCGCGGGCGGGATCATCGTGCCGCCCGACGGCTACTTCCGGCGGGTGCGCGAGCTGCTCGACGAGCGGGGGATGCTGCTCGTCATGGACGAGGCGCAGACCGGCTTCGGCCGGCTCGGGACGATGTTCGGATTCGAGCGCGACGGGATCGGCCCCGATCTCGTGGGCGTCTCGAAGACGCTCGGCGGGGGCCTTCCGCTCGCAGCCACGATCACGTCGAGCGCGATTGAGCAGGACTGCTACGACAAGGGCTTCCTCCATGTGACGTCGCACGTCTCCGACCCGCTGCCGGCCTCGGCGGGCCTCGCGGTCCTGGACGTGATCGCCGAGGAGGGCCTGGTCGAGCGCGCCGCCGCGCGCGGCGAATACATGCTCGCGCGGCTGCGGGAGCTGCAGGCCCAGCACGAGCCGATCGGCGAGGTGCGCGGCCGCGGCCTCCTCGTCGGGCTCGAGCTGGTCGAGGACCGCGAGTCGCGCCGCCCGGCCGACGCTCTCGGCGCCGCGGTCACGCGCGAGTGCTACGAGCGCGGCCTTTCGATGAACATCGTGCGCTCCCAGCAGCACGCGAACTGCTTCCGGATCGCGCCGCCGCTGACGGTGACGGAGGCCGAGATCGACCTCGCTGTCGAGATCATGGACGCGTCGCTCAGAGCCGTTCGCGAGCCCGCGGCAGCCTAGCCCCGACGGGACAATCCGCTTCTGCGGGTACCGTGTGTGTCCCGAGACACGTCGCGGGGACGTCGACGGAAGGAAATCGCGGATGGGTTCTAGCTCGAAGCGACAGACAACGATGGCGAAGATCGCGCGCGAGCGTGCGCTCCAGGAGAAGCGCGAGCGCAAGCAGCAGAAGAAGGACGCGAGGAAGCAGGCCGCGGCGGACGAGCGGGCCGGCTTGACCGCCGAGGCCGGCGAGACGGGCGAGGGCGAGGCCGCAGCCGCAGTCTCCGACATG
>Ga0209887_1000438_pt1 | contig 12457 bp, 11 predicted proteins | sample GWRWN1_30_40_FD_187230 | JGI IMG/M metagenome (GOLD analysis project Ga0209887, IMG submission 187230) | Riverbed sediment microbial communities from areas with no vegetation in Columbia River, Washington, USA - GW-RW N1_30_40 (SPAdes)... | ecosystem: Environmental > Aquatic > Freshwater > River...
AGGGGAGGAAACGAACGCGAAGAGCGTTCCGGCCCAGGTCAGAGCGTATAAGACGCGGTAGTCTATCGTCCCCACGCGGCGGTCCGCCGGTCGACGTACAGCAATTTGCGTAGAACGCACTCCGCGTTCTATGCTTCGCGGCATTCTGGGAGCGAAACGGAGGGGAGGTACGTGGCCGAGGTTGTTCGGCGGCTGAGGGAGAACCACGGGACGGCAATCCTTCGCGGACTGTCCTTCGACCTCGCGACAGCCAATGGAACGGATCACGCAGCGGAGGTCACGGCCGCGTGGGTCCGGAAGACCATGGGGGAGGCGTCCGTACGCCTCGCCCTGCCCGATCGCGCCGGTCGACTCCGCATCGTGTCGGGGGACGGAGATCCGGGCAACCCGGGCCGGCGCCGCTCCGCGAGGAGGCGGGAGGCCCTCCTCGGCCGGCGGCCCATCCGGCTGGATCTGCACGATGGCGGGCAGCGAACGCTCGGTGTGTTCCCGCTGTTCTTCGGCGATGTTGACGTCGGTGTCCTCGAGGTGGCCGCCCCGCGAGAGGCGTTCCTCCGTCGGTGGGACCTCGTCGAGACGATCGCGGCGCTCCTGGCCGCCAGCATCTGGCATCTGTCCGAGCGGCGCCGCCAGCAGCGCGACATCGAGATACTGCAGCAAGCCGCCGGTCTAGGCCTGGACCTGCTGCGCGCCGGCAGCCAGTCGGGGGCGGTCCGGGAGGCGGTTCGCTTCACGGCTAAGCGGTTCGAGATCCCCGTCGCAGGCTGGGTCGCCGCGCCGGGTTCAGGCAGGTACACACTCACGTCCGTCCGTGGCCTAGGCGCCCGGAAGCGGCGCGAGCTGCGCATGGCTTTCGACGGAACGGCGGTGAGGGCAGCGCTGCCGTCGGAGCAGCGTGAAGCTCTGATCCGGCGCTTCGGCGACGTCCTTGGGACGCGGGATGTCGCGGTGATCGACGCGAGGAGCGCGCTCCTGCTCGCCGCGTACGCGCCCACGTCGACCTTGTCCGCGATGGGGACCCTCGGGACGCTGCTCGAAGGGATCCTCGAACTGCTGGCCCTGGCTGCGCACGCCGAGCGCCGGAACGAGCAGCTCGACATGGGGATTGCCTGGACCGCTCACGAGCTGAGAGCCCCTCTTCTCGGGGTGAAGGCGGTCCTCGAGCTTCTCCTCAGGGGTGACACGCGTACCCCGATCACGCTGGCGATGCTGCGTCGCTCGCTCCGCGAGCTCGAACAGCTCGCCGAGACGACCGAGGGACTGCTCGGCTGGGCCGTCGGGGCTCGGCCGCTCCGCCGGCGCACCGCGGACGTCGTGCGGCTCGTCGATGAGGCCGTGCGCTCGTGCGAGCTCGAAGGCGGAGAAGAGCGCGTACAGGTCTCCGCTGATGGTCCGGCGATGGCCCTCGTGGATTCGGCCCATTTCCGTCGGGCCGTGGCCAACGTCGTGCGGAACGCCCTGATCTACTCCGCCGGGGACACCAAGGTATCGGTCGCCGTGGGCACCGTGGGTGACCTCACCACCGTGACCGTCACGGATCAGGGTCCGGGGATCCCCGAGGCCGAGCGGAGCTGGATCTTCGACCCCTTCATGAGGGGAAGCAATGGTGGGCGCTCCGATCGCGGGAGCACGGGATTGGGCTTGTTCATCGCACGCCGGATCGTGGAAGCACACGAAGGACGGATATGGGTGGATTCGAGTCGCATGGGAACGACGTTCACGCTGCAGGTGCCGAGCGCAAGGGCTCGTCGCTCCGCGTCCTGATCGTCGACGACCACATGCTCTTCGCCGAGGCGATCAGGTCCGCCGTGGCCGGTATCGGCATCGAGGTCGTCGCCGTCGCAACCACGGGGGAAGAGGGCGTGAAGGAGGTCCGCCGGAGCCGGCCCGATCTCGTCCTGATGGACGTAGTTCTCCCCGACCAGAGCGGGCTCGCGGCAGGGAGGCGGATATTGGATGAGGTACCCGACACGAAGATCCTCGCCCTGACCGCGCTGGATGATCAGTCGGTGGCCGACGAGGCCATCCAGATCGGCTTCCACGGGTACCTCACCAAGGACACTCCGGTCACGCTGTTCATGAACTCGATCCGCGCCGTCCTCGACGGACAGATGGTCCTGCCCCACCGGCTGGGGCCGGCGCGCCGCAGCGGGAGAGCGACGGATGCCGCACTGATGGCAGCGCAGCTCACCGATCGTGAGCGCGAGGTCCTGGCACGGCTCGTCCGAGGCGAGAGTGGGCGCGAGATCGCCGCACACCTTGGAATCAGCCGCAACACGGTGCGGACACACGTCCAGGGGATCCTCACGAAGCTCCAGGTCCACTCGCGACTCGAGGCGGCGGCGTTCGCTGTGCGGCACCGGATCGTGCAGCTGCCCTCCACCTCGAACCCCTCGATGGCAGATCCGAGCCGGGCGCCCGCGACCGGCTGAGCGCCTCGTCCACTCGTCGTAGAACGGATACGCCCCACAGCGCGTGTGGAGGCGCGGGACACGCAGGTAGCGTGTTCCCGCGTAGGTAGCTCCTCGCACGCGAAGGGAGAATCCTTCTTTGAGCGACACCCCGGATCCGATCAGGATCCTGCTCGCCGACCAGCACGCGCTGTTCCGCGAGGCCATGCGGACGGTCCTCGAGGGTGAGGAGGATCTGAGCGTCGTGGCCGAGGCCAGGAACGCGCTCGAGGCGATCTCGGAGACCGAACGGACGCTCCCACACGTCGCGATCTTGGACAGCGACCTCCCGATGTCGGATGGAGCGCGGACGACCTCGATGATCAAGGAGCGCGTGCCCGACTGCCGGGTACTCGTGTTGTCTGCCAGGGAGGACTACCGTGCCCTGATCGAGGTCCTCGACGCCGGCGCGAGCGGGTACCTCACGAAGGAGTCTCCGCTCGCGGACCTGATCCACGCCACGCGTGCGGTCCATCGGGGGGACACGCTGGTCCCCCCACGGATGTTGGGACCGCTCCTGTCCGGCCTCCTTCGCCGCAGGAAGAAGCAGGACCGTGCGTACGAACGCATGTCACACCTTACCCGCCGCGAACGCGAAGTCCTGGCGCTGCTGACCGAGGGGGCCGACAACGGGGCGATCGCACAGGCCCTCGTGATCAGCCCCCAGACCGCTCGAACGCACATCCAGAACATCCTGAGCAAGCTCGCGGTCCACTCGCGCCTGGAGGCGGCGGCGTTCGTCACGCAGAACGGCATCATGCGCGAGCTGGTGTCGGCCGGCCGATGAGGTCGACCGATGCGGACGTTTCCCGTCACGACGCTCGGACGCGGCTGAACGACGGGAAAGGCTGGCGTCACCCCGCATCCCAGACGCGCGCCGTTCGAGCACTGGTGACCGGCGCTGCAGGGTTCATCGGGAGCCATCTGACCGAGCGGCTCGCCGCCGAAGGTCACGCGGTGCGGGCGGTCGACTGTCTCACCCCCTACTACGATCGCTCGCTGAAGCGCGCGAACCTCGAGGCGCTGGCTCGGCTCCCCGGCTGTGAGGTCGTCGAGGCCGATCTGCGGAGGTCCGACCTCGGGTCGCTCCTGGGCGGGATCGACGTGGTTTTCCATCAGGCCGGTCAGCCCGGGACGCGCGCCTCGTGGCGGGACGGGTTCGCGATCTACGTCGAGCACAACGTGCTCGCGACGCAGCGGCTCCTCGAGGCGGCGAGGGACGTGCCGCTCGGGCGCTTCGTGTTCGCTTCCAGTTCGTCGGTCTACGGTAACGCCTCCGCGTACCCGACCACCGAGGACGACCTCCCGGCGCCACACAACCCGTACGGCGTGACAAAGCTCGCCGCCGAGCAGCTGTGCTGCCTGTACGCGAGGAACTGGGGGCTGCCCACGGTCTCTCTCCGGTACTTTACGGTCTACGGCCCGAGGCAGCGTCCGGACATGGCCGTCCAGCGGTTGGTCGAGGCCGCTGTGGACGACCGATCCTTCCCCGTGTTCGGGAATGGTACGCAGGTCCGCGACTTCACGTACGTCGATGACGTGGTCGAGGCGAACCTCCTCGCAGCGTTCGCGGACGTTCCTGTCGGCTCGGTGGTCAATATCGCGGGCGCAGCCTCCGCCTCCTTGCTCGAGGTGGTGTCGATCGTCGAGGAGCTGGCAGGTCGCCGGGTTCGACTGGAACGTCAGCCGGCCCAGCCGGGTGATGTCGCCCGGACGGGAGGCTCGATCGAGCGCGCGGCCGAGCTGCTCGGCTGGTGTCCTCAGGTACGCCTGCGCGAGGGGCTCGCCCGGCAGGTCGACTGGCACGTCGGCCGCGGCTCGGGGATCGCGAGCGCGATCTCGGTTACGGCCGGCTGATAACATCCCGCGCGGACACCGCCCGCCGCTTCCGCGCCGCCAGCCAGACGAGGATCACCGCCACGACGCCGATCACGTCGGCGCCGAAGTCGACGAGCTCGACATCGCGCCCCACGAGCGCCTGTGCGGCCTCCATCACGGCGCCGAGCGCGACGACCGCGAGCGCGGCGGCTGCAACCCACGCCGACGCGCGCATGTGCCGCCTCGGCTTCCACGCCACGAGGAGGCACCCCGTGAGCGCCGCGTACGCGATCGCGTGCGGCAGGCCCGCCCACAGGCCAGGCAGGTCGGGCACCGGGAGCGGGCCAACCGACAGAGCGACGATCGCTGCCAGGATCAGAACGGCGAGCGTTCGGGCCGCCCGGGATGAGACCGACCGCGACGAGGTGGGCGCAGCAGCGTCTTCCGGCGCGCCCTTGGCCGAGTCACTGGGTCTCGCTTCTCCGACGCGACCGGCCGTCGGACCGTCACCACCCGTTCCCGGTCAGGCGGATGCGGGGACGCCCGCGGACGCTCCGTGGCCCTGCAGGGAGGTCATCGTCCGCGCCAAGCCCTGGGCGAGCGGCACGACCGGCTCCCAGCCCAGCCGGGTCCGTGCCAGGGTCGTGTCGGGGCAGCGGACCTCCGGGTCGTCGACGGGGCGGTCGACGAAGACGATCTCCGAAGCGCTACCCGCAACCGAGCGCACGAGCTCGGCGAGCTCGAGCACCGTGACCTCCTGTCGGCTCCCGAGGTTGACGGGGCCCGGCAGGTCGGACCTCAGCAACCGCCAGATGCCCTCGACGAGGTCGTCCACGTAGCACAGCGAACGGGTCTGAGAGCCGTCGCCGTGGACGGTGATCCGCTCGCCTCGGACCGCCTGCGCCATGAAGGTCGGCACCGCCCGCCCGTCATCGCGCCGCATCCGCGGGCCGTACGTGTTGAAGATCCTGACGATCTTCACCCGCATCCCATGGACCCGGTGGTATGCGGTCGTCACTGCCTCCGCGTACCGCTTGGCCTCGTCGTACACCGACCGCGGTCCGATCGGGTTCACGTTGCCCCAGTAGCTTTCGGGCTGCGGGTGGACCTTGGGGTCCCCGTACACCTCGGACGTCGATGCCAGCAGGAAGTTCGTCCCCTTTGCCTTCGCGAGCCCCAGGCAGTTGAGCGTTCCGAGGGCGCCGACTTTCAAGGTGGCGATCGGGTGCTCGAGGTAGTCCCTCGGCGAGGCTGGGGAGGCGAAGTGAAGGACCCAGTCGACCGGCCCTTCCACCTCGAGCTCGTCCGTGACGTTTCCCTGCCGGAACGAGAAGCGCTCGTGCGACAGCGCGCTCGCGAGGTTGTCGGTGGCCCCCGTGAGGAGCGAATCGATGCACACGACCTCCCAGCCTTCGGCGAGGAGGCGGTCGCACAAGTGGGAGCCGACGAACCCAGCTCCACCCGTGACAACGGCCCGAGGGCCGCTCATCCCGCGATCTCGACCGGGCCGAGCGCGGCGGTGCGCTCCCCCGTCGGGCGCCGCTCGACGTTCGAGGACGGAGAGCCATCCTGCAGGACCGGCGGCCGGCCCATCGGGTAGTACCAGAAGCCGGCCCCGCCCACCTCGGCCGGGTCGAGCAGGTTCCTTCCGTCCACGATCACCGGGTAGGCCATGAGCTCGTGGAGGGCCGGGAGGTTCAGCGACCGGAACTCCTCCCACTCGGTCGCCACGACCAGGCAGTGGGCCCCGGACGCGGCTTCGTACGGGTCGCTCGCGAGCTCCAGCTCCGGCAGGTCCTCCTTGGCCGCACGCGTGGCGCGCGGGTCGTATCCGATGACGTGCGCCCCTGAGGCGAGGAGCCGTCGGGCGAGGGCCAGGGCCGGGGAGAACCGCACGTCGTCGGTGCCCGCCTTGAACGCGAGGCCGAGGAGCGCGATCCTCTTGTCCCCGAGGTTCCACAGGGCCTCCTCGACCATCCCCGCGGCCGCCTCGACCGACTCCTCGTTCAGCCGCGCCACCTCCTGCAGCAGCGTGAACGTGTACCCGAGGCGCGCCCCCAGGCGCTCCAGCGCCGCGACGTCCTTCGGGAAGCAGTAGCCGCCGTAGCCGAGGCCGGCGTTCAGGAACGCTCGGCCGATCCTGGGATCTGCTCCCATCACGTCGGCCACCGCCGTGACGTCGGCACCGGTGCGCTCGCACAACCGAGCCAGGGCGTTGGCGAAGGAGATCTTCATCGCCAGGAAGGCGTTGCTCGCGTGCTTGGCGAGCTCCGCGGTGCGGATGTCCGTGACGATCAACCGGGCCCCGCTGTGGATGATAGGCTCGTACAGGCGCCGGAGCACGTCGAGGCCGCGCTCGGACTCGACGCCGATCACGATGCGGTCCGGCTCGAGCGAATCATTGAGCGCGGTGCCCTCCCGAAGGAACTCGGGGTTCGACGCCACGTGGAAGGTGCGTCCATCGCCCTCGCGGAGCAGCGTGAGCCGGACGCGATCCGCCGTGCCGGCCGGGACCGTGGACTTCTCCACGACGACGGCTCCGTCCCCGCCGTGGCGCGCGATCGCGCTCGCCGACAGTTCCATGGCCAGCAGATTCGCCTCGCCGTCCGCGCGGGCCGGGGTTCCGACGCAGATGAACACCGCCTCGGCGCCGCGAAGCGCCTCGGACGCCTCGAGCGTGAACGACAGGCGTCCGCTCGCTATCTCCCGGACCAAGGCATCATCGAGCCCGGGCTCGTAGAATGGCGAGACGCCGCGGCGAAGGGCGTCGATCTTCTCGGCATCGACATCGGTCCCGGTCACGTCGTGACCGATACTCGCGAAGGCCACGCAGGTCACCAGACCGACGTGGCCGGTTCCCATCACGGCAACCTTCACGGGTACCTCCGGGATTGGAGTCGCATCTGCAAGAGCCTAGTGGGGGTGTATGCCGGTGCCGACCGACGAGAGCGGTAGGTTGGCTACGCACGTCGACGTAGGGGTGGTCGTTCGCCGAGCGCCGCCACCGTTCGTGAAGCGTTCCGACTCCGGACGCTTGCGTTCACGATCCATTCGTACTTCGTTCGTCGTAGGGAACGTACTTCAAGGGGCGCTTCACCGCGGGGGGACCGGCGCGTCACGCTCGCCTGGTCCGGAAGTTGTCGTCAGGAGCCACCCGCAGTGGAGCCAGATCTCGCGTCTCCCCGCCACGGACCTGCAGCGGTCCAGTCGGCTGTAACTGCTCGACGCCCCCGACCGAGGGGCAGGGTCGTGGCTGCCATCGGCCTGCAGCGCGTCGCCCTCGCGGCCGATCGATCCCGCTCCGGGGGCACGGCCTACTTCGTGGCGAAGCGCGTCGGCGACGTGGTGATCGCCTCGCTCCTCCTCGTGCTCGTGTCGCCACTGCTTCTGATCGTCGCGATCGCGATCAAGCTCGACAGCCCCGGCCCGGTGATCTTCGCCCAGCAACGGATCCGGGGCCGGCGGACCCGTACGGACGGCGAGACCACCTGGGTGATCGAGCCGTTCACCCTCTACAAGTTCCGGACGATGCAGGTCGCGACCGACACCTCCTTGCACCGCGACTACATCACGGCCTACATGCGGGGCGACGAGGTCCGGCTGGCCGAGCTCCGGCCCGGGCGCCGCGAGGGCGAGTCCTTCCGTCCGGCCGCCGACCCGCGCGCGACGACGGTGGGTCGCGTCCTCCGCACGTTGAGCCTGGACGAGCTGCCCCAACTGTGGAACGTGGTGCGGGGCGACATGAGCCTGGTGGGGCCGCGGCCGCCGCTCGACTACGAGGTCGAGATGTACGAGGAGCAGCACCTGACCCGGTTGTTCGGTCCGTCCGGCATCACGGGGTGGGCCCAGGTCAGGGGCCGCTGCTCGATCGACTTCGAGAAGGCATGCCGCCTGGATTTCGAGTACTTGGCGAGTCGGTCCCTCTGGCTCGACCTGAAGATCATGCTGCTGACGATCCCCGTGGTCCTCTCGAGGAAGGGAGCCGATTGAGGTGTCGCGTCTGAAGATCGGCATCATCGGCTGCGGGTACTGGGGGCCGAACCTGGTCCGAGCGTTCGCGGAGATCCCCGAGGCCTCCGTGCGCGCCGTCTCGGATCTCAACACCGCGCGGCTCGAGCAGATGGCCGTCCGGCACCCCCAGATCGAGCACCTCGTAGTGGACCACCGTCAGCTGTTCGACCTCGGCCTCGATGCCGTCGTCGTGAGCACCCCGCCCGACACCCACTACGAGATCGTCCGGAGCTGTCTCGAGCGTGGCCTCGACGTGTTCGTCGAGAAGCCGCTCGCGACGGGATCACGGCATGCGTTGCAGCTCGTCGAGCTGGCCGAGCGGCACGACCGGATCCTGATGGTCGGCCACATCGGGGCGTACAACCCGGCCGTTCGAGCGCTGAAGCACATGGTCGACGGCGGTGAGCTCGGTGAGATCCGCTACATCGACGCCGTGCGCGTGGGGCTCGGGCTGTTCAACCCCACGATGAACGTGATCTGGGACCTGGCACCGCACGACCTCGCGATCCTCATGTTCCTGCTCGGTGAGTCGCCTTGGACCGTGAGCACGCGGGGCATGGCGTGCGTCCAAGAGGCGATCGAGGACGTCGCGTACATGACCCTGACGTTCCCGAGCGGGATCCTGGCTCATGCCCGCATGAGCTGGCTCGACCCCAGCAAGACCAGGCGGATCACGGTCGTGGGGAGCAAGAAGATGGCGGTGTACGATGACCTGGAGAGCCTCGAGAAGGTCAAGGTCTACGACAAGAGCGTCAACGCGATCCGCCAGACCGACACGTTCGGCGAGTCGCAGTTCGCCTATCACTACGGCAGTGTCGTGAGCCCCTACATCCACTTCGAGGAGCCGCTCCGGCTCGAGTGCCTCCACTTCCTGCGGTGCGTGTCAGACCGGACCCGGCCGCTCACCGACGGCCGGCACGGCCTCCAGGTCGTCCAGGTGATCGAGGCCGCGCAGCGGTCGCTCCGGGACGGAGGCTCCCAGGTCTCGATCGACGGGCAAGGGGATGCCGGCCCACCCGCGGGCGACGGGAGGCGGCCCGGCGCTCGGCGGGGGCAAGGGGATGACGACGTCGTGGACGTGACGGATGGCGCGATCGGCAACGGCGACGTCGAGATGGTGCAGGCATGATGCGGCGAGGGATCCTGTGGAACTGAGGCGCTACCTCCAGATCATCAGGGCGTGGTGGTGGCTCGTCCTCATCGCGTTCGTCGTCACGGCCGGGGCGACGCTCGCCCTCGTGCTGCCGCAGCCGCCCGTCTACGAGTCCAAGGGCACGTTCGTCGTCCGCCCTCGCTCGCTCGACTCGGAGGAGGTCGTGAACGCGTTCGACACGCTGATCCGCGGGGTGGAGATCAACGCGACGTACGCCGTCATCGCCCGCAGCGACCTTATCCGGAGCAGGGCCGAGGAGCGGGTCGGTCCTGAGGTCTCGACCTCCGACCTGAGCGTGGACGCCGAGGTCGTCACCGGGACCAACATCGTGTCGATCTCCGTGCGGGGCCTCGACAGGGAGGCCGCGCAAGCGTTCGCCGAGGCGGTCGGCGCCGAAACGGTTGCGTACGTGGTGGAGCTGAACGACGCCTATCAGCTGGACCCGCTCGACCCGCCCACCAGCCCCGCCTCGCCTGCGGGTCCGAACAAGCGGCTCACGCTCGCGCTCGGGCTCATGTTCGGCGCTGCGCTCGGGGTCGGGCTGGCCCTCCTCGCCGAGTACCTACGTGGCGGGAAGACCCCGTCCTCCTCCGTCGAGCGGGAGGAGGCGAGCGTCTTCAACGTCATCGACGGGCAGACCGACGTCTACAACGAACCGTTCTTCCGGATCCGGCTTCGCCAGGAGATCAGCCGCGCGAAACGGACCGGCCGGTCCTTCAGCTTCGCCGTCCTGCACGTCGCTCCGAGCTCGGACGACGGGAGCCTGCTCTCCCGCGATCCGGCGAGCCGCGATCGGCATCGGGTGGCGGAGGGCCTCAAAGAGGCGCTGCACGAAGAAGACGTCCTCGCATCGTTGGATGACGGGACGTTCGCCCTCCTCCTGCCCGAGATGCCGGTGAGCGAGGCGCAGGAGCTCGCGGTCGACATGGAGGGTGAGCTCCAAGCGCGTATCGACGGTGACGGGAACGGCTCCGGGCCGAGGATCTCGATCGGTGTCTGTGAGTACTGCGACCCCGCCTTCCTGGGGGATCCAGAGGCCGAGCGCGTCGCCCGGAGGCTAACGGAGGCGCGTCCTCGATGATCAAGTACCGCAAGGGGCGTCCGCCCACCTGGAAGAAGCGCGCGCGGCGGTGACCGGGAGCGTCGACGGGGCGGGGCGGTCGGAGACCTCGTCCCGATCCGAACAGGACATCCTGGAAGCGGCCAAGGGTGGAGGCTTCCTCGCGGGAGGGAGCTTCTTCGAGTTCGCGACCCGGTTCCTCATCGCGATCCTTCTGGCCCGAACGCTCGGGGCGCAGGACTACGGCCTCTACGTGCTGGCGATCAGCGCCGCCAGTCTCTTCGCCGGGATGTCGCTGCTGGGGCTGGACGACGCCATGGTCCGGTACGTGGCGATCCTGGCCGGCCGGCGTGACCATCCCGGGGTTTCCGGCACCCTCCAGATCGGACTCGGCGTGTCTACCGCGGCCGGTCTGCTGATGGGCGCGGTGCTCTTCCTGGCGGCCCAGCCCATCGCCGAGGGCCTGTTCCACGAGCCGCGTCTCGAGCCCCTCCTCCGGCTGTTCGCCGTGATCGTGCCGTTCCTCACGGTGAGCAACGTGCTCGCCGGCGTGACCCGCGGGTTCAGGAAGATGCATCACGTGGTCCTCGCCGAGAACGTGGTCCAGTCGGTCGTTCGGGTGGCGCTGCTCGCCGTACTCGCCCTCGCGGGGACGCTGAACCTCTACGCAGCGGCGCTGGTGTTCGGCATCTCGGACGTGGCCGCCTCGGTCACGATGATCGTCCTGTTGAACCGGCGATTCCCGCTCGCCGGGTCGTTCCGTCCCGGCGTCCGCCGCGACGCGAAGGAGATCTTCGGGTTCGCGCTTCCGTTGTGGCTCTCGGGCGTGTTGCGCCAGTTCCGAAGGAACATCGAGACCGTGATGCTCGGCGCGCTCAGCAGCGCGTCCAGCGTCGGCGTGTTCTCGGTCGCCGCCAAGGTCAACCTCGTCGGGCACGTCTTCCTGCTGTCGATGCTGGGGTCCGTCAAGCCGATCCTGGCCCATGCGCACGACCGGAACGACCACGAGGCGCTGTCGCGGCTGTACCGCGCGTCGACGAGGTGGACGCTCGGGCTGAGCCTCCCCTTCTTCCTGATCACTGTGCTCTATGCGGAGCCGATGCTGCGGATCTTCGGCCAGGCCTTCGTCTCGGGCAGCACGGCGCTGGTCGTCCTCGCGTTCGCCGAACTGGCGAACGCCGCGACTGGTGTCTGCGGTCCGGTGCTGGACATGACCGGGCATACTCGGGTCAAGCTCGCGAACACGGGGCTGTGGACGGTGCTCCTCATCGGCGGCAGCGCCGTGTTCATCCCCCGTTGGGGCGTGCTCGGTGCGGCGGTCGCGACGCTCATCGCCGTCGCGACGGTGAACATCCTCACCGTGATCGAGGTGCGGATACTGGAACGGCTCTCGCCGTACGACGCGAGCTTCTGGAAGCCCGTCGTGGCCGGGATCGGGGCGCTGGTGGTCGGGCTCGCGCTGCGGATGTGGATTCCGGTCGGTATGACGATCGCGCCGGCGATGCTGCAGGCCGTCGTCGTCGGGGCCGTGTACAGCGGCCTCACCCTCCTGTTCGGGCTCGCGCCCGATGATCGGATGGTGGTTGATCGGGTGCTGAGGAAGGTCCGCCTGCCGTTCGGTCGGGTTCGGACGGCGGGAAGGTCGTTGTGAGCCCCATCCGCGTGCGACCGGCCGAGGCGGTGGGGTCTTCCCCGACGGAGACCTCCGGACCGGGCGTCGCCGGACCGATCCACATCGGCGGCCTCGACCGCAGCGGGAAGACGACGATGGCTGCGTTCCTCACGTCGCATCCGAACATCTCGATCCCCGACGTCGGCTCCAACATGTGGACGTACTTCTACCGCCGGTTCGGCGACCTCGGCCGGCCCGAGAACCTCGACCGATGCCTGTCGTCGATGCTCCGGTACACCCACATTCGCTACCTGGAACCGGATCCCGAGCGGATCCGCCGCGAGTTCTCCGGT
>Ga0209887_1000439_pt1 | contig 12446 bp, 9 predicted proteins | sample GWRWN1_30_40_FD_187230 | JGI IMG/M metagenome (GOLD analysis project Ga0209887, IMG submission 187230) | Riverbed sediment microbial communities from areas with no vegetation in Columbia River, Washington, USA - GW-RW N1_30_40 (SPAdes)... | ecosystem: Environmental > Aquatic > Freshwater > River...
GAGCGGTCTTCGCCGGCGCCCGCGGCCGGCTCACGATCGGCCTGCTGCTGCTCGAGGCGCTCGTCGCGGTCGAGATCATGGTCGTGGCGACGATCCTGCCTGCCGTCGAGGCCGACCTGCACGGGCTCAAGCTCTACGGGTGGATCTTCGCGGCGCTCACGCTCGCGTCTCTCGGCACGGTGCCGATCGCCGGGCTGATGACCGACCGTCTGGGCCCTCGTCCCATCCTGGCGATCTCGATCGCCTTCTATGTCGTCGGGCTCGTCCTGGCCGCGTCGGCGCCCACCATGTTCATCCTGGTCGTCGCGCGGTTCGTGCAGGGCATCGGCGGCGGCGGCCTGTACACCGTCTCGCTCGGCACGGTCGCGAAGACCTACCCGCAGGACATCCGGCCCCGCGTGATGGCGCTCCTCGCCTCGATGTGGATCCTGCCGGGGCTGATCGGACCGCCGATCGGCGCCCTGATCAACGCCGCCGTGGGGTGGCGGTGGGTGTTCGTGGCTCCCCTGCCGGTGATCGTGCTCGCGGCGGCGCTCGTGATGCCGGCGCTCCGGAACGTGCAGGTGAGCGGGGAGCGCTCGAGCCTCCCGATCGGCGCCTCGCTCGTCCTGATGCTCGGCGCGGGGGCGCTCCTCGCCGGGCTGACCTATCCGTCCGTGTGGAGCGCGCCGCTCGTGGTGCTAGGGCTCGTCATCACGATCCCGGCGCTCCGCCGGATCACGCCGCGTGGAACCCTCGTCGCCCGTCGAGGACTGCCGGCGGCGTCCGCGGCAGCGTTCCTCGCCTCGGCCGCGTTCTTCGCCATCGACGGGTTCGTCACGCTCATGCTGACGCAGGTCCGCGGGCTCTCGGTCGGCGTCGCCGGGATCGTGCTGACCTGCTCGGCGCTCGCGTGGGCGGCGGGCTCCTGGTGGCAGTCCCGGGTGGCGGGACGTCTCGGCACGCGGCGGCTGACCACGTTCGGCTCGCTGCTGATCGCCTCGGGCGGAACCGTCCTCGCGGTCGGGCTCCTGGACGTCCCGATCGTGGTGCCGTACGTGGGCTGGGCGATCGGGAGCGTCGGCATGGGGATCGTGTGGCCGACGATCCCCCTCTCGGTCATGGGCCAGGCCACCGAGGGCCGCGAGGCCGCCGAACTCTCCTCGACGATCCTGATGGACTACCTCGGCGTCGGCATCGGCGCCGGCCTCGGTGGCGTCTTCATCGCCCTCGCCGACGCCGGCACGATCTCGCTCGAGGCCGGCCTCGCGGGTGCGTTCGGCATCGGGGTCACGTTCGCGCTGCTCCTGGCCCTCGTTGGCCGTCGGCTGCCGGACCCCCGCCGTGTACCTGAACCCGTTGCGCCGCAGGCGACCGGTGGACCGAACTCAGCCGACCGGCCGACAGGTCAGACATCAAGTTCCTGATCGCCGCCTGCCGTTTCCAAGTATCCTGATCATATCGACACCGACTGGGCAACGTTCCCGCCGTTGTCGGCGATAGTAGAGCCGCGGGAGTTCCAGACCTCCGCTGGGTTCTCCTCAGTCAGCTTGAAGCAGACGATGTCGCCCGGGGCGAATCCAGACTCGGTCAAGCTGACAGTGGCGCCCGGCGGGTAGTCGGGGAATTCGCTCGCGACTGTGGCCGCGATCGTACCGGGCGACAGCGCGGAGAAGTCACAAGGCGGGTCGGCTCTGCCAATGCCGGGATCGTCGTGAGGAGGTTCGAGTACAAGACCGCGAATGACGCGAGGGCAATAGCGACTTTGTCGTTGTCCCGGTCGCGAGTGACGGCCGCGAACCGTGCTTACTCACCCCAGGCACACCTCTACGAACGAACATGGAAACCGTACTCGCATAGAGGCTGGCCCTCGGAGGCGCGCTCCCATCGTTCGGGTGGTCTTCGACCAGATGGGCCGCTCCGGCGTGTGGGAGTGGGGGCCCTCCGCGCCGCCGCCTCGATCCCCTGTCGCATCCTTCACCTTCAGTCCGTGGAGGTAGCCTCGCGCAAGCCCCACTTTCACGTGGCGCAGCACGATCGAACCGAAGGACTCCTCCCCGGCTCATCGAGGGCTCAGAGCTTCACGTGGGCCTCACGCAGTTCCTCCTCGACGCGGAACGTCACCGAGGGGTTCCGGAGCGGCAGGTTCATGGTGGACGCGAGCACGAGCTACTCGGTGTCCCGGTAGACGCTCTACGCACGGAGCAAGACGAGGGCCCGGCGATCCGCCGGGCCCTCGTCTCGTCCTGACCGGGGTAGCTATGGGCAGCTACTCACCGGCCGGTTGTTGTTGTAGTTGTCCAGCTGTGTGGCGAGGCAGTTCGCCAGGTTGGCATCCGCCGTCGTCAGCTTCGGCGAGTACGTGTTGCCGTTGAACCCGTACTTGCCGTTCAGCAGGACCGCCCTGTCGATGTTGGTGATCGTGATACCGCTGATCCCCGCCCCCATGAAGCGGTTCAGTTCGGCAGCCACCAACTGCGCCGTCGTGTTGAACAGCGGGTCGCTCGCCATCTTCTTCTTGCCGTCGACGGTCGACTTGCTGAGAAGGTTGACCGCCTTCACGCAGTCGATCGCCGGCTTGATGCTGTTCTGGGTGCTGGTCGGGTCGCCCTTGAGGACCAGGTACCACGGCGAGGCGTAGTTCGGCCAGCCCGACCCGCCATTCAGCGCCGAGACCACCAACCCGCCGGGCGGGTTCGTCGTCGTCGCGCTCGCCTTCCCGAGCGCGAGATCGAGGATCGGCTTCTGACCCTTCCCGCTCGAGCTCGAGCAGGACGCCCAGTTCTTCCAGAACCCGATCGTCAGGGCACGGCCACCCGGAGGTGGTTCGTTGTTGACCGTGAACGTCCTCGTCTGGCCGGAGGTCATCGTGAAGTTGGTGCACACCGTGAGGTTGTTCACGTTCGGGTTCGGGAGCGACGGCGGGATGATGCTGTTCGGCACGAACAGCGGCCCGTCGCCGGCGAGGTTCGTGTTCCAACCTGGGAACACCCACTCGCAGATCTGGTACGGCTGCCCCGGGTCCAGCTCCGTCGCGAAGCTGATGTTCCCGTTGGCGTCCGTCGTCTTCGTCTCCAGGACCGTTCCGTCGGAGGACGTCGAGGCTCCCTGACGGAGCTCAAACGTGAAGGTCTGCCCGGCAGGAGGCGTCTGACCGCTGACGGTCTTGACGACCTTCACCTTGCCCTTGACGTCGCAGGTGTCACTCGCCGTGAAGGAGTACGAGTTCGACAGCCCGTACTTCGGATCCAGCGTCACGAGCCCGGTCACGGTGTTGTTCACAGATGCCGTGAACGGCCCGCTGATCGAGTGGTCGTAGCTGAAGGACTGTCCGGCCGCGACGTCGAACGGAGCGCCTTCGCTCGGCACGACGTGGAGGTCCGCGTCACCCGCGTTGTTGAACGTGATCGTGAAGACGGCGGGGCCGGCCTGCGAGATCGGTTCGGCCTTGCAGGCCTTCGTCACGCTGAACGCCGGGTGGACCAGATCGGTCACCCAACTCCCCGAGGCTGAGACATCGTTGTCGAACTCATCGGGGTGGTAATGAACCGTCGCCGTGTTCACGAGAGGATCCTGGTCACCGGCCTGGACGTCGTAGGTGTAGCTGAATGTGCACGACGCCCCCGACGCGAGCGTGTCGCACGACGCCGGAGGCGTCACGCCGGCGACCAGCGAGTCCGAGAAGCTGTCGAACACGAGGTCGGGCGCGTTCGCCGAGCCAGTGTTCTCGATCTTCACGGTATACGTGGCGGTGTCCCCGGCCTTCGAGAAGGCGGGCCCTGTCTTCGTGATCTTGATGCCCGGCGAGAACAGGTCCACCGACTCGGAGTCCGAAGCCTTCAATACGTTCGGGAATCCAGCCGGACTACAGGTGACCGAGGCCTCGTTCACGAGCGGTCCCGGCAGGTCGCTCTGCTGCACCGTATACGTCCCGGTCACCGACTTGCTGTGACCGGCCGCCACGGTGACCTGCTCGTCCACCCCGATCTTCGGATCGGTGATCGTGCACTCGAGGTGCGGTGAGTCGCCGGAGCTCGTGTTGTTCACCGTCAACGTGTAGGTGACGACGTGTCCCGGCTTCGTCTTGTGCACGTCCGCTGCCTTGTCGAACGTCAGCGACGGCTGGAACAGATTCGTTGAGAGGCTGTCCGTGTCCGTGATGTCGTTCGGGAAACCGACCGGGTTGTAGTGCACCGTGGCGATGTTCACCAGCGGGTCCGGATCGGTGTCCAGGACCGTGTAGTCGTACGAGAACGAGCACTCCTCCCCCGGCGCCAGTTCGTCACAAGTGCTCGGAGGCGTGACGTTCGACACCACCGAGTCCTGGAAGTTCAGGCCCGTCAAGTTGGGGGAGTCGTTCGAGCTCGTGTTCTTGATCGTCACCGTGTACGTCGCGACGTCCCCTGCCTTCGAGAGATCGGGGCCCGTCTTCGTGACGTCGACGCTCGGCTGGAACAGGTTCACCGACACCGAGCCCGACGCCGTCAACACATTCGGGAACCCGGTCGGGCTGCATGACACGTCGGCCGTGTTCACGAGCGGATCGGGGTCGGTCGCCTTCACCGTGTATGTGACGTTGGTGACATCCCCCGCGCCAGACGCGAGCGTCACGTCCTTGTCAACGCCAAGGAGCGTGTCCGTGATCGAGCAGACGAGATCCGGTGCGTCGACCGAGCTCGTGTTGTTCAGCGTCAAGGTGTAGTTGATTTTGTCCGTCGCCTTCGACAGTTCGGTGTCCGCCGTCTTCTCGAACGTGATGGACGGCTGGAACAGGTTCAGCTCGTGGCTGCCTGTCGCCTTGATGTCGTTGGGGAACCCGTCCGGGTGGAAGTTGACGGACACCGTGTTGATCACCGGGTCGTCCGGCTGACCGTCGGCTGGCTGCGCGTCGACCTCGACCACTGTCCACGGCACGTCGAACTCGCAGCTCGCATTCGGCGCCAGGCTGTCGCACTCCGCGGGCGCCTCGTCCGAGAGGTCACCGAGCACGTCGTCCGCGATCGAGTCAAGGATCAGGTTGGGGCTGTCGGGCGAGCTGGTGTTCGTCATCTTGACGTGATACGTGACCTGGTCGCCGACCTTCGACAGGGTGTCGCCGGTCTTCTCGATCGACACCGAGGGCTGGAACAGGTTGACCGAGTGTCCGTCGGATGCGGTGATGTCGTTCGGGAACCCGTCCGGGTGGTACAGGACGTTCACGGTGTTGACCAACGGGTCCGGATCGCCCGCGTCGACCGTTCGCGTGACCTGGAACGAGCAGACCTCGTCGTCCGTGAGCACGTCGCACCCCGACGCCGTCGCGTTGGCAGAGAGATCCCCGATGACGTTGTCGTTGATCGACTCGAGGTTTAGGGCCGGGCTGTCGTCCGACGACTTGTTGGTGATCGTGAAGGTGTACGTGACGTCGTCGGTCGCCTTCGAGAGCGTGTCGCCGGTCTTCTCGATCAGCACGGCCGGCTGGAACAGGTTCACCGAGTGATCGTCTGAAGCGTTGAAGCTAAGCCCGGTGAGGTCGGCCTTCTCCGTGTAGACGATCGAAACGGTGTTCGGCAACGGATCCGGATCGCCCGGTTGCACGGTCCGCCGGAGCGTGATCGTGCAGCTGGCGCTTGCCGCCAGACTCGCGCCGCAGTTGTTGGTCAGCACGAAAGGGTTGGCCACGTTGACGCCGTTGGTCGCGATCGCGCCGAGCAGCGTGTCCGAGATGGTCCGCTTGTACAGGGTCGCGTGGCCGGTATTCGTGACCGTGATGGTGTAGTCGACCGGATCGCCGACCTTCGACTTCTTGTCGCCCGTCTTGTCGACGGAGATCCCACACACTGGGAACGCGCCGAGAGCGAAGTCCTTCAGCTGGGCGTTCGTCGAGTGAGCCGAACGGGTCTCGGCCAGGAAGGAGCTGAAGCAGCCGATGTCCTGAACGCCGAGGAGTTCGTTTACGTTGATCCCGCCCTCGAACAGGGCCTTCGACTGGTAGGAATGCTGTCCGTCCTTGTTCGTGTATGACCACGGCGGGGTCTCTCCGCCCGTATTGTTCACAACGGCGCAGCCGGTGTCGGTGTTCGGCGCGACGGAGCAGTCGGCCTCAGTGGTGTCGCTGAGGAGCTGGAGGGGGTTGTTCCCGCCGATCCACTTGTAGATCGCAATGTCCCCGACCTTGTTCGAGCCGCCCCAGTTCGCGAGGACCAGGATGTCGCCGATCTCGTGCTCGCCGTTAAAGTTCGGCTCGTTTCCGAGCGTGACGTCTTCGCGGAAGAACCAGAACCCGATCTCGGCGTCGCCGGACGAGTCGAAGCGGTCGGCGCCGAAGTAGAAGAAGACATCACCGTTCTTCTCGTACGCGGCCGCGAACGCGTCCGAGATGTCGTCCTTGTCCGGGACGACGTCGTCCGTGCTGTCCCATTGCCAGTGTTGGCTCCCGCTGTTGATGGGTCGTTCGTCCTTCGAACCGCCGCCCGTAAAGAAGCTGGTCTCGGCCGAGCCGGTCGGATCGGGGACGAACGAAGTCGCGAACGCACCCGAGCTGCCGTCGTTGACCTTGTCCCAGTCGTCGCCCGTGTTCCCGGACGGGCTGATGTTGGTACTCGAGACGTTCGCGACCCCCTGCGGCGTCGGAGCGGTTATGTAGTCGAGCTGGAAGAGCCCTTCCGTGTGGACCGCCTCGGCCGCGAACGGCATCGCGACGATGAACAGACCGACCAAGACCGCCATCAGGCTCCCCAGGGCGAGCCACCGACGCGGTTGATTCCGATGAATCATCGGTTCCCCCTTCCTCCCTCTCGGGAGTAGGCCGGACGCGCATGCGCGATCCGGCCTGATAAAGATGCAAACTCACCGGCGGATACCGGCGAGCGACAAACAAGACCCTTAGATTCGGTTCCGAACGACCTCACCTGGTGGAGCCCTCCCATCCTCCGAGCTACGGACCCAGGCATCGGCCATTCGGGCTACACCTGGCAAGACGGCGAACCCTACGCTGGATGCAACCCCCGTGTCAACTCTCTTGACATGTAAAGGAGACCTATTTTGTGCTCGGTTTCCTGGGGATTGGTGATTTCTCACCGCCGAGAAGGTCCGTGGCACTTCTGTCCATCTCATTGACATAAGGCCTGCAAGGGAGCAGAATGCGGCCCTTCGGGGCCCTGTGGCAGAAGGCTTACCTGCGGCTAGGGGGAAGCATTCAACCGTTTCGGCTATACCCTCAGGTCTCCAAAGCCGGGTACGGTGTGTAGATGCGGGTCTTGAAGTTCCCCCGTCGGCTCATCCGGCATCTCGAGACGCCGGATCTCCCCCTGGAGGCGCTCCAGTCGATACGCCGTCTCCGGCGTTACCTCGATGAGCTGGAGGCCGCGTGCATCCTGAAGGCGCGCCAGCTGGGGGCCTCATCCGCGGACATCGGCGAGGCGCTCGGCATCACGCGACAGGCCGTGTACAACCGGCTGCACGCGCTCGAGCAGCGAGCCGAGACCGACCCGGAGTTCGCCATCCCCGATCTCGACACCGAGGAGATCCCCGACCTCGACGTGCCGCCTACCGAGACCAAACTCGACGCTCGATAGACTCGGTCTCCTGATGGAGATCGCAGCGTTCCAGGACGTCTTGAGGCGTACCTACGTCGAGCGCGATGCGGAGCGCGGGATCGACGGCACCTTCCGGTGGCTGACGGAGGAGGTCGGCGAGGTGGCGCGCGCGCTGCGAGGCGACGGCGACCTCGAGCACGAGTTCGGCGACGTGCTCTCGTGGCTGGGCTCGCTCGCGAACCTCGCCGGCGTCGACCTCGAGCGGGCCGCGGCGCGCTACGCGGACGGCTGCCCGAAGTGCGGGGCGATCCCGTGCGGGTGCGCGTTCGTTCGATGACGTCCTCCGACGTGATCACGCCGGGCGACGAGCACCGCGACGAGATCGTCGGGCTGATGCGCGTCGCGTTCAACATGAGCTCGGGCACGCTCGCCGAACGCGCCGCGTGGCTGCCGGTGGAGAAGATGCGGTGCGTGCTCGAGGGCGAGCGCGTCGTGGCCGCGGCCGGCGCGAGGGACTTCCGACAGTGGTGGGGCGGGCGCGAGCTCGAGATGAGCGGGATCTGGGGCGTGGTCACGCTGCCCGAGCACCGGGGCGGCGGCCTCGCGACGCGAGCCGTCACGGAGCTGCTCGAGGCGGCGCGTGCGCGTGGTCAGGCGCTCAGCGTCCTGTATCCCGCCACGCAGCGCCCATATAGAGGAATGGGGTACGAGCTCGCCGGAACGATGACGCGACACGCCGTCGCGCTCGACGACCTGCCGCGCGGCGCGGCGGGACCGCTGACGGTCGAAGAGTACGCGTCCGAACGAGATCTCGACGCCGTGCGCGCCTGCTATCGCGACTCGGTATCGAGCCACCCGGGGCCGATCGACTCCGACGAGGACGACTGGTGGCCGTCGCGGGTCCTCGGGCGGTGGTTCAGCGACGACGTTCAGAGGACGGTCGTGGCCCGCGGCCCTTCGGGCATCGAGGGGTACGCGTCGTTCACGTTCGGCTCGGATCCCGGCGGCCCGCTCGAGTTCGAGTACACGATCAACTGCCGCCACCTCGTGGCGACCTCGGTGGAGGGATGGGCGTCGCTGCTCTCCTACCTGCGCGGGTTCCGCGGCCTGGGCCAGACGCTTAGGTTCACAGGTCCCCCGGCGCACCCGCTCGCGTTGCTGGTCGAGGAGCAGCGGGTTCGGCCCGTGTGGTCGTTCCGGTGGATGCTGCGGCTGCTCGACGTTCCGTCGGCGCTGTCGGGCCGGGGCTACCCGCCGGTATCGGAGGAATTCGTCCTGTCGGTCGAGGACGGGTTGTTCCCGGAGAACCGAGGCCCGTGGCGGGTGGTCGCGGATGGCGGAGTGGTGTCGGTCTGGCCGGCTCCGGAAGTGGGGCGAGTCCAGCCGATCTCGATCGGCACGCTGTCGTCGCTGTACGCCGGGTCCCTCTCGGCCTGGGATGCGGTGGCGTTCGGGTTGGTGGACGAGGCCGCGGCGCCGGCGTTGGGTCGCCTGTTCGGCGGGCCGGCGCCGTGGATGTACGACTTCTTCTGAGGGGCCGGCGGGGTAGGCACGACGGCGGCGATACCGAAGAGCTATCACCCGCCGCGCACGAACCGGGAGTCAGGCTCCTCGGCCGTCGCCCGCATGTTCACACTCCCGTCACCTAGCCTGACTAGCGTCGGACCCGAGCAAAAGGAGGCCCGCGCGTGATGGACGCTCCGAAGGTCCTGTTCGTCTGCGTGCACAACGCGGGCCGCAGCCAGATCGCGGCGGCGCTCCTCGATCATCACGCCGACGGTCGGGTCGAGGTTCGGTCCGCGGGAACCACACCGGCCGGCCAGATCAACCCGGCCGTGATCGCGGTCATGGACGAGATCGGCATCGATCTCTCGAAGGAGTTCCCCAAGCCACTCTCGGACGAGGCGGTCGAGGCGTCGGACGTGATCGTCACCATGGGTTGTGGAGATGCCTGTCCCGTCTTCCCGGGCAAGCGATACCTGGACTGGGAGCTACCCGACCCCGCCGGCAAGTGCGTCGAGGAGGTCCGCGCGATCCGCGACCAGATCGACGATCGCGTGAAGGAGCTGCTCGCCGAGCTCATGCCTGCGTCGGCGTGACTACGAGCTCCGCGATCTGCACGGCGTTGAGGGCCGCGCCCTTTCGGAGGTTGTCGGCGCACGCGAACAGCAGCAGCTCGTCGTCGTGGCCCTCGGGCCGGCGGATCCTACCGACGAGTACGTCGTCGATCCCGGCGGCCTCGAGCGGGCTCGGGTAGATCTCGTTGGCCGGATCGTCGCGGACCTGCACCCCCTCCGCGGCCTCGAGGGCCTCGCGAGCCTCACCGGGCGACAGCGGTCGCTCGAACGTCGCGTGCAGGCTCACGCTGTGGCCGACGGCCACCGGCACCCGGACGCACGTGGCCGAGATGTCGAGCTCGGGCAGCGACAGGATCCGCCTGGCCTCCCGCTGCACCTTGATCTCCTCGAACGTGAAACCGCTCTGCTCGTCGAACACGTCGATCTTGGCGACCACGTTGTAAGCGATCGTCTTGCCGACCACGTCGCCGACCGGCAACGCGTCTGGATCCGGGTGCGCGAGGTCCTCCTCCATCCCGTGGAGCTTCCCGACCTGCTCGGCGAGCTCTCGGACGCCCTTCGCGCCGGCGCCCGAGACCGACTGGTACGACGACACGCTCACGGCCCTGAGGCCGGCGGCCCGGTGCAACGGCGCGAGCGCCATCAGCGCGGTGATGATCGTGCAGTTCGGCACCGCGTAGACCCTCGCGCCGCGTTCGAGCGCCTCGGGGTTCACCTCGGGGATCACGAGCTCGGCCCACGGCTCCATCCGGAAGGCGCTCGAGTTGTCGACCACGGTGGTGCCCGCCTCGGCGGCCTGCCGCACCCACGTCTGAGCGATCGCGCTCCCGCAGCTCGACAGCGCCAGGTCCACGCCCTCGAGCGCCTCGGGCGTGAGCAGGCCGACCATGTGCTCCCGGTCTCGGAACCGGAGCCGGGTGCCCGCGGTGCGCTCCGAGGCGAGCAGGCTCAGCTCGTCCAACGGGAAGTCGCGCTCCTCGAGGATCCCGAGCATCGTCCGGCCGACCGCACCGGTGGCACCCACGATCGCGACGCGCATGCCGCTCATGGTACCGGCGGGACCTGGCGTGACCTGGCCCGCCGGGGGTACGTTCGAGGCGTTGAGGTGCCTGAGGAGGTTGCGATGGGAGACATGGACGTGGTCGAGGAGCTCGAGACGCGGGCCAGCCATCACCACGAGGCCGCGGTGCACGATCACAAGCACTTCCACGTGACCCACTACCTGCATCGGGGCGAGAACTGGGGGCACCTGCTGTCCACCCACGTGCACGAGCACAACCATCCCGAGCTGGAGCACGTGCACATGCCGCACGAGGACATCGAGAAGGAGCACCGGCGCGAGGGGCACATCCACGACCACGCTCGGCCGGCGGACTCCCCCGCCTGACCCGTCCGGCAACGACGCCGCGTAGCATGCTCGGGCGATGACCGACGACACCGCACCGTCGCCCGAGATCACGCTCAGCTACCGGGGCGAGCTCGTCCGGCTGGCCGCGATCGACCCGGATGCGGACGCGGAGACCTTCGCCGCGTGGTTCGACGACCCGGTGAGCACGCGGCTGGCGGGGTTCCGGCCGGTGTGGCCGATGAACCGGGCGAGCGCGCAGGAGAGGCTCGAGGAGTGGGTGAAGGCGTCGCCGGGCGCGATCAACTTCGCGGCGCGGACGATCGCCGACGACCGCCTCGTAGGCGGCATCGGGCTCATGGACATCAACCACCCCGACGGGAACGCGCAGCTCGGCCTGTCGGTGTACCGGCAGGACGACTGGGGTCGCGGCTACGGCGGGGAGATGATCGGCCTCGCGCTCCGCTATGCGTTCAACGAGCTCAACCTGCACCGCGTGTGGCTCACGACGAGCGACTTCAACGAGCGCGCGCTCAAGCTGTACGAGAAGCTCGGGTTCCGCCACGAGGGACGCGGTCGCGAGCACATCCTGCTCGACGGCACGCGGTGGGACATCGTCTACATGGGGATCCTGCGGGACGAGTTCCTGGGCTGAGCGCCCGCGGCCCGCTCACGCGAACTGCCAGGAGTCGAGCATGTCCCGGAACACGACCGCGCTCGTGTCGAACCCCTCCTGAAGATCGTTCAGCGTGACCCGCCACCCGACGTTGTTGCTCACCGTGACGACCTCACGCATGAGGAACCTATCGCCGCCCTCGGAGGCGACCGAGACGTCCCACTGCAACGCGTCGGCGCCGTCGAGCCTCGCCTCGCTCGCCGGCCCCGGCGTCAGCCCGGCGTCCTTATCGCGCTGACGGACGAACTCCGACCATTGATCGAGCCCGACCCCGGTCTCCAGGTCGACGGCCTCGACCACCACGGTCGCCGAACCCGTGGGCGGGGCGAACTGGTCGAGCGTCACGTCGGCGCCGAACTGCGCCGGACCCGCCTCCCAGCCGCTGGGGACCAACAGGCAGTAGCCGAAGTTCGCCGACTCGAAGTTCGTGTCCCCGCACGCGTCGGGCCGCAACACGAGGAACGCGCCGACCGCCATCGCCCCGCCGAGAAGAAGGCCGAGGACGATCAGCGGCCGCCATCTCGAGGGCTGGGGGGGTTTGCGCATCTCGATCGGTGCGCGCTCGCCGGGCTCGCGACGCGGGAGGAGGGCGACGGCGTCGGGGGCGAGCGAGGAGCCGCACTTCTGGCAGATCGCCCGTCCCTCCTCGTTCACCTCGCGACAGGCCGGGCAGACGACCACGCTCAGGCCTCCTCGTCGAGCGTCGCGCCCTCCAGGCCGAACCGCTGGTGGACGGCGCGGACGGCCCGGTGGCCGTCCTCGGCCCGGATCACGCAGGAGATGCGGATCGACGAGGTCGAGATCATGTCGATGTTGATGCCCTCGGCCGCGAGCGCGTCGAACATGTCGGC
>Ga0209887_1000441_pt1 | contig 12422 bp, 11 predicted proteins | sample GWRWN1_30_40_FD_187230 | JGI IMG/M metagenome (GOLD analysis project Ga0209887, IMG submission 187230) | Riverbed sediment microbial communities from areas with no vegetation in Columbia River, Washington, USA - GW-RW N1_30_40 (SPAdes)... | ecosystem: Environmental > Aquatic > Freshwater > River...
AGGTTCTCGGTCTCGCGGCCCACGAGGGCGGAATCGGGACGGTTGGTGGAATCCGTCGAGGTTGTTGAGAGTGCCGTCACGCCCCCGAGCGAGCTGAGTCGAACGACGTAGTCGGGGACCACGAAAAAGACGATCGCGGTCAACACGGCGAGAGCGGGTAGGACGTTCCGGAGCTTGAGCTCGCGCAAGAGCAGCGTCATGAGGAGCGTCACCGCCACCGCGATGGCGGCGCCACGCGAGAACGTGAGGAAGATGCCCCCCGCGATCAGGACCGAGGCAGTTCCAGCGGCGACGCGGCGAATGCGGCGCGGGTCTCGGAACGCCCGGATGAGCGCGAGTGGAAGGACAACCGCGAGAATCTGCGCGTAGCGGTTCTCGCTTCCGATGGGGCCGCCGAGCCTGGGTCGTAGATCTTTTCCGGCGGCGCTATCCGGTGCGACGTTGAAGCCGCCTCCACTGTCAAGCCGGTCGACCTGGGCGAACCCTCCGTAGTCGTTCGCGTAGCTGTGCGTGAGCTCCTGGAAGATGGACAGCCCGCCCATGAGCGCCCCGGCCAGGATCAGCGTCCAGACGACCCGGGTGAGCACGGGGGTCGTTCTCACGGCGTTCGAGACGAGCAGGTAGAGAAGGAGGCCTTCGGTCAGATAGAGGCCGAGAGTGTTCTGGACAACCGTCGGCTCGGGCGAACGGACTCCGGCGAGGAAGAGCGTGCCCAGAAAGATCAGAACAAGAGGAAGAACAGGCGTGACCACAAGGGGCTGCCGCTCGACGATGAGCGCCCGGGTGATCGGGATCAGGAGGAGCACGGCGATCGAGGAGGCGATGATTTGAGGAACGCCGTGGAACCGCGTCAGAACGACGGCGAGGTTCGTGTAGAAGACGAAGAAGAAGACGACGACGGCGACGGTCCCGGCGGGGCCGCGCGTTCGGAGTGAGGAAGCCGCCCGGCCGAGAGCCGGTGGAGAGGCTAAGACGCTCGTCATCGCGAGGGGGTCCGATGGTACGAGGCGTCCGACTTTTTCCCCTTGGAGGTGCCGATCACCCGCAGGTTGTATCCCAGCCGGTAGTACAGGTAGCGCGCGAGCTTCCACCAGCCACCTCTGAACCTCCGCCCGGAGGTTAGGACCCTGAGGCCCTTTGCCCCCGAGTAGACGACGCGCCCTCCAGCCGCCCTGGCCGCCGGCCCTACGTTGAGATCGTCGGTCAGGAAACCACTCTCGTAGAGGCGGAGAAGAAGCACCTGGTCGGTCGCGTAGTTGCTTCCGCGAGTGGTGGGGATGCGGAGAATCACCCTTTTGATCCAGCGCGCCAGGTGATGGGCCAACATGCGTGCCCGCACCGACCAGAGCGGACGCAGATCGTAGTAACCGACCGCCGTGTAAGCGACCTGGGCTCCTCGGTCGAACTGCTCGGCATACCAGTCGAACAGGAGTGTGGGGTTCGAGATTCGGCAGTCGGCGTCGAAAAGGATGATCCGCTCGGAGGAGGCGACGCGGATTCCCGGGATGCGAGCGCTCAGGCAGACAGCCTCGCCGGCACGCCAGACGCTTGGGACCGCCACGACGCGCACCCCTGTCCGCTCGTAGGCCTCGATTTCGCGTGGTGGATCGTCCGCTGGATAGTTGTTGATCACGAGGACGACCTCGAGCGTCACCGGGCCCTCGTAGCGGGCTACGTCGCCGAGGATCCCGAGGACGTTTTCGAGGTCTTCCTGGGCATTTACGGGGATGACGACGCTCGCGTCCGGGAGCGCGGCTCGATCGCCGCGCAGGCGCCTGAGCTCGTCTCCGAGCCGATCGAGGCTTGCCGTCTCGTTCGCGGCCATCAGTCCACGCCTACCCGCGGCTCGTCAGCCTCTGCTCGGCCGCCTTCTCGATCGGTACGCCCGGCGTCTTGCCGCTGCGGCTCCCAGCGGTCGATCCGGCGTCCTAGGAGGAGGTTCCAGATGGCGCGCGTTGCGGCGGCGTTGACGAAGCAGAAGAAAGCCGGGAGCATGAAGGCCTTGCGGCGCCCGAGCGGTCGGCGCGAGAACACGATGCCCACGCCGCCGAGGCCATAAAGCGAGGCCTGGGCAACGGTCGCGAACCTGTAGAGCCGCCGTCGACGCCAGAGGAGCGGGCTCGTGATTGCGGCGACAGCCAAGGGAACGACCATCGTCCGCCGCAGCAGTTTGTGGGTAAGAAGCTGCACGGCATAGAACCCGTGGCGACGTGGGTCGAGAAGCGCTCTTCGCAGGAGAACGCCGCGGAGCCCGCGAGTCATTACGCGCACCTTGCGGCCGAACTCGATCTCCCCCGTGCTTGCAACCGGCTCGAACGCTATGGCTTCCGGCGCGAAGACCAACCGGTACCCCTGCGCAACCACTCCCGTCGACGTGAAGAAGTCATCCGTGACGCCGTCGGGCAGCGATTTGAAGAGCGAGCGGCGCACGGCATAGATCGCGCCTGTCGCCGAGATGACGTTGCCGGCCCGGCTTTCGGCCGCCTTCAAGATGCGATCGAGGTTCCAGTAGTTCTGCTCCCCGGCTGCAATCGCGTCCGTGCCTCCATCAGCCAGGTAGCGCTGGTCGCCGGCCACGCCGCCGACGAGAGGATCGGCGAACGGGCGCACGAGCGCGCGCAGGGCATCCGGGGCGTAGATGGAGTTCGCATCTGAGAAGACGAGTATCTCCCCTTCCGCCGCGGCCGCGGCGGCGTTGAGCGCGGGAGCCTTTCCGCAGCGGTCGAGCGAGAGAAGTTGGACGCGCGGGCCCTCGTACTGCCGAACGATCTCGTCGGTCCCGTCGTTCGAGCCGTCCGATGCGACAACGACGTTCATGCCCTCGCTCGGATAGTCGAGCGAGAGGACATTCTCCAGCTTTGCGCCAATGCTCGCGGCCTCGTTGTGAGCCGCGAGAACCATCGTCACGGATGGGGTGATGTCTGCCGCTTTGTACTCGCGAGGCCTGATGAGACCGCGGACGAGCACGACCACTGGGAAGAGGAGGTACGTGTAGCCGATTACGGCGCCGGCGGCCCAAAAAAGGATCAGTCTCGTCGAGTGCTCCTTATCGCGATCTGCGAGGCGAGTCGACCCGCGTTCGCGTGCGCGTCGAACTCGCGCAGGACCTTCTCACGTCCTGCAAGCCCGAGTTGCCTCCTCAGCTTCGGTTCGTCGTGCAACCGCTGCAGCGCCCGTGCAAGAGCCACAGTGTCCCGCGGCGGTGCCAGCAGGCCCGTGCGGCCGTCCTCGACGAGCTCAGGGATCCCGGAGATGTCGCTTGCGAGGACCGGGACCCCGGTCGCGAGCGCCTCCATCAGCACGATCGGGATACCCTCTCGCTTCCCCTGTTTGGTCGGCACGCTCGGCGCCACGAGCACGTCGGCCGCGCGCAGGAGCTCCGCCACTTCGCCCCGCGTGAGTTGGCCTTCGAGACGAACGCGCTCCTCCAGCCCCGCGTCGGCGATCTGACGCTCGAGGGCGGCCCGGTCCTTGCCGTCCCCGACCAGCTGACAGCTGAAGTCGACTGCGGCCTCACTGAGCAGTCTGCACGCATCGATGAGGTATGTCTGGCCCTTGACCTCGTGAAGGGTTCCAATAGAGAGGATCTTGAATGGCCCATCGGGGCGACGGCTGGCGCGGGCCTTGAAGAAATCCGTCTCGATGCCCGAGTGGATCACAACGATCTTGTCGCGCCAGCGATCGCCACACTCACGCAGGATCAGATCCCGGTTATAAGCAGAGACCGCGACGACGAAGGCCGCCTCGGCGACTTTCTCGGACAGCATGTGACGGTCGACGTGGAGGTCCGATCCCTGCGCTGTGAAGCTATATGGGATGCCCGTGAGACGGTGGATGAGGAAGCCCGCGACGGCGGGGTGGTTGGAGAAGGGGCAGTGGACGTGCTCGACGCCCCTCTCCTCGAGTGCGCGCGCCGCGTGAGCAACCTTGGGGAAGATCCCGATGCCGCCGATCAAGTAGTTCACGCTTCCCCACGTGCCCTGCAGGAGGGCCCGGAGCGCGCCGAGATACGCCCGCGGCCGGCGGCGGAGAAAATGCAGCTGGCTGAGAAGAATCGGCCAAGACAGGAACGGAAGAAAGTGCGCACGGTCGACGACCGGAACGGCCTCGGGGTGCACGACGGCGGCTCGCTCTCGCAGTAGGGGATAGAACTCGACCTCGACTCCGTAGCGCTCGAGGCCGAGGATCTCGTAGAGGACGAACGTCTCGGTCAGCTTCGGGAAGCGCGACGTCACATAGCCAATCTTGAGTCCGGTCGGAAGAGGCTCACCTTCCAGAGGTCGCGTCGACGCCTGACGCGTCGGCGCACGCGCCAGACCACGCCGCTCCCTCAGCGTCGCATCGCCCCTCCCTCCCACGGTCGCCCCGATTATAGTCGGGGCTTGCCGCGAGCATCTTCGTACGGGAGGCTTTGGCCTCCGTCGGTTGCTTAGAGTCGCAACGGAACCATCGGGTCGGTAGGGGGCCATGGTGAGGACGCTGGACGCTTTTCGAAGAAGCTTGAGGGAGGAGGCTTCCGAACGCTGGTTCGTGGGAGCCGGGCTCGCAGAGGCCCTGTTCGTGCTTCCGTTCGTGGGAGTCATTGCGATCGTCCTCGCGAGAGCCTACAAGCCGCTCTTTCGCTTCCTCACAAACGAGGACTCCTTGCTCGAGTGGACGCAGTTCGTCGGGTTTGCCGCCGCCTCGATCTTCGCGCTTGCTTGCGCCTGGCTGCTTCGGAAGACAGGGCGGCCTCTCCTCGCGCTCGTCTATCTCGCCTTCGGCTTGGGCTGCTTCTTCATCGCAGGGGAGGAGATCGCGTGGGGCCAGCGCATCTTCGGCTTCGAGACGCCGGAGGGGCTCGAGGAGCTCAACGAGCAGGAGGAGGTGACGGTTCACAACATCGACTTCGTGCAGCAATTCACAAACGGCGTCTACCTCCTCGCCGGCTTCTACGGGTCGATCGGCGCCTGGATCGTCCGGTGGCGGAAGCGCCCGACCGAGCTCGTCGACATGCTGCTGCCCCCGCTCTTCCTCACCGGGGCATTCTTCGTCATGTTCGGCTACAAGTCTCTCCGCTTGGTGTTCTTTCGCGAGTCGGGCTTCACCGTTACGAGGGCGGGCGAGTGGGCAGAGCTCTGCCTCGCGTTTGGCTTCGCGGCGTTCGCGATCCTGGTGTGGCGTCGTCTGCTGGCCCGCGAGAAAGGTCCGAAAGCGACGCCGGCTCCGGCCTCGTCCGAGCCCGGGTCCCGACCTAATTAGATTCGGCATTTGATCACCGGCACCGCCGCGGGGCGAGAGTCTGAGGCCGCCTAGTGGCCGCCGCTGCACCTCGAGGCATCATCCAACTCGGATACCGGTGCCTGCCCTGCTGCATCGGTGCAGGCTCCTCGATAAACGTGCTCGTAGGCGCGGGCGACTGCCCCCCAATCATGCTCCGCGCAAGCGTATGCGCGCGCCTCACGGCCAAGGGTGTTCGCGAGCTCCTTGTCGCCAAGCACGCGGACGAGGGCCCCTGCGAGCTCCGCCTCCGTCCTGCCTACGAGGAGCTCACGCTCCGGGGTGGCCCTGAGCCCTTGGAGGGCGAGCGGCGTGGCGACGCACGGCATCCCGCAGGCCATTGCCTCGAGCAGCTTGTTCTTGATCCCGGTCCCGCTGATCATGGGACAGGCGTAGACGGAGCTTCCCGTGAGCCACGGCCTGATGTCCGGAACCTCTCCGGTGACCGCAACGCCCTCGAGCTCCGTCAGGGCACGAACACGAGGGGCAGGAGCCCGCCCGACCAAGACAAGACGTGCGTCCGGGCAGGCAGCGCGTACGCGGGGGAAAATGCGCCGTGCCAGGTATTCGGCCGCGAGGACGTTCGGCGCGTAGCTCAGGAGACCCGTGAAGACGATCCGGTTCGGGTCGCGGGCCGCGTCCGGGTCGGGTGCGTAGAAATCGACGTCGACTCCGTTCGGAACGACCGCCGCATCGAGGGACGGATCGACCTCGAGAAGGGCGTCCCGGTCGGCATCGCTGACGACGACGAGCCGATCGAAGCGACCGTATTCCGCTGCGATGAAGCGCCGTACGCGGGCCGACTCGCTGCGCAGGAGGCGACGACGTAGGCCGGCCGCCGCCAGTGCCCGCGCGTCCACATTCAGGTGCCATGCGTCGAGCGCGACGAGCACCGAGGGCCGGTCGGAGAGAGCTCGTCCGAGCGCCGCGAGCCGGCCCGAGCTGACGTGGACGACATCGGGAGCAAAGGAGTCGAGCTCCTCGCGGAGCGGTCCGCGCAACAAGCCGGCGAGGCGGTCGGCCGTTAGCGGTCGTCGTGTGACAAGCGCACGAAGAAGTGCGCTTGCGTCCTCGGCACGAGTCGGCTTCCGACGAGAGACGAGTCGCAAGCCTTGCTCCGTGCCGCGATCAGAGTGCTGGTCCGGTGAGAGGATGGCCAAGACGCGCACGTCGTGGCGACGGCGAAGTTCCTGCACGATGGCGGTGAGCATGAGTCTGAAGCCGTTGGTGGGCGGAAGCGGCGCCTCACTCGCGCAGATCAGGATGCGCATGGTCGGACCTAGCCGGCAGGGGCAGAGAGCGAGAACAGACGGCGCAGGCCAGGGGCGTCGCGCTGATCGATGGCGCGCCGTAGGAGGTTGACGTAGCGGCCGGTGTCGAGTCGGGCCGGGTGCAGGCGCGGCGCCTCTTTCAGCGCTCGATGCATCCAACAGAGATAGAAAAGGGGCTCGACGAGTTGGGGCCGCAGCGCCGTTGCGGCGCAAAAGCGCGTCGTTGTCTGGACGATGAGGCGGTTGAGGTCCGAGTCCGCGAGCACCTGCTCGGTGAAGCTCCTGACCGGGTCACTCCTGCCCGTCCTTCGCGAGATCGCGAGGCCGAAGCTGCGCAGGAAGTGGAAGATGTCCCAGAGCGGCACTCCTTCTGGATCGGCGGCTTCCCAGTCCAGGAACGCGGGTCGCCCCTCGGGGGTGACCATAAGATTCCACGGGCCCGGATCGCCGTGCTGAAAGACGAGCGGAAGGTCCATTTCGCTGCGTGCGATAACCGCAACCTGGTCTGCGAGGAAGTCGCCGTGGACGGAGTCGACGCGGTACAGCTCCGCAAAGCGCTCGAGCAGGGCCTCGAGCCAGGCGGCGATTCCGGGTGAGCCTGCGGGCTGTCGGTGGGCCGTCAGCCTCCCGAGCTCGAGCAGCCAGTCGACGACGTCACGGGCGTACGGGCAGTCGGCGGTCGCTTGTGTCCGCTCTCGAAACGGCACTCCGTCGACCGCCGTCTCACCGACGATGGCCAGGCCGGCATGGCGGCCGAAGAAGATCGGCCGGGGGACCGTTCCCTCGTCGCCGATTCCGCGCTCCTGGAGCAGCGTCAATGCGTGCCATTCCCTTTCGAGACGAGGATTGAGCTTCGCGTCCCGTGTCATCTTCACGACTGAGTCCGGCGCCTCCTTCGCGCCCGTGAAGATGAAGAAGAGGAGCTTCTGGGAGCGATAGTCACCGGGAGCGGCGAACCCCCAGCGACCGCGCTCGATGTGAACACCAGCCTCGGCAGCAACCGATCGCAGGTAATCGGGGGGCCCGGCGGCGAGGTCGATTTCCGGTCGGCTGGCGAGCGCTCCGCAACGGCCGAAGATCCGGTTCGTGACCACGTGGCGCCCGAGAACGCGGCCGGGGCGCCGCACGAGGTGGAGGCGGAGGAGACGGCGCGTGAGAAAGCCGCGCTCGAGGTAGGCGATCGAGGGACCATCGGCGCGCGAGGCTGCGGCCCGCATCTCCCCGAACGCCGGTGCGAGCCACACGAACTGCGGCGGTCCGAGCAACCCGAAGGCACGCTCGACTGCTCTCGTCGCTGCAAGCCGGTGAAGGGAGGGACGGAACTCCGCGTAGGCGACACCACCCGGCTTCAGTAGGCGATCGAACTCGTCCTGTGTCGTCCGGTCATGGCTGAGCGACCCGGCGAGCCCGTGGCGGGCCAGAAGCATGACGTCTGCGCTTCCGTCCGGCAGAGGAATCGGGCCGCCGTCCGTCTCCAGGAGCGAGATCTTCGACCCGTCGCCGCCGATGACGGCTCGAAGACGGCGGAGATCCCGGGATGGCGCCCAGACGACGATCTCGTTACTCAGTCGCGAGAGCGTCGCGAGCGCGGATGGGGACGGCGCCCCGACCGAGACGACTCGGCCGATTTCGAGGCTCGGAAGAAGGAAGCACCAGTTCGCGCCTTCGACTGCTCCCTTGAGGTTGCTGCCGGGGACGAACTCCTCTCCGAGCGTGCTTCCGAGTGCCTTCACGCCCTGCAGGAGGAGCTCACACGCGGACCTCGCAGAGCACGGTGCCGATCACGTTCGCTTCTGCGACGCGGAGGCTCTCCACTGCCGGACCCAGTTGCTCCTGCTTGGTGTGATCCCGTTCTGCGACGAGCAAGGTGGCGTCGGCTGCGTGCGCCCAGACCATGCTGCTCGCCGAGCTATCGACCGGTGCTGCCGAGACCACGACGAAGTCGGCCCCTGCCAGGAGGTGCTCGATCGTCTCCGCCGCCTGCTGCGGGTAGAGCGGCTCGGAGGGCTTGCGAGGCTGGATGACGATGACTCGCGGGCCACGCAGCCTGAAGCGGTCGAAGGTCACTTGGCCGATCCGGAGCGGCCGCGCCCGCTGCACCAGCTCGGTCGACGCCTTCCCCTCGTGCTGGAAGAGCTCCATCACGCCGCCCCGTTCGTCTCCGTCGATGACGACGACCCGGGTGCCGTCTTCCGCTAGCGCGGCCGCCAGATTGGCCGCGAGCCTGCCGCTCGAGCGGCCACCGTGGGCATCGAGCACGAGGAGGCTCCGTAACGGGTGCTCGCTGTTCGAGAGCGAGATCTTGGTGGCGAGCATACGGTAGGCGGCCGCCGCGGCGGAGTGTGGCTCTGCTTCCATGACGAGCGGTCGATCGCCCCGGCGCGGACGCGCTCCGTTCACCGAGCCGAGCACGGCCACGGGGGAGGCCGCCGCGAGGTCACCCTCGGTCCTGACGGCCGTGGTCAGTGAGTCCACGAGGACTACGATGCCGAACGCGCCGAGGAGGCCCGCGACCGCGGCGAGCGGCACGATCAGGCTCGCGGACGGCCCGACGGAGTTTCGGGGCGCCGCCGCGGGCTGCACGATGTGGAGCTTCCCCTCGGGCGGGCCAGTGGACGCGCGCGCACGGAGAACCTCGGCGAGGGCGTTTGCGATCAGGGCGGCGCGTGCGGGTTCGCTGTCCCGAACGCGAACCGAGATCAGTCGAGTGACGTCGCTTGCGGTCACGTCACGGACCTTGCTCTTTAGGGCAGCCGCCGAGTCACCGAGGCCGGAACGTCGTGCCGCGGCGCCGAGCAGGGGTGTCGTCGTCGCCAGGGCGGCGTACGTCCGCGCCTGCGCGCCGGCCGCCGCGAGCGTGTCTTTGTCGGCGCTCAATGGGCCCACGAGGAGGCGCGCCTCAGCTTCGTACGTGGCGGGGAGGCGGTTCGCGACCAGGAAGCCCATGAGCGCCGCGACGCCCGCTCCGATGGCAAGAAACCACCACCAACGTTTCAGTACGGGAACAACTCCGCTCAGTTGATCACGCCCTTTCCGCCTCTTAGATTAGGATCCCGGTGCGGCCCCTACCAATAGCTTAGTGCGCGTGCGGTGTTGCTTCCGAACGATGTGTGCAGAGGCACGTCGTGGAGATTGCCGCTGCGTTAGGCTGTTTGTCGCGGTCAGGCACGGAATTCGCCGGGAGTCGGATGCTCTTTTTTGAAGGCGGCCACTACGGCGAGTTGAAGGAAACGCTGAGCGCCGGCCTTCCCGTCCTCTTCGCCGCGATCGGAGTCTCCGTCCTGCTTGTCGCCCTTGCCGCGATCCCGCCCTCGACGCTTCCGGGGGATATCCTCTCGGGGCTCGTGGGCCCCAGGCGCCGCGAGGTCGCGCTGGTGGGCGCGGCAATCGGCCTCAGCGCGGCCATCGTCCTCGTAGTCGTCTTCTGGACGCTTTAGGAGGGCTTAGGCGCGATTTGCGTCGCGGATCGGGCTGCATCGATCTGCGCCGCGAGACCATCCGAGAGCGACGTTTGCGGTCGCCACCCGACTTGGGAGCGGATGCGCGTCGTGTCAGCGGCGGTTCGTCGCACATCCCCGACTGCCGCCGGTTCGTAGCGGACAGCGAGCCGCTTTCCGGCCAGCCGCTCGACGAGCCCGATCACGTCCCGAAGCGTCGTCTCGCTTCCACCGCCGACGTTGTACGTCGTCCCCCCGTGGCCGCTTTCCATTGCGGAGACGGTTGCCTCGGCGGCGTCGCCGACGTAGGTGAAATCCCGCGACTGCTCCCCGGTTCCATAGACGGGGAACGGCGTCTCGCCCAGGAGTGCCGAGATGATGCGCGCAAAGGCCATGTCGGGCCGCTGCCGAGGCCCGTAGACGGTGAAGTAGCGAAGAACGATCGCCTCGAGGCCGAAGCACTCGGCGTACGTCCGGGCGAGCGATTCGCAGGCGAGCTTGGTCACGCCGTATGGGGAGACGGGGCGGGGCAACATCTCCTCGTGCGTCGGATACGACTCGGCGTTCCCGTAGACCGACGAGGTGGAGGCGAAGACGATGCGGACGCCCGACCGCGCTGCGGCCTCGAAGAGGCGCTGGGTGGCTAGCACATTGTCGCGTAGGTAAACGGCGAAGGTGTCGCCCCAGCTCCCGCGGACGCCGGGCTGAGCGGCGAGATGGAAAATCCCGTCGACGCCGTCCAGAAGCGGCGCGAGCGAGTCCCCCGCAAGGTCGGCCTCGACAATCGAGAAGGCGGCGTCCGTCTGCGCGCTCTCGATGTTCGACTCCTTGACCTCGCGGTTGTAGTAGTCGGTGAAAGCGTCGACGCCGAGCACGTGATGACCGCGGCGAAGGAGAGTCTCGACGACGTGTGACCCCACGAAGCCCGCGCAGCCGGTGACCAGGTAGCGGCTCAAGCTAATGGCAGGTGGCTGAGCCTGAGTCGGCGAAGGTCTTCCCCTCTACGGGAAGGAACTTCCAGTCGTAGCCCTTCGGCTTCAGGGTCAGCCTCAGGACGCCCCACGTGTGGTCTTGACGCACCTCCGTCGTTGGCAACGGGTCGTTCTCGAAGTCACGGAGGTTGGCGCCGCCGGTGCCAGAGACGATGAGGCGCACTCCGCGTGCGTCGTCGCGCTCTCCCTCCGCATTCATCGGCGCGAACCGTTCGTAGCTATGCTCGTGCCCCGTCAGCAGGACGTCCGCGCCCGCCTCATAAAGCACACGCCAGAGGGGCCGCACCCGCTCGGTGTCTTTCGGGTCCCCGTACCGTCCAGAGCTGAAAGGGGGGCGATGCCAGTACGCGAGCGTGCAGAGATTGGGATGCTGCTCGAGATCGCGACGGAGCCACCGCGCCTGGGGGTCGTCCGACTCGCAACCCCCGACTCGCCAGCAGTCGCTGTTCAGGACGACGATGTGCCAGGCTCCGAGGTCGTAGCTGTAGTAGTAGCGGTCGTAGGGGCCGCCTTGCGCGCCGAAGAAATCCCAGTAGCCCTGGGCGTTCTTCGTGGCCTCATCGTGGTTTCCGGTCGCGGGCCGCGTCCGGTCCTTGAACGGCCCCCAAGACGGGGCGTAGCAACTCTGGAACTCCTCGAGCGTCCCGTCCTGGTAGGCGTTGTCGCCGAGGGTCGCGATCGTCGCATTCGGATACTCGGCGAGGATGCGCCCGGTGGCCTCGTCTCCCTGATGGTCGCATTCTGCGATGTCGCCGGCCGCGAGCAGTACCTGTGTCCCGGCCCCATCGGTGCCCCCCGCGTCTCCTCGGAAAGCCGCAAAGAGAACCACGCCGCCGGCGGCGAGCGCAATGAGACAGGCAGACATGACAATCGCCCTGGACGGCATCCCGGAGTATTCCGATGTTAGTCCGGTCTCACGCCCCGATGTAGCGACAAAGGAGGAAAGACCATGACGGAGCACTCGACAGGAACGCGTGAGGAGTGGCTTGCGGCCCGGCTCGAGCTGCTCGAGGCCGAGAAGGCGCTGACCCGGCGTAGCGACGAGGTGGCCCGGCAACGACAGCAGCTTCCCTGGGTGCGGATCGACAAGGACTACCGCTTCGACACCGACGAAGGCAACGCTTCGCTGGCAGACCTGTTCGGCGGTCGCTCGCAGCTGCTGATGTACCACTTCATGTTCGGACCGGAGTACATGGCCGGCTGTCCGGTCTGCTCGACGATCGCGGATGGCTTCAATGGGTTCGCCGTCCACCTCGAGAACCACGACGTGGCGATGACGGCCGTGTCGCAGGCCCCCATCGCCGCCATCCAGGCCTACTTGGCACGGATGGGGCCGGAGCGGGGAAGCGCTGCTCCCCCGACCTCACGCTCGTGACGACGAAGCGAGCGAAAGGGGCCCGTCTCGGCAGGCCCCGTCGCGCTCGGCGCGCTTCTACAGGTTCGGCTTGCGGAGCTGGACGACC
>Ga0209887_1000442_pt1 | contig 12419 bp, 13 predicted proteins | sample GWRWN1_30_40_FD_187230 | JGI IMG/M metagenome (GOLD analysis project Ga0209887, IMG submission 187230) | Riverbed sediment microbial communities from areas with no vegetation in Columbia River, Washington, USA - GW-RW N1_30_40 (SPAdes)... | ecosystem: Environmental > Aquatic > Freshwater > River...
CCGTGTTGCGTGGTGAGCGCGAGCCCGACTTGACCCTCTTCTCCTAGCTGCGCACGAACTCGACGAGGCGCTCGCCTTCGTCGTCGACGTCGGCGCGCTCTGCCTTCGTCAGCCGCCGAAGCGGCTCGATCTCGAGGCCTCGTTTCCTGTCGACGTTCCACGTTGCCGCAACGAAGCCGTCGACGAGCACGGTGGGGAGCACGTCGCCGTTTTTCCTGATCACGGTGCTGCGGAACTTCTCGGGAAGGATGCGCGTGCGCTCCGGCGGTGCGTACGCGAGCAGCGACGAGTCCCACTTCGGCAGGAAGCGGACCGGCGCCGGGACGTCTCCGGCCGGAAGCGGAGCACGCGGCAGGTCGAGCAGCTCACGTCCTCGCTCGTCGCGGAACCGCCGCAGCTCGAGCCGCTCGAGGCCGGGGCGGAGGTCGCCGACGCGCACGCCGGCGAACCTGAGCAGATCCTGTTGGGTCGCCGGGCCGAAGGAAGCGAGGTAGCTCTTCACGAGATGCTCGGCGCCTTCTTCGCGCGAGGGCAGATCGACGCCGAGCCACGCGTTCATCACCAGCAGTCCAGGGCGTCCGTGAAAGCCCCATGTTCCACTCGGCGGCACATGCAGCAACGGTGCGAGTGTCCGCGTTCTCCAGCGACCGCCCATCTCTTCGGCTGCGATCGCCTCGAGCTGCTCGTGCGTGATCGGCTTCTGCGCGGCGGCGTGCACCTTGCGCGACAGTCCCGCCATCCTCTCGACGGTCACGCGCGGCGTCATCTCCCGCGCTGCCGGCAGCCACGCTGCGGCGAAGTAGGGATAGTCGCGCGCACTCGTGATGTGCAGCGTGATCCGGAAGAGGGTGGACTTCACGACCTGTCGGTCCTCCAGTGCTCGCGTCAGCTGCTCCTTGCGAAAGCTCGTGAGCCTGGACCAGAGGGCGACGTACGGCGAGGGCGAGTACTGCGCCTGCAGCGCACAGAGCCTCTCCACCCCGCGCGGGACTGAGACCCGCTTCCGCTCGAGCAGCAGCTGGCGTTCAAGGAGCGCTCGGTTCAGCTCGCGCAGCGTGAGCACGCGCTCATCTTTAGCGTTCACCTGCGTGATCCGGGCCACCTACGAAGTCGATCCGCCTGAGGCAGCGGAAACGCTGGCGTTGATCGAGTCGGTCGGACGGGCAGACGGGCCGGAACACGCGCGTGCGCGTGTCGTCTCACTCGAGGGGCGTCGTGCGGTGGTCGAGTTTCCCGAAGCGAACTGGGGTGCGAACGTCACGCTGCTTGTCTCCTCGTTGCTTGCCGGCGAATGGGCGGACAGCGCTGCCTTCAGTCACTGCCGCCTGGTCGACGTCGAGTGGCCCTCCGGTCTTTTACCTGGGCCGGCGTTCGACGCGCCGGACGAGGTGCTGGTCGGGGCGATCGTCAAGCCCTCGCTCGGCCTGTCGCCCGCGGAGGTCGCGTTGACAGCGGCGCAACTCGCGGCCGGAGGGGCCGACCTCGTGAAGGACGACGAGCTGCTGGGTGACCCGGACTGGTGCCCGTTGGAAGAACGCGTTCGCGCTGTCGCAGCAGCGCTCCCGAGCGCTGTTCGCTATGCCGCAAACGTCTCCGGTCCGATGAACTCGCTGCTCGATCGCGCCGCCCGCGCGGTCGAACTGGGAGCAGGGGCGTTGATGCTCAATGCCTTTGCACAGGGCCTTGATGCGCTGCGGGCACTGCGCGAGGCCGAGCTCGGGGTTCCGGTATTCGCGCACCGCGTCGGCGCGGCACTGTGGGCTCGCAACCCCGCCTTCGGCGTTGCGCCGCACACGATCGCGGAAGTCACCCGGCTGTGCGGGGCGGACTACGTGCAGGTCGGCTCCTTCACAGGCAGCGTCTACGACACGCCCGCGGAGGTGCGCGCGCAGATCGGCGGGTGTCACCGGCCAATCGGGGTACCGCGTGCGGTTGCGGTTCTGGGCGGCGGCGTCGGGCCGGCCAACGCAGCCGCGCAAGTCGACGCTGCCGGCACGCGGTCCGGGGTGATGGTGCTGCTCGGCTCGGCGGCCTACGAAGGAGGATCGCCCGCCGAGGCGGTGCGGAGGGCGGTCGAATCCGTGTCGTCGCGGCCGAAGACCGAGCTCGAGACGGCGTAGAAGATCGCAAGCACGCCGAACATGATCAGGCTTGCCACCGGACTGACGAAGGCAAGGAGCGTGGCTGCCGCGTAGAGCGGCGTGCCGGGGAGATAGCTGCGTGTGATTCCGGTCACCTCGCGCCGGTCGGCATCCGCCCGGAGGAGTCGCCGTGAGCCGTACATCCACACAGCGAAGAAGCAGATGGCGGTGAGAGTCATCGTCGTGCCGTACAGGACGGCAGCCGCCTTCCGGTCGACGCCGGTGTTCGCGTGCTCGGCCACGACGCGTGTAGGGAAGGGCGTGAACGAGATGAGCATCAGAAGGAGGATGTTGAGGAGGAGCAGAGGCCGGTCGACGCGCTCGAAGTGCCGGAACACTGTGTGATGGTTCACCCACATGATCCCGATCGTCAGGAAGCTGACGGCGTACGCGATGTACGCAGGCCAGAGGTCGAGCAGCACCTCTTTCAGCTCCCCTTTTGCAATGGCCTGTTCGATCCCAACCGCAAGGATGAGCAGCGTGATCGCAATGGCGAAGACGCCGTCGCTGAAGGCCTCGACCCGCCTCGTGGACACGGGAGAGACGCTACATCAGCGCCGCAAGAGCTCGCGGTAGCGCCCCGGCGTCACTCCGACGTGACGGCGGAACGCGCGCGTGAAGTGGCTCTGGTCCGCGAAGCCTGCTTCGAGCGCAACCTGCGCCAGCGGCGCGTCGCCTTCGAGCTGGGCGGCGGCCCAATCGAGCCGCAAGGAGCGGGAGTACTCGCAGACCGTGACGCCGAACGCCTGCCGGAAGGCGCGGGCGAGGTGTCCAGGATGCACGCCGGCTTCCGCTGCGAGCTCGCCGAGCGACGGCGCATGCGGGGTCCGCTCGCGCAGGAGCTCGACCACGGTCGAGAGCCAGGCCGTGCCGCGCCTCGCCGGCGCGGACGACTCGCGCTCGCCCAGTGCCAGGAGCTGCAGGGCGAGGCCTTCGACGGCGAGAGCGGAGCTGGCGTCCGGTGCCTCGATCTCGCAGGCGATCCGCCGGCCGAGCGTCACCGCGGCCGGCGCGTTGATCTCACGGCGCTCTCGCAGGAAGCGCGTGAACAACGAGCCGGCCTCCTCCGAGCAGGGGTACAACGTGAGCACGTGCGTCGTCCTCGCACCGAAGTCCGTGCGGTGGCCCGCGCCGGACGGCAGCGTCGCGAACGAGTCCCGAGCGAGCGACCAGGTGTCATTCGAGAAGCGCTTCTGCATCGATCCCTCGAGCACGAGCGCAAGGTAGCCCCACTCGGGCTCGAACCACGGGATCGCATGTCCGGCCGGAAAGCGAAGGCGCTGCAGGCTGAACGCTCCAACCGCCGTCTTCACGGCGTGGACGCCCTCGCGGTGCATCTCCACGCGTTCCACTCGTCACACGGTGGGACTCCGAGACGCGAAATCTGGTTAGCACGGCGCTCCTCCGCGCTGGCTGCGAAGAAGCGCCGCTGTCCGAGGAGGAACTACCGAACCTGCAGGTTTCCCTCGTCGATCAGGAACGGGAAACGCACCGCAGGCGCGTCGTCGCAGTACTGCTGCCCCGCGGGTGCTGGAGCCGCCCCGACCGTCGACGACATATCCGCACCCGAGCCGGGCTCGCCGTTGTCCTGCGCCTGGAGCCACATGTCGAGCCCGATCAGGCTCTCGCGCGAACTGTCCTCGATCACTCCGCCGACCCAGACGTGGTTGCCCTGGATCGTCGCGCACGTCAGCGAGCCACGCACCATCAGCTCCACGCCGTTGCGCACCTGCGTGTACTGGTAGTGACCGTGGACGCTGCCGTCGGCTTTGACGGTCACGTCCCATGCGAACGGATGTACCTCGATGACGCCTCCGAGCAGCGGGCCGCTGAAGCTGTAGCCGCCGCTCGCCGAAGCCACGACACCCTCGCTTGCTCCGGCTGTAGCCGAAACACCTGCCGCCAGGACGAGCACGGCGATGATGATCACGGTTCTCTTCTTGCGCATGTTGCCCCCTCGGTGGTTGATACCGCTGACGCTAGGGAGCTACGAGCGCCGCGTCTTGAACGGGAGGCGCGCCTGGAACGTGCTTCACGGCGCCGGCGCGAGCCGCGGCTACAATTGCGGCCCGCGGGGCTATAGCTCAGTTGGGAGAGCGCCTGGATCGCACCCAGGAGGTCGCCGGTTCGAGCCCGGCTAGCTCCACTAGAGAAAGTCCTGCTCCTGGGCGAAGTACGCCGGCACCACCGTCGGCGCGTGCAGCATCCATCTACTGCCGGTGCTTCCTCGTACCGCATAACCGACGTCCCGACGAGGCTCTGGATCCATCAACGCGCCAGCTCCGCGTTCCTCGACTGCGTCCGGTCTGAGAACCATCACGTCGCCCGCGGCGGCGAGGCCAGCTCGATCTTCGAGCGATCCGCCGAACCCGCTTAGCTTCGCGGATCTCGCTCTCGCGCCACGTCGGCCGGCGCACCTTCGTGTTTTTCGACGGCCCAGTAGGTTGGCTGCCGCTCGACGACCCGCTCGACATCCTCCGCTTGGTGGCCGGCGGCGATGATGAATCGTGTGGCGTCTCGCCGGATCCCCTCGTACTCCGCGATCGTGAGGGGTCCAATCCTCTCCATACACAGTGGGTCTGAACATTCACAGATCAGGCCGTCGATGAGGTCGGGATGGGCAGCCCCCGGGGCGAGTTCCTGGGTGATGTCGGAGATTCGCTCGTTGACCTCACGGAACAGAGCCTCATTTTTCGCCAGTCGAGTAAGGCGAGCTTCCACACCGGGCGCCCTTTCCAGCCGAACGCTGGCCAAACCTGTCCATGGGACGTGGAGCGGGTTAACCCTTCTCGGAAATGCCGATCTGGCGTTGGGGCCAGGCGTAAGGGGTCTCGCCTGGGGGACGGCAACTGCGGCTAACTCCAGGTGTTTCCATTTCTGCGCCTGGGCCCCATCTACGCACCGGGGTAAAGAGCGGTTTTGCCGCAAACGTGGTGCTGACGATAGACGCGTCGAGGCCGACCTGAAGGAGTTAAATCGAAGGGCGTGGCCGCGAGAGCGGCGCCTGGCGCGGCGAGGTTGAGAAAGGCGACGTCAAGAGCAGGTAGTTGGCTGTTCGAGGTGGGAACCGGCCGGGCCGTTCGTTTTTCGGCGGCTCGTTCTCACCTCTGCAAGACCGCTGGGACGAGAAATGTTTAGGCGTCGGGAGATCGGCCAGACTCTTCGTCGCACTGACCTCGTGGCAGAGGAACTAGACCCCTTCTGCTTGTCATTGGGTTGCGTGTTCAAGGGAACCCATCCGGGTCTCCACCCAATTGGCTCGCCCCCGAAGTGGGGTGAAGAGGAGGAACATCATGGCCTCATCTGCAACTGCGGATCGCGATCGCGTCCGTACCGGCGAACCGCGCGTCGTGGCCCACGACGAGACGAAGCCGTCGTTCAAAACGTCGGAACTGATGACGATGATCGGGATTGTTGTGGCGATTCTGATCGCGTCGGCGGTAGCTGACAACTTCGACGCGCCACGCGCTTGGACGCTGGTCGCCGTCGTCGCATCCGCCTACATGGTCTCACGTGGGCTCGCCAAATCCGGTAGCCGTCACGTCGATACTGATCGCTAGTTCGACGCGCAAGGAATCGTGGAGCGGTCGGGGTGTGATTAGCCCGACCGCTACCGCGTACAAAGAGTTTGAGGAGGAGAACAGTTGACTGAAGGAACGTCACATGGCGAGGACGACGATAAGCAGGGCAGCGAGCCGGAAGACGACCGCTCGGTGCGCTCCTCAGTGGATCAGGCCAAGGAACGTGAACGGGAGATGGAAGAGAGCGGCGAGGAGAACGCAGCGTGATGTGGTTTTTCCGGCGAGGTTTCTTCCGTCCGTTCGGACCTGCTTGGCTCGCGCTCGCTGGGTACCGCTATTGGCGGCGACTGTCAGCACAGCGAAAGACAGAAATCAAGAGGAGAGCCCTAGCCCTGGCTGTGAGGATTCAACGAGCTGCGGGCTCGCGCCTCTATGGGATCGCCGCATCCGCTCCGCGAAGACCGAAGCAGCTCCGTTAGCGCCTGCCGGTTTATCGCGGCGGAAGGCGGAAAAGGTTGTCGTTCTGCCCCTACAGAGAGGAGCATTATGATCCTTCGCCTTGACCGGCTGCAGGTCGCCCTGCCGCCGCCTTCCGACCCGGATCCCGCCGGCGCCGCCGCTGTGCAGGAGTTGCTCGGCGGCAAGTTCGGTGAGATGTCGACCTGGCTGAACTACACGTTTCAGTCCTTCAACTTCCGCGCGCGCCAAGGCGCCCGTCCCTTTTTCGACCTGGTGTCGAGCATCGCGACGGAGGAGTTCGGCCACGTCGAGCTCGTTTCCGCCACCATCAACACGATGCTCACGGGCGCAAGCCCGATCAACGATGGCCGAGCGCCAGCCAGCGCGCTGGCGGAGGTCAAGGGTGTCGGTAATCCGCACCACTTTCTCGCTGGCGGCCAGGGTGCGCTGCCGCAGAACTCCCAGGGCCGCCCCTGGAACGGCGACTATGTGTTTTCGTCGGGCGACATCGTCGAAGACCTGACGCACAACTTCTTCCTCGAGACCGGCGCGCGGAACGGCAAGCTGAAGGTCTATGAGATGGTTGAGCACCCGGCAGCGCGTGCGCTGACGGGCTATTTGCTCGTACGTGGCGGGGTGCATCAGCTCGCCTATGCCAGAGCGCTCGAGCGACTAACAGGTGCAGACCTCATGAAGCTGTTTCCCTGCCCCCGCATCCCGACCGACAAGATCCCCGAGTGCCAGCCGCACATCGAGCGCGGTGAGCACCTCAGGCTGTACCGCTTCTCGCAGGAAGACTTCCAGGAGCTCGTGGCCGTCTTCAACGGGCCGCACCCGGAGACGGGCGAGGACCTCGAGGTCGCCGACATCCCGCACCCCGTCGGCGCGCCGGCACACGACCTGCCGCCCCAGCCGGCCGTCTTCGCACCTGACTACGCGCCGGAAGAGATCGCGGAGATCGCGCAAAAGCTCCGCGCGAAGGCCGGTTTGCCGAAGGAATCGACCGGACTGGTCTCCGACGAGTCCGCCGACCTGATGGAGACTCTCGTGGGAAAGGCGAAAAGCTAGACCTTCGCGGGCTGGGGGCCTGCCTTGCGTGCAGGCCCCCACAGCTCCAACATCGGCGGCACGTCGGGCTAGAGGAGGGGGAGGCGGCTCCGGCTCCGACAGCAGGAAGGCACGGAGGATCTTGTCGTCGGACGCGGGAATTCCGGAGTGACCCGGGGCGGGAGACACGTGCGAATTCTCGGAGGACAAGTTCGACATCAATCGATCTACTTAGTGGTCTACCGAACTGAGAAAATTGGACGGAACTGGCCTAACCTCGGATGGCTCAACCGAGCCGTAACTGCGCCCCCAAGCTGACATCAGCCCTTTTCGCACCCAGGAGGTCGCCGGTTCGAGTCCGGCTAGCTCCACTACACGATTCTCCTGGGCTCGCGACGCTGGAGCGCTGAGTCTCTACTGCAGAGGTCTTATGTGTAAGTGTTCCGGGGGAGGCGCGAGCCGAAGCCTGGCTGATCCATTGCTCCCGGACGTAGCTGGACCCGAGGCATGCAATGCAGGAGGTCCGTCGTGGCATCAGACATCTTCGCGAAGCTCGGCGACATCAAGGGCGAGTCGCTGGACAACAAGCATAAGGACGAGATCGAGGTTCTGAGCTGGTCCTGGGGTGTGACAAATGCAGTCACCCTCGCAGGAACCGGAGCGGGGCAGGGCAAGGCGAGCTTCCGCGATCTCTCATTCACTCACAAGATCGACAAGGCGTCACCCGTATTGATGCAAGCGTGCGCGACCGGGGTGCATCTGAAGGAAGCGACGATCACACATCGCAAGGCAGGGAAGGGCCAACAGGAGTTCCTCGTCATCAAGATGAACGACGTGATTGTCACGGCGATCATGGACGACGACAGCAGAGACGGCGAGAGTGCGGAAACCGTGAGCTTGGCGTTTGCGAAGATCGATGTCGCATACAGACCGCAAAAGGCCGACGGCTCGCTGGATGCCGGAATTCACTTCAAGTACGACCTCAAGGCCAACAAGGAGGCGTAGGCCGAGCGGCCGCGGTCGGCCGCGTCCTTCGCGGACCCTCGATGAATGGAGCAGCGGCCTAGCAACGACCGCGCACTCACGCTGGACGAAGCGTTATCAGTCGCGCTCGCGCTGCAGCAGGCAGAGCAGTGGGCAGCTGCGGAGGACATCTACCGCAGGATCCTCGAAGTCGCGCCGAACTACGCCGACGCGTTGCACTTCTCAGGCGTGCTCGCCCATCAGCGGGGGCGGACCGAGGACGCGATCGCGCTGATCGAGCGGAGTCTCGAGCTCGAATCCGAGCGGGCGGACTGGTACAGCAATCTGGGAATTGTGCTGCAGGATCAGCTCAGGCTGGACGATGCGATCACCGCATATCGGAGCGCGATTGCACTCGATCCTGCCCACGCGAATGCGCACAGCAATCTCGGTGTGGTGCTCCGAGCAAAAGGCAAGGTCGCCGAAGCCGAAACAGCGTATCGCGCCGCGATTCGTATAAATCCGGAACACTCGGACGCGTACCACAACCTCGGCGTGCTGCTGAACGCGCAGAAGAGGCCACGCGAGGCTGCTCTCTGCTTCTCAAAGGTCATCACGCTGAGGCCAAAGGATCCGGAGGCTCGGAAGCTGCTGGCGCTCGCGCACTGCACGCTCGGGGAAGTCGAGCAGGCTGTGCGGATCTTCGAGGAGTGGCTCGAAGATAACCCGGACGATCCCGTTGCTCGCCACATGCTCGCGGCGTGCTCCGGTCGCAATGTGCCACCGCGCGCATCGGACGCATTCATCGAGACGACCTTCGACAGCTTCGCCGCCAGCTTCGATTCCAAGCTCGCCAAGCTGTTGTATCGGGCGCCGGCGCTCGTGGCGGAGATGCTGAAACGATCAGACGTCGCTCCGTCGAAGAGCCTCGACGTCCTGGATGCCGGATGCGGGACCGGGATGTGCGGCCCACTCATCGCGCCATATGCGCGCCGCCTGGTCGGAGTCGACCTCTCCGAACGCATGCTTGATCAGGCTGGCGAACGGAGTGTCTACGACGAGCTCGTCAAGGGTGAATTGACCGCCTACTTGGCCGGCTGCACGGAGACCTTTGACGTGATCGTGTCAGCGGACACTCTCGTCTACTTTGGACCCCTCGAGGCGGTCGTCGGGGCTTCCGAGAAGGCGTTGCGTCCGGGTGGGCGGCTCATCTTCACGGTCGAGGAATTGGTCGCTGCCGGGCATGATGACGGATATTCGATCGGGACCAGCGGTCGCTACCGGCATGCGCGCGAGCACGTCCAGGGCGTGTTGAAGGCCGCGAGTCTCCGTCCGGAAATAGCGTCGGCGGAACTCCGTCTCGAGGCCGGCGAACCGGTTGCGGGGTTGGTGGTACAGGGGACGAAACCGGCGTCAGACTGATACCGGCGCTGCATTGACGATGGATCTCTGAACGGACGGCGCGTCGGGGCGTACGTCTTCCCGATCCCGCCCTCCTCGCACCGAAGCCCGTAGCAAATCGGCAGAAGGCTTATCGCACCAGGAGGTCGCCGTTTCGAGTCCGGCTAGCCCATCTAAGAAATGCCGGCGTAGCCGCATTTCGGTCACCACGCGGGCTTCATACACGCCTCCCAGCGATCTTCCTACCATCCTCGCCCGCGGACGGCCTCAAGCCTGGTTCGGTTCGAGAAGGAGGTTGCGTGTCCTGAAGACTGAGTCGAGTTCGTCACGATAGGCCAGCCCGAGCTGGTTCAGCCCGAGCTCGAAAGCGAGCCAACGCCCCATGAAGCTCTCGCGGCTCTCTGCTCCGACGAGCGGCAGGAGCCGCTTGACGTCCGTATTGAAGACTTTGTCGTCCACGACATGCAGTCCGCTGCGCGCGACCAGTCCGCGGGCCTCATTCGCACTCACGCGCCTGCGATACCGCGACTCGGAGCCGAGTCGTGCGAGCGCGTGCGAGGCGAGAGCTTTCGCGCGCTCGAGAAGATCTGCGTCGGCGACGAAGTGCCCGGAGTCGTAGTTCAGGTACACGCGACCGTCACGGCGGAGGTTTTTTCCGCATCGCTTCGAAGTAGCGCGGCCGGTGCCCGTGCAGTGCCACAAGGAAGATCGTGGGCTAATCGCTCGTCCCGTTAACAGACGTAAGGAAGGACGCTCGTGAGTGCAAGTGCTGCCCACGCCGCCACTCTGAGGTCGCGGTCGCTTCGCGACCTAACCTCGCCGATCAAGCGCACGAGAGTGGGCGAGCTGGAAAAGGTGCGCCCAAGGGCGAAGTCGCTCGAGCAACTGCTCGCACCTGAGCAATGGATACCGCCTCGTCGCATTGATCCGGAACTGGCCAAGGTCCTGGGCTTCGTTCACGCCGAGCTTGGTGAAGCGCGCCGCCTTCTCGCGAAGCCTAGAAATGGGGAGGCGCAACGAATGCGAGCCACCAGGTGGGAGCTGAGGGCCGTGCTTCTGGAGAACGCCCGCATCCCCTCGGTCGACCGCGGCTGGGAGTTCGTCGGCGCACTCAAACGTCTCAATCTCCGTCTCGGCGACCACAGCTACGTCGCTGGGCTGCTCGAATACGAGGGCGTCCACGCCCACGATGCAACTCACTGGCACACCTGGGGTGAGCACTTCCCAAGGACAGAGCTCCGCACGCTCCTTAGGATCTATCGCGCCGGTCGTGCAACTCGCTCACAGCAGGCTCTGGCCGTCGACCGACTCACCTTCCTGTACCTGAAGCGCGCGGAGGCCGGACGCAATCGGCGCGCTCGAGCAGCCCTGAAGAAGCTGTATCTAAGTCGTCTCGCCTGGGTGCTGCTCGCCCTCCTCATCGCACTCGGGGCAAGCGCGGACTACACGTCGGCAAGCGCGAACGCCACGTCGAGCAGCGACTTGTGGAAGTCGTTCGCACTCGCGGCTTGCGCGGGCGCGCTCGGGAGCACGCTGAGTGGCGTCCTCAGGCTGCGCGATCAACTGAACCGGCTCGACGAGTTGCGCGGCTTCTGGCCCGCGATGCGTGTTCAGCCACTCGTAGGAGCCAGCGCCGGCGCGCTGGTGTTCATGCTTCTTTCCAGCAAGGCCGTCTCGATCGGCTCTTTACGCCCGGACGCTTGGTCGAGCCCGGGGTTACTCGGCTTCGTCGCGGGCTTCTCCGAGCCGTTCTTCCTCGGCCTTGTGCAGCGCGTGGCCGTGATTTCGGAACGGCCGTCGGAAGAAGCACCGACCGATCTGACGGAGTCTCGCAGCCGTGCTGGCTCGGGTCGGCGCAAGAAGGCGGCGAGATAGAAACCGAAGACGGGCGCTTCGAGCGCGCCGGGACGCCGCGGCTCGGGAGCCTCGGATTGCCCGCAACGGATCCTCGTCTCGGGATTAATGGCCGAGAACCAGGTCAGCTGTTTCGCCAACTGAGAAGATCGGGCGGGATAGACACAGCATGGGATGGCTTAAGCAAGCCTACGTCGGAGCGCGAAGCGCCAGCTTGAAACGCCCTTAACAGCGTGCTATGCATGCGGCTTCTGCGGCGCATTCCAATGGATTTGGAGGTGCGCGATGGCAGGGTCGATAGGGCGCTCGGGGAGTAACTCTCTGCATTTGGGACGGCGCTAGTCGTGGCGACGAAGCTCCTCGACTACACACTCGGACCGGCGCACGACACAACGATCATCATGAGGACCCGCTGATGGCCGACAAGCCACGACGACGAATGCCGCGGACGATCGGAGAGCTTCGACGACAGCTACGCGAGCGCGGCGAGCCCTGGGAGCCGAACCCCCGCCTTAGAGACGAGGAGCCGCTCCCCACGCCGGCGCGAGGCGGGCTCGAGCCGGGGGAGGGACCCCCGGAGAGCGCGGAGCCGGAGCCGTTCGAAGGTGACCTCGAGGAGTTGCTCCGCGAGAACCCGCCGGCCAACCCGTTCGTTCGCGAGCGCTGGCAGGACCAGGAGCTGCTCGCGGACGAGGATCCGGGCCCGAGCGGTGGGACCCCGGGCGAGCTCGAAGAGCACGAAGAGAGCTCGGAGGGTGAGTCGCGCGGATGAGGGCGGCGAGCGTCGACTGGCGGAATCGCTGGGGCTGGAACTGGATCTCGACCGCGCGCAACCAAGCCGGCGCGCCGAATTGCTGGGCGTTCGCCGCGACAGCGTTGTACGAGTCGATGGTCCGGATCGAGCACTGCGTCTGGTGTCGCCGCTCCGAAGGCGATGCCGCGCGCGGAGCAGGGAAGCAGGCTTGGGATCTCGGCAACGTCGGTGAGGTCTCGATCTTCGTCGAGCGCTACGGCCTCGCCGATCCGGACTGCT
>Ga0209887_1000444_pt1 | contig 12407 bp, 16 predicted proteins | sample GWRWN1_30_40_FD_187230 | JGI IMG/M metagenome (GOLD analysis project Ga0209887, IMG submission 187230) | Riverbed sediment microbial communities from areas with no vegetation in Columbia River, Washington, USA - GW-RW N1_30_40 (SPAdes)... | ecosystem: Environmental > Aquatic > Freshwater > River...
CTACATGAGCATTTCGGCGACGTATGCTCACACGAATCTCATCGCCGAGGACTGGCAGGCGCTTGCCCGCTTCTATCAACAGGTCTTTGGGTGTGTTCCTGTCAGAGAGGTCGACTTTCAAGGCGACAAACTCGACGCCGGCGTGCGTATTGCGGGGGCACATCTGCGCGGCGTCCATATGCGGCTACCTGGCCACGGCGACAGCGGCCCAACGATAGAGATCTTTAACTACAATCGGCTTGAAGACCGCAGCAAGACGGCTACCAACCGGCCGGGTTATGGACACATCGCATTCAGGGTGGAGGATGTAGCGCAGACGCGAAAAGCGGTCCTACAGGCTGGTGGCCGCGAATTCGGTGAGATTACCACCATGCCCGGTGCGCCTACGACATGGTGCTATGTCACCGATCCAGAAGGCAACCTCATCGAGTTACTGCAACCGGCCACCAAATAGCAGTTTCAAGGTGACTGAATAAGCCCGATGACGTTACCGTCTACGTCTCTTACAGAGGCAATCAGCCTACCCCCACCGACGTCTTTGACCTCTTGCTGTGCTTGTGCGCCAGCGTTTTGGAGTAGCTTGATAGTCTTCTTGATGTCGTCAACGTACCAGTAGCCGACGGGCCCCGTCATCCCTTGACTATGGCCATGGGGATCTAAACCTATTTCTTGGTCTCCAACTCTAAAGCCAACATAATAGGCCTCATCCGCATAAGGCTCTACACCCAAAAGCCTGCTGTATAGCGTCTTTGCTCGAGCTATGTCTTTGACCGGATAGATGAATAATCTGATACCTTGATTCATGAAGAACTCCCTCCTTGTCACATCGGTTGGGCGGTCGGCTCGATCATCAGTTGACCTGACTAATTTGGGAGCGGCACCAAGACCTCGAAGAGTTCAAATTTTGCGGGCGCTCGGCTCAGCGAGTTGAATTTAGTGACCGCTGCCTGAAAGTCGCGATCGGCCATGTTCGTGCGACGGCGATCCTCGAATTCTGCCAGATCGCTGAATCTGGTCGTCGTGACGAAAGTTGTTCCTTCTGCACCGAATAATTGTGAAGATAAGCCTACATTCATTCCTTGCGACTGTCGCTTCTTTATCCATTCCGTGAGCGTATCGCGGAGTTCTGAATCTTTGCCCATGGCGGGATAGATGGAGACTCGCTGTATGAACATGTCTACCTCCTTCAATAGTCGTTTTGGTCCTTCGCTTTGGAGTGTCCCCAAAGTTTCTGGGCCACGTCTTCAAGTCCTTCGCGGATCCAAATGGCAACCAACAGGAACGACGATTAACTAGTGGGAACCCCCCTGCTAAAGCCGGTGAGAGGAGACAACCTGATGGATGCTTCCGTTCAGGCCCTAACGCCAGACCAGGCCAGGGTCGTCAACTCGGGGTCTTGGGGGGCGGGGATTTTTGGCGTCATCTATTTGATTGCGATGAAAGCCTATACGCATGCTTTGATAGCATTCATTGGATCACTTGTCCCCGTAGTCAACATCGGCGTATGGATATACTACATCCTCAAAGGCAAGCAACTTGCATGGCAGTTTCGACCCTGGAAGAGCTACGACGATTTCCTAGCATGCCAGAGGATATGGGATACGTGGGCGAAATGGATCTTCGGAACTTCTCTTGCTTTCGGCGTTCTGGCCACCCTAATTCTTATCGCTGGAGAACGCTAAGCGACGGATTGGGATCACTTAAAGGGTTGCCCGAACCGCTCAAGGTGCGCCAACCGGGAGAGTGGCTTTCGCTGTTTCTTACCGCGACCGAGGCGTTGCTTCGAATATCCAAAGGGAAGAATTGCCAGGACGTCTAGGTTATCCGGAATCCCAAGGAGCGCCTTGACCTCGGTGAACCCGAGAAAGCCCATCCAGTTCGAGCCGACCCCTTCTGACCACGCCGTCAAGATCATCGATGAATTGGCTGAGCGTTCATACTGCTCGCCGTTAGCCGCCCGGCCTCGACAATTCGCCGCACGGTGTCTGGTGGGAGAGGCTTGTCGCGGTAGCTTCTCACGGCCAGCACGGTGCGCACAGCTTCGAAGACTTCCATTACCTTGCGGCTGCTTTAGAGAAGGGGTTTTACCGCGTAACGAACACGTTGTAGTTCTTCGCTCTTAATTCTTCAGCCAGCTTGTCCGCATCCGCGCGGGTGGAGAAAGGGCCAATCCGGACTCTGTGCATACCGGCAACGAAGTTGATGTAGGGTTGGAACCCATCCTCCTGGAGTCGCCGAACAAGCGCCTCCGCGTTCTCTCGGCTCCGGAATGCACCGACTTGGACCCGGAAGGCGGCAGAACTGACTTCACCGGCCGGCTTGGTAGCTCCCGATGGAGCAACCGTGGGTTGCTTGGGTACGGGCGCCGGCGCCGGTCGGCTAGCGGGCGCCGGGGCCGGGGTGGGCTGGCTAATCTTTTTCGGCGCCGGCGGAGTGACCGGGGAGGGAACGGCCATCGGCTCAGGTGCAATGACAGAACGGATCTCTTGTTCTCGCCGGGTCGGGGCGGCGGTCTGCGACCTGGTCGGGGTTGATCGGAGCGTCGTGGGCTGAGAGAAAAAGCCGAAGCCCCGCGTGACGTATCCAATCAGGCCGCCAATAGTAAAAGCGCCAACAAACAAGAGCATTATGATCTTTGGGATGGCTTCCGAATCCCGGTCTAAGGGTGTCTCAGGTGGTCTCGATGCTTCTCGCAAGGGTATCTCCTTCCAGCCCTCCGCAGCTTCTACTGACCGGCTATCTCTCCTCTAAGCACGCCGCCGCCTTGAGAACGCGAAGCGCCCGGAGCGTCACCCACTCGCTGGGCCCGCCGCGTCCCAATCGACGACGTCGCCGTGGTATCGCGCGCTCGGGGGGTTCCAGTAGTACCCTCCGGCCCGCCACTTGCCGTCCGGGCGCCGCTTCTGTGCAATCAGGTCTATCCCTTCTCCTGCTCTATCATCTTTGAGCGTTCCCGCTCGCGAAAGAGCCCAAAGTCCCTGGAGTACGTCGTAGTGCCAGTATGGTGGGAACCGAAGCTTCAGGAAGCTGTCATGTAGTGGGTCTCATGGAATGAGGAGTGCTGACCTCCAGCCACGCCAACACGTGGTCCGCGAGCGGACCGATCCGGGGGTCGCCCGGTGGCATGGCGAGCTCAGCCAGCGCCACCAACCTCCAGAAGCCGCCGGTCCACTTTGAATACGGATGAACCCCGAAGCCTCCATCGCGTCTCTGCCCTGACAACAGAGCGCGAACCTTGGCCCCTTTTGGAATGGCACGCCTGGCCGCGAGGACCTGCGGATCCCGCGCCGGTTTGCCCAAAATCTCGGTGAGAGTGAGGTATCTCACCGAGGGGTCGCGGCTCGTGAGAAGCCACGAGACAGCGGGATCGTTGGAACTCAATCGGCCGCGAATTCGTTGCGGCGTTTAGGACCGCGGCCTAGCTGACCAGATCCACCCTGCCAAGACGACGTTGATAACTAGAGGAACGAGCGCGTTCCGGGCGGTGTAAAGTCCTCTCATCCAGCCCAAGATGAGGAAAACGACACCAATAGCCAGGGCAACTACGACGGCTGAAGCGAGACCCCCATACCTCTCGGAGTTGCCGGCAATGGCCCACAAAACGACCCCGAAGCCCAAGAAGACACTCGACAGCACGAGTAGAATTCCGGCATCCTTGACCTCATATCCAAATACGCTACTCGTGAGAGACGGAGATAGGGTGGAGATCCCGAGGAGAATGAGATAGATAGCATTTACAAGCAGTGCCGACCTAAGGTTGCGCATGTCGATCACCCCCAAGTGATTCGAAGATGCCGTTCATCCAACAAGATCGCCGCTCACGCGCACGCGGATCCGCTCTTCCTTTGGAATTGGCCGCCCCTGCGTGCGAAGCTCCCTAATGCGCTCGATCACCTCCCCACGTGCCATCTCAAGGGCTTCCGATCGCGTCGCCCCATACCCCTTCACGCCAGGCAGCGCCGGAACCTTGGCAACGTAGAGTTTCTTGTTTTCCTGCTCGATGATGGCGGAGAACTCGTGCGACGACTCGGGGAAGGCGTTGTTCAAGGCCTGATTGACGAGCGCGTCCGCGGCCGCGTTCTCGCCTCGCGACACGCGCTTTGCACTCCAGTGTGAGAATTCGCGCAGCAGGCGCGTCGCCTCGAGGTGGAGTGGCCCCAGATCGGGACTCTTGACCCGGTACTTGCCCTGCAACTGGCTGACCAACAGCTCGCTATCGGAGCGGATCTCTATCGCACCGGCGCCCAGCGCCCGCGCCTCCTCCAGCGCACGGAGGAGCGCACGGTACTCGGCGACGTTGTTCGTGAGCTCGCCGATCACCTCGCCGATCTGCTTGATGACCTTCCCATTCTTGTCCTTGATCACGACGCCGATCGCGGCCGGTCCGGGGTTGCCGCGGGAGCCGCCGTCTACCTGGAGGATCAGCTCTTTGCTACGGCCCGCCATAGAGGATCCGGCCGCATTCTTCACAAGTGAGAGCGACGTCTTCTTCCTGCACCCGCGTCACCAGCTGGCCCGGCAGTTTGAAATGGCAGCCGCCGCAAATGCCGTTACTGAGGATCTTCACTACGGCGACGCCCTCCTTGCGGCCTCGCAGCCGCTCGTAGCGCCGCAAGAGGTCGGGGTCGAGCTGAGAGGCAAACGTTTCCCGCTCGGCCCGTGTAGTCTCAAGTTCGCGTTTCAGTTCTTCCTGCCGCCGGCGGTAGGTCTCCAGGTGTGACGCCAGCGCCTGTTCGCGCGCCTCCCGCTCCTTTTCCAGACGCCGGGTATCCTCGAGCAACTGCTCAATCTGCTCCATCAGATCCAGGACGTCTTCTTCGGTCCGGCCCCGCTGTCGGGTCAGCATCTGGATGTCTGCATCCATCGCCTGGAGCTCTTTGGGATTGCCCACGCGTCCGCTGTAGAGGTCTGTCTCAATCTTCTTCACCTTGCCGATGGTCGATTGCAACTCGAGCTCCATGATGCGCGACCGCGACTGCTTCTCGTGAAGGTCGGCCTGGGCGGCGCTCTCTGCGCCACGCGCTTCCTCCAGCTGAGCCTGCAGGGTCGAGCCGTCGTCGAGCGACGCGAGCTCGGCTTCAAGCGCTGCGATCCTGGAGTCGAGCGTCTGGAGATGATACAGCTGCGCGGCCAGTGGCATCTTCACGGACTTCGGGCGTTCCGGAATCGAATCCTTGCCGTGTATGCGAGCCGTGCGATTGCTGCACGGCTTGCAGGCTTTGAATCTTCCCAAATACTTATATGAAAGTTTTAGAGTAACAGAACTTCTTGACTTCTCGTATGGGTTTGGTACATTGGCGTTAATCACATAGTTTTCCGAAACGGCAAACCTGTCGCAAGGCGGGGGCGCAAAGCCACGGGGCTCATACACAGAGCCAGCCGGGTTGCCGAAGAAGAGCAGCATCACCTTCCTTCGGGTCCTGTGGATCAGGGGAAGGTTTTTGTTTTGGCTTAAGACCTCGGGGGGGTCTGCAATCCTTCACGTTAGTCCGGAACGGCGGCGGGGAGTAAGTACTCCGGCCTCTCGGATTCCAGTAGCAGTTCTGGCGATCGGCCTCGCTTTGGCAGCGTCGGGCGCGGCCGTCATCGTGCGCGCTGTCGTCACGAGCAACAAGATCGCAGAAGAAGCCGGGCGCGCCGCGTACCTAGTCCGCGTCATCGAGCTAAGCGTGCTGTTCTCGGCCTCGCTCGTGCTCGCCGGCGTCGCGTGGTGGCTGGTGGCGCGTCTGGCCGAGTCGCGCCGGCAACTGGAACAACTCGCGATCCGCGATTCTCTGACCGGGCTCTATAACCGCCGGTACTTCCGCGAAACCTACGCACGCGAGGTGGACCGGGCTCAGCGCACCGGCACCCCCTTCTCGATCGCGATGCTGGACGTAGACGAGTTCAAGCAGATCAACGATACGCTAGGCCACCTCGCCGGCGACGCGCTGCTCACTTCATTTGCGGATCTCCTTCGTTCGTCTCTCCGCTCCCTGGACATGATCGCGCGGTACGGAGGCGACGAGTTTGTGATTCTGATGCCGAGCACCACCGCTGTGAACGCCCGAGGGGCGCTGGCCCGGTTCCAGCGGCATCTCGGGGAATGGAGACACGAGTATGCCGGCCGTGGATTGCGCGTCAGCATTGGCGTGAGCACCTGGGACGGGGCGACGGAAGTCCTGGAAGTGGCCGACCGCGAGATGTACATGGACAAGCAGCGGCGGGAAGTCACCGGGAGCCAGGCGGCAGGATAACGAACAGAAACCGCCAGCGGCGAACCGGGAGCCGTCCCTAAAACAAAACCCCCTCCGAATTCGAGGGGGTATGTGTTTTGTTTGAGTTCCGTTCCCGGTTTCCCGGCTCCCGGTCCCCGCTTACATCTAGCGGCGCCTACCCTTCTTTGCCGCCCGCTTGGGCCTGGGCCTGGGCCTGGCCCTCGAGGCTTTCGCCTTCTTCGAAGTATGCTTCACGGGACGAGACGGACGTGGAAGCGGCCTGACTCCGGGCCTGACCCCTGGCCTGACGGCTGGCCTGGCACCCGGCCTGATTCCTGGTCGGGGTGTGGCCGCCGCCGGCCGCGCGGGAACGCCGGCTCCCGGTCGAGCAAATCTCGTCGCCTGCACGAGCGTCGGTCGAGTCATCGGCCGCACGGGAGCCCTGGCGCCGTCGGTCTTGGGAGCCTCGGGAAGCTTCATCTTCTTCGCCTTTGGCTCCCACCACTTCTGATACTGCTTCCCGACTTTCTCGAAGTAATCGAACAGGTCGGGCCAGATGAGCTCGCGACGCATGCCGTTGATCACGGGCTCCAGCTTTTGCCATGGGATCGGGTACAGCTCAAAGATGATCTCCGGATCAACTGCACCACCGTCGACCAGCACGCCAAGATTGTCGCAAAACACCGCGACCCGCAGAACATTGTTGAACCGGATGCTACCGGGGGGACATTCCAGGATAAACTGTTCGTAGTCTTTGAAGTCGAACTGGAACACGACGTACTGCATCGCGTCCAGATTCTGTGGGACATCCGCAATCTGCATCACCTTCAGCAGAACGTCGGTGTCCGGGGGCTTGAGCTTCTTCACACCTTCACCTCACTTGGAGTCAGAAGAGCGCAACATATAGACCCAAGTCTATGTCGGGATAGTGCGCTCAAGGGCGCTCTACATTCATAGTACGACATCTCTGCAAATCTGTCACTTACTGGGGCCAAACTGGGCCACTGGGAGGGCCTGGCGACTCTAGATGGCCGCGAACGCGACCTGAGTCCGCGGCGCGTACTGAAGCACGCGGCCAAGGGCGGAGACTACCCGCGGGTCAAACTGAGTTCCCGAGCAACGGAGGATCTCTTCGAGGGCCTCTTCGGGGGAAAGCGCCTGCCGGTACGGGCGGTCAGTCGTAAGAGCCTCATAGGCGTCGGCGACGGCGATAATCCTGGCGACGACGGGGATGCGGTCCCCGGACAGCCCATCAGGATAGCCACTCCCATCCCATCGCTCGTGACTATGGCGCACGCCCAGCTTGATCGTATCGGAGACCGGGATCGGCCGGAGAATCTCGTATCCGTATACCGGGTGGAGCCGAATCAACCCCCACTCACGCTGGGTCAACGGCCCGCGCTTGGTAAGCACGCCGTCCGGGATACCGATCTTCCCAACGTCGTGCAGCGCGCCAACGATTTGAGCATCGGCGGCAACGGTGTCTTTCAGCCCGAGTTCTTTCGCGATGGCCGCGCCATAGTACGATACACGGGACGAATGGTTCGCCAGCGCATTGTCGCGAGCATAGACGGCATTCGCCAGCGATTGGACCACGCCGGCAAACGCCCGCCGCAGAGTTGCTTCCTGGCGCTCGAGTTTGCGAGAGGCTTCGCGGACGATCGTGAATAGAAGTACGTACAGCAGCAGCATGGCGAGGACGACGCCGATCCACACCGACAGTTTGAGGCGGGCGAGGGTGGGCCCGAGTTCGCCCAGCTCGGAGGTCACATGGTAGACACCCACCGGCCGCAAACTGTTCGCAACGAGGATCGGGACATAGATTTCAACTTGCCGCGTGACGTTAGTGCGCACTACCCGCCACTCGAGGCGGCCTCGGAGGGCGTCTTGGAGGGCCGGATCGGCGGGGAGGATCGTTTCGGCGGGTGGGTCTCCGAAGAGGACCTGGCCGTTCCGGTTCCACACCGTGACACGCGAGATGCCGGCCTTACCGATCAAATCGCGCAGTGCGAACTCGAACTGAACACGGGAACCAGCGATCTCATCGAAATCCTTGGCCACCAGGCGGGGCGCAATAAACTCCGACACGTACATCGCAGCGGACCTGGCCTGGCTGCCGAGGGCATGACTCTCCGCGACACGACCCGCCCAGAAGGCGAAGATGATTCCAACCAGGATCGTGCTGATGAGGCTCGTAACGGTGAATTGATGCAGCAGCGTGAGGCGAGATCCGGTCGACGGAAGCACGACGCCCTGGAGGGGTCCGGACCCCCCTTGCTCGGTGGCTCCGATATTTCACCTCAACTGCCTGGCTTGGGTTTTGGGCTATTTGACATATGCCACATCGTGCCTGCCGCGAGACGGGCAGCGGACGACCAACTTCCATGAAAGTTACAAAACCGGAGGAATTGCGTGAGGAACCATGAGCGAGCCTGCGGATGCAGGCGAGTCGAATGGTGGGCGAGGTAGGATTTGAACCTACGGCCTCCTCGGTGTAAGCGAGGCGCTCTGGGCCGCTGAGCTACTCGCCCCCGCTAACAATATAACAACGGAATCAGGAAGCAGGAAGCAGTAAAAGCAATGACTGCTTCCTGTTACCTGTTTCCTGTTTCCGAAGTTAGCCTGCCTTCTCTTGAGCTTGAGGGGGTTCGGGTTCGCGGACGCGCTTGACGTCGCCGCCGAGGGCGGTAAGTTTGGCTTCGAGGTCTTCGTAGCCGCGGTCGACGTTCGCTACACCGGAAATCTCGCTCGTGCCTTCCGCCGCCAGGGCGGCGATCACCACGGCCGCGCCTGCCCGGAGGTCCGGGGCTTCGACGGGCGCTCCCGTGAGTTTGGGGATGCCGTTGATGACCGCCGCGTCGCCTTCGACCTTGATGTCAGCGTTCATCCGGCGGAGCTCATCAACGTAACCGAAACGGGATTCAAAGATCGTCTCCCGGATTACCGATCGGCCTTCGGCCACCGTCATCAACGCGGCGAACGGCGGATGAAGATCCGTCGCAAAACCCGGATACGGCGCGGTGTCGGCATTGACGGCCTTCAAGCGCTTGCGGGCAGAGACTCGCACGCCGTCGGTCCGGCGTTCAACTTCAGCACCCGCTTCTTCGAACTTTGTGAGCAGCGCGCCGATGTGCTCCGGAATCATTTGCTCGACGAGCAGGTCCCCTCCCGTCGCGGCCGCCGCGATCAGGTACGATCCGGCCTCGAGCCGGTCTGGGATAATCGCGTACGACGCACCGTGAAGCTCTTCCACACCCTCAATCGTGATCGCGTCGGTACCGGCGCCCTTGATATGAGCTCCCATCAGGCTCAGGAACACCGCGGTGTCGACCACTTCGGGCTCGCGCGCGGCATTCTCGAGCACCGTCGTCCCCTCGGCCAGCGTCGCGGCGATCATCAGGTTGATGGTGGTGCCCACGCTGCTGCGGGGCACGAAGAAGTTCGTGCCGACCAGGCGCTTCGCTTCCGCGCGCACAAAACCGTGCTCCGTGACCACGGTCGCCCCAAGCGCGGCAAAGCCGCGCAGGTGGAAGTCCACGGGCCGCGCACCAATGACGCATCCTCCAGGGAGAGGAACCTCCGCGCGCCGCATCCGGGCCAATAGCAGGCCGGCCGTGTAGAAGGACGCGCGCATCTGCCGGCAGAGTTCATATGGAGCGCTCGTCGCGTACAGGGGCCGGGCGTCGATCGTCATTCGCCCTGCCTTGAGCTCGATCCGCACGCCCAGCGTTTCGAGGATTTGCTTGAGCACCAGGACGTCGCGGCAATGCGGGACATTCTCGAGCACGGAGACGCCTTTTGCCAGACAGGCTGCAGTGATGGTAGCCAGGGAGCTATTCTTGCCGCCGGAGACTCTGACGCTGCCGCGGAGCGGATTACCTCCGTTGATGATCAGTTTCTGCATCTTCCCTTCTCCGTCGAGAGGCCGTAGTGTGCCGCGTTGGCTATTGTGGCGTTTCGTGCTCTGACGTGTCATGGCGTCCGGCTCTGCAGTTTGCTCTCCACGTAATTACGCACGAGTTCCTCTAGCAGTAGCAACCGGTCGACCTGGCGGACGACTGTGCGCGCATCGCGATGGCTGGTCACGTACGTGGGGTCCCCTGAGAGCAGGTAGCCCACGATCTGATCCACCGGGTTGTATCCTTTCTCGCGAAGCGCGCGATACACGTGGTCGAAGATCTTCTGGATGTCTTTCGAGGTCGGCGCCCCGACGCGAAATACGCCAGTGCGTTCCCGCTCGTCCATGACCTCACCCTGCCGGGCGAATCCGGCTTCCGCCTCGGGCCTTGGCCCGCGCCCGCCTAATATTCCCCGGAGCGCCGGGACATCCTTGCGAATGGAACGTGCCCTGGCGCGGCGAACCTCAGTCTCCGATTCTGTCGCTGCTTTTTCCCCAACCGATCCCTACTAATGCCGAATGAGCCGCATTCACCTCTTGAAAGCAAACGGGACGCCTTCCGGCCGGCGTCCCGTGCCTTTGAATGGATCCGTTCGCTATCGCGCGATGAAACCTACACTACTGCGGTTCGTCTTGTGAAAAGCTTCCAAACATACAGGAAGAGCACCGCTCCCATGGTAGCGAGGATGAAAGAGAACAGGGTGATACCGTTGGGGCCGGCACGACCGAACGCGTTGAATACCCACCCGCCGACGAGCGCTCCCACGACCCCGATTACCAAGGTCGTGAGCAGCCCACCTCGCTCCGGACCGGGCGAGATCATCTTCGCCAGATATCCTGCGATCAACCCAACAACAATCCAGGCCAGTATCGACATGACATTCCCTCCCTATTGGACTTAACGATTATTGCTTGTATCTCTTCGCTCCGTCCTACTGCTGCTGGACGATGCGCGCTGCTTCCGCATAGGTGAGCCACTGGTTACCCTGCTGGTGGGTCACATACCGGAGATAGCCGGGCAGCGACATGAAGTGCGTCTGGGCGGTGAATGGAACAAGGTTGGCTACGTTCGGATACTGCTGGGCCGACGCGACACCCACGAACACCGCCGAGAGCACCACAACGCCAAGGAGAATGACTGCAAGCTTCTGCATGGTCTTCATTGGTTTCACTCCTCTCTTCCGCGAATGACCTTTCCTTTACACGAACGTAACACGGGAGGGATGTGCCGTCTGTTCAATATTGCTCACACGTGTTCTCGATACGAAAAGTGCCAAGGTTGCACCGTTCGGTGCTAACGGGGTTTCGCGAACTGACGGGCGAGGAATTCCACTAGATCCTCCCCCCACGCCCCGTCGGGACCACGGGATTCGGGGGTGAAGAGATCATGCGTGCCGGGATACAGGCGCAGCGTGACGTCCTTGCCCGCACGCCGCAGCGCGTCGGTCAGGTCATGCGCAAACTTCACCGGTGCCTGGTCGCCGTCGCGGGCCTGCTGAATCAGGATGGATGCGGTGATCGATCCCGCCCCTCGGATCATCTCGCGCAGGAGCAATTCGGAATACGGCCCCGAGTCGATTCCCTGGAGCACGATCGCCCTGAAGGCATCGGGCCGCGTGGAGGCGGCCAGATATGTATAGAGCCCTCCGAGCGCGTTCCCCACAGCCGCGATCCGGCTGCCATCCACAAAAGGCCGGCGTCTGAGGAATTCCACGCCAGCTATTATGTCGCCCGATTCCTGCCGGGCCCTCGTCCTCACGGCGAGCAGGAGCAGGAGCCCGCTCCGGTTGCCGACCGCGCGCGCCAGCGTCGGCCCTTCGGATCGGCCGTACCCCCGCCGGTCGGGCACGAAATAGACCCACTTTCCCTCCGAAACCAACGCAAAGCAAGGCGACCCATCTTCAACCGTCGGCTGCCGTTCGCGCCCGTACTTGGAGCTATGGTTGAAAACGACGGCTGGGAATGGCCCGATGCCTACGGGTTTCATCAATACGGCGGCGAGACGCAGCTCGTCGCTGCGATATGAGGCCGGCAGGGTGAAACAGGTGTCCTGTGCACCGGCCGGCCTGGTCGGCACGACGGCTGCAACGAGAATGAGCGCAATGATGATAAGTCTGCTCACATGATCCCCCATCTATGGTCAACCCTTCCGTCTCTATGAAAATACGGCAAGGATGTGCCGTTTGTTCAAAATTTCTCACAGGCGCCAAGATAGGAAGTGTGGGGAAGGGGTGTTCTAGCGGGACGTGCTACGCCTGGAGATCGGTGGCATTAGTCGTGGAGGACGATATTGAGCAGCGAACTGTGCACTC
>Ga0209887_1000446_pt1 | contig 12375 bp, 14 predicted proteins | sample GWRWN1_30_40_FD_187230 | JGI IMG/M metagenome (GOLD analysis project Ga0209887, IMG submission 187230) | Riverbed sediment microbial communities from areas with no vegetation in Columbia River, Washington, USA - GW-RW N1_30_40 (SPAdes)... | ecosystem: Environmental > Aquatic > Freshwater > River...
AGATTGAGGTGGGGAGCAGGCAGAAGCAAAAAAGAGGACATGAAAGGTCGGGAATCTCTTCTAGGCTAAATGCGGGCTAGTCGGCTGATCAGCCGGATTGTTCTGGTGGTGGCTATTAGTAAGGGGGCAGTAGTCATCTTTCTCTACTCAGCCAAGCCAACTATGGGAAGAGCCTCTGCTTTACAAAACGCCGAGAAATAAAGGATAATCTTCAAGGCCTCGAGGCCGCCCTCGGACAATTCCGCCGACTTAGGTGGCAGCGACGCAGGTCAAGAGAATGAGCAAAGGTAACCGAAGGCACCGTTGTGAGGCGGCGACTGTGATGGCATGGCAGAAGCGAGAAGTCGCGCGCTACGTTATTAAAAGGGAAAACGCCAACAGTATTTTGCCGCAGCAGTGCGGGCGGGTATGGACGAGAACCGCGTTTCCATTGTAGAAGAGCTATCTGGTCAGAGCCAATGAATTATTCAAGAATCCTTCGGGTTATTGGGCAGACGCTGGAGCCGTTACGACCTGAAACCTATGAAGTGGTGTGCTGCGAGAACTATTATCTCGTCCGGTGCCGAGTCAAGGAAGGAAGCCAAGGCAAGAAAGAAGGAGAAAAAAAGGTTAGAGGATTGGCAGCGTTTCTTCGGCTATGGAGGGAGCCAGAGAATCCTCGTATTGGTGAGAACCCGAACGAGGGCACTTCCATGAATGTGGAATTCTTGTATTCGCTGGAAGAGCTAAATCGCCAGGATGAAGAGCGCAAAGAGCCGAGACGTGATCCCAATGCGATGCCTGATCCATATAGTTTCTCAAATACCCTTCGCGCCGTTGGGGAGTTTTTGGACCGCAAGCCTGATGCCAAACTTCTCTTTGCCTCCAATCGTGGTCAGGAGGTGGTCATTCTGTACGAGACAAAGGGCGGTGTTCGCAATTTGGAAGAATATCCCATTTCGACGCTATACGAGTTCTGGGTGAAGGAGTATGTGAAAAGGAAAAAGTGAAATGACCTTTGGCATCATGCCACGAAAGCAGCGATGCCAAGCGTTCGACTCACCGGCTGGCGGACAAATCGGGAGGTTGTGATTTTTTTAAGGTGTTCAAGCCAGCCCTGATAAGGCCAGCCTCGACATCTTCTGGCCGAGAGATGAAAGCCTCGAAGAATCCAAGTGCGGGTGAGAAGACGGTTCAAACCGTTCAATACGTTCAACCGTTCAAGTCGTTGAAAATGGTACCAATCCCGACGTTCTCGCCCAGGAGATCGTCGAAGACCTCGAAGCGGCCCTTGAACAATTCCGGGAAATCGCGGCGGACTTGACTTCGACGGGTGATGAACCGTAGGGCGATGCTGCAATCGTTCGCCGTTACTCAGACTCGCCTGGTTGGATATCCAGCACCTTAACGCCAAAGTTCAAAGTTTTCCCGGCCAGAGGGTGATTGAGATCCAGAACCACGGTTTCTTTTTTGATCTCATGGACGCGAAGATCAAGGTCTTCGCCTGTCGCCCGCGGAGCTGAACAGTGGTCTCGACTTTTAAGTCTTCAGCGGGAATATTGTCCTTGGGCACTTCCTGGAATCCGTTGGGATCGACAGGCCCAAACGCTTCGTCCGGTGAGAGACGAACATTCTTTTCCTCGTTTATCTCCATTCCTGAAAGCTTCTTTTCCAAGCCCGGGATAATCTGTTGTTGCCCGTGGGTGTAAGTCAATGGTTCCTTTCCTCGGCTCGAATCGATGACTTTGCCATTCTCATCGAAGATCGTGTATTCAAAACTCACGACAGAACCATTTTTGATCATTTTATCCTCCTTGACCTTTTTGCTGCCGAATCTGGGTAACCTGATGCAATTGATCCGGGGCAGGAAATAATGGACCGTTTAGACTAAGGCTTCTTTTTCTCTTCCTCGATCAGCTTGATGGTTTTTCCGCTGTCTTCTGCGCGGGTGATTCTTGGGCGCGGGCTTCGGGATTGAATAATAGAGCAATCAGGCCAGCGGCCAAAGTGAACATCATGCTTCGTCTTAGTAATCCTTGCATTACAATTCCTTATCGTCTTTAGAAAACAGCAATTTAGCGCCACTAGCCATCCTTCCAGTAAAGACCTACCCATTTGGCCGATACCGGGCGCGGCAAAAAATGTTTATTGTCTAATGCAGACGAAACTCATGGTTTCGCCTTAATTTAGAATACTGGAGGTTCTTCAATGGAAAACAAATCGGAAACCAACAACACGTTACAGGCTTTGTCCCGTGATCTGGCTGATGTCGTCGAGCAAGTCAGCCCATCCGTGGTCGCGGTTAATGCCCGGCGTCATTTGTCTTCGAGCGGAGTTTACTGGCGCGATGGTGTTATAGTCGCGGCTGCTCATACGTTAAGACGTACGGAAGACATTTCCGTAATTCTGGCGAACGGCCAAACGGCTACGGCCACTCTGGCAGGCGCTGATCCAAGTACGGACCTCGCTGTGCTTAAAGTCGACAATGCAGAACTTTCTACTCCGCCTTTCGGCGACCCTTCACAAGTTAAGGTGGGTCATTTAGTTCTGGCTCTCGGCCGTGGTGCCCGGAGAGGGCTTAACGCCACGTTAGGCATCGTCGGCGTTTTGAGTGGAGCGTGGCGTACCTGGCGCGGCGGGCTAATCGATCAATTCATCGGTTTGGATCTCGCCCTCCACCCGGGTGCTGCAGGTGGTCCGCTGATAGATGCTCAGGGGCATGTCTTGGGTATTAACACCCTAGGACTGTCGCCTAATATGGCGTTAACTGTTCCAGCTTCCACAGTGAATCGTGTAGTCGCGCATCTGCTCGAAAAGGGGCACATGGGCCGGGGCTATCTTGGCTTGGGCATGCACCCCATACCGCTTCCGGAAGATCTTAAGAGCGCGCTAAAGCTTTCCGCCGACTCGGGCTTAATCGTTATAAGCGCGGAACCAGAAGGGCCCGGCAGTAAGGCAGGTGTGCTGATCGGTGATGTGATAGTAGCTCTCGAAGGCACAGCCGTGAGGAACATTCGTGATTTGCAAGCCTTTCTTGAACCAGATTTCATTGGCAAAACGATAGCAATATCCATAATCCGGGGTGGCAAACCCGTTGAGATTAAAGTCATCATCGGTGAACGAAGACGAAGAAGTGCTTAGAAAACAGGTAAGGGCCGCGTGACGAGTGTTCTTATAGGAGCAAGTTCCGAAGTAGTACGGGCCGGGCTGGAGTCCCTACTGGCCACGGTCCCTACGTTTAAGATTGTGGGGAGTTTTCCGATTGGCGCTGCATTAGCTCAGTTTGAGGAATTGCAACCAGACGTCCTGCTTTTAGACCTAGAGTCGCCAGAGGATGAGTCTATGTCACTCGCGATGGAGTCGGAGATCAGCCCGCTGGTTGTCTTAACCGACAATACTGAGAATTCTCTGGTAGTAGAGGCGTTAGGTTCCGGCACGCGAGCAATACTGCCACGCGATGCGACGTCCGAAGAGATTGTAGCCGCGATTCAAGCAACCGCAACGGGGTTGGTCGTGCTACACCCCCATGTGCTTCGTTCGATGCTGTCCCCGATTCTCCCCGGGGAAGAATCAGAACCCGATCCTTCGGATCAAACCCTTACTCCGCGAGAGATTGAAGTACTGCGTATGGTGGCGGAGGGACTGGGTAACAAGGAGATCGCATCTCGGCTAGGAATTTCGGACCACACCGTTAAGTTTCACATTAGTTCAATCTTCGCCAAACTTGGCGCCTCCAGCCGCACCGAGGCGGTTACCGTCGGTATCCGGCAGGGCTTAATTATGGTTTAGAGATTCAGCGAACTATCGACAAAGGACGAAAGACAATGAGAATGGTATTCTCGGTACGGTCGATGTTGGGCAGGTTGTTTGAGCCGCTTCGCTCCGGCTCCGCAGTTTCTAAGGTTGGACAGGGTTCCGTCGTCCCTGCAGGTCCAAGCTAACCACAAAGGAGGAGTTATGTTGGAAGAGATCTTTGGCCATTATCGGGACTATTCGCTTTTTGTACTGCGCGCGTTTGTGGGAATAGTTTTCCTTACTCATGGCACGCTCAAGTTTCTGGGGGGCGTTCAAGGTTTCGCTGGATATCTAGAGCAGCTCGGCGTTCCTCTGCCGGGACTCATGGCTCCAATCGTTATGGCGATAGAGTTTTTCGGAGGGCTAGCTATTATCCTTGGGACGGCTACGCGCCTAGTGGCGCTTTTGCTTATTGGTATTATGCTGGTTGCCATGCTCACTGTAACGCTCAAGGTAGGATTCGCTGGCGGTTATGATCTCAACCTCGCTTGTCTTGGTGGTCTTCTCGCCCTGCTCCTAGCCGGACCAGGGAAACCTGCAGTTGGAGGGGATCTGTAGCTTTTATCTTGTATGCCGCGAAGTTGTAGGGGTCCTTATTTTCCTTGAACGGACGAAAGAGGTCACGAGAGAAGCTATCGCGGTGCCCTGCATGTCCTCTGATCACAAGGGGTCAGAACCAGCATTTCTGCACAAATAAGTCCTGCATTGGAGCGGGACCTTCCACAAAACCTCACGCAAATCATGAATAAGGATCTTGCTTGTTTTCGGCATGCCTTTTGCCTCCGTCCATTACTGTAGGAGGGCCAAATTTATGATCGAGCCGAAGCACATTAAAGCAGGGGCGTTGACCCTCGGCGCCATGATCGTATCTTTCGCGGCCAACGGAGAAACTTTCGTGACAAGCTTCTTAGCTATGCTCTTGGGGGCTGGGTTAATTTTTGCTTCGCAAACGCTGTGGCCGTAAGATGGCTGAAGAAGAATCTTCGCACATCATTTCCTCGTTTCCGTAATTCCGAAAATGAGAAAATGTCGTTGCTCTCCTTCCCGATGATTTGGCTTTCACTCTACGCGCTTGGCTCCTAGGACCGAGCCCCTGCCAGAGCTTCCGCGACCTGCTGGGATATTGGATCTCGGTCTCACCGGGACGAGAACAGCCCAACATCTTCTGGGTCAGAGACGAAAGCCTCAAGGAATCCGACAATCTCCCCGAGCCCGACGTCCTCGCCCAGGAAATCGTTGACGACCTCGAGCCGTCCTCGAACAATTCCGCGAAATCGCCACCGATGTGGAGCAAACGGAAAAGAGCAGGAGGTGCGTAACGCACAATGGCGAGGCAGGCACAATTGGTTTTGCCAACATCTTGAGAATATCTCCCATGAGGCTTTGAGCAAGTATTAGGAACCTTCCGCAGTAGACTCAGACATCACCTGCGAGATCGTTACGAAAACTCATTGAATCGATTTTTTTGTTGGCATACGATCTGTCCTGTGCGCGGTGCTAGTTTTAGGGCGTCAGTGTTATGGCTCATGAACATAAATACCAGCCAGAAGGAGCGTGATCAGAACCAGGTATGACTAGTCCTCTAATTTCGTTCTTTACGAGTCTCGCTTCGCGACGAGTAGTGGAAACCGTCACGCCGGAGCGGACATTGGCGGATGTGGTTCTCCCGCCTCAAACCCGGCGCACGCTGGAGCAGGCGCTGGCCCAAGTTCGCAATCACACCCTGATTTTCAACCGCTGGGGTCTAGGTGAGCGGCACACTTCAGGACGCGGGTTGGCGTTTAACTTTGCGGGGCCGCCTGGGACTGGAAAGACGATCTGCGCCGAGGCTATCGCGCATACGCTCGGCAAGAAGCTTCTCGTTGTCGACTACGCCGAAGCAGAGTCGATGTGGTTCGGCGAGACTCCGAAAAACATCGTCGCTACATTTCGCGCGGCGGCTGAGCAGAACGCAGTCCTCTTCTTTGACGAAGCCGATGCCATCGCGACGCGCCGTTCGGCTGGCGTCCCTTTGCCACATGACCGTGAGAGCAACTTGACCATTAACGTTCTCCTTCGCGAGTTGGAGGCGTTCAACGGCATCGTGATCTTTGCGACCAATCTAGCGGCGAACTTTGACCCGGCATTTGAGCGCCGCATCCGAACCCATGTGCTATTTGAGATGCCGGGAGTGGCAGAACGTGCGCGGATCTGGGAGCTGCAGATTCATCCGAAAAAGACGCCGCTGGCACCGGACGTCGATTTCCGGCAGCTCGCCGAGCGGTACGTGGTGAGCGGTGGCGATATCAAGAATGCGGTCATTAAGGCCGCGGCCGCAGCTGCGGCCGAACCAGGCCCTGACCTAGGCAAGCGTATATGCCAGCGGCATTTCCAATGTGCCACGGAAGAGGTACTCTCGGCAAAGGTCATAATGCAGCAGTCGCTCTTCAACGAGGGCGGCGTTGCAACACCCGACCCCTTGAATGTGTGGCGAAAGGTGGAGGCGCGGTGGCGGACCGCCATACTGATGGCGCTAGGGCTAGCCGGCACTGCACTCGTTGCCGCGCTTGTGGCAGTCGCGTTGGTGCTCCTGCGTTAATGCTAACACTTGGGGTCGTGCTTTCATTTCTAAATAATCTTGGCAAGAACGCTCGCAAGACTCCTTGGGTTGGCGGGGGGCGGGGAGATTAAGGGGCCGGTTCTCATCAACCGCGCCAAACTCACATCGACATATTCTGTCTCCGATACGATAGCTCGAACAAACCCGACATCTCCCGGATCCCGCTGTCCTCGCCCGGGAAATTGTCGAAGACCTCGAAGAACAATTCCGCGAAGGAGTAAAATAAGGGACAGACTTTTCTGGCACCAACGGGCTTGGAAAGTGGCGAACTCTGTTCGTGGATGCTTGCGCCCGTTATTTGCTAACTATCTTTGGTCTCAGTTCATCGAAGCTGCCACCGAAGTAAGAGACATTGTGAAACGCTTCTTTGGCGATGGCCTCAGTCACCGCCCGGGCTTGAGCGCCGTCCCTACCAAGAACGATAATGCGCGTGTTGTGGTCCTCCAGGGCAATGACTTAGAAAAAGCCGTCATCTATTCTCATCGAGCGGGTGTCAAGGCAGCGTCACATTGTGCCTACCGGGAAGCGGTGCTGTACTTTGAGCAGGCTCTAGGCCACTGGCAAAAACAATAAATAGGCTGCGGGAAAATAGTGGGGATGGGCCCCAGCAACCCCGTACATAATAGATCAAACCATGACAAGAGTGGACACTGTAACTTGTTCTGAAACTTGCCCCGATAAACATTAATATACGAAATCGGATACTTAGCCGGTTTAGGCGTCTGGCATAAGCTGTGCGTTCTCCCGACCCATAAATTTCTTTCTCAACGTGTTGCATATCGATTGGAACATGACGGTCCCAGTTACATTGGCTTCATTCGTAGATATTTCCGAGACCCTGTTCGGTGCTGGAAACAAGCGTACAATCATCCAGCTTCGTTGGGTCGTCATTCTCGCTTCCTCTTCACTTTTGGCTTCGACGAATAATCTCCCGGGTGCACCGCTCGTGTACGCATTCGCGCTCTTTCATATTCTTACCAATGCATCACTGTATTTTTTACAGCAGCAAACGATTATCTCGCACCGTGTTTTTTCGATCCTGATCATCTTGGACACGTTAGCACTGACCTTCTCCCTCATCGTTACCGGCAACGTGGGAAGTGATCTTTATTTGTGCTACTTTTTGGTAATTATCATCGCGGCATTCTGGCAAGACATCCGTTGGTCGCTTACGTTTGCACTCATTATATCTCTGGTTTACGGCTCCTTCCTGTTTATAGCCGAAAAATATGACACCGAGTTGCTTCTGCGCATTCCCTTTCTCTTCATCGCTTCTCTATTCTACGGTTACTTTACGCAGCTAATCGGCTATGAGCGCTCGCGCAGAGAAAAAGCGGAAAGCGAGGCCCGTAAGGATTTTCTGACGAGTTTGGCGAACCGAAAAGCGTTTGATGAACAAATGACGCTGGAAAGAGAGCGAGCCCGGAGGTTCAGCCGACCTCTTTCGCTCTTGATGGTCGATATCGATAACTTTAAGGCGGTGAATGACAGCCTTGGGCACGAATGGGGTGATAATGTTTTGCGCATGGTTGCGCGTACTATCGCTACCACGATTCGACAGACCGATTTTGCCGCTCGTTACGGCGGCGAAGAATTTGTTGTGATCCTGCCTGAGACTGAAGTTGACGACGCGCTTCGAGTTGGCGATCGCATCCGGGTAGCGGTTAGGGAAAACCCGATAGACACGCCTCGAGGGTTGCTGCTCATAACCGTAAGCATCGGAGCCAGTTCGAATCGCACTACGACGAGCGATCGGTCATTAGATGGCGAAGCGGATCAAGCGCTCTATTTGGCCAAGCGCAGAGGGAAGGATCGGGTTGAACGCTTTAGTGATATCGCCTAGATCAGCTAGCCTGCAGCTCTGCTGGCTCAGAGACGAAAGCCTCGAAGACTCCGACAATCTTCCAGATCCTGACGTTCTCACTTAAGAAATCGTCGACGATCTCAAATCGCGCTCGCACGATTCCGCGAAATCGCGAATGACCTATCGAAGGATTCGGCAACGGCCTAGGATGGCTTCGGTTTGCGCGTAAATCCGGCTCTTTGTCGTGCATGAAACCACGCCACAGCACGGCAAAGGCCTGTACGACCGCAAGGAGCACTAAGGCGCTGGCGGCGAAGTTTTCTTTTGTGCCGGAGAAGGCGGGACGAATACGTCTTCCAACAACCCCAATCGACGGTTGTCATCTCTTAACTGTCTAGATCCCCTTCAGGTTCAGTCCGAGCGGGCGTGACAGCTACCTGCTCTGGATCTCATGCGCTCGATGATGCACTGGCTCTGGTGAATAGTTATGATAAAAGAAGTTTACCGTGACGCCTTTTTCTTCATGAAACTTGTCGAGGTGTATCGATCCCTGAGCTTCACGGCTACGTCATTGACGTGGAAAACCTCGTCGATTTCCCGGTGCTGTTGAGATTCAGGATCTCGACTTTACCGGGGCGAGGTTGTTAGCAATTCCAACTCTGTACTGCAGGCAAACTCATGCAAAAAAATCCTGGGTGCTTCTAAAAATGGGGCGATAACCTTGCCGGGGCATTTTGGCATGCGTCTTGCGGCACAAAGAGAAAAGCCCCTTTCCTGGAAGGAGGTATGTAATGCAGACAGCGACCATGAAGACCGTTGCAGCGATTTTTGTTGCCGGCTTTCTTATCCTTCCATTCGCAAAACAAGCTCGGGCGCAAGAATCACCCAAGCAACATATGAACGTAAGCGAGACCCAACTCAAGGCTTTCGCTAAAGTTTACGCGGAGGTTGAGAAGATTCGCCGAGGGTATGAGCCTCGGCTGAAAGAAGCTAAGAATCCAGAAGAGGGTAAGCAAATTCAAAGCGAAGCGCTATCAAAGATGCAAGCGGCGCTTACGAAAGAAGGACTGACCGAAGAAAGCTACACCCATATCTTCGAGATTGCCCGCGCTGACGAGGGCCTCCGCAAAAAACTCATTGAGTTCATAAACGAGGAAAGATAGAAGCCTACCGGAAAGCATTCGCAATTTCATCCCCTTCGGTCCGGGTAAAATTTTCGGGGACATAATAATAATCTTCTCGGACTCGAATGAGGGATATCGATTAGCTTGCACCCCAAGGCCAGAATCTCCAGAGTGGTGGTAACTGGCTATCCGGCTCATGTAACTTAAGGGCGTTCACTCAATCTCCATCCTCAGTAGCGATAACGATCTAAAGCGCGTCGCGACAATGTTGCCGTCAGGCGGGCCAGCTAGAGACAGAACAGAAAAACAGAACTACCGCCATTCTTTTTGCGTTTTTCGCCGCTGCCTTTGGGGCGCACCAGTTCTATATCGGCAGTAAGCGCCGAGGTTTCTGCTCCTTAGTTTTGTGCTGGACCTTTGTAGCCGCCGTGTTAGCGTGGAACGATGACTTCAAGCTGGCGATGACCGACGAACCTGCTTTCGATCGGATGCTGGCGTCACAGGGATAAAAAGTTTCTAAGTTAAATGCAGCCAATAATGGCGGCATTGGTGAAGAGAGCGGCGACGGAAAATAACGTCTGCCACCCTGCTTTAACCTGCGAGGTATATCGGGTGTTGCTTCGTTGACCAAAGGATCAGAAATTCGTCTGCGGGTTACAAGTGACCACAACCTGGCGGAGGAGTGGGAGCTTACGCTCGTTGCCCAGGGCCTTTCCCCCAGCTTGGGTCGGACCCGGGATGGCTTTGTTCTCAGCGTCCCGGAGGAAGAGGTGGAGAGGGCGCTTGTCGGACTCTCGGCATACGAACGGGAGAATCCACGCGAACTACGCGCGAGAGATGAGCCGGCAGAGCCGCCTAATCTCGTAGCGGGCGCGTCGATTGCCGGGATTGTCCTCTTATTTTTTTTCATCACTGTAGTATGGCAACCCACGTCGCAATGGTTCGAACGCGCCAGTGCGGATGCGGATCGGATCCTTTTCGGCGAGCTCTGGCGTACGGTGACCGCTCTCACCTTGCATGCCAACCTTGCGCATGCCCTCAGCAACGCCATCGGCATCACTCTTTTTCTCGGCGCGTTATCCACCATCCTCGGTCCTGGGCTAGGTTCGGCGCTGGTTCTGCTGGCCGGCGCAGGCGGCAATCTTGCCAACGCCCTCGTCCACGGCTCGGCTCACATCTCGGTCGGAGCTTCTACATCGGTTTTTGGCGCTGTCGGGATGCTCGGCGGTTTGGGTCTGGCTAGGCGCGGCCGGAAGAAAGTACCCAGGCGCCGCGCCTGGGTACCCGTCGCCGCAGCTTTTGCCCTTCTGACGATGCTAGGGACAGGAGGGGAGCGCGTCGATGTTTTGGCTCACCTCTTTGGTTTCCTGTTTGGCGGTGTCTTAGGACTACTCTTCGCTTTCGTCACGCCGCGTCCACCGGGGCTCGGTATCCAGTGGGCCTTTGGCAGCGTGGCAGCCGCTGTGCTCATCTATTGCTGGACGCTTGCGCTTGGTTGAATTGATCGGTGAAAGAGTGGGATTACGTCATCGAGACGCTCATCACCGCGGACGAAGCCGGCCTTGTCATCTTCTGGCTCAAAGACGAAAGCCTCGAAGAATCCGACAATCTCCCCGACCTAGACGTTCTACCCAGGAAATCTTCGTCCCTCGACTCGCTTCGCTCGGGACGACCCTAAGCCTGTGCCCACGGCCAAGCCGTAGACCACGTTCGAGGGGTCGAAGACCTCGAAGCCGCCATCGAACAATTCCACGGAATCGCCTCAACTTGGGCGCTATGATTTGTTACAGTGAAAGATCTGCCTCTGAAAAAATTCATTGGACCTTATCGGGAACATCCACAGTGGGGATGGGGAATATCGCCTAAGCCCCCTAGCTTTATCGATTTGAGGGTGATATGAGTCCGATCTCCAAAGATTAGGTGCTAATTTATCGCGCCGTGCACCTTCGAGCTATTGGGAGGTCAAATGAAGCCCGGCGACCCTCTATTAAGATCACGCCCCCCGCGGGTTTGCAAAGTGTGCGGTTCTCCAGCCAAAGGTGATTTCAACGCACCGGATGACACGTGGAAGACGGTGGTTCCGCTTGAATACCGAAACAAAGTTGTGTGTGTTGAATGCTTTGGAAAGTTTGCTTGTGAAAGGCAAGTAGAGCTATTCCGGGTCCATAGACTTCTGTAGCTCGCCGCAGGCAAATTATCTTTAGGTTTAAACCGTGTCAGCACAAAATGCTTAGCGGCAGTTTGGGGGCCTGGCCTTCTTTATTGTCACTCTCCGCAGCGAAGACTTCCCCAACCGTCAGACTCAGATGAGTTTACGGTGCGTGAGCGCGGGTAATTCCGCGCGTACCTTGGCGAGATAATCGAGATCGATTTCGGCTATGACAAAGCCCGGGCCGTCCGGCAGTTCGGCCAAGATTTTTCCCCATGGATCGACGATCATTGAATGGCCGTAGGTCTCGAAGCTTGTCGCGCTTTTCCCGAACTGACCCGGCGCGATGACGTACACTTGATTTTCGATCGCTCGCGCGCGCAGTAGCGGCTCCCAATGTGCTTTGCCCGTAAGAGCCGTAAAAGCGGACGGGACGAAAATCAACTGTGCTCCCTGAATTGCCAGCCTGCGGTAAAGTTCTGAAAAACGCAGATCGTAACATACAGTGAGGCCCATCGGGCATAGCTCGGTTTCAGCAACGACGATGGCATTGCCAAACGCGCGCGTATCGGATTCCCGGACCGAAACACCTTGGGCCAGATCGACATCGAAAAGGTGAATCTTTCGATAACTCGCTAGCAGACTTCCCTGCGGTCCAAACAAAAGACTCGTGTTGTAAGCCTTGTCGCTGCCGGGAATCTCCTCAAGAATAGAACCACCGAGCAGATAAATCCCAAGCTCGCGGGCAAGACCGGACAGTTCCTGAGAGGCGGGTCCAGGAATCGGTTCGGCGGACTTTCTCTCGTCGGTCTTACTACCGCGCCAAATGAAAACCTCCGGAAGGGCGATAACACGAGCCCCTTTGGATGCGGCGGCGCGAATCCAGCGCCTGGCTTCATCCAGGTTGGCCGCTTTGTCACTGGAC
>Ga0209887_1000449_pt1 | contig 12358 bp, 12 predicted proteins | sample GWRWN1_30_40_FD_187230 | JGI IMG/M metagenome (GOLD analysis project Ga0209887, IMG submission 187230) | Riverbed sediment microbial communities from areas with no vegetation in Columbia River, Washington, USA - GW-RW N1_30_40 (SPAdes)... | ecosystem: Environmental > Aquatic > Freshwater > River...
GTGCGCTTCTTGATGCGGGCGACGCGGCCGCGCGCGCGGGCGCGCCAGCGCTTCAAGGTCGGCCCGGCGCCGACGACCGCGACAGAAACGTAGAGGTCGTCGCCGTCGAGGTTGTGGTTGGCCTCCGCGTTGGCGACGGCGGACGAGAGCACCCGCTCGACGTCGCGAGCGGCATCGCGCGTCATGAACGCGAGGATCGTGCGGGCCTCCGGAACGGTGCGTCCACGGATCTGCTCGGTGACGAGCTGCGCCTTGCGCGGCGCGGTGCGTACGTACCGCGCCTCGGCGCGGACCTGGGTGCGGGTTTCTTCGACAGCAGCCATCAGACGCGTTTCTTGACCTCGGCCTTGCGGTCGCCGGAATGCGCTCGGAACGTTCGCGTAGGCGCGAACTCGCCGAGTTTGTGGCCGACCATCGCCTCCGTCACGAACACGGGCACGTGCTTGCGGCCGTCGTGGACCGCGATCGTGTGCCCCACCATCTCCGGGAAGATGGTGGAGGCGCGCGACCAGGTGCGCACGGGGCGCTTCTGGCCGCCCTCGTTCATCTGTGCGATTCGGCCCATCAGCCGGTCCTCGACCCAGGGCCCTTTCTTGGAAGATCTGGACAACTAGCGGCGCTCCTTTCCGCGCCTGCGGGCGCGGACGATCAGCTTGTCGGACTCCTTGTGCTTACGACGGGTGCGTTTGCCGAGCGTCGGCACGCCCCATGGGGTGACCGGATGGCGGCCGCCCTTCGACTTCCCCTCGCCCCCTCCGTGCGGATGGTCGACAGGGTTCATGGCCGAGCCGCGGACGGTCGGGCGCTTGCCCAGCCAACGGCTACGGCCTGCCTTGCCGCTCGAGATATTCTCGTGGTCGACATTGCCGACCTGTCCGATCGTCGCGCGGCACACGAGCGGCACGCGCCTCATCTCCCCGGACGGAAGCCGGAGGACGGCGAAGCCCTCGTCCTTGGCCACCAACTGGACACCCGAGCCGGCGCTGCGCGCGAGCTGCCCTCCCTTGCCGGGCTTGAGCTCGACGTTGTGCACCAGCGTCCCCGTCGGCACGTTCACGAGCGGGAGCGCATTGCCCGGCCGGATGTCGGCCCGGGGGCCCGATTCGAGCTGCTGACCGACACGGAGCCCCGCGGGCGCGAGGATGTAGCTCTTCGCCCCGTCGGCGTAGTGGAGGAGGGCGATACGTGCCGAGCGATTGGGGTCGTACTCGATGGAAGCGACTTTCGCGGGCACCCCGTCCTTCGTCCTCTTGAAGTCGATGGTGCGGTAGCGGCGCTTGTGCCCGCCGCCCTGGTGCCGGGTGGTGATCCGGCCTTGGTTGTTGCGGCCGCCTTTCCGCTTCGCGGGCTCGACCAGGCTCTTCTCGGGCTTCCGCTTGGTGACCTCCTCGAAGGAGGAGACCGAGCGGAAGCGGCGCCCTGGGCTGGTCGGCTTGTACTTGCGCAGCGCCATGACTAGACCGCCGCCCCCTCGAAGATCTCGATGCGGTCGCCCGCGCGCAGCTGGACGATCGCCTTCTTCCAGCCGGGCTTCTTCCCGCGGTGGAACCCGCGGCGCTTCGGCTTCGACCGCACCTGGACGACGTTCACGCCTTCGACCTTGACGTCGAAGAGCTCCTCGACGGCCTGGCGGATCTGCGTCTTGTGCGCCTTCGGATGGACGCGGAAGGAGTACTTGTTGTCCTCGATGAGGCTGTAGCTCTTTTCCGAGACCACCGGGCTGATGAGAATCTGGCGGGAATCCATCAGCTCGCGAGCTCCTTCACGCGGTCGAGCGCAGCTTCCGTCACGATGACGGACCGCGCCCAGACGAGCGCACCCACTTCGAGCTCGGACGGCTCGAGAACGAGCACCCGGTCGAGGTTGCGGAACGACTTCGCGACGGCTTCCTCCTCGGGCTGGGCGATGACGACGAGCGGGAGCTCCTTGCCCCAGCCTCCGACGAGGTCGGCGGCGGCTCGGGTGGACGGCTCCTTGAAGCCGGAGGCGTCGATCACCGCGAGCGCCGAGCGGCCTGCAAGTTCGCTGAGGGCGCCGCGGAGCGCGGAGCGCTTGGCCTTCCTGTTGACCTTGAGCGTGTAGCTCCGGGGCTGCGGCGCGAAGGCGACGCCGCCGCCTGTCCACTGTGGGGCGCGCGTGGTTCCGGCGCGGGCGCGGCCCGTGCCCTTCTGGCGCCACGGCTTCGAGCGTCCGCCGGAGACGAGTCCGCGGCTCTTGGCCGACTGCGATCCCGACCGGGCGGCGGCGGCCTCGGCGCGTACGGTCTCATGGATGAGCTGTGGCTTGACCTCGACGGCGAAGACATCAGCGGTCAGGGTGACGTCCTTGGACTTCTTTCCCGCCGCGTCGAGGAAAGGTGCCTTCGGGGCGGCCATCAGCGGTCACCTTCCGAGCAGGCCACGCTCAACGGCCGCGAAAAGCAATACGCATTCGCGTTCGGAATGACGCAAAAGTCCGTGTAACTCGACGCGGATGCGTATACGGGTGCGACCGAGGACGATGCGAGGCGACGCTTTGCAGCGAGCCGGGGAGCCTGGAATGTGAGGAAGGGGGTCGCCATTAGCGCTTGTCCTCTCGAACGACCACGAGCGCGTTCTTGTGGCCCGGAACGGCGCCCTTCACGAGCAGGAGGTTCTGCTCCGGATCCCGGTCGACCACCTCGAGACCGACCTGGGTTACCCGCTTCGCCCCCATCTGGCCGGCCATCTTCATCCCCTTGAAGACGCGCGAAGGCGTCGCCGAAGCTCCGATGGAGCCCGGCTTACGGACGTTGTGGGAGCCGTGCGAGACGGGGCCTCGGTGGAACCGGTGGCGCTTGATCGTCCCCTGGAAGCCCTTCCCGATCGAGACTCCGGAGACCTTGACCTTCTCGCCCGGCTCGAACGCCTCAACGGTGACGGTCTCACCGGGGGCGAGCTCGTGCGGCCCACGGATCTCGACGAGCTTCTTGTGCGGAGCGACGTCGTGCTTCTTCAGATGGCCCAGGCGCGGCTTGGTCAACCGGCCCTCCGCCACGGCATCGAAGGCGAGTTGCACGGCGTCGTAGCCGTCGGCGTCCTGGGTGCGCACGGCCACGACCGGGCAGGGCCCGGCCTGAATGACCGTGACCGGAGTGAGCTTGCCGGTCTCCTGGTCGAAGACCTGTGTCATGCCCAGCTTTCTGCCGATGATTCCTTTCACCTCAACCTCAGAGCTTGATCTCGATGTCGACGCCGGCGGGCAGGTCCAGACGCATCAGCTGGTCGACCGTCTTCGGGGTCGGCGAGTGGATGTCGATCAGGCGCTTGTGCGTGCGCACCTCGAAGTGCTCACGGGAGTCCTTGTCGATGAAGGGGCTGCGGATCACCGTGTAGACGTTCTTCTCCGTGGGCAGGGGCACCGGTCCGGTGACCGTCGCACCGGACCGCTGCGCCGTATCGACGATCTGCGCTGCAGACCGGTCGAGCTGCTGATGGTCGTATGCCTTCAGCCGGATGCGGATCTTCTGTTGGGCCATCGTCTATGCGAGTAGCAAGCCGAAAGCGCCGCTACTTCTGGATCTCCGTCACGACACCGGCGCCGACGGTGCGGCCGCCCTCGCGGACCGCGAAGCGGAGCCCCTGATCCATGGCGATCGGCTGACCGAGATCGATCTCCATGTTCGTGTTGTCGCCCGGCATGACCATCTCCTGCCCTTCGGGGAGCTTGATCGCGCCGGTCACGTCAGTCGTGCGGAAGTAGAACTGCGGCCGGTAGCCGTTGAAGAACGGCGTGTGGCGACCGCCCTCGTCCTTCGAGAGGACGTACACCTCGGCCTTGAACTGGGTGTGCGGGGTGATCGAACCGGGCTTGGCCAGCACCTGGCCGCGCTCGACCTCCTCGCGCTTGGTACCGCGCAGGAGCGCGCCGGCGTTGTCGCCGGCCTGGGCGAAGTCGAGCGTCTTGTTGAACATCTCGAGCCCGGTGACGACCGTCTTCTCGGTCTTCGGGTGGATGCCGACGATCTCGATCTCGTCGCCCGACTTGATCTGGCCCTGCTCGATCCGGCCGGTGACGACCGTGCCGCGGCCCGTGATCGTGAAGACGTCCTCGATCGGCATGAGGAACGGCTTGTCGACGTCGCGCTCCGGCTCGGGGATGTACGAGTCGACCGCCTCCATGAGCTCGAGGATCTTCGAGACCCACTGCTCGTCGCCCTCGAGCGCCTTCAGCGCCGAGACCTGGACGATCGGGATGTCGTCGCCCGGGAACTCGTACTTGGTGAGGAGCTCGCGCACCTCCATCTCGACGAGCTCGAGCAGCTCGGGGTCGTCGACCATGTCGGCCTTGTTGAGCGCGACGACGATCGAGGGGACCTCGACCTGGCGGGCGAGCAGGATGTGCTCGCGCGTCTGGGGCATCGGGCCGTCCGCGGCCGAGACGACCAGGATCGCCCCGTCCATCTGGGCGGCGCCCGTGATCATGTTCTTGATGTAGTCGGCGTGCCCGGGGCAGTCGACGTGCGCATAGTGGCGGTTCGCCGTCTCGTACTCCACATGAGACGTGTTGATCGTGATGCCGCGCGCCTTCTCCTCCGGCGCGTTGTCGATCGACTCGAACGACCGCGCGTTCGTGTTCGTGCCCTGCTCGGCGAGCACCTTCGTAATCGCCGCCGTGAGCGTTGTCTTTCCATGGTCGATGTGACCGATGGTGCCCACGTTGAGATGGGGCTTCGTCCGCTCGAACTTCTGCTTTGCCATGTGACCTCCGTCTTCTCCTTTGCTACGAGCCCTGCGCCGCGGAGACGATCTCGCCCGCGATCGTCTGAGGCGCTTCCTCGTAACGGTCGAACTGCATGGTGAACGTGGCGCGACCCTGGGTCGTCGAACGCAAGTCGGTCGCGTAGCCGAACATCGTGGCAAGCGGAACGCGGGCGCGAATCGCTTGCGCATTTCCCCGCGGCTCGAGGCCTTCGACCCTGCCGCGGCGAGAATTGAGATCTCCCATCACGTCGCCGAGGTACTCCTCCGGCGTCACGACCTCCACGGCCATGATCGGCTCGAGGATCTTCGGCTTGGCCCGCTGAGCCGCGTTCTTGAAGGCCATCGAGCCGGCGATCTTGAAAGCCATCTCGCTCGAGTCCACGTCGTGGTACGAGCCGTCGACCAGCTCGATGCGGATGTCGACCACGGGGAAGCCGGCGAGCACTCCCGATTCCATGGACTCCTGGATCCCGAGGTCTACGGACGAGATGTACTCGCGCGGAATCTTGCCGCCGACGATCTTGTCGATGAACTCGTAGCCCTCGCCCGGCTCGGAGGGCTCCAGATTGATCACGGCGTGGCCGTACTGACCGCGGCCGCCCGTCTGGCGCACGAAACGGCCCTCGACCTTGTCCACGCGCTTCCCGACCGTCTCACGATACGCGACCTGCGGGCGGCCCACGTTCGCGTTGACGTTGAACTCGCGCATGAGGCGGTCGACGATGATCTCGAGGTGGAGCTCGCCCATGCCGGCGATGATCGTCTGGCCGGTCTCCTCGTCGCTTCGCACGCGGAACGTCGGATCCTCTTCCGAGAGCCGTCCGAGGGCCTGGGCCAGCTTGTCCTGGTCGGCCTTCGTCTTCGGCTCGATCGCCACGGAGATGACCGGATCCGGGAACGTCATCGACTCGAGCCGGATCGGAGCCGTCTCGGTCGCGAGGGTGTCGCCGGTCGTCGTGGCCTTCAGCCCGACGGCCGCCACGATCTCGCCTGCGCCGATCTCCTCCCGCTCCTCGCGGTGATTCGCATGCATCTGGAGCAGACGGCCGATGCGCTCCGTCTTGCCGGTCGTGACGTTGAGGACGCGGTCGCCGGCGGCGACCTTGCCCGAGTAGACGCGGAAGTAGGTCAGCTTGCCGACGTAGGGGTCGCTCATGACCTTGAAGGCCAGGGCGGAGAAGGGCTCGTCCTCGGCGGGACGGCGCGAGAGCTCATGCTCGGTGCGCGGGTCGACGCCGTGAATGGGCGGGACGTCGAGCGGGCTCGGCAGATAGTCGACGACCGCGTCGAGCAGCGGCTGCACGCCCTTGTTCTTGAAGGCGGAGCCAAGCAGGACCGGCGTCACCGTGATGGCGAGGGTGGCCTTGCGCAGCGCGCGCCGGATCATCTCCGGCGTCACCGAGGCTTCGTCGGTCAGATACGTCTCGAGCAGCTCCTCGTCGTGCTCTGCGACGGCGTCGATCAGCTGATGGTGGTAGGCCTCAGCCTGCTCCTGGAGCTCGGTCGGGATCTCGATCGTCTTCGGCTCCATGCCGAGCGCGTCGTCCCAGACCACGCCCTGCATCTCGATCACGTCGACGACGCCGCGGAAGTGCTCCTCGGTTCCGATCGGAAGCTGGATCGGCACGGCCTTGGCCCCGAGGCGGTCGACCATCGACTGCACGGCCGCGAAGAAATCGGCGCCGACGCGGTCCATCTTGTTGATGAAGGCGATGCGCGGCACGCCGTAGCCGTCGGCCTGGCGCCAGACGGTCTCCGACTGCGGCTCCACACCGGCGACAGAGTCGAAGACGGCGATCGCGCCGTCGAGCACGCGCAGGCTGCGCTCCACCTCGACCGTGAAGTCCACGTGCCCGGGCGTATCGATGATGTTGATACGAAAATCGCGCCAGAAAGCCGTTGTGGCCGCGGAGGTGATCGTGATGCCGCGCTCCTGCTCCTGGGCCATCCAGTCCATGACGGCGGCGCCCTCGTGCACCTCGCCCATCTTGTGAGTGCGACCGGTGTAGTAGAGGATCCGCTCGGTCGTCGTCGTCTTCCCCGCGTCGATGTGGGCCATGATCCCGATGTTGCGGACGCGGTCGAGCGCGATCTTCTTGCCGGTGGTGGTCGTGGCGTTCATCAGCGATCACCTTCCGAACAGATCGCGCTCTCGGGCAGCGAGAAGCGATACGCATTCGCGTTCGGAATGACGCAAAAGTGCGTGTAACTCGACGCGGATGCGTATACGGGTGCGACCGAGGACACAGCGAGGCGATGCTTCGCAGCGGTCCCGGGAGTGCGAGATGTGAGGAAGGGGGTCGCCAAAATCGGCTACCAGCGGTAGTGCGCGAAGGCCTTGTTGGCCTGCGCCATCCGGTAGAGGTCGTCCTTGCGCTTGAACGCGCCGCCCTGCTGGTTGAGCGCGTCCAGGATCTCGTTGGCGAGCTTCTCGTCCATGTGCTTCTCGCGCCGGTCTCGCGCGTAGGAGACGAGCCAGCGCACGGCGAGAGTACGCGCGCGTCGCTGCGGCACCTCGACGGGCACCTGATAGTTCGCGCCGCCGACGCGGCGTGACCGCACTTCGAGAACCGGGGTGACGGTCTTCACCGCCTGCTCGAGGACCTCGACCGGCGGCTTGCCGGTCTTCTCCCCGACGAGGTCCAGGGCGCGATAGACGATCTGCTCCGCGGTCGACTTCTTCCCGCGGTTCATGACCTTGTTGATCACCTGGCTGACGAGCTTCGAGCTGTAGACGGGATCCGGCTCGGGCTCGCGCGCCTGAATCTCTGCGCGTCGTGGCATTTAGCGATCACCTTCCGAGCAAATCGCGCGACGCGTTGCAGCAGCTCGCAGGGTGCGAGATGTGAGGAAGGGGGTCGTCATTAAGAGCCCCTCTTTGCTCCGTACTTCGAGCGTCCCTGCCTGCGCTCGGAGACGCCGGCCGAATCGAGCGCGGCGCGGATGACCTTGTAGCGGAAGCCCGGCATGTCCTTCACGCGCCCGCCCCTGATGAGGACGACCGAGTGCTCCTGCAAGTTGTGTCCCTCGCCCGGAATGTAGGCGCCGACCTCCATCCCGTTGGTCAGCCGAACACGAGCGACCTTGCGGAGCGCGGAATTTGGCTTCTTCGGCGTCGCCGTGTACACGCGCGTGCAGACCCCCCGCTTCTGCGGGGCCCCGCGCAGGGCGGGCGTCTTGGTCTTTGCCTTCGGGGCCTGGCGGCCCTTCCGCACGAGCTGATTCACCGTGGGCAACGCGTGTTTCCTTCTCTCAATAGGGAGTAGACGCAACAAAAGGCCGGCACGGACGCGCACGTGCCGAACCCGACCGGCATGGTAGCAACAACCAAGCCCGCACCGCAAAAGGCGCGCGGCCTGGAAATGACCTGGTCAGAGGGCCTCTGAAAGCTCCGAAGGAGGGTTCACGGCGGAACCAGTGGGTTCACGCGTGCCCGAAAAGGCCGGAACGGCGTTTCTAATATTGTCCCCTTGCCCCGTCCTCCCGGACGGCCCACCGGGACAGAAGGACTCACGTGCTCCTCAGCGACGATAGCGCCACCTGGATAGCCGTCGGCCTCGCCTTCGGTGCGGTAGTCGTGGCTCTCGCGTTCGCCGTCGTCGCGTTCGTCGCGCTGCGGCGCAAGCCGGTAGCGCAGGCCCTCGCGCCCGCCGAGGGAACGGAGACGCGCGACCTCGTCCGCGCGCTCGAGGGCGCCCTCGAGGAGGCTCGCCTTGCCCGCGAGCTCGCCGAGATCTCAGCGAGCCTCGATCTGGACTCGGTCCTCACCCGGGTGCTCGACTCCGTGAACGGGCTCGAAGGCGTCGACGCGGCCATGGTCGTGCTCTCGCAGGGCGACGGGGAGAACGGCGAGCCGCTCGTCGCGACCGTCGGGATGTCCGCCGAGGAGGCCGTGCGCCAGCCCGTGGCTGGGCCGCCGAAGGGCCAGGATGCCCGCGCGGTCGGCATCGCGTATAGCTACACGCGCGAGGAGGCGGGGGAGAACGAGGAGCTCATCCGCGGAGGCGTCTCAGTTCCCCTTCGCGACGAGCAAGGGGAGTCGATCGGAACGCTGGCTGCGTTCTGGCGCGGCCGCGACCGCTCGGCCACCGACAAGGAGCTCGTCCACTTCGAGGAGCTCGCCTCACGGGCGGGGCCGGCGATCGAGAACGCGCGCCGGTTCCGGGAGGCGCGAAAGCTCGCGGATCTCGACGCGCTCACGAACCTGCACAACCGCCGTTACTTCCACGAGACGCTCGCGCGCGAGTGCACCCGGGCTCACCGCTACGACCGGCGACTGTCGCTGGTCGTCTTCGACATCGACGACTTCAAGGCGATCAACGACCGCATCGGGCACCTCGCCGGCGATTCTGTCCTCGCGGCGGTGGCCGAGCGCGTCCAGTCGGTCGTTCGCGGCGCTGATATCGCCTGCCGCGTGGGCGGCGACGAGTTCGCCGTTATCCTCCCCGAGTCGACGCTGGGCGACGCCGAGCAGCTCTACGGGCGAGTCCGGCTGGCGGTCGCCTCCCGGCCGCTCGGCCCCTTCGAGCGAATCCACCTCTCAGCGGGTCTCGCGGAACTCCGGCCCGAGGACGACGCGAAAATCTTCTTCGAACGAGCCGACGAGGCCCTCTACCGTGCGAAGGAGACCGGCAAGGGTCGTTTCAGCGCTGCAAACGGCGTTGGTTAGATAAGGACGGTTTTTGCAGGCATTTCGGTCGGGCGGGACCGTGCGAATTCGTCCCCATCTGCCTGTGGAACGTGTGGATAACTTGTTTGGGTGTCGTAAACCCCGACCCGCCCCCAAGAGGGAGCCGCAGAGCGAGTCGCGGGCATCCTACGGTCCGCGTGCGGCATCGGGATCCCTCGATCGGGGGATGCCTCGGCCTTTCTCCGCAAAAAGCGGAAAAAACGAGGGCGGCCGCCCGGCCGCCCTCGTACGCCCAGTCCGAAGTTCCTAGCCCTCTTCGTCGAGGGGCGAGTCGACCTCGGGGATCTCCTCCGCCTCGATCGACTCGTGGGGCGTGCCCTCGCCGTTCGTCTCGGGCTCGCCTCCGAACGTCATGCCCAGCAGGCCAAGATCCGGTTCGCCGTCGGAGCCGATCTCCTCGAGCGCCGCGAGGAGCTGCTCCTCCGTGGGCGGGCGCCGGTAGGCCTCGGCCGGGACCTTCTCGCTCGGCGCGATCTCGACCGAGCGGTACTTCTTCAGACCCGTGGCCGCCGGGATGAGCTTCCCGATGATCACGTTCTCCTTGAGGCCGAGCAACCGGTCGATCTTTCCCTCGATCGACGCGTCGGTCAGCACCTTTGTCGTCTCCTGGAAGGAGGCCGCCGACAGGAAGGACTCCGTCGCGAGCGACGCCTTCGTGATGCCGAGGATGAGCGGCTCGTACGTCGCCTGCTCTTTCTTCGCCTTCTTCACGCGGGCGTTCTCGCGCTCGAGGACGACCCGGTCGACGAGCTGTCCAGGAAGCAGGTTGGTGTCGCCGGCGTTGTCGACGCGCACCTTCTTCAGCATCTGCCGAACGATGAGCTCGATGTGCTTGTCGTGGATGTCCACGCCCTGCGACTTGTAGACGTTCTGCACCTCGGCGACGAGGTACGACTCGGTCGGAGTGGATCCCTTCCCCGCCTTGGAATGGAGGGCCAGCACCTCGCCCGGGGCGATCGAGCCGTCGTGGAGCGGGTCGCCCGGCTCGACGACCTGGCCGTCGGTGACGAGGAGGCGCGTGCGCCGGGGCAACTGGTACTCCTTCGGCCCCAGCGGTTCGCCGTCGTCGTCCTTGCCGGACGGATGGATCGTGACCTTCGGGCCGCGGTCCGTCTCCTCGATCTCGATGCGCCCCCCGAGCTCGGCCAGCTTGGCCGCGCCCTTCGGGTTCCGCGCCTCGAAGATCTCGACTACGCGCGGGAGGCCGTGCGTGATGTCCGCGCCCGCGACGCCGCCCGTGTGGAAGGTCCGCATGGTCAGCTGCGTGCCAGGCTCACCGATCGACTGGGCGGCGATGATGCCGACCGCGTCGCCGATCTCGCACATCTCGCCGGTGGCGAGGAAGGTGCCGTAGCAGGCACGGCAAACGCCGAACTCGCTTCGGCACTTGAGCACCGTGCGCACCAGGACCTTGAAGTCGTCTGCGATCTCCTCGAGCTCGTCATGCAGCTCCCGGAGCCGAGGGACGGTGATCTCCGTGCCCTTCTCGAGCAGAACGGTCTTGCCGGGCCGGCCCGATGCGAGGGGCTTGTGGAGGTCGACAGGGACGACGCGGCCGGCCACGGAGCGGTTGAGGCCCTCGGGGACGACGAGCGGGAGCTCGATGCCTTCCTCGGTGCCGCAGTCCTCCTCGCGCACGATGACGTCCTGCGAGACGTCCACCAGGCGCCGGGTGAGATAGCCGGAGTCGGCGGTGCGAAGCGCGGTGTCGGCGAGACCCTTGCGGGCGCCGTGCGTCGAGATGAAGTACTCGAGCACCGACAGGCCCTCCATGAAGTTCGCCTTGATCGGACGCTCGATGATCTCGCCCTTCGGATTCGCCATCAGGCCGCGCATGCCGGCGAGCTGGCGGATCTGCTTGAACGATCCACGCGCTCCCGAGTTGGCCATCATGTAGATCGGGTTCAGCTCGTTGAGAGCCTCGACCATCGCCTGGCCCACCCTGTCGGTGGCTTCGGTCCAGATCTCCTCGATCCGCTCCTTGCGCTCCTCTTCGGTGATGAGACCGCGCTCGTACTGCTGCTCGAGCTTCTCCACGCGCGACTCGTACTCGGCCAGGATCGCCTCCTTGTTTTCCGGGATGACGATGTCGTTCTTGGAGATCGTGATCCCGGCCTGAGTGGCGTAGTGGAAGCCGAGGTCCTTGATCGTGTCGAGGACCGTGGAGATCGTGGTCGTCCCGTGGTCGTCCACGAGACTCGTGACGAAGTCGTTCATCTCCTTCTTGCCCAGCGTCTGGTTCGTGAAGGTGATGCGGCTGCGGTCGAGGTCATCGCCGAGCGCACGCTCGAGGGCGCGGACGACCTCCTCGTTGAAAATCACACGACCGGGCGTGGTGAGAATGACCTCGCCTTCGCGCCGATACTCGATCGGCTGCTGGAGCGAGACCTGCTTCGACTCGAGCGCCAGGATGACGTCGTCCTCCGAGCCGAAACGCTTGGGACGGGGATCGAGCTCCTCGGCCGTCGCCGCGGGGAGGTCGATGCCGCAGTAGGTGAGGTAGTAGCCGCCGAGCACCATGTCCTGCGATGGCGTGGTGAGCGGCTTCCCGTGCGCGGGCGAGAGGACGTTGTGGGACGAGAGCATGAGGATGCGGGCCTCCGCCTGCGCCTCCGCGGAGAGCGGCAGGTGGACGGCCATCTGATCGCCGTCGAAGTCGGCGTTGAAGGCGTGGCAGACGAGCGGGTGAATCTGGATCGCCTTGCCCTCGACGAGCACGGGCTCGAACGCCTGGATGCCCAGGCGGTGGAGCGTCGGTGCGCGGTTCAGGAGCACCGGGTGCTCTGCGATGACTTCCTCGAGGACGTCCCAGACCTCTGACGTCATCGAGTCCACGTACTTCTTCGCCGCCTTGATGTTCTGGACGGACTTCCGCTCGACGAGCCGGCTCATGATGAACGGCTTGAAGAGCTCGAGCGCCATCAGCTTCGGCAGGCCGCACTGGTGC
>Ga0209887_1000450_pt1 | contig 12352 bp, 8 predicted proteins | sample GWRWN1_30_40_FD_187230 | JGI IMG/M metagenome (GOLD analysis project Ga0209887, IMG submission 187230) | Riverbed sediment microbial communities from areas with no vegetation in Columbia River, Washington, USA - GW-RW N1_30_40 (SPAdes)... | ecosystem: Environmental > Aquatic > Freshwater > River...
AAACAAATTCTAGACCGCCTACACAGCACAACCAAACTTGAAACCTTCGTAGGAAGCAGTTTAATCATCGAAGCCGTTCCGGAAAAATTGGAGCTCAAGCGCGATGTTTTCAAACAACTGGATGGAATTTGCGGGCCGGAGACTTTGCTAGCCACAAACACCTCTTCTTTTTCCGTTACCGCCATCGCAGCGGACACCCAGCACCCCGAGCGAGTTCTCGGCCTGCACTTTTTCAATCCTCCGCCGCTGATGTCGTTAGTAGAGGTCATTCAGGGCGATCGCACAACCTCAGAGGTAATGGACCAGGCAACCGACCTGATGCGCCGGATGGGGAAAACCCCGGCACGCGCAAAAGACACTCCGGGCTTCATCGTTAACCGAGTTGCCCGTCCTTTCTACAACGAGGCGCTGCGAATATTGGCTGACGGGGATGCCACGGTTGAAACCATTGATCGCATCATGAGATTGGCGGGCAATTTCCGCATGGGTCCTTTTGAGCTGATGGATTTGATCGGGCACGACGTCAACTTTGCAGCGACGGAGTCGCTCTACCGATCGTTTTTTGAAGATCCGCGGTTTCGCCCAAGCCCGATTCAGCAAAAGATGGTCATGGGGGGGAATCTCGGAAGAAAGACGGGCCGGGGTTTTTACGTCTATGACAAGAAATAGTCTCGCCATTATCGGTGAAAATCGCTTGTCTCAAGAGTTGCTTGAACTCAGTCGCGGAGCCGGGCTTGAGGCAGTCCTGCTTTCAGATCTGGCCGAGCTTACACCGACGACGCCCCTGGTTATTGAAACGAGTTCGAGTCAGGTTGAAAAGAAAAAATTGCTGCTCCAAAAGCTCGATCTAGCTTTGCCTGCTCCGGCGGTGATCATCACCTCTTGCCTGGGCTTTGCAACTACTCTCATGGCCTCATGGACGGCGAAACCTGAACGCATCGTGGGTTTTGCAACCTTCTATCCGCTGGGGGACAAAAAGGTCATTGAGTTGGCGGCCGGCATACGCACTGCGGAGAGTGCGATTCAAAGCGCCGAGCAACTCTTCAAATCCATCGGCAAGGAAACCTTTCGCGTTAAAGACACGCCCGGGCTGACTTTCCCGCGCATTCTTAGTTTGATCATCAATGAAGCCGCGAGGAGTCTCGAAGAAGGAGTCGCCACGGCGGAGGAGATTGACGTGGCTATGCGGCTCGGCGTGAACTATCCGCACGGTCCGCTCCGCTGGGCGGATCAGATCGGTTTGGATGAAGTCCTGGCGGTCCTCGAAGGTTTGCAGCGTGAGACCGGAGACGATCGTTATCGCCCGGCGCCTCTTCTAAGGAAATTGGTCATCGCGGGTTTTCTTGGCGAGACTCGCGGCAAAGGTTTTTATTCATACAACGAAGGTCAGGTGAAACCATGAAAGAAGCAGTTATTGTTGAAGCCCTGCGCACGCCTATGGGTCGCCACGGCGGAATTTTGAAAGACGTTCGAACCGACGACTTGGGCGCTTATATTATCGCTAAATTGATCGACAAGACCGGAATCAGCAAGGAGGAAGTCGAAGACGTCTACTTCGGCTGCACCAACCAGGCGGGCGAGGACTCCCGCAACGTCGCGCGCAACGCGTCACTTCTCGCGGGACTGCCCTATACGATCCCCGGCGCCACCGTAAATCGTTTATGCGGGTCCGGATTGGAGGCGATCAACCAGGCTGGACGAGCCATCCAAACCGACCACGGCGACCTTTTCGTCGCCGGCGGCGTCGAGAGCATGACCCGCGGACCCTGGGTGATGGCGAAGCCTTCGAACGCCTTCCAGCGTGGCGACGCCACCCTGTACGATAGCTCCTTGGGTTGGCGCTTCCCCAACCGCCGTATGGGAGAACTCTACTCTCTGATCAACAATGGCGAGACCGCGGAAAACGTCGCCGAGAAATATCAGGTCACCCGGCAGGAACAGGATGAGTTCGCCTTGGGAAGTCACCTCAAAGCGGTAAAGGCCCACGAAGAAGGACGCCTCAAGGATGAGCTGGTTCCCTTCGAGATCGCCCAAAGAAAGGGCTCGCCCCTCGTCTGCGGCAAAGACGAAGGACCAAGAGCCGATACCTCTCTTGAGAAGCTCGCAGCGCTGCAGCCGGCTTTCAAAAAAGGCGGCACGGTCACGGCTGGCAACTCCTCTCCTCTTTCCGATGGCGCGGCGGCGCTTTTGTTGACCACGCCGCAAAAGGCTGAGCAACTCAAACTGAAGCCGCTGGTTCGGATCGTCGCGTCGGCTGCTGCCGGGGTTCATCCAAACTACATGGGTATCGGACCGATCCCTGCCACGCAGAAAGCCCTGAAAAGAGCCGGCCTGACCATCGATCAGATCGATCTGGTCGAATTGAACGAAGCCTTTGCATCCCAGGTTATTGCTTGCATTCGAGAGCTCGGGATCGATCCCAAGAAATTGAACGTCAACGGCGGCGCCATCGCCCTCGGTCACCCCCTCGGCTGCAGCGGCGCAAGGCTCATGACAACACTGATTCACGAAATGAAAAGGCGCGGCAGTCGCTATGGCCTCGCGACCATGTGTATAGGCGTGGGGCAAGGCATCGCCACAGTTGTCGAAAGCGTTCACTAAAGCCACGGCTCCCGAAACAAAAACCGCCGAGCCCATGTTCCGATGCTCTAAAAATCAGGGACGTGGCGCAGCCTTGACCGATGCTGCTGCCCCTGCTTCGCGGGCCAGATACTGCTTCGATCGGGTAGTTCTTGCGAACCCGCTGTCTGGGCTACGTCGACCGGTGTCATGAGAAAGTCTCTGAAATTTCTTTTGCTTCTTCTGATTGCGTCCGTCGTAACGGTGCTTGTGCTCGTTCAGTCTTTCAAAAACTTGGCTGAGAAGAATCGCGAGCAGGTGCATCAGGAATTGCAAAGATTTCTCGGCAAGGATGCCACCTTCGACCGACTCGAAGCCAGCCTGTGGGGTGGAGTCGGTTTCTCCGCCGAGGAATTTCGCATTGCCGACAATCCTCGCTTTGCCGCAACCCCGATTGTCCGCGCCAAAGAATTAAAGTTGGGAGTGAGCTTGATGCAGTTAGTGCTCGGGAGGATCGTCATTAACTCGCTGACTTTTCAAGCCCCGGAATTTCAAATCATCACCGACGAACGGGGTCTTTTGAATCTGTCGGAGTTGGCAGTCCGAAAAAACGATTCCCGAGCGTTTCCCACGTTGCGAACAGCCTCGCCGGAGCGAAAACTCCTATCCGTAAGCTTCCTGGTCAGTAAAATAAAGGTGAATAATGGCCGGGTTGATTTCATCGACCGTTCCGTCAAGGAGCCTGCAGAGATTCGCGTCAAAAACGTGGAGATGGAAGTCAGAGGGCTCAATCCTGCGGAGAAGACCAGGATTAAATTAGCTGCAGCGGTAACCGAAGGGCTGGGTCACGATGTCAGGATCGATGGAGAGTTGGGTCCGCTTCGGCAACCGCATGATTGGTGGCAGCAACCCGTGGAGCTTGAAATGCGATTCGATTCTCTGTCCGCTACGCTGCTCGCCCGAGCCTTGCCTTTCCTTAGAAACCGGATTCCACGCGAGTTGGATGTAACCGGCCCCCTGTCGCTCCAGGCGAAACTTGGAGGTACTTTCAACCGGCCTCGACTCACAGAGGTTGCCCTCAAGGTCCCGTTGTTTGGCTCTTCAAACTACAACGCGATTTTGGAGGGTTCCGTGGAAATCCCCGAAGGCCGTCCCTGGGCCGAGGCGCAACTCAAAGGCAGCCTGATCTTGAACTCCATCAATCTGACTCAACTTCGTAACCTCCCTTTTCTCAAGCAAACTCTGCCTGTTGCTCTAGCGACGGAAGGTTCGGTGAATGCCTATAGCCGGTTCGAGGGTACGTGGGCTAACTTGCGCATGGGCGCTTTGGTCAAAGGGGAGAAGAGCGAGTTTCGCTATGGGGATTGGCTGCGCAAGCCCGCGGGTAGCTCGGCTGAACTCAAAGCTCAGATCTCGCGGCAGAAAAACGGGCTGGTTCTTCACGACTCGGAGTTAAGTCTCGGCAATTCGAAAATGACGCTTTCAGGCGTTGTTGAAGAAAGGCCGGAACCTCGCCTGCAACTTAAGCTGCGCAGTAATTCAAGCCATTTGCCAACGTGGTGGCGCCTGATTTCGCCGCTGTCTTTTTATGGCGTCGGTGGAACCATTCACTGGAACATTGAATTGCAAAAGAACTTGGCTTCGGCGGACGGCTGGAATATCCGCGGGAAACTGAATCTTGCCGACGCTGAGTTCAGGCACAAGACAACCGGAAGAAAGATCGACCATCTCAACGCAGATATTGCGTTTCTGGGAACCGAGGCTCTTTTGGAAAAAGGTTCTTTTCGTCTAGGTTCGTCCCTGATTGCGGTCGCAGCCAAAGTCCCAGACCTAACTCAACCAAGCGCTCGCTACCAATTACGGTCGCCGGAAGTCCACCTTATTGATCTGCAAACGTTTCCCGCCGGTAAACCAAACCGGATTAGAAACGTGACAGCCAACGGCGAAATTCGATGGCAGGACGACGCTCCCTCGCTGAAGGGAGCCCTTTCGTCTTCCGAAGGGAATCTGGAAGATATCCCTTACCGCGAACTGCAAGCAGACGTAACGTGGTCGCCAAAGGGTATAAGTTTCAAAAATCTTTCGTTACAGGCTTTCGACGGGGTGCTGCGCGCTGACGGTTACTGGCCCGCTGGAGTCGACCCGGCGCAACGCTTCACGTTGAAGTCTCAATCTGAATCCATACAATTGGGATCCCTTCTGAAGCAAAAATTTCCGCAGTTAAAAAATCGCCTCGAGGGACAAGTGAATTTTCGCGGTCAATTCGACGCCGCAACCCAAAATGGGTCGATCGTCGCAGAAACCCTTCAAGGATCTGGCGAGAACGTGATTCATCACGGCACAATTCGGGACTTCAATTTGATTGCGAAGATTATCCCCGGCGGGGGCAGCGATTCCGGGTCATTCCGCCTCCCGGCCAGTCTCGCGGTCTTAGTGGATCGCCCGTATACGCCGTTTGACACTCTCAAAGCCAACTTTAAGGTTGGTGGACAACGGATTCGCACCGACGATTTGTTACTCGTGACACCGGACTACACCATCACCGGATCAGGCTGGGTCGGGTTTGACAGAACGACTCAATGGAACGGATTGCTGGTTTTTTCGCCTCGCATTACGCAAGAACTTCTGCACGAGTATAAATTGATCCGCTATCTGCTCGATCGACGCGGGAGACTGTCCATCTCGTTCCGCGCGGAAGGCAAATTCCCAAATGTCAATGTGAGACCGGAAAACCGTGCGGTGGCCCAAGTGTTCCGCCGAAGCTTTCCGCAAAAGGCCGGCGAGCCCGCCGTGGGCGGCAAGAGCACAGAGAAGAACGAAAGGAAAAATTGGCTTCCGGAGTCCCTCGAACAATTGCTCAAGCAATAAACGTCTGATGCTATGGAACTACGAGACATTTATCTCGAAACTTTGCCTGAGCACATCGCCTACGTGAAGTTTATCTTCGAGTCCTACGAGGAAGTGGGAATCATCCGAACCGTCGACCGCAAGAAAGCAATCATCGTGCTTCTGGCCATGAATGACTTTTTAGACACGGCACGAAGCATTTTGGACGCGATCCAGCGCGACGTGCCGCTCATGGAAATTCCGCGGCCGGCCGATATGGGCGATGACTGGTTCATGACGGAGCTCGCAGTGGAGTCTTCGTAGTGCTCCTAGCCCGGATTATTCACTCGTGACAACGCTAGAGCTAGCGGAGCGAGCCCTCCGGCGTGAAGGCAATGGGTCTGTGCCTGGGAGCGGCCTGCAAACCGAATTGGTGGAGCGAACGCGTGGAAAAAATGCCAGCGGTGAAGCAAGCACCAAAAAACGCGTTGAAGCTGTTCGTCTCTGTGCCTTCACTCCTCCAGGCTCACCCCGCTAGCAACACAGTGTCGAGGCTTTTTCCTCTCGCGCGTGAATATTCCGGGCTGGGATATTGGAACAGTGGAGTGGTGAAATACTGGAGCGCTGGGATGTGGAAGCATTTCAATCCATCACTCCAATACTCCAGGACTCCAACACCTCGCGGGCTGAAACCCCTAACAAGAGAGTAGCTGCTAGACCCCCCATGAACAAGGATTCCCAAGCCACAGCTCTGGCCCCAGAACGCACGCGGCAAAGAATTCTCGATCTCTTCGCCAAAAAGCCGAAAACGCGATTGACGCCTGGCGAAATACAGAAACGCGCGGGATTTGGTCGCGACGAGCTTCAGCGGGTTATCGACGCCTTGCGGGAACTCACTCGCGAAGGCCGAATCGTTCGCATGAAGAAAAATCACTACGCGCTGCCGGACGCGCAGAACTTGGTAACGGGACGGGTCCACGCGCACCCGGACGGCTTCGGTTTTCTCATTCTCGACGATAAGGGTGCGGAGGATCTCTACCTCAATCGCCGCGAGATGCGCCGCGTGATGCACGGAGACCGGGTCATGGTGCGGGCCGATCGAAAGAAGCGGGGCGGCGTGGAAGCTCACGTCGTGCAAATTCTGGAGCGCGCACAAAAACGGCTCATCGGGACCTATAATGAGTTCGATGGCAGGGGCTATCTCATTCCGATGGATCCGCGAATCGGCACCGCCATTCCCCTGCAGCAAACCGCAGTGAAACCCGCGACGGGTAAAGTCGTCGCCGCGGAGATTGCCCGGTATGGGACGGCCATGTCGGGGCCAGAGGGCAAACTTGTGCAGGTGATGGGGGACCCCGATGATCCGGAGGTTCAGGCTCAATCGATCGTCTTCCGTTACGGTCTCGCCACGAGTTTTCCCGAGCCGGTGCACCGGGAAATTGCGCTGGGCTCGTTCGCCGTTAGCGAAAACGAGATTGCCGCGCGAACCGATCTCAGAAATTTACCGATCGTTACCATTGACGGCGAGCTAGCGCGGGATTTTGACGACGCCGTTTGCGTGCGAAAAACCAACAGCCATTACGAGCTTTTCGTCTCTATTGCCGACGTTGCCTTCTACGTTCGACCGGGAACCGCCATCGATCAAGAGGCCTACAGCCGGGCGACGAGCGTCTATTTTCCGGATAGAGCCATCCCCATGCTTCCTGAGGCTCTCTCCAATGGCATCTGCAGCTTGAATCCCAATGAGGATCGGCTGACCAAGACCGTGGCCATGGAAATCAACGGCAGAGGCGAAGTCGTCCGCAGCCGCTTCTTCAACTCGGTGATTCGCAGCCAGGAACGCATGACCTATACCGCCGTCCGGCAGATTTTGCTGGACAAAGATCCCGAGTGTTTAGAGCGTTATCGAGATCTCGTCGATGAGTTCAAACTGATGGAAGAGCTGGCACTCTTAATTTACGAAAGTCGCAGAATCCGAGGGAACTTGGATTTCGATCTCCCCGAGGCAGAAATTATCCTCGACATCCAAGGGATGCCTGAGAATATCGCGCGCGCCGAGCGCAACATTGCCCACCGGATCATTGAAGAATTCATGATCGCCGCCAATGAGGCGGTCGCTCGGCATCTCAAGGAGCAAGACCTTCCGCTGCTCTATCGCGTCCATGAGGGTCCGGATGCCGAGTCTCTGGAAGCCATTGCACCGTTCCTTCTCAGTCTGGGTTATCGCTTGCCCGTGAAACGAGAACCCATCACGCCGCCGGAGATCCAAAGGCTCCTTGAGGCTTGCCGGGGCAAGCCAGAGGAAAAAGTGATCAATCATGTTTTGCTTCGCGCCATGAAGCAGGCCCACTACCAACCGGAAAACATCGGTCATTTCGGGCTAGCTTCGACCTGTTACACGCACTTTACTTCGCCCATCCGGCGCTACCCCGACCTAATGGTCCACCGCATGCTCGATCGAGCCCTTCAGAGCAACAAGTTGAACCCCAGCGAGCGCGACGAGCTTGAGAAATATTTGCAAGACGCCGGCAAGCACACTTCGGAACGGGAAAGGATCGCCATGGATGCTGAGCGGGAAATGGTGGACCTCAAGAAAGCTCAGTTTATGATGGACAAGTTAGGCGAGGAGTTCTCCGGCATAATTACCAGCCTGGCCAACTTCGGCTTCTTCGTTGAACTGCACGCCTATTTCATCGAGGGGCTCGTCCGCCTCGCCACGCTGACGGATGACGACTATCACTATTATGAAAAGGAATACGTCATCAAAGGCAGTCGCCACGGCCGCAAATTCCGCCTCGGTGACGCCGTCCGCGTCAAAGTCGTCCGCATCAACGCTTTTCGGAGCGAAATAGATTTTGAGCTGATTACGAAAGCATAACCAATCGGTTACTGTCAGGAAATCTAAGGTGATTGCTGTAATGAAGAAGACCGTCTCAAGTCGCGAGATCGCTTAACGTGGCTGTGAAAATGGGAGATGTTACAGCTGGTGGTAAATCGTCCTTTTTAAGAATAAGATTTGCCAGAGCAGATGCCCTAATGCTAAAAACAGCATGGATAAGCGTGGTTGGCTGGCAGTCGATACGATTGGGGTCTAAGCGATGAAATCGGGCGCAGCTAGGGTTGCTGAAACTGCATTTATCTCCACCGAAACCTTCACCCAAAAGACGTTCAAACGCTGGGTGGAGAACCGCCCGAGGGGGGATATCAACCGATATGAGCTCGCTAGCGGGAGAATTCTCATGACTCCTCCGGCAGCCTGGGAGCACGCAAAGATCGAAGCGAAGGTAATTCGGATTTTGGAAGATTTCGTATCAAAGCATAACCTCGGGACGGTTTTTGGGTCCAGCGCCGGATATGAGCTTCCCTCCGGAGACACGCTTGAACCTGATGCTTCCTTCATCTCACGGGAGCGTTGGTCCAAAGGTCCGCAGCCGCGGCGCGGGCAGTTTCTGAAGATCGTGCCGAATTTAGTTGTCGAAATACTCTCTCCTGCCACTGCTCGGCGAGATCGAATTGAGAAGAAGAGAGTCTACGAAGCAAACTGTATGGACGAATACTGGTTGGTGGACCCGCACCGGAGAGAAATTACGGTTTTCCATCTCGTGGGAGGCAAATATGGTGTCGGAACCCGCTTTGAGGCTCGCCAGAAGCTTCGCTCCGAGGTTTTAACGGGACTTGAGGTGCTTACCCGATTTTTATTTGCCTGAATGGTGATAGCAATTCCCTCAGGTTGTTGCCTATGAATCGTAAACTCGCTCCATTATCTCAGCCGGAAATCGAGGTTCCTGCAGCTCATGACTGGCGCACTACGGATACCGACGAGATCAACAAGCGACGGCGACGAGCTCAGATTGAGCCGCTGCGCGTGACCGAGATGGGCGGCGATCATCCCATCTTCGCAAACTTCCGAGTCAGTTCCGGAAGCGGCATGGCCTATTCCGTAGAGATCCGCAGTCTGCGCGAGCGCCTCTGCTTCTGCACCTGCGTGGATTTCCGCATCAACGGCCTGGGCACCTGCAAGCATGTCGAGGCCACTCTGCATTACCTTGAGGTCCGACATGGCCGCCGCTTTGACGAGGCCCTGCAAAGCGAGTCGCCCGTGATCGACATCGTCCCTGACCCGGCAGGCGACACCCTTCGGATCGAGCGAGCGATGAGCCATCTACCGGATCGATTGCGCCGGCGCTTCGACAGCCATGGCCGGCTCCGAGGCAAAGAACCCGAGCAGGTTTTGGAAGAGATCCGTAAGGCCCGTATTCCCTACCTCCGCATCTCTCAGCAAGTCGCCCCTTGGCTCCAGGCACGACAACAGATCGAGGAGCGCAAAGTCCTGCTGCGGGAATATGAACAGAAAGTCCAGTCCGGGGAATGGCCCGCGCAGGAAACTCTGGCGCCGCTGTACCCGTACCAGCGCGAAGGGATGCTGCACCTCGCCTTCAAGGAACGCGCCCTCCTGGCCGACGAGATGGGACTCGGGAAGACCATACAGGCCATCGCAGCCTGCGCTCTCCTGCAGCGTCTGGGGAAAGCATCTCGAGCTTTGGTGGTTGCTCCCGCTTCCCTAAAGACCGAGTGGGAAGAACAAATTCAACGCTTCACGAAGCTCCCCTATCGCCTTGTGTTTGGCTCCCGCAAGAAGCGACTTGCGCTTTACGCGTCACCCGCCTTCTTCACTGTCACCAACTACGAACAGGTGGTGCGCGACGGCCTCGACATCAATCGAATCCTTAAACCCGAAGTGGTTATCCTGGATGAGGCCCAGCGAATCAAGAACTGGACCACCAAGACGGCCCAGGCGGTGAAGCGTCTGGAAAGCCGCTATGCCTTCGTGCTCACCGGCACACCCATTGAGAACCGCATCGACGAACTCTACTCTCTGATAGATTTCCTTAACCCCGGAGTCCTCGGCCCGCTGTTTCGCTTCAACCGGGATTTCTACGAACTCGATGACCGAGGAAGGCCCGTGGGTTATCGCAACCTCGACCAGCTTCATGCCCGGGTCCGGCCCTTCATGCTGCGCCGGCGCAAAGCCGACGTGGAAACGGAACTGCCGGATCGAACGGACCAAACATTCCTCGTTCCCCTTAGCAACGAACAAAGAAACCGCTACCTGGACCACGAAGCTCAGGTGGCGCGCCTCGCGAGCATCGCCAAGCGGCGGCCGCTGACCCAGCAGGAATCGGAGAAGCTGCTCCGGGAGCTCGCCATGATGCGCATGGTGTGCGACACCAATTACATCCTCGACCCGAAGGAGCGCGCCTGTCCCAAGCTGGCGGAATTGGAAAAGGTCCTCGAAGAGTGCCGCGAGAACAGCGACGTCAAGGTTCTCGTCTTCTCGGAGTGGGAGCGCATGCTCGAGCTGGTCCAGGGCCTCTGCAAGCGCTTGCGCCTGGGCTTCGCCCTCCACACCGGGTCGGTGCCACAACTGCGCCGGCGTGCTGAGATCCAGCGCTTCAAAAACGAGCCGGGCTGCCGGGCTTTCCTGAGCACCGATTCCGGCAGCACAGGCCTTAACCTTCAAAGCGCCAGCGTGGTCATCAACTGCGATCTCCCTTGGAACCCGGCGCGGCTGGAGCAGCGGATCTCCCGAGCCTGGCGCAAGCACCAGACAAGGCCGGTCACAGTCATTCATCTGGTTTCGGAAGGGACCATCGAGCAGAAGATGATCGGGACGCTCAAAACAAAACAGGCTCTGGCCGAAGGAGTCCTCGACCTCCGCGGCGATCTGAAGAAGTTGGCGCTCACCAGCGGGCGGCAAACGTTTCTGTCACGGCTCCAACAACTGCTGGGACCGTCGGTCGACGGCCCGCAGTCTGAAGAACCCAAGCCCTTGCCCGTGGATCGCTCTCTGGCATTCGCTCAAGCTGCCCGGGAAAAACTGGCCGGCGCGCTCATCCGCTGCGAGGAAACCTATCCACTCGAGGGGGCTCACTCAGTCCTGTTCGTCGTGGTGGAGCGAGATGCAGCGCTCTGGCGTGAAAGGCTTGCGCCTCTTCATCAGGAGCTTTTCGGGGAGGGGAAGTGGGACCCGCTGGCGCCGGTTAAGATCGAGGTCATCGACAGAGCCACGGACGAGGCGCTTCGGAGAATGGCTGAGGCGGGCCTGATCGCGCCCTCAACTCGAGCCATTCGGAGCCTTTCCCCTGCAGCCGAAAACGGGAACGGAGCCGTGGCGCTTTCAGAGGAGGAGCGGCAAAAAGCTCTGGCGCATCGACAGCAGGCTTCTCGGAAACTCAAGATGGCAGACTTGCTTGAGGGCGGAGGTCTTAGCGAAGAAGCCCACGAGGCACTGCGAGAAGCCACGCTCTGGGCTGGAAGGGCCCTGGCGGTGGAAAACCGGCTACCGGAACCCGGCGAAATAAAAGAAAGCCTCCGTCCGCCTGTGTCGCTGCTGTGGGGAGACGCACTGCCTACCCTCCACGAACTCGTGTCTAGCCCCTCGCCGCCGCCGACCCGCGTAACGGAAGTCTTGCAAAAACTGCTCGAATAGTCCGGGACGGGAATCGACCTCCATACCTCGCGTTTCGATCGGAAATCGATTTCGAACTTATCCGCAGTTCGCTGCCTGTAGACTAGGGTATCAGATAGTATGATAATGATTTGGTATCGTAGCTGTCGTGGACTGTGAGGATTTCTGACGCTATCTATGGGAGGCGACAATGACATATAAAGGGCTCGCTAAAGGAAGGATTATTGAGCTGGAAGAGCCGCTTCCATTTTGTGAAGGGCAACCTGTCACGGTTTCTATCGAACCTTTTCACCCGGAGCAGCAACCGGGTTCCCCTCAGGCAATCCTAAAGGTTCTACGGGACTTGCCCAATATCCAAACACAAGATGTGGATGAACTGGAGCAACTGATCAAGCGAGGCAGTTTGCCCATTCGCCTGGAGGGCGAGTTTGGCAGAGAAGAAGCGGGCAATGAGCGATGATCTTTCTGCTCGACACCAATGCTTTCAGCGACTTGATG
>Ga0209887_1000452_pt1 | contig 12331 bp, 11 predicted proteins | sample GWRWN1_30_40_FD_187230 | JGI IMG/M metagenome (GOLD analysis project Ga0209887, IMG submission 187230) | Riverbed sediment microbial communities from areas with no vegetation in Columbia River, Washington, USA - GW-RW N1_30_40 (SPAdes)... | ecosystem: Environmental > Aquatic > Freshwater > River...
CTGCGCGACCACGTCGAGCGGGTTCCGCGGGTAGTGCGTCTCCTCGATCGCCCCCTGGAGCATCCGTTGCACGACGACCGTCGCCTCGAGCAGGTCGCCCCGGAACTTGGGGAACACCTTGCCGCGGCTCGGTTCGCCCACCTGATGGCCGGCGCGGCCGATCCGCTGGAGCCCGCGCGCGACCGAGCCCGGCGATTCCACCTGGATCACGAGGTCGACCGCGCCCATGTCGATCCCGAGCTCGAGCGAGCTCGTCGCGACGATCGCCTTCAGCGCCCCGAGCTTGAGCTGGTCCTCGATGTGCAACCGCTGCTCGCGCGCGATCGAGCCGTGATGGGCCCGGGCGAGCTCCTCGCCGGCGAGCTCGTTCAGGCGGGCGGCGAGGCGTTCCGCCAGCCGTCGGGCGTTCACGAACACGATCGTCGAGCGGTGGGCCCGGATCAGCTCGAGTACCTGGGGATGGATCGCCGGCCAGATCGACGCCCGGGGCGGCGGGGTGCCCGGCGTCGCCGGCCCGAGCATCGGCGGCATCCTTTGCGGCGTCTCGGCGACGTCCGAGAGGTCCGCCATGTCCTCCACCGGCACGACGACCTCGACCTCCATCGGCTTCCTGAGCCCGGCGTCGACGATCGTCACGGGACGCGGGCCGCCCGAGGTCTGTCCGCCCAGGAACCGCGCGATCTCCTCGAGCGGACGCTGGGTCGCGGACAGGCCGATCCGCTGTGGTGGCTCGAGCGCGATCTCTTCGAGGCGTTCGAGCGACAGCGCGAGATGCGCGCCGCGTTTGGAGCCGGCCATCGCGTGGATCTCGTCGACGATGACCCAGCGGACGCTCCGCAGCACGTCCCGCGCCTGCGAGGTGAGCATCAGGTAGAGCGATTCGGGCGTCGTGATCAAGACGTCGGGCGGGCGCGTCTGGATCCGACGGCGTTCGGCGGCGGTGGTGTCGCCGGTGCGCATCGCGACGCGCGGCTCGTGCACGTGCTCGCCGAGCCGCTCCGCCGCCAGGCCGATGCCGACCAGCGGCGTCCGCAGGTTCTTCTCGATGTCGACCGCCAGCGCCCGCAGCGGCGAGATGTAGAGCACGCGGCACCGGCGATCGGTGGGCGGGGGCGGATCCGTCATCACGCGGTCGAGCGCCCACAGGAACGCCGCCAGCGTCTTGCCCGAGCCCGTGGGCGCCAGGATCAGACTGTGCCGGCCGCCGGCGATCGCCGGCCACCCCTGCGCCTGCGCCGCGGTGGGCATCTCGAACGTGCTCTCGAACCATGCTCGGACGGCGGGGGAGAACCCCTCCAGGCTCACGGCCCCACCGTACCGCGAACGCACGACAGGCCCCCCGGCGGGCCGGGCTCCGCCGGTAGCATGCTCGGTGATGCAACGAGCCCGCACCGGACCCGCGCTCGTCCTGTTCGCCCTGTGGCTCGCGGTCCCCACCGCGGCTCTCGGCCAGACCGAGCCGGGAACGGCCGAGCCGCGGGACCAGATCGTCCTGTCCGGGGACGTCCAGGTCCGGCGCGGCCAGGAGGTCGGCGAGGTCGTCGTCCTCCACGGGACGGCGACGGTCGCGGGGGTCGTCCGCGGCGACGTGGTCGTGCTCGATGGGCGGATCGACGTCACCGGCCAGGTCAGCGGCGCCGTCGTGAGTGTGGGCGGTTCCGTCGCGCTCGGACCGAGCTCGCGCGTGCTGGGCGACGTGCTCGCGCACGGCACCGTGAGCGCCGCGCCCGGCGCCCGCGTGGACGGCGACGTCCGCCAGGGCGTGACGTTCACGTTCCGAGCGCCGATCGAGGCACTCGGCGCTTTCGCGTCGTGGCTGGCGGTGTGGTGCTCGGTGCTCGCCCTGGGACTGCTGCTCCTGCTCGTCGGCCCGAGGGCGGCCGACGCGGTGTCGTCCGCGGCACACGGGTCGCCGTGGGCCGCGGTCGGGTGGGGGTTGGCGGCGTTCGTGGCGCTCCCGCTCGCGGGCGTGATCGGCGTCCTCTCGCTGGTATGGCTCCCCTTTGGGCTCGGTCTCCTGCTCTCGCTGTTCCTCCTGTATTCGGTGGGTGTCGCTTGGAGCGTTTTCGCGCTCGGCCGGGTGCTCTGGCACGAGCCGCGGAGCCGCACGCTCGCGTTCGTCATCGGGTGGGCGATCACGGCCGCGGTCGCAGCGATCCCGTTCGTGGGGGGCGTCGTGTGGGTGGCCGGGGCCGTGTTCGGACTCGGTTCGAGCACCATGGCGATCTGGCGCGCCCGCCGGGCGGCTCCCCGAGTACGCGGCTCGGGCGGCCGGCACCGTCAGGGTGGCAAGATGCCGGTGGTGATCCCGGCCTCAACGGACGAGCCGGAGCCGATGATCGTCGAACGCCAGATGGGCGAGGAGGGCGCGGGTCTGTGAGCGACACGGTCGGGCTGGTCCGGAAGGTCCCGATGTTCGCCGAGCTCGACGACGACGAGACGACGTGGGTGGCCGATCTCGCCACCGAGTTCGAGGTGCCCGCCGGCTTCGTGTTGATCGAGCGCGGTCAGCCCGGTTCGGGCATGTTCATCATCACCGACGGAACCGTGACGGTGGAGCTTCCGCAGGGGCCGGTCGAGCTCGGCCCTGGGGAGTTCGTCGGCGAGCTTCCGTTGCTGGCCGACGGGATCACGCGCGTGGCGCGGGTCCGCGCGACGACCCCGGTGAAGGGTCTCGCGATCTCACGCATGGCCCTGTCGGAGCTCCTCCAGCGGGAGCCGCGCGTGGCCGTCCGGATGCTGCCCGTCCTCGCTCGGCGGCTCGCCGAGGCCGAGTCGTCCTAGCGCGAACGCCGGCGACGACCCGCGATCATCGCCACGAGCGCCCCGACCGCCGCACCGGCGGCGAACGCGCCCGGCGTCCCGACCATCACACGAGCGCCCTCTTCGACGGTGACCTTCGGCGAGGCGACGAGGCCCACGAACGCACCGTGGCCGACCGTCGCGTTGCCGGCGGCGAGCACGCTCTGCGTCCCGCCCTGCTGGATCGACAGGTTGCCGCGAACCATCGCCGGCCCACAGCCACCCTGGTGGATCCGGAGGTCGCCGCCGACGAGCACGGGTCCGCACCCGCCCTGCTGGATCCGCACGTCGCCCTGCGCCGCGATCGGACCGGCTCCCGCCTGCGTGATCGAGACGTCGCGCCCGTTGACGACGCCGACGAGCGCGCGTTCGACCGTCACGTCGCCCGCCGCCTCGACCGTCTTCAAGATCCCCTGCTCCGCGTGCTCCTCGACCGGCTGATCCATCCGCGACACCTCCTCGCTCCATCGTAGGTACCCTCGCCGAGTGGCGCAGAACGCTCGAACCTTCCTCTTGATGGGCTCCGGCGAGTTCGAGCCGTGGTCGAACGAGATCGAGGCCGCGGCGCTCGACGGCCGGACCGGACCCGTCGCCGTCCTCCCGACGGCGAGCTCGACCGAGGGCGAGGACGTGTTCGGGCGGTGGGGGCGGATGGCGCTCGAGCACTACGCGACGGCGGGGATCGATGCACGACTCGTGCCCGTCAAGACGCGGGAGGACGCCGAGCTCGAGGACCACGCTCGGGCGCTCGGGGGCGCCGCGATGGTCTTCTTCTCCGGCGGCAAGCCGCAGCACCTAGCGGCGACGATCCACGGGACCCGGTTGTGGCAGGCGCTCGAGGACGCGCTAGACGAGGGTGCGGTGTTCGCCGGGTGCAGCGCGGGCGCGCTGATCGCGAGCCAATCGCGGGAGCAGCGCCGCGAACGCGGCGTTCGGACCGGGTGGGTCTTCGGGCTCGGGCTGGTGCCGCACGTCTCGTTCGGCGTGCACTGGGACAAGGTCAAGGTGATCCCGGGCCTTCGGTCGGTGGTGATGTCGCGGATCCCGTCGGGCTCGTGGTTCGTCGGGATCGACGAGCGGACGGCCATCCTGGGCGACGGCCACCGCTGGCTTGTGTACGGGCTCGGCAGCGTGATGGTCCGCCACGCCGGCGGGACCCTGATCCATCGGGCCGGCGCGACCTTCGAGACGTCCGATCAGGGGGGATAGAGGTCTGGCGGATATCCTTGTCCACCGTGGTCTCGACCGACGAACCGAACGCGCCGGAGCACCGGCCGACGTGCTACCTCTGTGGCCGGCCCACCTACGACCCCGGCAAGCGGGAGCGGCCGTGGGTGCGGGCGACCTCCGGAGGCCGCCAGGTCCTGGTCTGCCCCCCCTGTCAAGAGGAGCGGCCGGACTGGGCCGTCCAGCTCGACCGGTGCGAGTCCTGCGGCGCGACCCGGCTCACGGCGATGCTCGGACAGGTCGTGTGCCGGGCCTGCGGTCACGTCCGGGGCGAACCGGTCGAGCCCGCGTGGTTGACGAGGGGCGCTTAGCTCAGAGGTAGAGCACTCGCCTTACAAGCGAGCGGTCGGAGGTTCGAGTCCTCCAGCGCCCACCCCTAGAACCCCCGTGCGCATCCGGCTTTGGGCCGCCAGGTATACGATCGTCGCATGGCCCGCGAGGTTCGGCTCGTCTTGTGGATCCTGGGGGTGCTCCTTCTCGCGACCCTCGTCACGCCCGCTCTAGGGTTCTATCTTCCAATGGTCCTGCTGTTCTACGGCTGGCCGCTCGTCCTTCCGGCGATGGCGTGGGGCATGCTTGATGCCGCCTACCACCGCGACTCCGTTTGGCGGGAGGCCGATCAGAACAAGGTCGTCTGGGTCCTCGTGCAGTTCATCCCACTCGTGGGCACGGTGGCGTACTTCATCCTCGTGCACCCGACCGTGCTGGAGGCCGAAAACCAGGTGCGGCGCAGCTAGACTGCCCGCTCGCCGTTCCGCGCGGGCTCCCGTATTGCTGCGTGAGGCTCGACTTCCCACGCCTGCGTCAGACATCCCTGAGAGACGATGATTGAGGACCCCGCCCCGTTTGACCGAGGTCGATTGCAGGGGTCACAGTTCGAGGATGCCCGAACCAGAGACACTCAAATTCGTCTACGAAGACCTTGTTCGCGAACGGGATCGCTTGCGTGATGCGCGAAGAGCGATCACATCACAGCTCGGGGTGCTTCCGACGGCATCGGCCGTCGTCGTAACGGTGTTCGGCGCTCTCAGCAACGACATACACGGCGGTCAGTCGACGCTGCTGTTTGGGTTGGCGCTCGCTGCCTTCGTCGTGATGGTTCTGATCGGCACGATTGCCGTCTTCCCACCAAGGTCCTTCCGGAAGTTGAGGAAGGAGGCGTTGCAGAGGCTGCCCGAGGGAGGCCGTGGCCTCGACCAAGAGCCAACGGTTGAATGGCTATCAAGCATGATCGACCTGGAGAGGAAGCTCACGAGTCGTTTGGAAACCGCGTTGGGAGAGGAACGCGGCGCCCTTCTGCTGGTTGAGGGGCTGTTCGTGGCGCAGATCGTCCTTCTAGGATGGATAACCCTGAGTTCCGCCTGATTTTTGGCAGGGAATTGGCGAGCGGCCATCGCGCCGAGCCCTCCCGAAGGGAATCTGCTAGACGGCGGGCTCGCCGTCGGGCTCTCCTCGCCCAAGTCGATGGATGCCCCCCAGCGAGATTGTTCGCGTGCTGCGATCAGTCGTACCTCACTCACCGGCGGCTGCGCCTCTGCACCCGGAGCGGCTCAGGGCGCTCAAATCGGCGCCGACACCTCCGCGACCTCCTCCTCGATGAACACGCGCGCTGTGTCCTTCACCCGCTCGGGCTTCCGCGCGGAGAGGTAGATCAGGTACACGATCCCCAGCAGGTACCAGATCCCTACCACCGGCCCGACCACGCTGAACGGGTACGGCAGCGGGCTGATGAAGTCGAAGATCGACCCGCCCACGCCGATCGCCACCAGGAACGCCGGGATGAACGCCAGGATCCCCAAGATCGGGATCACGGCGTGCAGGAACCAGTTGAACTCGCTCCGCTGTTCGCGAGCGTAGTAGAGCAGGCAGGCGAGGTTCACGGTCATGTAGATCGCGATCACGACCGCGCCGATGATCGTGCCGAGGATCGCGAAGGCAAGGAACGGGCTGTTGTACTGCGCCCCCAGCCACAGCGCGACGCCCACCCCGATCACGAACTGCACGAACACCGCCACGTGGGGCGACCGGTACCTGGGATGGGTCCGCCCGAGCATCGCCGGCAGCAGGTGGATGCGGCCCATCGCGAACCACGTCCGGGTCGCGGCGTTGGAGCCGGCGTTCGAGTTCGCGATGGCCGAGTTCGCGATCGCCAGGAACACCAGTACCCAGCCGGCGCCCCACGCCGCTCGCGCCAACGCATCCCACGGGTTCCCGTCTCCCGACAATGGAAAGTCGGCGAACCGCTCTGGCCCGAAGAACACGACCGCCGCGTACGTCGTCAGGACGTAGAAGATGCCGATCCCGATGCACGACAGGACCACGGCACGGCCGATCGTGCGCCGCGGATCTCGGGCCTCCTCCGCCAGCGGCGCCGCGGCCTCGAACCCGATAAACGCAAGGATCGTGTACACCGACCCGGCGATCACTCCCGACAACCCCTCGAACCCCGGCACCGTCGCGAACGACGTGCCGAACACCTTAAACGTGTTGTCGCTGCCGGCGTCGACGATCAGCCAGATCGCCAGCGCCGTGAACACGCCGATCTCGAACAGCCCGAGCAGCGTCCCGACGCGCGTGCTGATCTGGATGCCGTAGAACCCCAGAAGGAACACGACGATCGCGGCCGCGAGCGCTGCGATCCACCACCACGTCGAGAACGACCAGCCAAACTCGGTGTCCAGCGTCGAGGCCACCACCTGCCCGAAGATCAGGAACAGCGCGGGCGCGACCAGCGGCTCGACGAACGCGTACCCCCACGCCACCAGGAAGCCGATCGAGGGATGGATCCCCCTGGCCGTGTACGTGTAGAAGCCGCCGGCCGAAGGCAGGTGCTTCGCGAGCTGGCCGATCGAGATCGCCACCAGCAGGCAGCCGACCAGCGCGAAGATCACCGACAGCGGCAGGGCGCCCGAGGCGAAGTTCGCCCCCACGATGATCGAGAACGCGACGGCGGCCGCCGGCGCCATGTGCGTGACGGATTGGAAGAAGACCTCGCGGAGGCCGATCGCCTCCCTCGCGAGCCCCTGGTCCGAGGACGTGGTGGGTGCGGAGCCTTCCATCGCAAGCCTCCCCTCGCGGCGGTCCCAGGCTCGATTATCAGGCCTTGGCGTGCGGTCGCGCACCTGTCGTTCGCGCACGATCGCGTCGATCTTGCGACGAAATTCGCCCGAGACCGGGCGGGCGTCGGTGACCCGTCGCGTGCTCGAACGCCGAGGCCAGCCGGATCAGAGTCCCCTCGCTCCACGCGCGTCCGATGAAGGAGATCCCGATCGGCAGGTCGAACGCGAACCCCATCGGGACCGTGACGATCGGGTAGCCGGCGACCGCCGCGGGCGTCGAGTTCCCGCCCACGTAATGATCGCCGTTGGCGTAGTCGATGCGCCACGCGGGCGCGTTCGAGGGCGCGACGAGCGCGTCCAGTCGGTGTTCGTCCATCACCGCATCGATGCCCTCGGCCCGTGAGAGACGCCGGCAGGCGGCTAGCGCCTCGAGGTACGCGGTCTCGGTCAGGGGTCCCTTCTCCGCGGCCTGCTCGAAGAGCTCTTGTCCGAAGAACGGCATCTCGGTATCAACGTGCTCCTGGTTGTATGCGATCAGGTCCGCGAGGGTCCGATGTGGCTGTGTCGGGCCGTACGAACCGAGGTACGCCTCGAGGTCGGCCTTGAACTCGTACAGGAACACCTCGAGCTCGGGGTCCTCGAGGTCGTCGGTGTGGGGGATATCGGCCGGGTCGACGATCTCGGCGCCGAGGTAGCGCATCGCGCCGAGCGCCTCGTCAAACAGTCGGTCGACGCGGTCGTTGAAGCCCGCGAGCTTCCTGGCCACCCCGATCCTCGCATCCCGAAGCCCGTCGGGGTCGACGAACGCGGCGTAGTCGGGCTCGACGCGCGCCCCGCCCGTCGTCGCGTCGAGCGGGTCGTCGCCCGCCAGCGCAGTCAGCAGAGCCGCGACGTCTGCGACCGTTCGTGCCATGGGGCCGGGCGTGTCCTGGGAATGCGAGACCGGGACGACGCCGGAGCGGCTCACCAGGCCGACCGTGGGCTTGACGCCGACGATGCCGTTGACCGACGAGGGGCAGACGATCGAGCCGTCGGTCTCGGTGCCGACGGCGACGGCAGACAGGTTCGCCGACACCGCGACGCCCGAGCCCGAGCTCGAGCCGCACGGGCTCCGGTCCGCGTCGTACGGGTTCACGCACTGGCCGCCGCGGGCGCTCCACCCACTGCTCGAGCGCGTCGAGCGGAAGTTCGCCCACTCGGAGAGGTTGGCCTTGCCGAGGATCACGGCGCCGGCCTCCCGCAACCGTCCGACCAGGAACGCGTCGCGCGCCGGCGTCACCTCGCCGAGCGCGAACGAGCCCGCCGTCGTCTTCATGCGATCGGCGGTATCGATGTTGTCCTTCACGAGCATTGGGATCCCATGGAGGGCTCCCCGGACGCGGCCCGAATGGCGCTCGGCGTCGAGCGCGTCGGCGATCTCGAGCGCGTCGGGGTTCGTCTCCAGCACCGAGCGGAACTCCACGTCGACCGTCTCGATCCGGTCGAGGTAGGCCTCGGTCAGCCCGCGGGAGGTGAGCGAGCCCGAGGCCATCGAGGCCTCGAGTTCCTCGATCGACGCCTCCTCGAACTCGAACGCCGCGTCGCCGACCACGGCCGGACCCTATCCCACCCTGTCGAGAGCAGGGAACCGCAAACAACGCGCAGGGTTCCGCGAACGCCGGGGTTGCCGGAAGTCGTCCTGGCCGGGTCGTTCATTACCGAGACGATCTTCAACCTGCCGGGGATCGGGCAGTACGCCGTGACCTCGATCTTCCGCAACGATTTCCCGTCGGTGATAGGGGTCACGATCTTCGGCGTTCTTCATCGCGATCGCCAACCTGTGCGTCGACGTCGCGTACGCGTACGTCGACCCCCGCGTGCGGTTCGGGTAGGGCTCGGTGGCTCAGCCCCTGCGGGCGACGCCCCGACCGGACCCCCCGAGCAGTCCCAAGTCGATCACGATGCCGAGCACGATGAGCACGATCCCCGTCGCCTCGACCCCGCCGGTCACGGTCGTGAACTCGTTCTGGGCGATCGCGTAGGCGATCGTGGTGGTCGGGAGGAAGAAGAACCCGAGCAGGCCCCACCAGCCGCTCGAGAAGGCGGTGTTCAGATAGTTCGTGAACAGCCACAGGAAGAACAGGATGAACCGGGGCGTGATGAGCGCGACGATCGCGAAGAGACAACCCACGAGCGAATCCTAACCGAGGTGGCTAGGGGACCGTTCGGGCGATCGCGGTGGCGATGTCGGCCACGACCATCGCGCGAGGCTGCACCCGGCGGTTCCACAGTACGAGCGCCGGCCCGTCACGCCCGTCCGAGGTGATCGAGATCGTCCCCGCATCCAGCAGCAGGTTCGTCGCGTACCGGATCGGCAGGTCCAGGAAGCGGACGGCCAGCGCACGGAAGCAGTGGCCGTGCCCGAACAGGAGGCTGTTGCCCCCGAGCTCGCGCAGCTCCTCCATCACGGCGTCGACACGCTTGGCCATCTGCTCGGGCGTCTCGCCGCCGGGGCAACCGTCACGGAAGAGCAGCCATCCGGGGTGGGTCGCCCGGATCTGCCCGGTGGTGAGTCCCTCGAACTCGCCGTAGTCGTACTCGAGCAACCCCTCGTGCGTGCGAACTCGGTCGCCGAACCCCGCGAGCCGAGCCGTCTCCCGCGCGCGGAGCATCGGGCTCGAGAACACGTGGTCGAATCGACGGCCGGCGAGCAGCCTGCCGATCGCCGTGGCCTGCAGGCGTCCCTCGGGCGTGAGCGGGATGTCGGTGCTCCCGGTGTGTTGCCCCGAGATCGACCACTCGGTCTCGCCGTGCCGAACCAGCCAGATCGCCATCGCGGCCGAAGCCTAGGCCGGAGCGGGCGGGAGGGGGAGGGCTTGCCCGAATCGAACGTATGTTCTATCGTGCCCGGATGGCCCCCGAGCGCCTGTTCGAGATCGCGAGACGGCGGTTCGACACGCCCGAGTTCCGGGGGATGGAGTTCATCGAGGCCGAGTGCAAGACGATCATCAACCACGTCCCCGGCAACTACCTGCCGTTCAACTGGTCGATCAACCCGTATCGAGGATGCAGTCATGCTTGTACCTACTGTGTCCGAGGAAGCACTCCGATCCTTTTGGGAGACGGCCGCACGAAGCCGATCGCGGACCTATCCGTGGGCGACGAGATCTTCGGCACCGCGCGGCGAGGAGCCTATCGCCGGTATGTGAAGACAACCGTTCTCGCCCATTGGTCAACACGCAAGCCGGCGTTCCACGTCGCCCTCGCGGATGGGACCGAGCTCATCGCGAGTGGGGATCACCGGTTTCTCACCGATCGAGGATGGAAGCATGTGACCGGTTCTGAATGGGGGCGGGAGCGCCGTCCTCATCTCACGCTGAACAACAAGCTCATGGGAACAGGGGGTTTCGCGCCCAGACCGATCCATTCCGCCGACTATCGTCGCGGATATCTCTGCGGGATGATCCGGGGAGACGGCCACCTCGGCTTCTACAGGTACGAGCGGGCGGGCCGCGCCCCATCGAGGGTCCAAGGATTCAGGCTCGCCCTCGTTGATCTTGAGGCCCTACGCCGCTCGCGCCGATATCTCGCGGACATTGCGCTACCGATGCAAGAATTCGAGTTCCAGGCCGCGGGCGACACGACGAAAGCCGTTCGTGCGATCCGAACAGGTGCGAGAGAACAGGTCGAGGGCATCCGCGAGTTGTGTGCGTGGCCTTCCGAGCCGTCGCTCGATTGGTCAAAGGGCTTCCTTGCCGGCGTCTTCGATGCAGAGGGCAGCTTCAGCGGGTCTCTGCGTATCGCCAACACGAATGCTCTCATCATCCACGCGACCTCTTCGTGTCTCCGGAGGCTCGGCTTCGCATTCCGCCTCGAGCGAACAGCTAATGCGAACGGATTGACCTACGTCAGGTTGTTGGGCGGACTTCGGGAGATCCTTCGCTTCTTCTTGACGGTCGACCCCGCCATCACTTGCAAGCGCGACATCGAAGGCATCGCGATCAAGGGCGACGCTCCGCTCCAGGTAGTGTCGATCGAGCCACTCGAGACGGCGGTTCGCATGTTCGACATCACCACGGGGACGGGCGACTTCATCGCTGACGGCGTCGTGAGCCACAACTGCTTCGCCAGACCCACCCACACCTACCTGGACATGAACGCGGGTTCGGACTTCGACACGAAGATCGTCGTCAAGGTCAACGCGCCCGAGGTCCTCCGGCGTCAGCTCGCGGCCAAACGCTGGAAGGGCGAGGGCATCGCGATGGGCACCAACACCGACCCGTACCAGCGTGCCGAGGGTCGCTACCGGCTGATGCCGGGCATCATCCGGGCGCTCACCGACTACCGGAACCCGTTCTCGATCCTGACCAAGGGCACGCTGATCCTGCGGGACCTCGAGCTGCTGGTCGAGGCCGCCCGCATGACCGACGTCTCCACGGCCTTCTCGATCGGGACGCTGGACGAGATCGCCTGGCGCTCGAGCGAGCCCGGCACCCCGCACCCGCGCAAGCGGATCGAGGCCGTTCGGGCGCTGAACGAGGCCGGCATCCCCTGCGGAGTCCTGATGGCCCCGATCCTGCCCGGGATCACCGACGATCCGCGCCAGCTCCGCGAGGTGGTCGCGGCCGCGATCGATGCGGGGGCAACGCACGTCTCGCCGATCCTGCTGCATCTTCGCCCCGGCGTGCGCGAGGAGTTCCTGCCGTGGCTCGCCGAGACGTATCCCGACCTCGTCGAATGCTACGAGCAGCTCTACCGCAAGCCCTACGCCCCAGCCGCCGAACGCGACGCGCTCGGCCGGCGCGTCTCCGGCCTGATCCGATCCCTGAGCGGCGTCCGGCGGGCGGCGGTCCCGTCCGCGCGCTTCTCGAGAGGGTCCCGCGGCGATCGTGGAGCCGAGCCGGGGGAGCAGCGCACGCTCGTGTAGCCCTCGGCATCGGCTACCCTGGCGCTCGATGCGCGGACTGGACCGGATCCTGGAGCTGCAAGACCTCGACACGGCGATCGACCGCTTGGAGCACCGTCGCGAACAGCTCGAGGCCGGCGAGGAGCTCTCGTCGCTCCGCAAGGAGATGGAGGAGGCCGACGCCCGCCTCGGCGAGCTCCGGTTGGCGTCGGACTCGATCTCGAGCGAGTCGACCCGCCTCGAGCACGAGATCGCCTCCATGAGCGACAAGCTCCACGCGGAGGAGAAGCGCATGTACGACGGCTCGATCGCCAACGCGAAGGAGCTCGAGGCGCTGCAGCACGAGATCGCGAGCCTG
>Ga0209887_1000454_pt1 | contig 12306 bp, 14 predicted proteins | sample GWRWN1_30_40_FD_187230 | JGI IMG/M metagenome (GOLD analysis project Ga0209887, IMG submission 187230) | Riverbed sediment microbial communities from areas with no vegetation in Columbia River, Washington, USA - GW-RW N1_30_40 (SPAdes)... | ecosystem: Environmental > Aquatic > Freshwater > River...
CTCCGCAGATACCATCTCGGGACCCCCTAGCTGCTCGGATGCCTCATCGTCGGCGCTGGCCCGGCTTCATTCTCGTCGAGTAAGGTGCCGTCTGCCAGCGAGAGTGGCGGAACCTGGCAGACGCGCCGGACTTAGGATCCGGTGCCCGAAAGGGCGTGGGGGTTCAAATCCCCCCTCTCGCACCGCCCGAAGCGCAACCGCCAAAGTAAGGAGATCCGACGACCACGACACCTTCGCAACCGCATGCTCTTCGCATCCTCGAGGAAGAACACGAGTCGGTCCGCGAGCTCGTGGAACGGCTCCGGAACGAGGACTTCGCGCGCCCGGCGACGATCGGCGGAGGGGACTGGTCGGCCAGGGACCTCGTCGGGCACCTGACCTCGTGGGAGGAGCACGCGCTCGAGGCTCTGAAGGCCTGGCGGAGAGGCGAACCGGCCCCCATCCAGCGGGCGCTTCGCGTTCACGGTCTCAACGGCGTGAACGCAGACGCGGTTGTGGCCGATCGCGAGCGATCGGCCGCCACCGTCCACCGCCGGTTCGACGACATCCATCGACGTCTGGTGGCCGAGATCCGCTCGTTGCCGCAAGTGACCTGGAATGCCCCGCCAACGGCGCGGTCGCGACGGTCGCTCGGCCACGTCGTGGGCGGGATCGTCGGCGGGCCGGACGCGCCGTTCACCCACGCATCTGCCCACCTCCCGCACCTCCGGGCGTACGTGGAGTCGGTCAGGGATCCCGGGCCAGCAGCTCCCGGAGGGCGCGGAACGCCCGGCCCCGGTGGCTGATGCGGTCCTTCTCCTCCGGCGGGAGCTCGGCCATGGTCTCCTCCCACCCCGCGGGGACGAAGATGGGGTCGTAGCCGAATCCCCCGCTCCCCCGGGGCTTCGACACCAACGATCCCTCGCACGTCCCTTCGGCCCACACCTCGCGGCCGTCGGGCCAGGCCAGAGTCGCGACGCATCGGTACCGCGCCGTCCGTCCCGCCTCGGGGATGCCGGCCAGAGCGCGGATCAGCATCCGGAGGTTCTCCTCGCCGGTCGCCTCCTCCCCCGCGTACCTGGCCGAGCGAGGCCCCGGCCCTCCGCCCAGCGCGTCCACCTCGACCCCCGAGTCGTCGGCCACCGCGGGGATCCCGAGGCTCCCCGCTACCGCCTGGGCCTTCAGCAACGCGTTGTCCAGGTAGCGCGGCCCGGTCTCCTCCACGTCGGGCCAGGGCCCTTCGTGCTCATCGGCGGTGATCCACTCGACCGGCCAGTCGGCGCAGATGGAGCGGATCTCGCGGATCTTGCCGGGGTTCCGGGAAGCGATGGCGATCCGGTCGGGGAAGCTCACGCGCCGAGCACGTGCTGCTGCAGCTCGGTCAGCTGCTGGATGCCGGTCTCGGCCAGGTCGACCAGGGCCGTGAGGTCGTCGCGGGAGAACGGGGTGCCCTCGGCCGTGCCCTGGATCTCCACCAACCGGCCCGAGCCGGTCATCACCACGTTGAAGTCCACGTCGGCCGCGGCGTCCTCTTCGTAGGACAGGTCCAGCACGGGCCGGCCTCCCACCATCCCGGCCGAGACCGCGGCGACGCTGTCGGTGAGGACCTCCTTCGTGGCCCTGCCGCGTTCCTCGAGCGCGCGCAGCGCGAGGGCGAGCGCGAGGTAGCCCCCGGTGATCGACGCCGTGCGGGTTCCCGCGTCGGCCTGGAGAACGTCGCAGTCGATCCAGATCGTGCCCTCCCCCAGTTTGGCCAGGTCGGTCACGGCCCGGAGCGACCGGCCGATTAGCCGCTGGATCTCCTGGGTCCGGCCCGACGGCCGCCCTTTGCCCACCTCGCGCGAGGTTCGTTCCGCCGTGGCCCGAGGGAGCATCGAATACTCGGCCGTCACCCAGCCCTTCCCGGTGCCCTGGAGGAACCGGGGGGACCGGTCGTCGAACGACGCGGCGACCAGTACCTTGGTCCGTCCCATCTCGAGCAGCACCGACCCCTCGGCCCACTCCTGGTAGCCCAGCTCCACCTTGACCGGCCGCAGGTCCGCGGGCCCCCGGCCGTCGGGACGCTCGTTCACTTCCCCACCTTGCGCCGCAGGCCCTCGGCCGCCAGCTCGACCGGACCATCGAACTCCTCCGCGGCCTGCGCCCGTGAGACCTCCTTGTCGGAGGTTGGCCAGATGTGCGTGAGCAGGAGCAGGCCGGCGCCGGCCTCCCGGGCGTGCACGGCCGCCTGCCGGGCCGAGAGGTGGAACGGGAGTAGGTCGTCCCCATCCTGCCACGTGGCCTCGGAGAGGAGCACGACGGCATCGCGCCCGAGGTCCTCCACCTTCGACGTGGGCCCCGTGTCGCCCGTGTACGCCAGCGCGGTCCCGTCGGCCTCCATCCGAAAGCCCAGCGCGACCAGCCCCAGGTGCGACATCGGCTCCGTTCGAACCAGGAACGGGCCTACTTCGAACCGCTCGCCCGGCGACACCTCGTGCCAATCGAACGCCGTGCGCATCACGGCCTGGCTTTGCTCCGAGACGAGCTCCTCGGCCCGGGCCGGGAAGCCCGTCGGCACGTACACGGGAAGGTGCGGTTCGCCCAGCTTGCCGTAGTGGCGGGCGTAGAAGCACGGATACAGGTCGACCATGTGGTCGGGGTGCTCGTGCGAGATGAGGATGGCGTCGAGCTCTGCGAGCTCGATGTGCCGTTGCAGGTTCGCCAGGGTCCCGGTTCCCGCGTCGACCCAGGCGCTGAATCCCTCGTGCCGGACCAGGTACCCGCTGGTGGCCGCCCCGGGGACGGGCCACGTGCCGCTCGCACCGAGGACGATCAGCTCCACGGGCCACCCCGAACTGGTTGCACGGCAACGGCACCGATCGTGCCCACGCCGGGACCGAGGAAATGGTGGGCCACCGACCGGAACTGGTCCGGGTCGCCGGTGCACAGGAACTCGTGCCGGGGCTCGGCCCGAGTTCCCATCAGCAGGTCGAGCGAGCGGAGGGTGGCGTAGACGTCCTTGGCGGTCTCGTCCGCCGACGAGACCAGCACCACGTCCTTGCCCATCACCATCTGGATGAGCCCCGACAGCATGGGGTAGTGCGTGCAACCCAGGATCAGCGTGTCCACCCGCTTGTCCCGGAGCGGCGAGAGGTACGTGCGCGCCGCGGCGAGCAACTCGTCGCTCGACGTGTCTCCGGCCTCGACGTGCTCGACGAACGCCGGACACGAGCGGGAGAACAGCTCCACCGAAGCTCCGGTGCCCGCCACCGCCCGGTCGTAGGCTCCGCTCGAGATCGTCGCCACGGTCCCGATGACGCCGATCCGGCCGTTGCGGGTGGCCCGGACGGCGGCCCGCGCCCCCGGGTCGATCACGCCGACCACCGGGAGGACGGCGGCGTCGGTCACGTCGCGGATGGCGGCGACCTCGATCGAGTTGCACGCGACCACGAGCACCTTCACGTCCCGTGACAAGAGATAGTCGGCGATCTCCAGAGCGTGAGTCCGGATCTCGGCAAGCGGCTTCGGGCCGTACGGGAACCTCGCGGTGTCGCCGACGTACACGATGGGCTCGAACGGCAGCAGGTCGAAGACGGCCCGGGCCACCGTGAGCCCTCCGACCCCGGAGTCGAACACGCCGATCGGGCGGCTATCGGGCATCGGCTACCACCACAGGGTCTCCGAGACGCTCTTCTCGGCCCGCTCGATCTCCGCGGCCCAGGCCTCGGTCGACAGGTACTTCCATCCGCCGTCGGGGAGCAGGCACACGATGTCGCCCTCCTCGATCTCGGCGGCGATCCGCTGGGCCACCGACACCACCGCGCCCGAGGAGATGCCGGCGAAGATCCCCTCCATCTCGGTCAGCTTCCGGGTGGCGCGAAGTGAGTCGGACGAGCTGACCAGGAACTTCCGGTCCAGCACGGACTCGTCGAAGATCGGCGGGATGAACCCCTCGTCGAGGGACCGGAGGCCGTAGACCATCTCGCCGAGCTCCGGCTCCGCGGCGATCACCTTGATCCCGGGGTCGTGCTCATGGAGGCGACGCCCGACGCCGGTGAGCGTGCCGCCGGTCCCCAGCCCGGCCACGAAGTGGGTCACCTCCGGCAGGTCACGGAGGATCTCGGCCCCCGTCCCCTCGTAGTGGGCGAGGGGGTTGGCCGGGTTCCCGTACTGGAAGGGCATGTAGTACCGATCGTCGCGGGCCAGCGCCCGGGCCACCTCGATCGAGCCGTTCGTCCCCTTGTCCCCCGGCGAATACACGATCTCGGCCCCGAACAGCTCGAGCAGGCGAATCCGCTCCTCGCTCGCGTTGTCGGGGATGACCACGGTGAGCGGGTACCCCATCCGCCGGGCCACCATGGCAAGGGCGATCCCGGTGTTCCCCGACGTCGGCTCGAGAATGGTCTCCTCCCGCGTGAGCTCTCCTGATGCCCGGGCTGCCTCGATCATCCTCTTGGCGATACGGTCCTTCAGCGACCCGCTGGGGTTCTGCCCCTCGAGCTTGCCCCACAGCCGGACGCCCGGCTTGGGGCTCATCCGGGGAAGGCCGACGAGCGGCGTCTCGCCGATGGCCTCGAGGATGTCTCCGTACCGCACGCGCTCGATTATCCCAGCGGGCCGGGCAACGGCGGGCCTCAGGTCGTCGTCCCGACGATCGCCCCCTGGTCCGGCGGGGCGTTGTTGGGGAACAGGGCCAGGATCCCGGGATCGTCCCCCTCTGCGACGGAGCCCGCCCGCTCGCCAGCCCCTGCCTGGGGCGCGCCGAGCGCGAGGAGGGCGACGAGCGACATGGCGAGGACGGCACGGAACTTCGTAGTGGGAACCCCCCCTGTCAGATGACGGCACGGTCCAAGGGCCCGAGCGAGCGGGAGCATGCCCCCGAGGGGATACCGCGGCGAGGCTACGCCTGGCCGCCGGCCACGGCGGGCAGGATCGAGACGGTGTCGCCTTCCTTCACGCTGGTCTCGAGCGCGCCGAGGTACCGCACGTCCTCGTCATTTACGTAGACGTTGATGAACCGGTGGAGCCCACCGTCGTCGGCCACGATGTTCTTGGTGATGCCCGGGTACCGGGACTCCAGGTTGGAAAGCAAGTCCCGAAGCGTCGCGCCCTCGGCGTCCACCGCCGCCTCGCCGCCGGCGTGCTTCCGCAGGATGGTGGGGAGCTTCACGCGAACGGACATCTGGCTGGTCTCTCCTTCTTCCTGGCTACGCGGTGGTGGACACGCCGTGCTCGGCCTCCGGCGGAGCCTCCCCCGGCGCCAGGCCGCAGAACGCCTCGTAGTCGATGAGCTCGGTGATGGTCGGTTCCTTGCCGCAGACCGGGCAATCGGCGTCCCACAGGACCCGCACGGTGGTGAAGTCCATTGCCTGGGCGTCGAACAGCAGCAGGCGGCCGATCAACGGCTCGCCCACGCCGGTGATCAGCTTGATGGCCTCGGTCGCCTGGATGCTCCCTACGATGCCGGGGAGCACGCCGAACACCCCGCCCTCCGCGCAGGAGGGGACGGTGCCCGGGGGCGGCGGCTGGGGGAACAGGCACCGGTAGCACGGCGCGTCGTGGCCCGGCATGAACACCGTGGCCTGTCCGTCCCACTGGTAGATCGACCCGTAGACGAGCGGCTTGCGCAGCATCTGGGTCGCGTCGTTCACCAGGTACCGCACGGGGAAGTTGTCGGTCCCGTCCACCACGACGTCCCACGGCTCCAGGATCTCGAAGGCGTTCGACGAGGACAGGATGGTGTCGTAGGGCACGATCTCGATGGTCGGGTTGATCGCCTGCAGCCGGTCCACGGCGCTCGCCACCTTCGGCCGGCCAATGTCGGCGGTCGAATGCAGGATCTGGCGCTGGAGGTTGGACTCGTCCACCCGGTCGAAGTCAAGGATCCCGAGCGTCCCCACCCCGGCGGCCGCGAGATACATGGCGACCGGGGAACCGAGACCGCCCGCCCCGATCACCAGGACCTTCGAATCGAGCAACTTGCGCTGTCCCTCGCCGCCGATCCCCGGCAGGATGATGTGGCGGGAGTACCGCCGAACCTGCTCCTCAGTGAAGCCCGGGCTCATCGGATCGTCAGCTCCTCCTCGGTGACCTCGCCCTCGGTGATGCGGAAGGCCCGGACCACCGGGTTGTTTCGGTCGGATAGGGATACCAGCAGGTAGTACACGTCCGGGTAGAACGGTTGCACCCAGCGGGCTCGGTCGCGATCCGTCTCCGACGGATACGCCTCGGTGTGGGTGTGCGTGTGGTAGATGCCCCACAGCTCCCACCCCGTGTCCTCGATCTCTTTCGTGACGTGCAGCTGCTCCTTGGGGTCCAGCCGGTAGGAGATGGGGCTCCCGTCCATGTTGCGCATGGCGAACACCTTCGCGGCGCTTCCATCGGTCCCCGCGATCAGCCCGCAGGCCTCATTAGGCAACTCCCGGAGCCCGTGTTCGACGATCTCCTTGGCGAAGAGGGTGTCGAGCTCGACCATTGCAACAGCGATAACTGTAGCAGCGGGCTCCTATTCCCTGAACGCCCGTTCAGTCCGGCGTGAGCCTTCCCTCGACGGTGATGTGGCCCGGCTCGGCGGCCTCCGTGAGGCCCACCTCCACGGCCTGGACCCCCCGCCCCACCAGGCGAAGCCGCATGTCCTCGGGGTCGGCGGCGGCGATCAACAGGCCACCGGAGGTCTGGGCGTCGGCCAGGACGAGCTGCTCGGGCTCGGTGAGCTCCCCCCAGTCCACGAAGGGCTCGAGGTAGGAGTGGTTGCGCCTGGTACCGCTCGGAACGACGTCCGCCCGGGCCAGCTCGAGCACGTCGGGAAGGACCGGCACGGCGCCGGCGAAGACCGAGGCCGCCACGCCCGAGGCTGCCAGCATCTTCTGGAGGTGCCCGAGGAAGCCGAACCCGGTCACGTCGGTGGCGGCGCGGACGTCGGCCGCGACCATGGCGGCCGACGCGTCCGCGTTCAGCGTGGTCATGACCTCGACGGCCGTCTTCATCTGGAGGTCGGTGGCCTTCTGCCGCTTGATGGCGGTGGTGATGATGCCCAGGCCGAGCGGCTTGGTCAGGAACAGGGCGGCGCCGGCCGGCGCGGTCGAGTTCCGCACGATGCGCTCGACCGGCACGAACCCCATGGCCACCATGCCGTACTTGGGCTCCGGGTCGGTGATCGAGTGGCCGCCCACGACGGCGACCCCGGCCTGCTCGGCGACGTCCTGTCCGCCCTGCATCACCCGGGCCAAGAGCTCAAGCGGCAGGTCGTCCACCGGCCAGCTCGTCAGGTTCAGGGCCATGACCGGGTGGCCGCCCATCGCGTACACGTCGCTGAAGGCGTTCGCCGCGGCGATCCGGCCCCAGTCGTAGGCGTCGTCCACGATGGGGGTGAAGAAGTCGACCGTGGCCACGAGCCCCCGGCCGTCGGGCAGGAGGTACACGGCGGCGTCGTCGCCGGTCTCCCCGGAGACGAGCACCTCCCTCGGCATGGCCGGCGCCTTCAGCTGGCTAAGCACCTCGCCCAGTTGGGCGGGTCCGAGCTTGCAGGCGCAGCCCGCTCCGTGGCTGAACGTCGAGAGGCGAACGTCCTCGCGCATGCGCCGAGGATACCGCCGCCCGCTCGTTACGGGTGCCAGACTTCACCGCGTGCGGACAGCGGTGGTCGGCCACGTGGAGTGGGTCGAGTTCGGCAAGGTGGACCATGTCCCGAAGGCCGGCGAGATCGTCCACGCCACCGAGTCGTGGGAGGAGCCGGCGGGCAGCGGCTCGGTGGCCGCCGTGCAGCTCCACAAGCTGGCCGGCGACTGCACGTTCCTCACCGCGCTGGGCAAGGACGCGGTGGGAAAGCGAGCGCACCTGGAGCTCGAGTCCCTCGGTCCCCGGGTTGAGGCCGCCAGGCGAAGCGAGCCCACCCGCCGGGCCGTGACCTTCATCGACGCCGGCGGCGAGCGAACCATCACCACCCTCGGCGAGCGGCTGGAGCCGCTCGCCGAGGACCCCCTCCCGTGGGACGAGCTGGCCTCGATCGACGCCGCATTCCTGACCGCCGGAGATCTCCGGGCGGTCCACGCAGCCCGCACGGCTCGGATCCTCGTCGCCACGGCACGCCTGATGCGCCTGCTGACGGCCGCGGACGTGTGGCTCGACGCGCTCGTCGGCAGCGGCCGCGACCCCTCCGAGCGGTTCGACCCCTCGGTCCTCTCCCACCGGCCGGGCCTCATCGTCCGGACCGACGGCAAGAACGGCGGCACCTACGAGGCCTCCGACGGCGCCTCGGGCACCTACGACCCCGTCCCTCTCCCCGGCCCCCTGGTGGACACCTACGGCGGAGGTGACAGCTTCGCCGGCGGGCTCACATTCGCCCTGGGCGCCGGGTACGCCGTGCCCGATGCCCTCCGTCTGGCGGCAACGTGCGGGGCCTGGTGCGTCGCCGGCCGGGGCGCCTATCAAGGTCAGCTCACCGCGGCCGATATCCACTGACATCGGGGGTCAGGCGCTTCACGGCGCCCGGCCGACCCCGGTCCCTCGAGCATCGAGGAGGGAGGGTGGACAAGAGCCGCTGCGCCTGGTGCGGGACGGACAACGATCCGTCCCGGACCTCGTGCACGTCGTGCGGCACCCGCCTCACCCCCCTCCAGGAGGGCGAGCCGATCTGGGCCGTGCCCCCCGAATCCGTCGCGCCCGTCCCGCCCCGATCCACCGAGGGAGGGGCCGCCCCATCGGAGTCGGCCACGGCGCCGTCGGCCGAGGGGTGGGGGGTCGGTCCGCAATCCGGGACGCCGCCGGTTCCCGCGGCGCCGCCAGGTGTCCTCCGGAGCACCGCGGCGGTCACGTACCCGCGGCAGCCGCTTCCCCCTCCGAACTGGGCACCCCCGGCCACCTGGCCCGGCTCAGTGCCGAAGACGAGGGGTTCGATGCCCGGCGCATTGTGGGGGGGGATAGCCGCCATCGTCCTGGCCGCGATGGGCTTCTTCCTCTACCAGAAGATGCAGTCGGCGATCGCCTTCCCCGACACGATTGCCGGGTATCAGCACGACGAGTCACAGATCGCGGAGGCCGCGACCGACACCATGGAGAGTTTCCTGAAGGGCGCGGGCATCGATGTGAAGACTGCCATCTACGGCGACATCGGCGCCCCGGCCTTCATCGTCGTTGCTTTCGACACGGGCGGGGAGCCTCCTCCTGGCACCCTCGACGAGTTCATGAGCGGCTTCAACACCACGAGCGGCTCCGGCGCGTCGCTCAGCGATCAAGTGACCGAGACCAGGGACGGCGTGAAGTACAAGTGCGGATCGATCGTCTCGCAGGAACCGGGCACCAGCTTCAGCGCTCAGGCGGTATGCCTGTGGGACGAGGACTCGACCGGAGGGTTCGTCATCAGCACGGTCTCCTCCGACCCGAATGCCGCCATCGACCTCATTACCCAGGTCCACGACGCCGTCGTCGGCTAGCACGACACCTCAGGGCATCCCGCTCTCCCAGTGGTGGTCCCGCACGTGCTGTGCGGCCGCCACCGTCGATGGCCCGAGGGTCCGATCCCTGCCGGGCAGGTGCTTGCGGATCTCCGCGAGCTCGCGCCGGGTGAACTCGCACCTCGTCGTGATGGGATCGACGCCGTACAGCTTCGCGCCGTTCAGCCCCAGGATCTTGGCCTTCAGCCGCTTGGACAGCCGGGGATAGCGGTACCGCTCCTGGAGCTCCTCGCTGATGTGGAACGACCGGAGGGCCTGGATCTGGTCCTGGGGCGACCCGTAGAACAGGCAGTCGGTCCCCCACACCACGTTGTCCTCCCCGACGTAGCGGAGGAGCTTGCCCAGGACGTGCGCGGCCTGCTCCGGCGCACGGAACACGCTCCACCAGGTCGAGCCGAGCTCCGCGTAGACGTTCTCGTTCGGACCGATCCCCGCCCGCTTCATCGAGGAGACCAGGCGGTTGATGCCGACCTCGGCGGTCGCCGCCGTGTACGGCCCCTCGAAACCGCCGGCCTCGTATCCCGAGTGGTACACCACGAAGTCGACGTCGGGATGGCGCCGGGCGGCGGGACCGATGTCGACCGGCGAGCCGAACCGGCTGCTTCCCGAGAACCCCTTGTGCGCGCAGATGCGCGGGATCCCGAGCTCCACGGCCTTTCGGATGAACGCCTCCCCCACCTTCGGCAGCCCTCGCTCGTGGTCGTCGAGCCACCAGGCGTTCCCGTCGTGCTCGAAGACGTCGGGGAAGTGGGTGAACGTCTTCCACGCGACGATGGGGTATCGGCGCGCCAGACCCTCCATGGCGTCGAGGTTCGCCCGCAGCGGCCCGACGTTCGGCAACGCCTGGCCGTGGAGCAGTACGCGCTCGTCGCGGCACACTCCCTCGGCCACCCTGCGGGTCTCGGCCATGACCTTGGCGGACAGCGGGCTCCCCTCGGGGTAGATCGGAAGCGCCGACATGACGAGCATCGACGTATCGCTCCGGAGGAACATCAGCTCCATGAAGTGGTCGATCGAGTAGCACGTCCGGGGATCGTCCTCCCCGCAATAGCGCTGGGGGAACCGCATCCAGAAGTCTTGCCCGTTCAGCACGGGGTTCAGGTCGTACTCCAGCAGGTGCCCCTGGATGTCGAACACGAACTCCTCGCCCCCGATCGCGTCGTGGGCGGCATCGGGCTCGGTCGTGGCCTCGGGTGGGATGGAGTAGCCACCGCCCGGGGTCGCTCCGGGCGAGCCGGACACGTGCCGGATGGCCTCGCGGGTGCACGCGTCGAGCACGAGAAGGGTCGTGGCCGCGCCGCAGACAGAAAGGAGGAACTCGCGCCGGCTCATCCCCAGGCGCTTGGCGTTCCGGTCGCATTCCTCGCGGGCCCGCCGGACGGTCTCGCGCATGACCGGCGAGAGGGGCTGGGGGTCGTACTCGCCGTTGGAGCACGGCCCGAACTTGATGGGAAGCCCAGGGTCGTCGTCACGCCAGCCCGCCACAGTCGAAGGGTAGACCGGACGGACCTCGTGCGGGTTCCCCCGCGAACTACTCGGCCCCCTCCGGCAGGGAGGAGCCGATCGCGTGGTATCCCCCGTCCACGTGGAGGATCTCCCCGGTGATCCCAGTGGCCCAGTCCGAGAGCAGGAACACTGCCGCCTTTGCTACCGGTGTGGGGTCGCCGGTGTCCCATCCGAGCGGAGCGCGCTCGCCCCACCCGTCCGCGAGCGCGTCGAACCCGGGGATGCCCTTGGCGGCGATGGTTCGAAGCGGCCCTGCCGAGACCAGGTTCACCCGGACCTTGTGGCGGCCGAGATCGCGGGCGAGGTAGCGCGCGACCGATTCGAGGCCCGCCTTGGCCACGCCCATCCAGTCGTACAGCGGCCACGCCACCGTGGCGTCGAAGTCCAGGCCCACGATGCCGCCCCCGCGCTCCTCCATCAGCGGCAGCATCCCGACGGCGATGGCCTTCAGCGAGTACGCGCTGGTCTGAAGGGCCGCCCGGACGCTCTCCCACGGCGTGTTCAGGAAGTTGCCGCCGAGCGCGTCCCGCGGGGCGAACGCGATCGCGTGGAGGAAGCCGTCCATCCGTCCCCATCGCTTGGCCAGGTCCTCGGCCACCGCCTGGATGTGGTCGGGGTTGTTCGCGTCCATCTCCAGCACGTCCACCGGCTGGGGCAACCGCTTGGCGCTCTTCTCGGTGAGGCTCATGGCCCGGCCGAACGACGTGAGGACGACCTCCGCCCCCTGCTCCTGGGCGGCCTGGGCCACGGCGTACGCGATGCTGTCGCGCGTCAGCACGCCGGTGATCAGGAGCTTCTTGCCCTCGAGCAACATCCGTCCCCCTCGCGACCCGGACCGGATGCTAGCCGCTCGCGTGCTCACGCGCCTTCGGGCCGCTCGCCCGCCCTCACCCGCACGCGCGCGACCGCTGGGGCTAGGCTCCCGGGCCATGGACCTCCCCGCGCTCCCCAAGGTCGAGCTCCACCGCCATCTGGAGGGCGCGGTCCGGCTCCAAACCATCATCGACCTGTACCGGGAGGCGGGGCAGCCGCTCGCGGCCCGAACCCCCGAGGAGCTCGCGCCGGAGGCCCAGGTGCTTCGGCCGATGAGCAGCTTGGCCGAGGTCCTGACGTACTTCCGGGTCGCGCAGGAGGCGTTGCGCGACTACGCGGCAGTGGAACGGATCGCCTTCGAGGCCGTCGAGGACCTTGCGCATGACAACGTGCGACTGGCCGAGTTGCGGTTCTCTCCCGACTTCCTGTGCCGGCCGCAAGGGCTGGACTGGGACCGGGCCATGGAGGCCATCCTGGCCGGCGTCGAGCGGGCGCGGGACCTGGACGTCGCCATCGGGCTCATCGCCATCGTCAGCCGGTCCTACGGCATCGAGTCTGCCGAGCGCACCGTCGAGTT
>Ga0209887_1000455_pt1 | contig 12269 bp, 15 predicted proteins | sample GWRWN1_30_40_FD_187230 | JGI IMG/M metagenome (GOLD analysis project Ga0209887, IMG submission 187230) | Riverbed sediment microbial communities from areas with no vegetation in Columbia River, Washington, USA - GW-RW N1_30_40 (SPAdes)... | ecosystem: Environmental > Aquatic > Freshwater > River...
TTCGTGAGCCCACGGTCCACGCCGCGACGGACATAGTCGACCCACTCTCGAATGAACGCGCCCTGCTCGTCGAGATAGCGCTTGTCGCACACCGGGCCGTGGCCCGGCACGAACGTGTCCTCGCGAAGTCCCCGCAGCGACTCCAGAGCCTGGAGCCAGAGGTCCGGGTCGGCCTCCTGTAGCCACGTGTGGACCTGGCAGAAGATGTTGTCGCTGGTGAAGACGACGCCCTCTTCCACCACGATCACGGCGGCTTGATACGCCGTGTGGCCGGGCATGTGGATCATATGGAAAGTGTGGTTGCCCACGTGCAAGGTCATCTCGCTCTGAAACGTGATCACCGGCGCGTTGGGTTTATAATTTTCCAAAAGTTTCGGCTCGTCCGGTCCGAAGGAGGCCACGCGCGCAACGTGGGCGGCCAGATCAGTGCCCAGGATTCGGGATCTCACTCCTTGCTGCGCGACAACAGGAACGTCGAAGAACGCGTTCCCGGTCCAGTGATCGCCGTGGGGCTCGGTGTTGATGATGTAACGGAGCCGGCCGCGCCGCTCGATCTCCCCTCTCAGCCGCACGGCATCGCTAGGCTTGTGCGGCGTATCGATCAGCACGAGGCCGTCGGAAGTCATCACGAGGCCGTGATTAGCGCCCTTGAGTCCGGTCTCGACGAAGACGTTGGCAGTTAACTGTTTCATAAGTCACCTTTCTCGCGCAAAGGCGCAAAGCATGTCCTGAGCGACGCCGAAGGGGGCGCCAAGGAAGAGAAGAACTAAACATTCGGCTATGGGCCACCACTTTTCGTCCGCTTGAAACCCACAAGAATCATCCCCTCTCCACCATGTCTTCATGGGGGATAGGGTGAGGGGGGTCTCAGGCCGGATCATCCCTCACCCTGCCCATCGGAATGGGCGAGGGTGATACTCGCTTGTCAACTCTGGAAACATCGTGAATGATACCTCGCCTGAACCAAGCGGATTTCAACCAATCCCGAAAGGGACATTAATTCTTTGCGCCCTTTGCGTTCTTTGCGGTCAAATTCCTCCCGCCATTCCGATGTTCACCCCCATCTTAATCTTCCCCCGTCGAGGGGGAAGAGACCGGAGGGTGCACTCGCGCACTTTTCTTTCTATGTGATCTCTGTCCCCTTGTGGTTAATTCTCATTTGGGCCTTGCCTTAGCACCAATGTCGCTTCGACGTCGAGCTCGAAGCGGCGGCCTTGTTGATGAATCACCACGCCGTAGTCTCGCCGCGCCGCTTCCAACGAAACGTACCCCGAGCGCACGTCAGCGAGTACGCGCCCCGCCGGGCGCTCCAACGGACTCCAGAACCCGCCGCCGCCGGCGGTCTCGACTGTAAACCCATCGCCTTTGTCGATTTCGGTGGGATTGATTTTACCAGTCGGGAATCGCTTAACCTTGCCGTCTTCGCGCGTGATAAAAATCCGGTTGGCCAGCGCATCTTTGCCGCCGTTCAGGCCCCACGGCGCGCAGATCGTGCGCTCCACGTGCGCATGGATCGTCGCCGGGCGGCGCATGCGTACCTCATTGGATACTCCCAGGCCGCCGCGAAACCTCCCGGCGCCGCCGGAGTCTTGGCGTAGCGCTCGGTGTTCGACGATGATGGGATTTTTGGCTTCGGTGGCTTCCACCGGCGCATTATGCGTATCGCCGTCGTTGAGGCATACCGTCGCGTTCATGCCGTCTTCGTCGTGCTTCGCGCCCCAGCCTCCGCCCGGATGGCCAATGTGCGACCAGAAAAAACGCCCGGTCTCCGGGTCAAAGCCGTGCGGGTTAACGGTGCAGAGATCGGCGTAATGACCTGCGATGGTGCGCTCGGGACAGGCAGGAGCCAAAGCCCTAAACAGCGTGTCGCAGACGGTCATCGGCACGGTCATCCAGACACGCACCGGCGCTGGCTTCGTGGCGCTTACGACGCGTCCCGGCGGCAAAATGATCTTCAGCGGGCGGAACGAACCCTCGTTGATCGGTAACAGCAGCGGCGCGGTGATACATTTGAAAACGACCTCGGCGGCGGAACGTCCCGCAGTGGGTCCGGAATTATAGAATCCCGCCACCTGCGGGCTGACGCCGCTCAGATCGATGGTCATCTCGTCGCCGCGAACTTCGACACGGACCCTGATCGGAATATGCTTGCCGACGTTGACCCCGTCATCGTCCATGAACGACTCCGCCTCGTAAACGCCGTCGGGGATCTGGCACACTGCGGCTCGCGCCAGTTTTTCGCTCTGCTCGTAGACGAGTCGGATGCTCTCTTTGAATGCCTGGTTGCCGTAACGTTTGAGCAATTGTAGGAGCCGCCGTTCGCCGGTGCGGATGGAGGCGAGCTGCGCCCGCATATCGCCCATGGCGCGCTCCGGCACGCGCACATTGGCGCGGATGATCGAGGTAATCTCGGGGTTTTCTTTGCCGGCCCGGAAGATTTTTACGAAAGGAATCTGGAGCCCCTCGGAGAAAATATCCCGGGTCACGCCGCCGAGCTGCCCGCCGATGTCCTGCCAGTGCGCCATCGAACAGGAAAACGCGATCAGCTCACCTTCGTTAAAAATAGGCAAGGTAAAGATCAAGTGATTGAGATGGCTGCCCATGGTGTAACTATCGTTGGTGAGCAAAATTTCCCCAGGGTGGATGTTTTCCTTGCCCCAGAACTCGATTTTTGCCTTGATCGAATCCGAAAGTCCGCGAATGAACATCGGCAGCCCCAAGCCGATGGAGATCGTGTTGCCGTCGGCATCGAACAGCCCGACGGTAAAGTCCTCGGCTTCGTAAATGATCGTGTGGTACGCCGTGCGCATGAGGTTGGTCTTCATCTCGCCGGTGATCGCCACCACGGCGCTCCGAATTACCTCCGCGGTGAAGGCATCGACGCTATTCACGCGAAGCCTCCGGTGCTTTTTCTATCACGGCTTGAACGACTTGAACTTTTTGAACGATTTGAACAGTTTCGTTCAAGCCGTTCCAGTCGTTCAATACGTTCAAAACGCCGGATGCAGTCATTGGGTACCGCCTAACGTCATCACCAGATGCCCATACTCATTCACCGTGACCGTGTCGCCGGGCTCGACCACGGTGGTTGAAGCCATTTCTTCGATGATGGCAGGCCCGGTGATCACATTGCCGTGCAGCAACTTCGTGCGGTCGAACACCGCCGCCTCCAGCGCTCCTGCTCCTTCGAAGATCACTGAGCGCGTGCCACGACGGGCCGCCGCCGGAGGAACTGTGTCTCCCTGAGGAATCTTCGGGAACTGCGGCTTTCCTAGACGCCCGATAGCCGACACACGCAAACTTACAATGTCGGCAGACTCCTCGGGCGCGCTGTGGCTATAGCGCAGGTCATGGGCCTGGTCGAACAGCCGCTTTATCTCGGCACGTGCGCTTTCGTCCCCCACGTTGGCCGGCATGCGCACCGCGACCGCGTGCTCCTGGCCGACGTAGCGCATGTCGGCGGCGCGCTCGAAAACGATGCGATCGGTTGGAATCCCCGATTCTTCGAGGGCGCAGCGGCCTTCGGCCTCGAGGTTTTTGAACTGGTCCTCGAGCTCGAACATCTCTAGATCGTCCATACGCTCAAAGAGCGTCTGTACGTAATCGCGGCGCAGATCGGCCATGAGCATGCCGAGCGCCGAAAAGTGGCCCGGTGCATGAGGTATGATAATCGTTCGAATCGAAAGCTCCTTGGCAACCGACGCCGCGTGCAACGGGCCGCCGCCGCCGTAGGCAACCAGTGTGAAGTCGCGCGGGTCGAGACCGCGCTCGAGGGTTACGTGGCGTACCGCATTGGCCATGGCCGAGGTAGCAACCTGCAGCATCCCTGCGGCCGCACGCTCAAGAGAAACGGCGAGCGGCTGGGCAAGCCGCTTGCGCAATGCGGTTTCCGCCGCATTGCGATCAAGCCGCATTTCACCGCCGAGAAAGCGTTCAGGCGAAAGACGGCCCAGGATAACGTTCGCGTCGGTGACCGTGGGCTCGGTTCCGCCCCGACCGTAACTCGCCGGCCCCGGTTCAGCGCCGGCGCTGCGCGGGCCGACGTGCAACCCGCCGCCTTCGTCGAGCCAGGCGATGCTGCCGCCGCCGGTTCCCACTTCGACGATGTCGAGGACGGGGATGCGAATGGCGAGCCCCTCATTATAGCCGCCGATAAAATAATCCGGCGAGAGACTCGGCTCGCCGCGCCGGATGACGCTGGCCTTGGCCGTCGTCCCGCCCATGTCGAAAGCGATGGCGGCTTCGAGATCGAGCACTTCGCACAGCGCCATGGTGCCGACGACCCCGCCGGCGGGTCCCGATTCCATCATTTGCACGCACTGCCGCCGCGCCAGCTCGACATCGGACAGGCCGCCGTTGGACTGCATGATCAGCAGGTTGCCGGCAAATTTGTTGCTCCGCAGGCGCCGCTCGAGATCGCTGAGATATTGGCTTACTTTCGGGCCAACGTAGGCGTTGGCGGCGACGGTCCAAGGGGTTTCCAATGCGCTCCGCCTTGACCCAACGCGGTTCATCCTGTCACTTCAGTTCAAAGTGAGTACTCTTTGTGGACCCGAGATTACGAGGTGAACACGATACCGGCGGTGCGCGAGCTCGGGATTGGCTTCGTTTCGTATTACGCGCTGGGACGGGGTTTCTTTGCCGGCGCGGTGAAAAGTCTTTCCGATTTAAGCCCCAACGACAGCCGACGAAAAGTGCCGCGCTTTTACCAAGAAAATTTTGACCATAATGCACGCCTGCTCAAGGAGCTGCAAAAAGTTGCCGCTGCGAAACAATGCACGGTGGCGCAACTGTCGCTGGCCTGGATTCTTCATCAGGGCGATTTCTTCGTTCCCATTCCAGGGACCCTTCAAATTTCTCACTTGGAAGAAAACGTCCGCGGGGCTAACGTCGTCTTATCCCCGGAGGAGTTATCAGCGCTCGATGGGCTATTTCCACGAAACGGTGCGGCCGCCGGCGCGCGTCACGACAAAGACCGCTCCAAGGAATTGAATATCTGATGAGAATCGGATCGGTGGCTGCGCAGGAGTCGCGTTGGTAAATCGCCGCTCAGGTTCCAACCTTTGCAATGGGAGGACATTTACCGTTACACTGACGACCAACACTTCAGTGATAGCGGCTGCTGCTCGTGCAAAACCTCTGGACCATTAGACCTCTTCGAACCCTCCGACATCGTAATTTTCGTCTGCTGCTGGAAGGCGCGCTGATTTCGAGTTCCGGGGACTTTATGCAAAACGTTGCCCAGAGCTGGTTGGTGTGGGATCTAACGCGCTCGCCCTTCGCCATCGGTGTGGTGGCGTTTTTTGATAGCATGCCCCGTTTATTGGTCGGCGCGTTCGGCGGTGCCATTGCGGATCGTTTTGATCGACGGCGGGTATTGTTGATCAGTCAGACGCTGGCGATGATCCAAGCCGTCATCTATTGGCTGGCGGTCTGGTTCGGGGTCATAGCCTTCTGGCACATCGTTGTATTGTCTTTTTTCTTAGGGATCGTCAATACGATCAATCAGACGGCACGCCAGTCGCTGGTCAACAGCCTTGTTCCTAAGGACGAATTACTCAACGCCATTGGGTTGCAGTCATCCGTATTCAACTTCTCAAAGATTCTCGGGCCGTCCGCCGGCGGAGTCATCATCGGTTTCATCGGCATTGCCGATTGTTTCCTGGTGAACGCGCTGAGTTTTCTCGCCCTCATCTATAATCTTTACCTGATGGAGTTGCCTGCCTGGGAGAAACGAGCTACTGAGCAGAGCATTTGGGCGGACATCAAAGAAGGATTTAATTACGTTCGTGGCAGCAGGCGCATCTTTAATATTATTTCCATTTCTTATGTCATGGCGATGTTCGGCGCGCCCTATAACCGATTCGTTCCCATCTTCGCAACGAATGTTTTGCACCTTGGCCCAACCGGTTTCGGCATTCTAATGTCCGCCCCGGGCTTCGGCGCAACTCTGGCCGCCTTGTGCTTGGCTTCGGTTAGAAAGATGCGCGTGGGGCTTCGCTGGATCTGCGCGTTCGTCCTTGGATTCGCTTTGTCTCTTGCTCTTTTTGCATTTTCGCATTCTTTCGTGCTGTCCTTTGTGTTTCTCGCCATGGTCGGCTTTTGCCAGATCGGCGAGCGGGCGCTGTCCAATACCGCGATTCAGATGGAAGCGCCATCCAACCTTTTGGGCCGTGTCCTCAGTCTATTCTTCATGGACCGAGGCTTATGGTCTTTGGGAAGCGTATTCATGGGAACGGCGGCGTCCGCCATCGGCATTAGCTGGACCTTCGCCGCCTGCTCCGGGATCTGCGCCTTGGCGGCCAGCGGTTTGCTCGCCGCTAATGCCCGACGGCGAGCGCAGGCGGCAATTCAGCAACTCCCAGGTTCGTGAGATGGATCCTGCGTGCCACTATAGGCCGGAATTTGCGGGCGCAAATTTTCAGGTGTCGAAAATTCTCGGATTTGGAAATTTCTCCCGCCAAGGCGCAAAGGCGCCAAGTGTGGAGGGGAAAGATAAATATTCTTACGAATTCTTTTCGCCATTTTTTCCGACCTTAGCGGCCTTGGCGTCTTTGCGGGAGATATTCCGAGTTTCGGTTGCGGTCTGCCGCGCTGGGTGCTTCGTGGTGCTGTCGATTTTTGCTTTGGTTGCGGCTCTGCTGCGCTAGGCCGGGACGGCGATTACACCGTAGGCGTGACATCGCCGCATTTCTTACAGGTGCGAAAATCCTCGTTGCCGAAGAAGCGTTGATATGCCTTGGAGACGGGATCCTCAGCGTAATCGCGCACAATGAAGCTCTCTTCGTGCAGGAAAGCGTCGCATTTGCCGCAGTACCAGTGAAAGCGATCGACTTCGTCTTCGCGTCGCTTTCGCTCTGAGATGAGCGCAAAGGCGTCGGGTGGGAACCGCGGAGAGTGTGGCGTGCCGGCCGGAGTGTAGATGAGCGAGCCTTCGGAAATGACTGCGACTTCTTCCTTTCCCTCGGGAGTCCGGTAATGGAGATTCATCTCCCCCTTTATCATGTACATCGTCTCGTCGCTCGGGTTGATGTGAAACTCGCTGCGGTATTCCCGGCCACGGGCGATGAAGACGAGGGAGTCGGCTTGCTGCCAAAGAACGCTCACTCTTTGTCCGCGCTCGGCAAGGCGGCGCGCTTCATCGAGCAGACTGACGATGGGCATAGAAAACATCGGGAGGCTCCTTTCGATAGTGCGTGGAACAATGAAGTGTTGAAGTATTGAATTAGTCACATACGGCGCGCGGTTATGCCTTTCTGATGACTTATGAATAATAATCCCCGATCGCTCCTAGCTGACGATTCATGCTCATGGTTTTAAAGAACTCTGTAACGCCGTCGGTTTAGGCTGGATAGAAGAACGTTTTGGGTGAGAAGCGCGTTCCGCCGCGTTCTTCTCAACTCAATGGTTAGCCACTTTTTGTTTGTGATAACGCTCTTACGGTGACGTTCCCACCGGCTTGGACCTGGACAGTAAGCTCGTAGCCTTGAAGCAGAGACATGCCGATTAGGGGTGTGGTTTCGGCCTCATGCACTGGAATCCGACGAACCTCTCCGTCCCAAAGCACTGTACCCTCGTAGATATCAAAAACGCTCTCGCTGCCGTCCGCCAAGAGCGCGCGGCCACGCTCACGCCAAACTAAGCTCAACAAAACAATAAGCGAAGATGGCAGGCTGAGGCAGCCGTCAAAGCCTGTGTCAATGATCGCTTCAATCTCTTGTTCTTGACCGGTAGGACCCCGTACCGTTAGGTGGATGAGAGCCTGGCGGTCGCCCGTCACTAGACCGCTAATCATGCCGCTGGCGATGCATGGAATCCGAAGCGGTGCGCATAACGAGAGCCAATCCGCCGCAACCATATTTGGGCGTTAGGGACTCGAGCCAACAGGCGGTCAGAAGCAGCTAGTTCGTCCGCGTCTATTTCGTAGGCTCCGGTTTCGATGTCGATGGCCACGAATCTGCTCTCGTTCTCCCTCTCCAAAGTGGGACGAAGCACGCGCTCGTAGATCTCATCGCCGCGGCGGGCAAACTCTTCTTTGCTATAACGTGGCTGGGCTTTCATAGTAATACCAGGTCTCCCTTTTGGTCCCTGTCATAACATATACCAACTGTTTCGATCTTGCCATGATATTTCAGATGGCTAATGTTTGAGCTCAGCCTGATGCGGAGGCTGCAGGCCGTAGCATGTCGGCTGGGAGCCCGGGGTTAAGCGGCACTCTGGCCCCTGCGCGGCACTTTGGAACTCGTGATCAAGCGGGGTCCTTGTCGAACGCCTTCGTGCCTGGCGGTAGCTGCACCCAGGGGTGTCTACGGCAATCGTAGACAGAGACCCGTGGCGCCGGAAAGCTAGGGTCGGCAAACGCACCCACGGCGACGCCCACGGATTCCTCGTGACCCTCTTCAGTGTGGAAGACGTTGGTCCCGCAGACTGGGCAGAACCTGAACTTGAACCTGGCACCTTGATCGCCGGCGCGGACGTATTCGGTGGCGGTACCGAAGACTTTGAACGGAGCAGAAAAGCTCGCCAGTGCTGCGAAGACACTGCCGGTCCTTTGCTGGCAGGCGAGGCAGTGGCAAATGCCAACGCCTCGTGGTTCGCCTTCGACTTGAATGCGCAGTTGTCCGCAGTAACAAGACCCTGTTCGGGAAGACATTGAGTACCTCGTCGGATGATTCTCGTGACGCCTAACGCTATGCGGCTAAGCCGTGGCGAACAAGCGAGCCTAGAAGGCGAGCGTCCTCGACATCAGTCTTAAGCCGCGGGTTAGACCCTAAGTAGAAGCGAGACTTATCCGCTTTTCTTCCTCGCAGGTACGTTGCTAATTGTAGTTTGTTTCTCGTGGTGACTGTCAACTCTACTCTATCGCGACCGTTACATAAATGCGCGGTTGGGTACCTACGACTCTCGATATATGACCCCGTCCCGTCGTGTCGTCTGCCAGATAGAAATCGCCGGGACCAAGATGTAGCTTGGTCCCATCGCCGATCTCCACCTCACTGTGGCCGGATAGATTGATCACGTACTGGGGCCGGGACGCCACATGCCAGTCGTTGACGTCGCCGGGCAACGCGCGACGAAAAACGATGCCGTCTCCCGGTTGGAGTTTTCCGATGTCCACATCGATTTCTTCAAAGTGAGATTCGCCGTCCGGCCCAGTGTAAACGCGTGTGATTTTCATGAGTGCGCTTCCTTCACAGAACTGTGGGTTGAGCTGGGCGATCGGGATCGGTTTACTTAAACCGCAACGACGCCTCTGTCTAACGGCTGAACTCTGAAGAGCTCATCTCGGTGCAAGGGGGCGGGTCGACCTTGCGGACCAGCCGCGGGCTGAAGACTTGTTCAAGGCCACGGCGGCCCGAATGAGAGCCTTCAGAGCCTCCTCGTCCAGCTTGTCGCCTTCGTGGAAGTCGATGGCGCGCCTGGCGTTGCCTTCGAGACTGGAATTGAAGAGGCCTGAAGGGTCCTTCAGGGAGGCTCCCTTGGCGAAGGTCATTTTCACGACACTCTTGTACGTCTCGCCGGTGCAGATCAGCCCGTTGTGCGACCAGACTGGAGTCCCTCTCCACTTCCACTCCTCGGCCACTTCGGGGTCTGCCTCCTTGATCAAGGCGCGGAGCCGGGAGAGCATCTCGCCCCTCCAGTCGCCCAGATCCTCGATTCTCGCGTCTATTAGCTCAGCTGGAGACTCGGCTCTCTTCGACCGGCTCTTCTTCATGTTACCTGCCTCTCCTTGGGTCGCTTTTCTCCCTTGCCTTGCGACGCCGCTGAGCCTCGTGAAAAGCATAGGAAACGCTAGAACCTTCGCCGTGTCAACCCCCGCGTGGCGGCGCACACGGGTCGGACGGACGGGAGCGGTCCAGGGTCGCGTGGGGCCGGCGCCTCCAGCTTGGCCCTCCTTGGCACCACCCCCGCCCAACTGTAAAGCTCAGCCGGCGCTCTTAGCGATCGGTCTGAAGCACCAAGTTAGGCCTACAATTCAGATGTCCTCGATAACGAGTCGTACTCAAGCGCGTTGCGCGCCCTGGCGCTGACTCTTCAGGGCGTCAGCATTCAAGATGTTCACCGGGTTCCCTTTGATGAACGCAAGAACATTGTCCACAACTGCGCGAGCGAACCGTTGGTAAGACTCGGCAGTTCGCCAGGCGACATGCGGCGTCAACACGGTGCGTGGGGCATCTAGAATCGGATCATACATGTCCACTGGCCCGTCATCGCAGAGGTCAAGGGCCGCTCCGGCAAGATGACCCGAGCGGAGCGATGCCGCGAGGGCCTTCCGATCCACTATTCCGGCCCAAGAGATGTCAATGAGAAGCGCGCTCGGCTTCATTAGCGCAAGCCGCGTCGCGTTGACAAATTGACTCGACATTTCTGAACGCCGTAGGTGTACTGAGAGGATATCAGCGGTACTGAACAATTCCTCTTCGCTGACCATCTGTGCTCCCGACGTGGCAGCACGCTCCGGTGTCAGGGTCGGCCCCCAGGCGATCACCCGAAGTCCGAAAGCGGGCGCGCATTTCGCTACCGCAGTCCCAGTCCTTCCGAGGCCTAGAATGCCCAGAGTCTTTCCTTCCAGTTCCAATCCTGGCACAGGCTCCCAATGCCGCTCACGCAGAGCCAGGTCAGCCGAAACAATTCCCCGTGCGAGGGCAATAATGAGTCCAAAGACATATTCCGCTATCGAAGCAAACGACACTGCGGGCGTCATCGCCACGACGATGCCCAGTTCGGTGGCTGCCTTTATATCGATACGGTGAGGCCCGGCGGTCACCGCAATAAGCCGGAGCTGCGGCAGAGCATTCAGAGCCTCGTGGCCAAAGACGGTACGGTCTCTGATCGCGACAGCAACCTGGGCGTCTCGGAGCCGCTCGATTAGCGCCAGACGTGTTTCCGCAATTGTGTCGTAGACTCTGAGAGCACTCTCCTCCAACCGCGCTAACTCTCCGCTACGCTGAAATGCCCCGTCAATATCGTCGCATACAACGATCTTCATGGCATTGGCTCCTGAGTGCTCATGGCAACCTTACGACTAAGTCGGCCTAACGTTTTGGGTGAGCGGCGCAGTCCGCCGCGCCCTTCTCAACCCATTAGTTATACGCTACGTCGTCTCACGCTACGGACTTCCATGCCAAAGAAAGTCGTTTCCGCGATGCCGCACAGTCACGAAGATACAGGTTAATGAGCGTCTGATACGGTATCCCGCTTTCCTGCGATACTTCTCTGAAATACGCAATCGTCTGTTCGTCCAAGCGGATCGTAACCTGGCGCTTGAGTCGCGCCGCATAAGGGTTGCGACGCGCTTTTGAGAAGTCGTACTCTTTCCTCATTTTCGCCACCTCCGATTGTATGTGTCCCGCTCCTTCCGGGTTGTCTTCCGAGCTGAGATGATTAGATGATTCGTATGATATCATCGGCTTTCCGATAGCAGTGAGCCACCATGAGCATTCGCAATGTCGCACTAAGACCAAGAAGCAGGAAGCGCTCTTCCTCACCCGAATGATCCGGATCATCGATCAACAAGCCGTATTCGTCGGAAAAGACGGTTTCAGCTTCCTCAAAGGAAACACCATGCTTCTGCTTATTCTGTATTGACTTGCGCTCATTCCACTCAAACCTCAGCTCAGCCATACATATGGTGTAACTACATTGTAGGCAACGGTCAAGAGTCAGAAACCATTAGAAACCATGCGTATAACGCTGGCGATGACTGGCACGCGACCTACGCCATCGCTTCAAATTCTGTACCACAGACCGGGGTCGCGTGTCCGGTCCATCGCTTTGTTATACTGCTATCGATTCTTTTTTCATTGAGCTACCAAGGACGCCACAAAAAAGTCTCACAGAATCTTCGGGGATCGAACATGAAACGTAAAACGGATCCCAGGGGAAATCGTACCAGCTGAGTACACAGTCCTCCCCACAAAAAACAAGAAATTCGTTGCAGATCTCCGGACCAGCTAGACTGCTACTAATTGTGCTCAGACTCGAGAAAGTTTTTGGGTCGAGCGGCACTCTGTACCGCCTCGAATCAGAAGACCGAAGAAATAGGAAACGACGTCCTGGCTTGTGTTCGATCAAGAACGGTTGCAGCAGCATTAAAACAGAATCAGCGAGCGATGTCCCTTCGAGTAGCGCGAAGCAACCCGAAGGGAATCTTATCGATGGAAGCTCTGCGAAGAACTTTGAGTAGTCCTCTGGGGGATCGATCACCCAGTAAGGCGATTTCGCCCAAGGAAGTTCGTCAGCCATCGTTAAAGCCACCCCAGAGATTC
>Ga0209887_1000456_pt1 | contig 12266 bp, 9 predicted proteins | sample GWRWN1_30_40_FD_187230 | JGI IMG/M metagenome (GOLD analysis project Ga0209887, IMG submission 187230) | Riverbed sediment microbial communities from areas with no vegetation in Columbia River, Washington, USA - GW-RW N1_30_40 (SPAdes)... | ecosystem: Environmental > Aquatic > Freshwater > River...
GATGCTGACCGCATCCACGACCGCCTTCCTGGCCCACTCCGCGTTGCGGTCGTTGCGGTTGGCCAGGCTCTGGATGTAAGCCACGGCGTCGTTCGTCACCTTCTTCTGCTCGATGGCACCCGCCACCCCAACCGGGTGCGCGGCCCCGATGTTCGTTCCGGGGGCCATCGCGGCCACCGGGCAGCCCATCATGATGAAGGTCCCAGCCGATGCAGCACGGGCGCCCTCGGGGGAGACGTAGCAGACGACCGGCACGTCCGAGTTCAGGATGGCCTGGATGATCTGGCGCATCGAGGAGTCGAGCCCTCCCGGCGTGTCGATCGTGAGGAGGACGGCATCCGCGCCCTGCGCCTTGGCCTGGGCGATGCCGCCCTCGATGTAGTTGGCCGTGAAGGGGTCCACCACACCCTTGAGGCGGAGCTCTACCACCACCGGCCGGTCGCCTTGGGCCCGGGCCGACGTGGCCAAGGACGCGGTCGCGGCCAGCGTTGCCGCCCCCAGGAGCACCGCGCGGGCGAAGTTACGCATGCCGGCATCCATCATGCCACTCGCGGCACGAGGCGCGCGGCCCGGGTGGCCCCAGGCGGGCTCGGGGGACGTCCAATGGTCCGGTGACCCTTCACGCCGGATGCGGTCGAAGGTCCGGGTCATTCGGGGCTTTCAGCGCGCGGGGCGTGGGCATAATGGAGCAACGAGAGCCGCAAGCTCCGCAGGAGAGCACGCCCGTATACCGGAAGGAGAAGGCCAGGGGTGAACGCCCGAACCGAAGGGCCGCTGCTCGCGCGGGAGGAACAGCAGCTCGTGGAAGGACTGCTCGCCGGGAACGAGGACGCCGTCCGGGCGCTGTACGCACGGTTCGCCCGGCCGATCTTCACGCTCGGGTTCCGGCTGCTGGGGAGCCCGGAGGCTGCGGAGGAGCTCACCCAGGACGTGTTCCTCACGGCATGGCGAAAGGCCGCCCGGTTCGACGCCACCCGGGGCCGGCTGTCCACCTGGCTGATGACGATCGCCCACAACCTGGCTGTGGACCGGCTCCGCCGGGAGACCGGGGTCACCCGACCCACGCTCGTGCTCGTGGACGAGGTTCCCGAGGTGGCGGCGGCGGACGAGGATCCGCTCCTTGAGCGCGACGCGGCCGTCCGGGCGTTGCAGGCCCTCTCCGATGCCGAGCGCAAGCTCCTCGTGCGGGCGTACTTCGGAGGCCTCACCGCCAGGGAGATCGCCCAGGCCGACGGGATCCCGCTCGGGACCGTCAAGACGCGCCTGCGGACCGCCCTGATCAAGGTCCGTCGGGCCAACCAGGACAAGGACCGGCCGTGAACTGTATCGCGGTCCGTGACCAGCTCCCCGAGCTCGCGGTGGGGGTCCTTCCCCAGCGGGAGCAGGTCGCGTTGGAGAGGCACCTCCAGTGGTGCGCGGGATGCCGCAAGGAGGCGGCCGAGCTGGGTCAGGCCGCGGCGACCTTCGCGTTCGCGCTGGCTCCCGCTCCTCTTCCCGTCGGCCTGGAGGACCGGGTCGTGGCCGGCGTCGGGAGACTGGCGGCACGACCCAGGACGAGGCGGCGGCCGCGGACCGTGATCGCCGCCGTCATCGCGGCGGCGATCGCGATCGCGAGCTTGGGGTGGGGCGCCGTCATGGCCGGGAGGGCCGAGCGGTTCGCCGAACGGGCAGCTCAGGCCGAACAGGCCCGGTCCCGAGCCCTCGCTCAATTCCAGCATGTCCTCGACTCGCTGCCGTTCCAGGCCCGGGCCGACGAGACCCATCTCGGCCAGCTGGCCCCCACGTCCGCCATCCAGCGGGGTGGGGGGGCCGTCCTCCAGCTCGTCTCGCCGACCAGGCTGGACTTCGTCGTGGTGATCGTGAACGGGCTCCCCAGGGATCCATCGCTCGCCCCGTACCGGGTCACGCTGAAGGACGCCGGGGGGCGGGTGCTTCAGGGAGGCAGGATCGCGGAACTCGACGCCGATGGCGGTGGGCAGGCCTTCCGCCAGTTCAAGAACACCGACCTCACGGGGTTCACCACCGTCATGGTCCGTGACGCGTCCGGGCGCGTCGTCCTGAAGGGGACGGTGGACCAGAGCACCGGAGCCTGAACACCGAGGCTCGCTTCGGCTTCTCGGATCAATCCGACGACAGGGCCCGGGCCAGGAAGGCCAGGCTCCTCGGGTAGCGGTAGCCGATCGACATGTGGCCCGCGTCGAACAGCTCCAGGGTGTGCTCGACCCCGATGGCCTTCAACTCCTCCGACACGGCCACGGCACCGACGTCCAGGTACCACTCGTCCTTCTTCCCCCCGTCGAGCCAGATGGCCCGCATCGATGTAAGGGCGTCGGCATGCCGTGCCACCATGCGGACCGGGTCCTTCTCCAGCCACCGCTGCCACACGTCGTCGGCGAGCTTCCCGGTGCGGGTGTCGAACGGGAGTCGCACCGTGCCGTCCTCGTCGGCCGAGTAGCAGGCCGCCATGCACCAGGAGTTCATCAGCACCCCGTCGGTCTGCTTCGTCCCGAAGGGGCGCGAGCGGGCGTCGGTCCAGAACCTCTCGAACGACCCGTCGTACTCGTCGCGCAGCGCCCGGACCGTTTCCCGGAACTCGGGGAGGTAGCACGCCTCGAAGAGGGCGTCGCCGGCGTGGCTGGCGAACGCGGAGAACAGGTCGGGCCGGAGCATCGGCGTGACCATGGCCCCGTAGCCGCCGCTCGACTTCCCCTGGATCCCGCGCTTCTCGCGTCGAGGCTCCGTCCGGTAGTGGGCGTCCACGAAGGAGACGGCCTCGTCGCACAGATAGTCGTGGTAGCGCCCGGTGGCGGGGGAGTTCAGGAACTGGCTCCCCCCGAGCGACGTCCAGCAGTCCACGAACGCCACGATCACGGGCGGCGCCTCGCCGGAGGCGAACAGTTGATCGGCGAGCTCCAGGAAATTGGGTCGGAACGCCTCCCGGTTCCGCCACATGTCGAGCTGGCCGGTCAGGCCCTGGATGACGAACACGCAGGGGTAGCGCCGGTCCGGCTCGTCGTCGTGGCCGGGAGGCAGGTAGACCCACAACGGGCGAACGGCCGGGTCCCCGAGCGGATTGTCCCGCAGCACCTCGCTCTCGATCTCGAGCTCGTCCACCCGGCCGGCGAACTCGATGCTCCAGGGCTTCGTGGCAGTCCTCATCGCGCGCTCCCCCTCACTCGCGGTCTCCGCGGCTGACCCCGTACGTTGAACCCGGATATCATGCAGGCACATGCCGGAAGTGTCCGAAGTGGTCGGCATCGGCCTCGCGGGCGGCCAGGGGGTCCGGGCCCGTCCGCTGACCCTCAAGGCGCCCGGCTACCTCCGATCCAAAGCCGCCATGTCCTTCCTGGGAAGGCGCCTGATCCGGTGGGTGCTCGAGATCCTGTCGAGCGAGGGGATCAAGGACTACTACATCATCGCCCACGGAAAGGAAAACCGGTACCAGATCAAGGTCATGATCGGGTACGGGGAAGGCTTCGGCGTCGACGTCAAGTACTCGCCGGTGAAGTACGATCCCCTGTCGACGGGCAGCGCCGACTCCACGCTCCGGATGCTCGATCACTGGGACATCACGCAGACCGCCCTGGTGTTCCCTACCGACTCCATCATCGATTTCGACCTGGAGCCGATGCTCCGGGCTCACCGGGAGAGCGGAGCGGTGGCGACCATCGCCGCGATGGTCCGGGAGCCGGATGAGGTGGCCGAGAAGTACGGCGTGATGCTGACCGACAGCTACGGACGCGTGCAGGAGTTCGTGGAGAAGCCCACGCTCGCCGAGCTTCGGGAGCACTTCCACGTGCCCGACGAGGAGGAGTTCCGCCAACTGCCGCTTCGAACGAACGCGGGCTTCTACCTCGTCGAGGCCCAGGCCCTTCGCGAGCTGGCATCGCAACCGGCGATCGTCAAGCTCCGGCAGAAGCGACTGGATTTCGGCAAGGACCTCCTCCCGTGGCTCGTCGGCAACGGCTACCTCGTGCAGTCGTATCCCGCGCGCAGGATCGGGGACCTCGGCAACGTCCAGGACTACATCGAGACCATGGTCGACGTCCTGACGGGGAACTTCGAGTCGGTGGATCGGCTGCTCGGACCTCCCTTCGACGCGGAGCGCCACGTGTGGATCGCCCCGGAGACGCTGGCCATGCGGGACTCGACGAGCGGGAAGACGCTGGCCGAGAAGATCGGCGAGGGCGTGGTGGCGATCGGGCCGGGGGTGCGGATCGGGCGGTTCTGCGAGATCCACCCGGGCGTCACGATCACCGGATCGAACCTGGACGACGATATCGAGGTGCACCGGGACGCCAGGATCGAGCGGACGCAGATCCGGGACGGCGCCATCATCGGGCCGGCGGCTTCACTGTCCGACGTCGTCGTGGGCTCGATGTCGGAGGTCCGGTCGGAGCCGTACAACCCGACGGCCATCGAGTCGTACGTGGCTCTGGGGGACGAGGTCACGGTCTACCCCGGAGTGCACCTCACGGGAGGCATCTCCGTGTATCCGCGACTGAAGCTCCCCTCCGGGATCCGGGTGCCGCCTGGGACGGAGTTGACCGGCCCGGCCGACGTGCTCCGGTACCTGTAGATGCGGTTCGGCCTCACGCTCCCTCACTACGATTTCTCGCTGCCGGGGCCCGAACCGATCTCGTTCGACGGGATGGCTCGGTACGCTCACATGGCCGAGCGGATGGAGTTCGATTCCGCGTGGATCTCCGACCACTTCTTCCTCTCGCTCGCGCGGTACGGGGGCCCGCCGGACCTGCAGGGGTCCCTGGAGGCGCTGACGACCCTGGCCGGCCTGGCGGCCACGACCGAGCGCGTGCGCCTGGGGACCCTGGTGCTCGCCGCGCCGTTCCGACACCCGGCCGTGCTGGCCAAGGCGGCCACCGCGGTGGACCTCCTGTCGGGCGGGCGGCTCGACCTCGGCATCGGCGCGGGGTGGTATGAGGAGGAGTTCCGGGCCTTCGGGTACGGCTTCGGGACGGTGGGGGAGCGGTTCTCCGTCCTGGAAGAGACCCTCGAGGTGCTGGGGCAACTCCTGCCGGGCGGCCCGGCCACGTTCCGGGGCAAGCACTTCCAGCTGCAGGAGGCGTTCAACCATCCGCCGCCGGCGCAGAGTCCCCGTCCGCCGATCTGGCTGGGGGCCAAGGGCGGTGACCGCTCCCTTCGCCTGGCCGCCCAGCACGCCGACGGTTGGAACACGGTGTGGCGGTGGACGCCCGCGGCCTATGCCGAGCGGGTCCGGCGGGCCCGGGAGGCCTGCGACGAGGAAGGACGCGACCCGCGGTCGCTGCGGCTGTCCATCGGGCTGTACACGGTGGTGGGTGAGGACCACGATGACTTGGTGGCCAGGTTCCGGGCCCTCCAGAGCTGGATGCCGGGCGGCGCGCTCGATCGGGAGACGCTCGAGTCCTTCATGTCGGACACCCTGACGGGGACGCCCGAGCAGGTGCTGGAGCGGCTGGCCGGGTTCGCCGAGCTGGGGGTGGAGGAGGTCATCGTGGCGCCGGCCGCGATCCCCTTCGCCCTGCCCGACCCATCCATCGTCGAGGTGTTCGCCGAGGCCGTGATGCCGAAGGCCCGCGAGCTGTAACCGTGGAGTTCCTCGACGCCGCCGTGGCGGTGCTTCGAGACGAGGGCAAGTCGCTGCACTGGACGGTGATCCAGGACCTGGCGCTGAAGCGCGGCTACCTGGATCCGTTCACGCAGCGGGACATCCGGAAGAACCTGCTGGCCGCACTGGCAGCCGCGGCGGGGACCGGCGTGGTTGTGAAGGAGGATCGGGGCGTCTACCGGCTGCCGTGAGCAGGTTCAGGGCCGGTACGCGACGCCGGAGAACTTCTCGAGCTTCTCGAACCGGTGCTCGGCGTCGATGTACCGGACGGTGCCCGATCGCGACCGCATCACCAACGAGTGGGTGATCGCGCCGTCCTCGTCGTAGCGCACCCCCCGGAGCAGCGAGCCCTCGGTGATCCCGGTGGCGGCGAAGAACACGTCTTCCCCGGCCACCAGGTCGTCGGTGGTGAGCACCTTCTCCAGGTCGAACCCGTCGTCCAGGAGCTTCCGCCGCTCGTCGTCGTCCCGCGGATACAGGCGGCCCTGGATCGCGCCGCCCAGGCACTTCAGCGCGGCGGCCGCGATGACGCCCTCCGGCGTCCCGCCGATGCCCAGCAGGAGGTCGATGCCCGAGGACGGACGGGCCGTGGCGATGGCTCCGGCCACGTCGCCGTCGGTGATGAGGAAGGCCCGGGCGCCGGACTCCCGGACCCGGGCGATCGTCTCCGTGTGGCGGTCGCGGTCCAAGATGACCACGCCGATCTCCTCGGGCCGGACGCCCTTCGCCTTGGCCACCAGGCGCACGTTCTCCTCCGGCGACGCGGTCACGTCGATGGCATCGGCCGCCTCGGGCCCGGCGGCGACCTTCTCCATGTAGACGGCGGCGCCGGGAAAGAACATGGTGCCTCGCTCGGCGAGCGCGATCACCGCCAGCGCGTTGGGCTGGCCCGTGGCGGTGAGGCGCGTCCCGTCGATGGGATCCACCGCGACGTCGACGGCGGGGCCGCCGCCGTTGCCGACCTCCTCGCCGTTGTACAGCATCGGCGCGCGGTCCTTCTCGCCCTCGCCGATCACGACGGTGCCATGCATCGACACCGTGTCGATCATGCCCCGCATCGCGTCCACGGCGGCCTGATCGGCCGCCTCCTTGTCGCCCCGTCCCACCCACCGGCCGGCCGCGAGCGCGGCAGCCTCGGTCACGCGGACCAGCTCCAGCGCCAGGTTGCGATCCGGCCTTCTCTCGGTCATGGCGAACGCCACCTCCGGGTGCGTGTGTCGGGCTTGGTCGGTTCGGCCTCCAGGTCTCCATCGTACGCCGACCCCATCGCGGCGTGTCCCGCCGCCAGTGGTGGGCCTTGGCGAAGAAGGCCCTGGGCAGCGAACCAGGCCACGGTCCGGCGGAGGGTCTCCGCAAGCGGCGTGTAGACGAGCCCGAGCTCCCGCGTGGCCCGCGACCCGTCGTACCGGTGTCCGTGGAGCCCGGCTCTGACGATCTCGCGGCAGACCGGTGGGGTCCGCCCCACCGCCCGAGATGCCACCTCCACCATGGCCGCCGCCGGCAGGACCGCGCGGCCGGGGACGAACCAGGTTCTCGAGGGCCGGCCCGTGACGCCGCGGAGCAACCGGAGGGCCTGACGGACGCGGATGGATCCGCCGGACAGGATGTAGCGCTCGCCGGGCCGCCCTTCCTCGGCCGCCCGCACGTGACCCAGGGCGCAATCGTCGATGTCGACGAACGAGAGCCAGGCGTCGACGGCCAGGGGCAGCCGGCCCCTGGCCGCGGCGAGCAGGAGTCGGGCCGTGCCCTCGGCGCGGCCCGGCCCCTGCACCGACGCCGGGTTCACGCAGACCACCTCGAGCCCCAGCGCGGGTCCGCGGTCGAGGACGAGGCGCTCAGCATCGAACTTGGATCGCTCGTAGGCCGTGAGGAACCAGCCCCGGTGTGCCGTGTCCTCGCCCCCGACGGTCCCGGCCGGCTCGCCGACGACCGCCGCCGAGGACGTGTGCACCAACCGCCCGACGCCGGCACCGGCCGCGGCCTCCATGACGTTCCGCGTGCCCTCCACGTTGACCCGGGAGAGCGGCGACGGGTCGAGCAGGCACGAGGCGTTCAGCCCGGCCGCGTGGAAGACGACCTCACACCCGGCCGCCGCCCGCCGGATCGAATCGGGATGGCCCACGTCCCCGAGCGCGGCGCGCGCGCCCGCACGAGCGAGCGCGCCGGCGCTCGCCTCTGTGCGGGCCAGCGCGACCACGTCCCATCGCTGCTCGACGAGCGCGCGCACCACCGCATCGCCGACGAAGCCGGTCCCGCCGGTCACGAGCGCGGTCCGGGGCACCGCGCTTCAGTCGCGACCCGAGGGGGACACGTTCCCGGCGAACCGGGCCAGGTACTCCACCGCCGACACGACCGTGATGACCGCCGCGGCCAGCATAGCCCACTGGTCGAGGTACAGCGGCCCGATCGGCGATGCGGTCCGAAGGATGGCCAGGAAGATCGCCACGAACTGGACGTTCGCCTTGAGCTTGCCCCAGATGGACGTCCGCATGACCGTGCCGTCGGCGGCGACCACGCCCCGCAGCCCCAGGATCAGCAGCTCGCGGCCGACAATGATCGCGGCGATCCACGCCGACGCCCGGCTTACCGACACGAGCGCGATCAACACTCCGGAGACCAGCAGCTTGTCGGCCGTGGTGTCGAGGAAGCCGCCGAGCGTCGTGGTCGCGGCCCACCGGCGGGCCAGGTAGCCGTCGAAGAAGTCGGTGGCCGCGGCGAAGGCGAACAGGGCGGCGGCCACGCCGTACGCGTGATCGAACGGGTCGGAAAGCAGGAGCCACATCAGGATCGGAACCAGGATCACCCGCAGGTAGGTGAGCAGCCGAAGGATCGATGCCGCCCGGGCTTCCCGTTCGTCCACTCAGGTGACCCCCGGCAACCCTAGCAGCGGCCTCAGCCCCGCGCCGCCGCGGCGCGGACGGCCTCGGCGGAGTCGAGCGCGAGCGCGCGATCGGCGAGCGCGCGGGCCGATCCGAGGTCCGTCTCCCGGACCGCTCGCTTCACCCGCGGCACCGCGGGCGGCGCCGCCGACAGCTCCCGGACGCCCAGACCGACGAGGATGGGCACCGCGACCGGATCGCCCCCGATCTCCCCGCACACGCCGACCATCCGTCCATGCGTCGCCGCCCCCTCGACCGTCATCTGGATCAGCCGCAGGACGGCCGGGTGGAGCGCGTCGGCGAAGCCGGCGACGCGCTCGTTCCCGCGCTCGGCGGCGAGCGCGTATTGCGTGAGGTCGTTCGTCCCGATGGAGAAGAAGTCCACCTCCCGGGCGAACCCGGCGGCGGCGAGCGCCGCGGCCGGGACCTCCACCATGATCCCGACCTCTAGATGCGGCGGGACCCGGTCGCCAGCCGCCTCGACGTCCCGTCGGGCTTCCTCCAGAAGACCCTTCGCCGCCCGGAGCTCGGCGAGCGAGGTCACCATGGGGAACATCACCTTCACCGGATGGTTCGCCGCGACCCGAAGGACCGCCCGAAGCTGCGTCCGAAGGACGTCCGGCCGGGCCAGCCCGAGGCGGAGGCCGCGCAGCCCGAGGAACGGGTTCGCCTCCGAAGGCACCGGGAGGTAGGGGAGCGGCTTGTCGCCGCCGACGTCCAGAGTTCGAAGGATCAACGGGCGTCCACCGAGGGCCTCGGCGATGGCGCGGTACGCGGCCTCCTGCTCCTGCTCGCTCGGCATGGCGTCTCGTCCGATGAACAAGAACTCGGTCCGAAGGAGGCCGACCCCTTCAGCCCCCGCCTCCAACGCGGCCGAAACGTCCTCGGCCTGGCCCACGTTGGCCAGCACCTCGATCGTGGTTCCATCTCGCGTCACGGCCGGACGCGACGCCTCGGCCCGGGCGGCGGCCTCCGACTGTCGGAACCCCTCGGCTCGGCGTTTCGCCTCGGCGACCTGCGTGGGATCCGGGTCGGGGCGGACGGTGCCGCCCTCGCCGTCCACGATCACCGTCGCTCCCTCCGCGATCTCCAGGACCGGCCGGCCCAGGCCCACCACGGCGGGGATCCCGAGCGAGCGGGCCAGGATGGCAGAGTGCGACGTTGGGCCGCCCAGCGCGGTGGCGATCCCCACGACGACCGCGGGATCCAGGCCCGCGGTGTCGGCCGGGGTGAGGTCCGGCGCGATCAGCACGCCCCCGCCGGCGAGCGCCGGCCTGGCGCCCGCGCCCCCGACAAGATGGCCGAGGACCTGCGCCCCCACCGCCTCGACGTCGGCGGCCCGCGCCCGCAGGTACGGGTCGTCGAGGGCCCGCCATGTCTCCGCCACGCGATCGACGGCCTCCTTCCACGACTGGGCCGCACCTCGACGCCCGTCGAGGACCGCGGAACGGACCGGAGCCAGGAGCTCCTCGTCGACCAGGAACAACAGGTGCGCGTCGAAGATCGCGGCGCTCTGCTCATCGGCCCTGGCGGCGACCGTGGCCCGGGTGGCGGAGATCTCCACCCGGGTGGCCTCGATCGCTTCCTCCAGCGCCGGCCACTCCTCCTTCGGCTCCCCTGCAGGTTCGGTCGGGACCTCGATCTTCGGGGGGCGGAAGTGGCGGGCCGGGCCCACGGCGACGCCGGGCGACGCTGGCAGGCCGGCCAGGGCACCATCCGCCGGGACGCGCGCCGGCGGCCCGGCGGGCCCGGTGTCGCTCCCAGGCTGTGCTGCGGCCTCCCCCGCGACGACGTCGTCGCCGAACCGCTCTGCCGCCAGCGCCCTGATGGCGTCGATGGCCGCCTGGGCCTCCGGTCCCCGGGCCACCACCTCGATCTCCTGGCCCCGGCGGACCCCGAGCGTGGCCACCGCGTTCAGGCTCCTGGCGTTGGCCGGCCCCGTGCCCGCGGTGAGGTTGGCCACGCGGACGTCCGCGTCGTACCGGCCGGCGGTCTGCACGAAGCGCGCTGCCGGCCGGGCATGGAGCCCCAGCGGGTTCTCCACCAAGATGCGAACGCTGGCTTCTGGTCCTGCCGCTTCTTCTGCGGCCGGACCGGAGGCCGGAGCCGGAAGCGTTGGCCCCGGCGTCCCCAGGTGCGCCGCCTTGGGATCGAGTCCGCCTCGAGCCTCCTCGGCGACTTCCTGGAGCGACCTCCCCAGCTTGGCCGCGACCGCCGCGGCAACGGCGCCCTCGACGAATGGCGCCTCGCACAGGAGGACCCCTTCCCGCAGGCCCGGCGGCAGCATGTCCAGGGCCATCTCCGCCGAGAGCACGGCGCTTCCCAGGTCCATCAGGACCAGCACGCCGTCCTCGGACCATGCGCGCTCGATGGCCTGCATCACGAGGACCGCGTCGGTCCCCATGGGCCGGTCCGGCATGTCCAGGCCGCCTACCGGCTCGATGCGAACCTCGGCCCCGCCCATCTCGCGCGCCAGCTCGGCCACGCCGTCGGCGACCTTCGGGCTGTGCGAGACCAGGACGATGCCGATCACGTGATCACCGGATCCTCGCCCGAAGCCTACCGGCCGAGGCCGGCCGCTCCCTCACGCCAATCCGTAGGCCCGGTACAGCAGCTCGACCGGATGGACGGAAGGGATCCCCGTGGCCCTGGTGATCTGCCACCGGCAGGTCTCGCTGTCGCAGGCCGCCACCTCCGTCGCCACCTCCGCGACCTGACGGAACAGCGGCGCACCCACCTCCATGGCGATGTCGTACTTCTCCGTCTTCAGCCCGTAGGTCCCGGCCACCCCGCAGCACTCGACGTCGCTGTCCACCACCTCGAGCCCGGGGATCAGGTCGAACAGCACCAGGGCGGGCTTTCCGATCCCGTGGCCTCGCTGCTGGCACGGCGCGTGGTAGGGGACCCGCATGGGCAGCGGCCGGAAGTCGGTTCGAAGCTCACCCCGCTCGTGGAGGTTCAGGAGGAACTCGCAGATGTCGAACATGTGGGCCGAGACAGTGCGCAGGTCCTCGTCCTCTTCCAGCTCGAGGATCTCGCGGGCCTCTCGTTTCAGCATCAGCCCGCAGCTGGTCGAGGTGGCCACGATGTCGTAGCCGCGGGCGGCGTACGGAACGAGGTTCCGCGCGAGCTTTCGGACGTACCGCCGGGCATCGTCGAACAGCCCGTTCGACTGCAACGGGAGCCCGCAGCAGTCCTGCCGGGGGACGATCACCCGGTACCCGTTGTGCTCGAGGACGGCCACGGCCATCTGGGCCACGCGAGGCTCGAAGTGGTTCGCGCTGCAGCCGTGGAAGTAGACGACGGCCTTCGTGGCCGTGGTGAGCGGTGGATGACGCCGAGCCCACGACTGGAACGTCCGGCTGGCGAACAGCGGCATGGGGGCCTTCCGGTGGACCCGTAGCGTTCGCTCCACCAGCCACCGGAACACGCGGTTCTTGAGGAACCAATTGGCCATGGGGGCGAGCGGCGTCCCCACCTTCCCCATGGCGCTCGGGCGGGCGATGATCCGGTCCCGGAGGGGGATCCCACGCTGGGCCTTCATCCGCGCCCGTGCCTGGGAGTTGATCTCGGCGATCTTGACCCCCTGCGGACACACGGTGGTGCAGATGCCGCATCCCGAGCAGTAGTCGAGGGACGCGTCGGGCGACCCGTCGTCGGTTCGGAACCGCTCCAGCTGTGGCCCGACGTACTTCGGCCCGGGGAAGAGCGGCGTGACGTTCGACACGGGGCAGAACGTCTCGCAGATCGTGCACTTCACGCAGTGGTCAAGCGAGCCC
>Ga0209887_1000459_pt1 | contig 12206 bp, 10 predicted proteins | sample GWRWN1_30_40_FD_187230 | JGI IMG/M metagenome (GOLD analysis project Ga0209887, IMG submission 187230) | Riverbed sediment microbial communities from areas with no vegetation in Columbia River, Washington, USA - GW-RW N1_30_40 (SPAdes)... | ecosystem: Environmental > Aquatic > Freshwater > River...
TCCAGCGTGTGACGGGACACGAGCACGCGGGGCACTCCGACGTGGTCGTCGACGGCGGTCAGCGAGCCGATCCCTTGGGCCGCGCCGTGGCCGTTGACGCCCACCGCCGGAAGGCAAGACACGATCGTGGGGGACGCCACGGGAACGGAGCCGTCGTCGGGAACCTCGATCACCACCGCGACGTTGCCGAGATCGCCCGCCAGCCATTGCTCGTTGTGTCCGAGGAGAGTAACCCCCGGCGCGGTGACGGCGAAGCTGGAGCACCGTTCGATCCTGGGCCCCGTGGCCGGTCTCGGATCCTTTGGCTCCTTCGGCGGAAAGCTCCCTTCCTTGCGCCGGAGGAACAGCGTCCCGCCCTCGGGTGACTCCAGGAGCGGCTCGAGCTCCTCGAACGCATTCACGGCGAACAGCTCCAGGAACGGGACGGTCGCCCCCGCCGACATCCCCTTCAGCGTGGCCGTGTATTGCGGGAAGCTCGACTCAGCCGATACGAGGTACGGCGTCAGAAGCTCTTGGAGCTGTTGCGTCGATACCCCACGGCGGGACATGTACCGTCCGTAGAAGTCGATCGACTCGTTCACCAGGTCGCGAAGCTCACGGCCGATGTGTTGGCCCCGCTGGAGGGGGTCGCCCTCGGCCCGCACGATCCGGAGCTCGCTCATGCTCGCACCGCCATGGCGATCAGTGCGTCGACCACGGCCTGTTGCGCGGGGTCGTGCTCGGCGTCGTCCTCTGGGTGCCACTGGACGCCGAGCATCCATCCCCCGTCGCGCTCGATGGCCTCGACCAACCCGTCCTCGGACCACCCGGTGGCGGACAAGCCGTCGCCGACGCCGTCGACCCCCTGATGGTGATGGGTCGAGCAGGAGAGCACCTCCGCCCCGGCTGCCTCCGCGATCCGGCTGCCGGGGGCGAGCTTCACATCGTGGCGAGCCAGATCCCGGCCGCTCGGGGTACCGTGCTCCAGATACTCGGGGTGGTCGGGGAGGTGCAGGATCAACGACCCGCCGAAGGCCACGTTCATCACCTGCATGCCTCGGCAGATGGCAAGCGTGGGCATCCCTCTCCGGTCGGCGTGTCGGAGGAGCGCGATCTCGAGACCGTCGCGATCGGGCTCGAGACCGTAGACCTCGGCGTGCGGTTCCGCGCCGTATCGAGACGGCTCGACGTCTCCTCCGCCCACAAGGAGCAGCGCATCGAAGGGTTCGAGCATCTCCTCGACCGGCGTGTCGTCCCCCGGTAAGAGGAGCGTCGGACGCCCGCCCGCCCTCCGGACGGAGTCGATGTAGTTCTCGGGGACGCCGTACCCGCCGACCTTCCAGAACGAGACCCGGCCCGGCCGGAGATGGTAGGCGACCACGGCGACCTGAGGGATCTCCATCGGCCCTTCCCGCTCTACCGCGCCGCCCGTCGGACGACGTTGGCGAAGCGGCGGAACACTTCATGGCCCCGTTGCTCGTGGGCGGCCATGTGTTCCTTGGCCTCCAGGCGGATGTCCTCGGAGGATTTCCCCCACGTGGCCTCGAGGTCCATGAGCGAGTCGGCCTCGTCCAGCCACGCTTCGAGCTCGGTGCCATCCACCTCGAAGTGGAACTGGATGCCCCAGGCCAGGTTGCCGACCCGGAAAGCCTGGTGAGGCACGTCGTCGCCGGTTGCCAGGAGCGTGGCCCCCTCCGGCAGCTCGAAGGTGTCCTGGTGCCACTGGAAGACCCGGTCGCCGTCGGCGAAGACCGAGAGCAGGCTGTCGTCGACCGCGGCCCCCGTGGGATGGACGGGCTGGAATCCCACCTCGCGCCGGGCGGCCTTCATCACGGGGCGATCCAATGCCCGGGCCAGGATCTGCGCGCCGAGACAGACGCCGAGATAGGGGACGCCCGCCTCAACGGCCTCTCGCGTGAGCGTGCGGTCCTCGAGCAGGAACGGGTGTCGATCGACCTGGTCGGCGTTGACCGTCCCCCCGAGCATCACGACACCGGCGACCTCGGAGAGCTCCGGGAGCGGCTGTCCCTCGAACGCGTCGACGAGCAGGAGCTCGGCGCCGGCGGACCGAAGCGATGGCACGGCCACACCGTACGTCTCGAACCCGTCGTTCCGCACGAGGACCAGCGGCTTCATCGCTCCGAGTGTACCGGCAGCCCTGGGGCTGCTCCCGCTCCGCGAAGGCTCAGCCGCGCTCGAAGTACCGAGCCAGCTCCCAGTCGGTCACCGTGGTGTTGTCGAAGATGACCTGCTCCTGCTGGGCGGTGTTCAGCAGGTGCTCGAAGACGAAGTCGCCGAACGCCTCCCTGGCCACCTCGCTCTTTCCGAACGCGTCGATGGCCTCGTGCAGCGACGAGGGAACCCGTGGCACGTCCTTGGCCTCGTAGGCGTTGCCCTCGAACATGGGAGGGCACTCGATCTTGTTGCGGATGCCGTGGAGGCCCCCGGCGATCGTCGCCGCGTACGCCAGGTACGGGTTCACGTCGGCGCCGGGGATCCGGTTCTCCACCCGATTGCCCCGGCGATGCCCCACCACCCGGAACCCGCAGGTCCGGTTGTCGTGGCTCCACACGATGGCGGTCGGGGCCCACGAGCCCAGCTGGTACCGCTTGTAGGAGTTGACGAAGGGCGCGAACATCCAGGCCATCTCGCGAGCCGTCGACATCAGGCCGCCGAGGTAACCTCGGAAGGTCTCCGACATGTGGTGGGGGTCCGCCTCGTCCCACATGAGCGAGTCGGATGCGTCCTCGCTCCACAGGCTGGAGTGCACGTGGCAGGACGACCCGGCCTCGGCCATCGTCCACTTCGCCATGAACGTGAGGGCCGCGTTGTTCAGCGCGGCGATCTCCTTCGCGCCGTGCTTGTAGAGCGCGTGGCGGTCGGCCGTCTCGAGCGCGTCCGCGTATACCAGATTGATCTCGTGCTGGCCCTTCCCGAACTCACCCTTGGAGAACTCGACGGGGACGCCGGCGTCGACCATCCCGTTCCGGATCTGGCGGATCAGCCACTCGTCCTTCGTGGTCTGGAGCATGTGGTAGTCCATGATGTAGGTCGACGTGGGGTGCAGGTCCTGGTACCGCTTGTCGGCGGCATCGTCGAACGACTCTTTGAACAGATAGAACTCGAGCTCCGATCCGCCCATCACCGTGTAGCCCGCCTGCTTCGCCCTCTCCACCTGGCGCTTCAGGATCTGGCGCGGCGCCACCTCCACGGGCTCGTCGGTCTCCTCGTCCGCGATGTCGCAGATCACCATGGCGGTCTTGGAGATCCACGGGACGAGGCGGAGCGTCGTGAGGTCCGGGATCAGCTTGAAGTCGCCGTAGCCCGTCTCCCAGCTCGCGTACTGATATCCGGGGAGCGGCTCCATCTCCATATCGATCGCCAGCAGGTACAGGCAGGCGTGGAGGCCCTCGTCTGCCAGCACTTCTTCCAGGAAGAAGTGCGGCAGGATGCGTTTGCCCATGTACCGGCCCTGGAGGTCGGTGAACATGCACAGGACGGTGTCGATCTCCCCTTCGTCGACGAGCTTCTCCAGGTCCTTGACGCTCAGCTTGCCTCGCTCCATGGCGCCGCCTCCTTCTCAGGTTCCCCGTACTGAACCGCATCGGTCCAGGGTCCAGCAACCACGCCCCCGGGAAGGGGAAGGGCGGCGAGCCGCTCGCGGCTCGCCGCCCCCCCACCCACCCGCGCTCGACTCGCAGCTACGCCTTGACCTCCTCAACGTGCGTGGTTCCGTACCCTTCTCGTTCCGGATGGCCGTGTTCACCCTTGGTGAGGGCGAATTCCTCCTCGGGCGACAATACGAGGCGATGCCGTCCGGCGATGGCGAAGTAGAGGATCCCGAGCACGAAGTAGATCAGCGTCCCCACGACGCCGGGCCGGTAGTCCTCGTTCAGGTACAGGGACACGAGGGAAACGAGGGCGATGGCCCCGGCGATCCCGGCCCCCCACTCGCCGACGGGGCTTCGATAGGGACGCTCGATGTTCGGCAGCCTTCGACGGAGCATGATGAACGACAGACACTGCATGAAGTAGGAGACGACCGCGCCGAACACGGCCATGTACAGCAGCGCGCCCACGATCTGCCCCGCGAGCGTGCCGCCGGCCTTGCCGAGCTCGTAGATGAGGACGGCGAGCCCGTACCCGACGATCCCCCCGGCGATCAGGGCGACGTGCGGGGTCTTGCGCTTAGGAGACGTGATCGAAAGCCACTTCGGGAAGTAGCCGGCTCGCGACAGCGAAAAGGTGTTCCGGCCGTAGGCGTAGATGATGGTGAAGAAGCTGGCGATCAGGCCGACCAATCCGATCAGCGCGAGCAGCTCGGCGGCCGTCCCAGCGCCGAACACCCCCTTGAACCCGTCGAACAGCGGGGTCGCGGAGAGGCCGATGACCTTCGCGCCCCCGTCCACGCCGGTGTTCAGCAACAACGTAAGGGCACCGGTGATGATCAGGGTGGTCAGACCCCAGATCGTGGCCCGTGGGATATCGCGTTTGGGGTCGTGCGACTCCTCGGCGGCCAGCGGTAACTCCTCGATCGCCAGGTAGAACCAGATGGCGAAGGGGATGGCCGGGAAGATCCCTCCCAGGCCGTGAGGCAGCCACTTCGAGCCGCCCTCGTCGGGCGGGATGTTCGTCAGCAGGTTCGAGTCGAATTTCCCCTTCACCAGCACAGCGATGAAGAAGACCGCCAGGATCCCGAGTGCCAGCGCGTTGATGACGACCGTGAACCGCATCGTCGCCTCGATCCCGACGATGTTGATCCACACGAATACTACGTAGAAGATGGCCCACCATGTGACCGGGCTGTTCCACCAAGGTTCCCCCGAGACGTCGAACAGCCCTTGGACGATGTCGTGCATGAGGAAGCCCATCGCCCCGACCACGACGGCAGGGGTGATGACGTACTCCATGTTCTCCGCGAGACCGGTGATGAACCCACCCCAGGGACCCATCGCGGAGCGGGCGAACGAATACGCGCCGCCGGTATGGGGAAGGGCGGGAGACATCTCGGAGATGCTGAAGCACAGGCCGTAGTACATCGCCGCGATGAAGATGGTCGCGATGAGCAACCCGCCGAACCCTCCGGCGTCCAGCCCGAGGTTCCATCCGTAGAAGTCGCCCGAGATGACAGCCGCGACCCCCAGCGACCACAGGGACCAGAACGCGGCATGTCGCCGGAGGCCCCGCTTTCGAAAGTACTCGTCACCCACCTCCTGGTAGGTGACGGACCCGACCCTCTTCTCCTGCGCCACGTGGCACCCCTCCCAAGCCCACCCGCCGGTTGGCGGTATTCAGCACCGGAGCCGGTGCGGCTGTCAAGTCGCTTTGTCTGACAATGGGTTGACGTGAGCGGTAGTTTGTCAGACAAACTGGAACCGAGGGGAGGGAGGGGCGGTTGGTGTCCAGCGGTCGAGCGAAGCGCCGTTCGAGCTCGGCTCGCGAGCACCTGCTGTCGCTGATCACCCGTGGAAGGGTTCGACCCGGGAGCCAACTCCCGCCCGAACCCCAGCTGGCGACCGAGCTCGGCGTGTCGCGGGCGACGCTGCGTGAAGCGCTTCGATCCCTGGAGGACGAGGGGGTCGTCACCCGGACCCGGGGAGCCGGAACGTTCCTGACCCATCGCCCCCGGCTCAAGAACAGCCTGGACCTGAACTTCGGCGTGACCGACGCCATCAAGGCCGCAGGGATGCAGCCGGGGTTCGAGCAGGGGGTGACCATGATCGAGCCCGCAGGGGTCGAGCGGGGCGAGCGCCTCGGACTGGGGCCCCGCGAGGACGTCGTCGTCGTCGAGCGGGTGAGGACGGCCGACGGCCGCCGGGTGGTCTTCTCCCTGGACGTGCTGCCGGCCAGGCTGACCGCCGATCATCCTGAAGTCATCCCGCGCCTTGGGCGGGGGTCCATCTATGAGCTCATGGAGCGCGAGCTCGGCATCTTCATCCATCACGGGGAGGCCAGCTTTGCTCCCATACGAGCCTCGCGCGCCATCGCGTCGAAGCTCGGGATCCACTCTGGGGCCCTGCTCCTCCACCTTCGGCAGGTCGACTACGACGACGAGGGTCGCGCCGTCCTCTCGTCGGACGAGTACCACGTGGCCGACGCGTTCGAGTTCACGGTGGTTCGGCGGGGGCCCGGAAAGGGGTCGCGGTGACGGCACGGGTCGGCAAGACGATGCGGCTGAAACGGGTGATCGACGCGGCGGGCGTTTCGGTCATCTGTGCCCTCGATCACGGGATGACCTCGCCGTCGTTCCTGGAGCCGCTCGCCGACATCCAAGCCCGCACAACGGAAGCCGTCGCCGGTGGGGCGAACGTGATCATGATGAGCAAGGGCATGATCCGAGTGGCGGCGCCGGCGTTCTCCCCGACGACGTCGCTCGCACTCCTCCTCTCCGCATCGGCGGATCCTGGGGGCGAACGGCCCCAGATCGTCCAGATCGCCGAGGTGGAGGAGGCCCTGCGGGCGGGGGCCGACGCCGTCGTGCTCTTCACGGCCTTGGGAGGGGAGACGGAAGCCGCGATGGTGAAGATCCTCTCGGCGGTGGGCCGGGAATGCGCCGTCCTGGGCATGCCCTTCATCGCGGAGGCCGAATTCCCGACCACCTATGCATCCGTCGAGGACCTGAAGCAGCAGTACGGCTTCGAGTACCTTCGACGGAACGTGCGCCTGTGTGCCGAGCTCGGGGCGGACATCGTGAAGACGAATTGGCCGGGCGATCGCGACTCGTTCGCCAAGCTCGTCGAGGCGACGAACGGGATCCCCGTGGTGCTCGCCGGCGGCTCTCGCCTGGAGGACCTCGAGCTTCTCGGCCGGATGGAGCAGGCGATGTCGGTGGGTGCGATCGGCTGTTCGGTGGGTCGGAACATCTTCATGCACCCGTCGCCGGAGGCCATCACCCGAGCGCTCTCCCGGGTGATCCGCGAGCGCTGGTCCGCCGAGAAGGCCCATGGAGCTTTGCTCGAGGAGACGGGAAGCCGGCCATGAGGGCAGCGTTCATGACCGGCGTGAACTCAGTGGAGGTGCGAGAAATCGGCGAACCGAAACCGGACCCCGCCGGCGCGGTCCTCAAGGTCGAGGCCTGCGGGATCTGCGGGACAGATGCCCGAACGTTCTTCAACGGCGATCCCGGTGCCCCTGCGCCCTGGGTCCTCGGTCACGAGCCGGTGGGGACCCTCGAGGAAGTCGGCCCCGACGCCGACCTCCCCCCCGGGATCTCCAAGGGCGACCGCGTGTTCCTGGGTTCCATCCTGACGTGCGGCGAGTGCCGATGGTGCGTGGACGGGTTTCAGAACCTTTGCGAGCACCACCTGCTCTACGGTTACGATCCGTTCCCCGGGGCCTACTCGGAGCACGCCTCGGTTCCTCCCATCGCCACGAAGAACCTGATCAAGCTTCCTCCCGAGCTGCCTTCGGACCTGGCCACCGTGGCCGATCCCTTCGCCTGCGCGCTCAACGGCATCGAGGCGCTCGACATCCGGCTGGGCGACACGGTGGTCATCGTCGGCTCGGGGCCCATCGGGTGCTGGCAGGCCGTCATGGCCAGGGATCGCGGCGCCGGCAGCGTGTACCTCACCGACGTGAGCGCCGAGCGCCTGGAGATCGCCTTGCGAGCCATCGGCCATGCTGTCGACAAGGCCTTCGTCGCGGGGGAAGACAACGGCGTGGCCGAGGTGACGTCGCTCACCGGTGGAACGGGACCCGACAGGATCAGCGTGGCGGCGCCATCGAAGGAGGCCCAGGCTGCCGCTCTGATCATGGCGGCCAAACGCGCCCGGGTCGTCTACTTCGCCGGGCTGCCCAAACACGATCCGGTGAGCCACCTCGACATAAACCAGCTCCACTACAAGGAGCTCGCCATCCTCGGCGCATACGGCGCGACCAACCGCCAGTACCGGATCACCATGGGGTACCTGGATCGCCGCCAGGAGGAGTTGGGCCGGGTGGTGACCCACCGGTTTCCGCTCGAGGGCATCGCCGAAGCCTTCGAGACGATCAGAACCGGCTCCGGGTTGAAGATGGTGATCATCCCGTGAACGGTGCGGTGAGCATCGCGTGAACGGTCCGGTGAGCGGCCCCTACGTCATCGGCTGCGACGTCGGCAGCCAGGGTACGAACGCGGCCCTGTACGGGGCCGACGGGACCCTCGTGGCGTCGGCCTACGAGGGGTACGACCTGTCGTTTCCTCACCCGGGCTGGGCGGAGCAGGACCCATCGGCCTGGTCGAAGGCGCTGATGAGCACGATCGGGCAGCTGGTGGCCGGGTTGGACGAGCGGCCGGGGGCGATCAAGGGCCTCTCGTTCGGGTCGCAGCTCGACGGGATGGTGGTGTGCGATGCGAGTGGGCGCCCCCTTCGACCAGCGATGATCTGGATGGATCGGCGCGCGGAGGCGCAGGCGGCGAAGCTAGCCGCTCACATGTCGCCGGCGGACTTCTACCACCACGTCGGTGCCAACCTCGATTCCTCGCACGCGGTGTTCAAGGCGTTGTGGGTCCGGGACGAGGAGCCCGAGGTCTTCGCCGACGCCGCGTTCGTCATGCCCCCGGGCTCCTTCGTGCTTCGCGAGACGACGGGGATCCTGGCCGTCGATTACTCGAATGCCTCATCGCTGGCCTTGCTGGACCCGAGGACGCGGACCTGGTCGGAGCCCGTCCTAGACGTGACCGGCCTGGGGCGGGAGATGCTGCCGGAGCTTGCCCCCGGGACGCAGGCCGTCGGCACGATCAGCGCCGCGTTCGCCGAGGCCACGGGCCTCTCGCCCGGCATGGTGGTGGCCGTGGGATGCGGTGATGAGATGGCGGCCACGCTCGGCGCCGGCGTGTTCTCTCCGGGCGAGGTGTGCGACGTCGTGGGAACGGCGGAGCCGGTCTGCGCCGCCTCGAGTGAGCCGCGCGAGGATCCCACGATGTTGGTCGAGTGCCATCCCCATGCCGACCCCGATGCCTGGCTGCTGGAGAACCCGGGTTTCGTGTCCGGGGGGAACCTCCGGTGGTGGCGGGACCAATTCGCTCCGTTGGAGCGGAGGGCCGAAGCAGAGGGAGGCGGGGACGCCTACGAGCTGTTGACTCGCGACGCGGCGGACCTTCCCCCCGGCTCTGAGGGACTCCTGTTCCTCCCGTGCATGCAGGGCGCCATGGCTCCGGAATGGAACGGCTCTGCCAGGGGCGTCTTCTACGGGCTCACGCTGGCGCACAGCAGAGCGCACATGACCAGAGCGCTGTTGGAAGGAAGCGCGTATGCGCTACGCGACATCCTCGACGCCATGAGGAACGCCGGACTGGATGTTCGCCGCCTCACGATGGTCGGTGGCGGGGCCAAGGGCGCCCTCTGGCGGCAGATCAAGTCCGACGTCACCGGCCTCCCTGTCCGTATCCCGACCAGCGTCGAGACAACGGCTACGGGCGCCGCGATCCTGGCGTCGGTAGCCTCCGGCGTTCATCCAACCGTTGCTTCGGCCGTCGATGCATTCGTGGCCTACGAGCCCGAGGAGCACCGGCCGGACCCGGAACGACAGGAGGCCTACGCGGAGGCCTATCGGCGCTATCGCGACCTCTACTTCGCCCTCAAGCCCGTCTTCGCGGCCGGCTGAGCGCGATCGCGAGCACGATGATGGCGAGGGCCGACGGCAGGACCACGCCCCACGCGTCCACTGCCCATCCCCATGCCGTCCCTGCGACGAACGCCGTGGCAGCGGAAGCCCACGTCAGCGTGAAGCCCAACACGAAGCGCGCAATGAACAGGGCCACGATCGCCCCGATCAGTGGCTTGAAATCGTAGACGGCGTGCGCGGGACGCGGCCACGCATCGATCCCGAAGCCCAACACGACATCTCATCGTACGTCATGCTGGCGAGAGACCTTCGTGCGCCTCACTCCGGCGTGACGTAGGCCGCCGTGATCCCCCCATCCACGACGAGGGCGGCCCCGGTCATGTACGAGGACTCGTCGGAGGCCAGGAACAGCGCCGCGTTGGCGATCTCCTCGGCCTGGCCGAAGCGGCCCATCGGGATATGCACCAGCCGGCGTTGCCGCCGGACCGGGTCCGCCAGCAACTCCTGGAGCAGCGGGGTCTCGATGGGCCCGGGGCACAGGGAGTTCGCGCGCACGCCGCTCCGCGCGAACTCGACGGCTATCTCCCGGGTCATCGACAGGACGCCCCCCTTCGAGGCCGTGTAGGCGATCTGGGGGGTGGCCGCCCCCATGAGCGCCACGAACGAGGCAACGTTGACGATCGAGCCCCCTCCGGACTCGATCATGGCCGGGATCCCGTAGCGGCACCCCAGGTACACGCCCTTGAGGTTGATGCCGATCGTGAGATCCCACACCTCCTCGGGCGTCTCCGTCACCGAGCCGTCCCGTTCGGGGAAGACCCCGGCATTGTTGTAGAGGATGGTGAGCCCTCCGAAGGTGTCCTTGGCGAAGCGCACCATGGCCTCCGCGTCGGAGGCCCGCGACACGTCGGCATGCACGTACGCCGCTTGCGCGCCCTGGTCGCGGATGGCCGCCGCAACCGCCTCCCCCGCCTCGTCGGCGACGTCGGTGAGCACGACCCTGGCCCCCTCCCTCGCGAACAGGTGCGAGGCCACCTTCCCCATGCCGCTCGCCCCGCCGGTGATCAACGCCACCTTGCCGTCCAGCCGGCCCATCCTCACGCTCCCTTCCATCGCTTGCCGCCGGCTTCGCCAGACGCCGGTCCGCGGATGCCCATCATCGACCACCGGCGGGATGCGGAGGAACGGGGCCGAGCCGTTGAAGGGGGAAGTCGTGCCGCGGATTGGTAGATTCGGCGTTCGATGGATCTTCCCGACGAGTTGGCGAGCCGGCCACGGCGAAAGCCCGGACAGGAGCCCACGGCGACGATCACGCTCGAGGCATATGGGCGCCTGAGGGCCGAGCTGGACGAGCTGACGTCGTCCGGCCGCTCACGCATGGCCGAACGGCTGAAGGCGGCGCGTGAGCACGGCGACATCCGCGAGAACGCCGAGTACGACTCGGCGAAGAACGAGCAGGCCCTCATGGAGTCGCGGATCAGGAAGCTGCAGCGGATGCTGCGTGATCCGGAGATCATCGAGGCGCCGTCGAGCTCCGACGTCGTGAGGTCCGGGATGCTCGTGACGGTCAGGCCGCTGGACGACGAGGACCCCGACGACGAGACGTACCTGCTGGCCGAGTCGGCGGAGGAGCGGGCCGCCGGAGTCCGAACCATCACCACCACGTCGCCGCTCGGCCAGGCCCTCATGGGCGCCCGAACGGAAGAGCAGGTCTCGTACGAGGCGCCGGGCGGCACCTTCCGCTGCGTGGTGGTGCGGTTTCGGCCAACCGGCGGCTAGCTTCGCCGCGGCTTCCCCGGAGGGGTAGCCTCCCGTACCAGGATGAGCGAGTCGCCCGGGACCGAGCCCCAGGCGCCCGCGCCCCGCGTGCGGGACATGCCGGCCCCTCGGAAGACCACGGGCGTGTTCGGTCCCGCCATGCGGTTCGTCTTCACCTGGCCCTACCGGGCCATCCTGGCCGGGTTGTACCGAGCCGGGGTGCGTCCCTGGCAGCTCACGGTTGCATCGCTCGTGGCGAACGTCGTGGTCGGCTGGCTTCTGCTCACCGGGCGCCGATTCCTGCCGGGCGCCCTGCTCATCCCGGCGGGGTTGTTCGACGTCTTCGACGGGGCCGTGGCCCGGTTGCGAGGCGAGGACCGGCGGGCGGGAGCGTTCCTGGACTCGGTGCTCGACCGCATCGGCGACATGGTCCTGTTCGGGTGCCTGTACTGGTCCGAGCAGGGCCAGGGACGCGTCCTCGCCGCGGCCTTGGCGCTTGTCACGCTTGTCACTGCACTGACGGTGAGCCACGTGCGCGCTGAGGCGGAGGCCGCGGGGATCCAGCTCTCCAAGGGGTTCTTCCAGCGGCTGGAGCGGTACGTGGCCATGACGGTCGGGCTCATGGTGCCGAGAGCGCTGGTGCCCATGCTTGTGGTGCTCGTGGTGTTGGGAGGCGCCACGTTGTTGCAGCGGGGGTGGTCGGCCCTCCGACAGCTGTCCCGACCCACCTAGGATCAGCGCTGACAGGATGGGCAGAAGTAGGTCGTCCGCCCCGCCACTACGGACCGTGAGAGTGCCGTCCCACACCGAGGGCACCTGCCCTCGGGCCGTCCCCGGACCCGGCTGAGCCAGCGCCTCCGGGTCTCCAGGTAGTCGAAGTCCTCGACGGCGGCGCCGAGGACTCGCTTCATCGTTCGGAACAG
>Ga0209887_1000460_pt1 | contig 12203 bp, 14 predicted proteins | sample GWRWN1_30_40_FD_187230 | JGI IMG/M metagenome (GOLD analysis project Ga0209887, IMG submission 187230) | Riverbed sediment microbial communities from areas with no vegetation in Columbia River, Washington, USA - GW-RW N1_30_40 (SPAdes)... | ecosystem: Environmental > Aquatic > Freshwater > River...
GACCCATCGGGGAACCTCATCGCAAGCTTCCCCGCCCAGACGGGGCAAGCGCTCGAGGTGGTGTGGCCTGCAATCGGACCTCCTGCACAGCCGACCGTCCCCGGCGTCTACCAGGTGGTCATCGGGGCGAGCGCCTCGAACGGCGCGCTCGCCCGCCCCGCCGCGCTCGCCTTCACCGTCGAGCCGATCCCGACGCCTTCTCCGTCGGCGACCGCGAGCCCCACGGCCACCCAGTCTCCGAGCGCATCGCCCCCCGCTTCACCCACCCCCTGAGCCGGTCCGGGCGGCCCGGACCTCGAGCCCCATCGCCGGGTCATTGGTGGCGACGGCATCCACCTCCCAATCGAGCAGTCGGCCGAAGGTCTCCCGGTCGTCCACCGTCCACGTGCCAACCCGTACGCCCGCCCGGTGGGCCCGCTCGACGAAGTCCGGACCGGCCGGCACGAGCGCCCGGTGCCCCGGGAACACGAACTCGTGTCCGGCGTCGAGGACGTGGGTCAGGGCAGTGTCGGGATCGACGGCCTGGGTGGAGAGGAAGCCCGTGGGCAGGGTCGGCGTCAGGCGCTTGGACGCGGCGATGGACCCCGGGTTAAACGAGATGATGAGGACGGGTCCCCGGAACGCACTCGCCTGCACCTCGGCGATGGCCGCCTCGACGATCGCCTCCCGCTCATATTCGTAGGCCGGCTCCCCCGGGATGTTCTTGATCTCGACGGCGAGGCCACACCGACCGCTCACCGCCTCCAGCACCGTTCGGAACGCCGGGATCCGCTCGGGCCGATCCGCCGTCCCCGCGTTCACCGCATGGATCTGCTCGAAGGCCAGCTCGTGGACCCAGCCGGACCCGTCTGTGGTCCGGGACAGGTCCGGGTCGTGGAGAACGACCGGGATCCCGTCGGCCGACAAACGAACATCGAGCTCGAGGACCGGTGCCCCCAGGGCCAGCGCGGCCTCAAAGGAGGCCAGGGTGTTCTCCGGGTGGGTAGAGGAGGCCCCGCGGTGGGCGACCACCATCGGGAACGCCCCGGGATTGAACGAATGTTCAGCCATTGCTGTGGAAAACCGGCCGGAGTATATTCGGCGCCGCTCGGCCCCTCGCCCGCAGGGAGCTGAAGGGTCGTCCGCGGGCGGGGTGGGGCATGGAGTGGGTCCGGCAGGCCAGGTGCATCGGGGTCGACCCCGAGCTGTTCTTCCCCGTGGGATCCACCGGCCCGGCCCTCGCACAGGTAGAGGCGGCCAAGGCCGTCTGCGCCATGTGCCCGGTCCGCCCCGAATGCCTGCAATGGGCTCTGGCCACTGGTCAGGACGCGGGGGTGTGGGGTGGCACCTCCGAGGAGGAGCGTCGAGCCCTGCGCCATATCGGGCGGCCCGAGCGGGTGGCCGCGCTGGGCTGATCGGCGGCCCCCAACCCTAGACGCGGCTCGACGGGCACAGGTGGTTCACCGGACAGATCTCGCACTTTGGGTTGCGAGCGGTGCAGATCCTTCGTCCATGCTCGATCAGGACGTAGGTGAACGGGAACCACCTGTCCCTCGGAACGAGGCGCATCAGATCCCGCTCGATCTTGTCCGGGTCCCTCTCCGTAGTGAATCCTAGGCGCTCGGCCAGCCGGCGCACGTGGGTGTCGACGGCGATGCCCTCGACCTTCCCGAAGGCGTTGCCGAGCACGATGTTCGCCGTCTTACGGGCCACGCCGGGCAACGTCAGGAGGTCATCCATGGTATCGGGGACCTGCCCCCCATAGATCTCGACAATCCGCTGGCAAGCCCCACGGATGGCCCTGGTCTTCTGATTGAAGAATCCGGTGGGCTTGATGTCGGCCGCCAGCTCGGCTTCGGGCACTCTCAGATAGTCCTCACATGTCCGGTACTTCTGGAACAGCGATGCCGTGACCTGGTTGACGCGCTCGTCCGTGCACTGGGCCGACAGGATCGTGGCGACGAGCATCTCGAGCGGCGTGGAGAAGTTGAGCGCCACCTTGGCCTGGGGATAGGCCTCCGACAGGAGGCGGATGATCTCGGGCGCGCGCTCCTCGATGGGGGTGTCGCGCGTGAGCTTCGACCTCTTCGGCGTCTCGCTCACAGCACTCGGTGCCAGATCCTGGTCTCCCACTCCAGGCCCAGGGTTCCCGCGTCTTCCTGGAATGGATCCCCCCACTTGTCGGAGGACTCCATCATCTGGTCGTGGGATTCCCACTCTGTCAGGGTGGTGACCTCGTTCGGGTCCGATTCACTGCTCAAGACCTGCTGGTTGCGGGCGCCGTCCTGCTCGAATGTCGGGTACCACTTCTCGCACGCGGCCCGGAACCGTTTCACGTCGGGCACCGTCACCCGGAACTGCACGAGCACCATGGCAAGCCCCTCCTCGCCTCCCGTCCGTCGGGGGTCCGCGCTACACCCACGCGCTCCCGAGCGGGAGCGACCGGGAGAACGACTCGCCAGCACCGTAGTGCTCCCACTCGCCCCCCGTGTGCAAATGCACCTTCCCCGAACCCATCACGGTCCACCGCTCTCCGTCACCAGCGGCCGCCGTGTTCGTGTCGATCGCGAACAGCAGCCAGCCCGGCGGGGTCCACCCAACGATCAGGTCGGTCAGCCCGGGGGCGAAGTTGTCGAGCTCGTCCCAGTGAGGACCGAAGTTCGTGTCGCTGAACAGGTCGAGCCCAGGATGCTCCATCACGCTCTCGTCGATCACCATCGCGTCGCTGTCGGGCGCAGCTGGGCCCAGACAGGCCACCCCGGCACTGCACCCCGCGTAGGGGACGCCCGCCTTCATCACTCGGAGCAGCTCTGCCAGGAAGGGCGTCTTCGCCAGCTTGGCTGAGAGCACCTTAGGGTTCCCGCCGGAGAAGAAGACGGCCGAGGCGCCCTCCAGTTTTCCCACGAGCTCCGGCCGGGCCGCATCCTCCCGCGTCTTCAGCGGAACCACCTCGGCCGGGATCCCCGCGGACCGGTAGTGATCCAGGCCCTTGTTCGCCCAGTGGTCAAACATCTCATCACCCTCGTGGGCCGCAGCCGTCGGCAGGATCAACACCGGGGCACCGGGGTTGGCCGATCGCTTCTTCAGCCAGCGGTCCACCTCCAGCTGCCATGGCTCAAACTCGCCCGACCCGAGCAGCCCGAACGCGAGCGTCATGCTTTCACCGCCGCCAGCCGGAAGTACTCGCCCTGCATGGCCTCGCGGAAGATGTCCTCGCCGAAGGCCTGGACCATCCCCTCGACCTGGCTCACGTGCTCCTGGATGGCCCGAAGCTTCAGCTCGAGGATGTCCGGTGGGAGGTCGTACTCGATGCCCAGCTCTTCCCGGGGAGTCACCGACGGCGTGCCCGGACGGAACACGTTGAACCGGTTGTACACCGGGACCCATCGCTCAGCCCAATCGGGGGTCGTCGTCGCGTAGAACATCTTCGCTCCGGGCTTGCCGACCACTTCGAACCCCTCGGTGGCCCACCGGGACACGGACTTGTGTCCTTCATGATCGGTCATCCCGTCGGGGCCGAAGGTCAGCACGGTATCGGGCTTGACCTCCTCCATGACGGTGCGAACGGTGTCCGCACCCACCTCGGGGAGCGGGGTATCCATGTCGACGTCCGGCAGGTCGAGCCACAGGTGCTCGGTCACCCCGAGCACGGCGAGCGATCGGAGCAGCTCCTTTTCCCGCACCTCGCCCATGGTGGCCGTCGGCCACTTCTCCTCGTCCATGGACCCACCTTCACCCCGGGTCGCCGTCACGCACACGACGCGGGAGCCGTTCCGGACCGCCCTGACCATCAATCCGGCCGTCAGATAGGTCTCATCGTCCGGATGGGCCCACACTCCAAGGATCGTTCCGAGCTCGTCGGCCACTCGATGCTCCCTCTCCACGTAGAGACTCTGGGATCGCCAACCGCGAATCCTAGCCTTCCCGACCGCAAACGAAGAACGACCCCTTTCGGGGTCGTTCTTCACGGATCCCGCGCATCGGGAGGGGGGGCGCGCGGGCTCCGTTAGCTCCTTGGGTCGATGAGCCGTTTGCCCCGGTAGTTCGGGAACACGATCTCGGCGTGCTGCCAGCACCGATCCGACAGGTTGTAGATAGAGAGCTTCGTGTGGCAGCCGGGATGAGAGCACACCCGGCCCTGGTCCTCCGTCCTGGAGGCGGGCGGCAGGTGCCCGGGCCGGGTTCCCTTGGTCATGGGAGCGCTCCTTCGCCCGAGCATTCGACGCCGGGGCTCGGGGGGTTCGGACGATCTAGAGGACCGACCGGGACGGGCGGTTGACCCGGCGGCGACCCGGCTATCGGGAGGTCGGAGGGGTCTCGCGCAGGATGGCCTGGATCCGCTGAAGCAGGTCCGCCGGGACGTCGTCGCACCCGCACTTGGCCCGCAGCATGGCCTTCAGCCGACGCTGGAACTCCGAGCGGTCGGCGCAGTTGCCACACGTGCCGAGATGATCGTGGACTTCGGCGTGCAGGGACACATCGAGCTCCCCGTCGAGATAGAGCTCGATCTGCGTCAGGACTTGGCGGCAGTCAATCGGACACAAGGCCTCTCTCCCGTACCCTCTCCCACAACGCCTTCTCCAGCGCTCTTCTTCCCCGGTGCAGCCGGGACATCACGGTCCCGATGGGGATGCCCAGGATCCCGGCGATCTCCTTGTATGAGAATCCCTCGACGTCGGCGAGCAGCACGGCCAGTCGGAACCCCTCCGGCAACGCCTCTAGGGCCTTCTGGACGTCCTCGTCCGGCATGCTGCGGATGACCTCTGCCTCGGCCGAGGGCTCGACGCCACTCTCCCCCAGCTTGTCGTACAGGTACCACTCGTCGAGGTCATCCTCCTGCACGGTCACCGGTTCCCGCTGCTTCTTCCGGTAGGAGTTGATGAACGTGTTCGTGAGGATCCGGTACATCCAGGCCCGCACGTTGGTCCCCTCCTCGAACCCCGAGAACCCCCGGTAGGCCCGCAGATACGTCTCCTGGACCAGGTCCTCCGCGTCGGCCGGGTTGCGGGTCATGCGGAGCGCGGCCGAATACAAGTTCGGAAGGAGGGGGAGCACCTCGCGCTCGAACCGTTCCCTAAGCGCCGGGTCGTCGGGGGGCGCCGCCTGGCTACGCGCCATGCGCCCCAGTATCCCGCATCGACTGGTTCGCGACCCTGCGATACGGCCTCCGGACGCGTCGCGATGGGCGAGCAGCCCGACGGCTGTCACACAGCCCATCCGGTGACAAGATGGCTGGCATGGCGGACGGGAACGACCGGCGCAACCGGTGGCCCGGGTTCGACCTGGGCGGGGGCTCGGGAGAGCCCCGGCGCCTGCGCACCTCACCGTGGGTGTGGGTCATCGGCTTCCTGGTGGTCCTGGTCCTGTTCAATTACTTCGCGGCGCCACGACCGAGCAAGCTCGACTACTCGGACTTCCTCAAGAAGGTGAGCGCCGGCCAGATCGTGGGCACGGTGAAGATCTCGGCGACCACGGTGACCGGAACGTACACGGATGAGGGCCAGAAGGTCGCGTTCACCGCCGACATCCCGCCGATCCTTCAGGGCACGACACAGCTCACGGAGCAATTGGACCAGAAGGGAGTTCCGTACACCGGCGTGACGCCGAGCGGCCTTCAGAGCTTCCTCGTCGGTTGGATCCTGCCGCTCCTCGTGTTCGGCCTGCTCTGGTTCTTCCTGATCAGAAGGATGAGCGGCGCCCAGACCTCGGCCGCCCTGAACCTGGGCCGCAACAAGGTCCGGATCTACGACCGCAAGGAGATGAAGACGACCTTCTCGGACGTGGCCGGGCTGGACGAGGCCGTGGAGGAGCTTCGCGAGATCGTGGACTTCCTGAAGACTCCCAAGAAGTACCAGCGTCTAGGAGGGCGGATCCCCAAGGGCGTGCTGCTGCTTGGGCCCCCCGGGTGCGGCAAGACGCTGTTGGCCCGAGCCGTCGCGGGTGAGGCCAACGTCCCGTTCTTCTTCATGTCCGGTTCGGAGTTCGTCGAGATGTTCGTGGGCCTAGGCGCCGCCCGGGTCCGAGAGCTGTTCAATCAGGCCAAGGAGCGTGCCCCGGCGCTGGTGTTCATCGACGAGCTCGACACGATCGGCAAGGGCAGAGGCGGCGCGCTGGGGGCCGGGTTCGGCGCGCACGACGAGCGGGAGCAGACCCTGAACCAGCTACTCGTCGAGATGGATGGGTTCGACTCGTCCAAGGGCGTGATCATCATGGCGGCCACGAACCGGCCGGACGTGCTGGACCCTGCGCTCACGCGCCCCGGCCGTTTCGACCGCCAGGTTGTCGTGGACCGGCCGGACCTGCGTGGTCGGGAGGCCATCCTCCGCGTGCACGCACGGGGCGTGGCCCTGGACCCCAACGTGGACCTCCGGGTGCTGGCGTCTCGGACACCAGGGTTCACCGGCGCCGACCTGGCCAACGTGATCAACGAGGCGGCGCTCCTGGCCGCCCGGCGGGAGAAGAACTCCGTGACGATGGAGGAGCTCGAGGAGGCCATCGACCGGGTCACGGCGGGGCTGGAACGCAAGAGCCGGATCATGTCGGAGCGGGAGCGCGAGATCGTGGCCACGCACGAGATGGGCCACGCGCTTCTGGCCCTGGAGATGCCGACCGCCGATCCGGTCCACCGGGTCTCGATCATTCCCCGGGGCGCAGCCGCGCTCGGCATGACCATGCAGCGGCCGCTGGAGGACCGGTACCTGCTCACCGAGCCCGAGCTGAAGGACCGGCTGGCGATCCTGCTCGGCGGGCGGACCGCCGAGGAGATCTGCTTCAAGCAGGTCTCGACCGGCGCCCAGAACGACCTCCAGCGAGCCACCGAGATCGCCCGGGCCATGGTGACCGAGTACGGCATGAGTCACCGCGTGGGGCCGCTGTCCTTCGGCAACGACGGGTTTCGAAGCCCGGAGGGCCGCCTGCTATTCCCCGGGGCCGCGCAGGAGCTCTCGCCCGAGCTCGCGTCACTCGTCGACGAAGAGGTGAAGCGGCTGGTCGACGAGGCCCACGAGCGGGCGAATCGGGTGCTCGAGGCCCAGCGCGACCTGCTGGACCGGCTCGCCGACCTGCTGATGGTAAACGAGGTGATCGAGGGATCCGACCTCAGCGGGTACGTCGAGGGAACCAAGCCCATCCCCACGGCCGAGGAGGCCCGGGCGCGCCTGGCGGAGAGTGGCAACGGCCGGCGAACCCCATCAGGGCCGGACATCATCGGACAACAGCAAACCCAGGCCATCCCCCCGCCACCGCCGGCCGCGATCGACGGCTAGGAACGGGGCGGCTCCCTTCCGACCAGCAGGTCGTACCGTCCTCGGAACCTATCCAGGAACCGGTAGTAGTTCCGCTTCGACCACTTCGCCCGCTCGTCCGGGGGGGTGTTGAACCACATCCGATGCTCGTGTCGGATCACCGGCGCCGTCACGACCATCGATTTCAGATCGGCCTCCTTCACCCGGAACGAGTACTCGATGTCGGCCGTCCGATACCACTTGAACTTCTCGTCGAACAGCCCCACCTCGAGCAGGACCTCCCGCCGCATCGCCATGAGATAGCCTTCGATCGCATCGACCTCCGGCCCGTCCGCGGCCTCGAAGTCCTGCAAGTTGGTCGTGACGATGCCGAACGGACCGACCACGCCCACCGCCGGGTCGGCCAGGGCCTCCTCGATCGGCCCGAAGACGTCGCCGACGGGCTCGATCGAGCCATCCACCACCACCACGATCCGACCCAGGGACCGCTTCAGCCCCGCATTGCGGGCCGCTCCCCAGCCCGTCCGCTCGACGAGCGGGATCACCTCGACGCCTTCGCCGAAGGAGGACGGATCGTGGCCCGTGACGTCCGCCACCACATACTGGACGCTTCGGCCACCCTGGTGGGACCGAAACCCCTCGAGGCCCCGGACGACGTCCTCCGGCCATCCCTCCACAAGCCAGTGGACGGTGGCGTCGAAGGTGGCCGGCTGCTCCAGGGCCGACGGCACATCCTCCGGCCGCACCCCGGCGGGAGCCTCCCCAGCGTCACCGGCTGGCCCTCCGACCGGCGCCAGGCGGGGCCCCTCCGCCGAATCAACGACCGTGAACCCCAGATCCGCGATGCGGTCGCGAAGCGCGTCGGCAGCGGCGAAGTCCTTGTCCTTCCGCCGCTCCTCGCGCTCGGCGGCAAGTCGTCGAACGTCGTCGGGCACGTCGCTCACGCTTGGTGCCTCCGAACGAAGGGGAAGGGCAGGATGAGCAGGACGGCCACCGCCGACCGGACTAGACAGGCTCCTTCGACAGGGCTCGCAGGCGCCCAGCGATCGCCTCGAGCGTGTGGATGGCGATCGAAGTGTGCTCCTTCAGCAACCCGCGGAAGACCCATTCGGTGATCCCGAGAAGCCGGACGTCGGTGATGGCGGTCACGGTCGCCGTCCTCGGCCCGCCGTCGATGAGCGCGATCTCGCCGAAGAAGTCCCCGGGTCCAAGGATGGCCTTCTCCTTGCCCCCGATGGTCACGCGGCACTTCCCCTCGAGGATCAGGAACAACCCGATCCCGTGCTCGCCTTCCCGGGCGATCACGGTCCCGGCCTTGTGCCTGACCTCCTTCGCTGCTTGGGCGATGATGGCGAGCTCCCGCTTGGAACAGTCGGAAAAGAGTGGGACCCTTGCCAACATCTCCATCACGTCGTCCTTCCCCAACCCTCGACCCCCTCACGCGGCAGCCGCGACCGCCCTGGTCCGAGCAGACTCGGATCCTATCGCGATCGGACCGCACGGCGCGAAGGACGGCCTCCCTCTAGGATGAGCGGGTGACCGAAGGCCGCCGTTTCGCTGCGATCGTGGTCCTGTTCCTGCTCGGCTTCGCCATGGCGGCGTTGGCGGACGCCCTCGACGCGTACTGGCCCCTCTTCGTCACCCCGCTGCCGTACGCGGTCATCCCATGGCTCGTCGTCCACGCCGACGATCCGCACTGAACCACGGGTTCTCCCGGGCAGCGACCGATCGCTCTAGAGACCATTGTCGCTGACCGCCACCCTGCAGGCCCTCCTGGCCGAACGATTCAGCTGTCCTTCCTGCGGGCACGAGAACGGTGCCATCCAGCCCGTACACCTGGTTGACGACGTGACTGTCGAGGAACCGGAGTAGCATGCTCCGTAAGCAGGGGAAGGAGGTCGCCATGTATGACGTAGAAGATCCGAGGAGGGAGGGGTATACCTCGCCGTGGGGCGGCGCGCCCGAGACGCCCGGCGAGCCGGCGCCACAGCCGGCGCCGTCGCCGGAGCCACCTCCGGAGCGCTCGTGGGAAACCGCCGATCGGGTGGCGGAGCCGGCCGGAGAGATGGTCGAGAGCGCGACGCCAGAGACCAAGACGGTCGTGAAGCGGGCCCCGGCCACGGGAAAGAAGGTGTCCACGCGGGCGGGGGGGGCGGCCAAGAAGACCGCCCGTAAGACCCGGGCTTCAACGAAGAAGGCCGCGACCAGGGGCAAGAAGGCCACCACCCGGGCCAGGGCCGGCGCCAAGAAGGTCACCAGACGAGCTCGCTCGACCGGCAAGAAGGCCACCACCCGGGCCAGGGCGAGGGTGAAGAGGGCGACGAGCCGCAGGAAGACCGCGACCCGCAAGTCAACTGGGCGCAAATCCACGACCCGCAGGAAGTCGGCGGCTCGGGGATAAGACCAGCTGAGGAACACGTGAGCGGCCCGCCGAAGGCGGGCCGCTCACCCTTGTCGCGGGTGCGGGTTGAACCCGTGAACTCTCGATAATGAGTTCAGCCGATCCGGGTGTTGTGAGATCTGCGCTTGACGCGCGCGGAATGCCTGGAGCAGTGCCTGGACTGAACGCTCATCGTGCGCCGAAATCACCTCTGGCGAGTTGTTTCGAACCTACGCAGCCGCTACAACCAGGCCGGCCTCATCGCGCATCCGGGCATCTTGCCTCGACGGCTGATCCGGCTCCATACTCATGTCGGCCCTCGGTGCGAGGGCTCTTCCGCATCCTGGAGGGAGCGTGTCGGAAGCACTCACGTCCGAAGGTGTCGGCCGGCTGGCCAGGCGACCCGAGCCCGATTCGGCTGCGGGGGCCGTTACCTCGGCCGGTCTGCGATCCATCCCACGGATCGGGGTCCTCCTGGCCGCCGGCAGGTCGGAGCGGTTCCACCCCATGACCGGCGGCGGCTCCAAGGCCTTAGTCCGCCTGGGAGGGCTGCCGCTGGTCGAACGGGCCGTGCGATCCCTCCTTGCGCTCGGCCTCGAGGAAGTCATCGTGGTGGTCGGGTACCGCGCCAGTCCAGTGGCCTCAGTGGTAGGCAGGATCGCTCCCGGACGGGTGCGGGCCGTCTACGCCGAAGGGTGGGAGGCGGGGAACGGAGCGTCCCTGGCGGCCGCGGAGGAGCTCGTTGCCGACGAGCCGCTGTTCCTACTCCAGACGAGCGACCACGTCTTCACCGAGGGTGCGCAGAGTGGTTTCATCCGGGCACGGAAGCCGGCCGTCCTGGTCGACCTTCGCCCCGAAGCATCCGCCTGGGGCGAGGGCACCCGAGTCCATCTCGAAGGAACCCGGGTGCTCGCCTTGGGGAAGCACATCGAGCGGCCCGCAATAGACTGCGGGGTCTTCCTGCTCCCCCCGACGGTCTTCGAGTGCCAGCGGCGCGCAGCCGCGGAGGGTGATTTCGGCTTGGCGGGCGCGGTTACCCGGCTTTCGCAGACCATTCCCGTCACCGCGATCCCTCTGCCGCCAGGCAGTTGGTGGCAGGACGTCGACACCCCTGAGGACCTCCGGGCGGCCCGAGTGGGGCTGCGCCGATCCCTGGTTCGGGAGAGCGACGGGCCTGTGTCCCGATACCTGAACCGGCCGCTTTCCACACGGTTGTCCTTGGCCCTGGCACCCTTGCGGTTGTCACCGGACCTGATGTCCTTCGTAGCTTTGCTGCTCGGGCTGCTCGCCGCTGGACTCCTCGCCGCGGGCGAGGGGGTGGTTGGCGGCGTGACGGCACACGCAGCCTCCGTGGTCGACGGGGTCGACGGCGAGGTGGCGCGGCTCCAGATCAGAGCGCGACCGCGTGGAGCCATGCTCGACGGCGTCCTTGACCGCCTCGCCGACGCCGCCATCATGGCAGGGTTGGCGCTTTGGGCGCTGGCCCGCGCCCCTCGCCCCTCGGTCGTCCTCGTCCTGGCTGTGGCGGCCACGGCAGGCGCCCTCCTGTCCATGGCGACCAAGGACCGGGCCGCAGCGCTGGGGCTTGTCCCTGCCCCTGAGCGGGGTCTCGCGTTCCTGTTAGGCGGGAGGGATGGACGCCTGCTCCTGGTGGCCCTGGGGTCCCTTGCGGGTCGGCCCATCCTTGCATTGATTGCCGTAACCGCCACCTCTGCCGTCAGCCTGGCCCTGCGCCTCCTCCTGGTCGGCCGTCGCCCGCGCGCCGTCTGACGACGCCGATCGAACCGTCACGTCGAAGATACGTTCGGGACTCCTCGGATTCCTTGCCTGATGAGGCGCCCTTCTTGCACTCCGCGCGATTATGAGCAAGGAGGTTACGCGGAGCCTTCTCTCACCCTTTCAGGATCAACCGATCACGCCAAGGTCATGCAGCGCGTTGGCGACCATCATCACGTGGTCTCGCGCGGAGGCATGAGGTTCGTTGTCGGTCACGTACGCCTTCACAGCGAGCTCGTGCTTTACGAGCACCCGAATGAGGGACTGCGCCTCTTCGCTGACCCCCCCCGCCTCAACGTCCGCGAAGAATCGAACCATGTCATCGATGTCGGCTTCGCTCCCGTCGCTCTTCACGATGGCGCTGCCGTCTTCGAATCGCACGAGAACCGTACCGACCGGGGCTTCCTCCCACTCGCTCATGTTTCACCCTCCGATCAGTAGGGCCCAGTGGGCCGCCCGCGCTGTGCTGAACGTCCTGTCTCGATCCTCCCAACCTCGGCCATCGAACGCGGTCGTGGGTTCGCGTTTTCCCTGCTGTTCGCAACCATCCGATTGGGAAGTGCCAGGACGCGCTCCCGAATCAGGGTACAACAGAGTCTTTCCGCTGCTAGCTGCCGCCAAGTCCAGAGACCGACGATGATCAGTCGTTGGGGTCGACTCGACCGGTCTGAACACCAGCGACAATCGGCGATGAAAACCGCCGTCGAGGTGTTCGCCGTATCCATCGGGGGATGCGACGGTTGATCGCGCTCGCGGCTTCGCTCATGCTCGCCACGGCCTGCGGCCCGGGTCCGCAGGCCCGGTCGAGCGGTAGCCGGCATCCC
>Ga0209887_1000463_pt1 | contig 12191 bp, 12 predicted proteins | sample GWRWN1_30_40_FD_187230 | JGI IMG/M metagenome (GOLD analysis project Ga0209887, IMG submission 187230) | Riverbed sediment microbial communities from areas with no vegetation in Columbia River, Washington, USA - GW-RW N1_30_40 (SPAdes)... | ecosystem: Environmental > Aquatic > Freshwater > River...
CTCGATCGATCCCGAATCCGGCGACCTCCGGGTGTGGATCCAGGAGCTCGCCGAGACCGAGGAGGGCGAGCCCGAGCTGGTCTCGGAGAAGGAGGTCGAGGTCACCGACGAGTTCAAGGGCCGGATCGGCGCGCAGACGGCGAAGCAGGTCATCTTCCAGAAGCTCCGTGACGCGGAGCGCGAGATGACCTACGAGGAGTTCGCCGGTCGCGAGGGCGACGTGGTGACCGGGATCGTCCAGGCGCAGGAGCGCGACCGGCGCAGCATGCTGCTGGACCTGGGCAAGGTGGAGTCCCTGCTGCCGCACACAGAGCAGATCCCATCCGAGCAGCTCCGCCACGGCGAGCGGGTCAAGGCCTACATCAGCGAGGTTCGGCGCGGCACGAAGGGGCCTCAAATCGTCGTGTCGCGGACCCACCCCGGGCTCCTCCGCAAGCTGTTCGAGATGGAGGTCCCCGAGATCGAGGAGGGCATCGTCGAGATCAAGGAGGTGGCCCGGGAGCCGGGACACCGCTCGAAGATCGCCGTGGCCTCCCGGGAGCCCGCGGTCGACCCGGTGGGCGCTTGTGTGGGCCCCAAAGGCTCCCGCGTCCGCATGGTCGTGAACGAGCTCCGGGGCGAGAAGATCGACGTGGTGCCGTGGAGCGCCGACCCGGCGCAGTTCGTGGCGAACGCGCTGCAGCCGGCCAAGGTGAAGGAGGTCATCACCGACCCCACCACCCAGACGGCCCTGGTCATCGTGCCCGACTATCAGCTGTCCCTGGCTATCGGCAAGGAGGGTCAGAACGCGCGCTTGGCGGCCCGCCTCACCGGGTGGCGGATCGACATCAAGAGCGAGACGCAGCATGCGGAGGAGCTGCGCGCACCCCGCGCGGCGCCCCCGACGACGGAGGAGGCTCCGGCAACAGCCGAGGCGAAGGCCGAGCCCGTCGCCGAGGCCGGCGCCGAGACCGGCTCGCAGGCCGAGGCCGCGCCCAGGGACGCCGCGCCCGTCGATGTCGACGAGGAGCCGGCCGCGGAGGAACCCGCCCCCGCCGTGGTCGAGGAGACCGTCGAGGGCTAAGCGATGGCTCCACGCACGGAGCCCACACGGACTTGCGTCGGCTGCCGCATGAAGGCGGGCAAGCGCGTCCTCCTCAGGGTGGTGCGGACGCCCCAGGGCGATGTCCGGGTCGATGCGAGCGGCACGGCGCCGGGGCGAGGCGCGTACGTCCACGCGGATCGGGCGTGTGTGAAGGCGGCGATCGCCCGCGGAGCGCTGGCCCGGTCCCTGCGGATGGGCCTGCGAGCGGACGAAGCAGCTAGGCTAGGCGACGAGATCGAACGGGACATCGAACGGGAAGTGCGGCGATGAGGGTTCACGAGCTGGCGAAGGAACTGGGGGTGACGAGCAAGGACCTGCTCGCCGCCCTCGAGGCCATGGGGTTCGAGGGCCGGACGGCGTCCTCCTCGGTCCCCGACGAGGCAGTCCCTCGCCTGCGGGCCTCGGGCGGCAAGGCCGTCCCTGGCGCCAAGCCCAAGGCGGCCCGGGAAGAGCCGGTGGCTCGGGCTCGGGCCAGACCGAAGGCCAAGGCCGAGCCCGTACCGGAGGCCAAGCCGAAGCCGGCGGCCAAGACCGCCCCGGCCGCGGCCGCCCGGCCCGACGGTGCCGCCACCGCGACCGTGGCCGTTCCCCCGGTCGCTCCCGCTTCCCAGCCGGCGGCGGCTGCAGCGCCGGCCAAGCCGGCGCTGCCGTCCCTCAAGGTCGTGCGCGGCTCGAGCGCGCAGGACCTCGCCGAGAAGGTCGGCCGGACCCCGTCAGACATCGTGAAGATCCTGCTCTCGCTGGGAGAGATGGTGACCGCGACGCAGTCGTTATCGGACGACGCCATCACGCTCGTCGCCACGGAGCTCGGCTACGAGGCCGAGGTGGTCGGCTTCGAGGAGGAGGCCGAGGAGGAGGAGCAGGTCGACGAGAGCCGTCTGCGGCCCCGGCCCCCGGTGGTGACAGTCATGGGACACGTCGACCACGGCAAGACGCTCCTGCTCGACGCCATCCGCAAGACGGATGTCGTCTCGCAGGAGTTCGGGGGCATCACCCAGCACATCGGGGCCTACCAAGTGCACGTGGACGGGCGCGAGATCACGTTCATCGACACGCCCGGCCACGAGGCCTTCACGGCGATGCGGGCTCGCGGGGCCCAGGTCACCGACATCGCGGTGCTCGTCGTGGCGGCCGACGACGGGGTCAAGCCGCAGACGGTCGAGGCCCTCGACCACGCACGGGCCGCTGAGGTGCCGATCATCGTCGCCGTGAACAAGGTGGACAAGCCGGAGGCCGACCCGCAGCGGGTCCGCCAGCAGATGGTGGAGCTCGGCGTGGTCCCGGCGGAGTGGGGTGGCACTGTCGAGTTCGTCGACGTGTCGGCGAAGGCCCGGACCAACCTGGACGGTCTGCTCGAGACGATCCTGCTGGTTGCCGACCTCGAGGAGCTGAAGGCCGACCCCGAGGGCCGGGCTCGTGGCGCGGTCATCGACGCCAACCTTGACAAGGGCCGGGGGGCGGTCGCGTCGGTGCTGGTGCAGAAGGGCTCGCTCGACGTCGGCGATGCCCTCGTCGCCGGCACTGCCTGGGCCAAGGTCCGGGCCATGCTGGACGAGAACGGGCAGCCGGTGGAGGAGGCCGGACCCAGCAAGCCGGTGCAGATCCTCGGGTGGTCGGCGGTGCCGAACGCCGGCGACGACTTCCGGGAGGTCGAGGACGAGCGGGAGGCCCGGCATCTGGCGCAGAAGCGAGAGGCCAAGTTCCGGGCGGCCGAGCTCGTGACCAGCCGGCCCCCCAACCTGCAGGAGCTCATGGCGCAGGCGCGCCAGGCCGAGGTCCCCGAGCTCAACCTGGTGGTCAAGGCCGACGTCCAGGGATCGCTGGGGGCCGTCATGGACGCCTTCCTGAAGCTGCCGCAGGAGGAGGTCCGGGTGAACATCATCCACGGGGCTACCGGGGCGATCACCGAGAGCGACATCGCCCTGGCGGTGGCGTCGAACGCCATCGTGGTCGGGTTCAATGTCCGCCCCGACGCCAACGCCCGCGAGCTCGCGGACCGCGAGGGCGTCGACGTCCGGCTGTACCGGGTCATCTACGAGGCCATCGACGACATCCGAAACGCCCTGGCCGGCATGCTGAAGCCCGAGGAGCGGGAGATCGAGCTCGGCCGGGCGGAGGTCCGGGCGCTGTTCCGGGTCCCCCGGGTCGGCGTGGTGGCCGGTTCCTATGTGGTGTCGGGCAACATCACGCGCAATTCGCGGGCCCGCGTGGTGCGCGACGGCGTGGTGGTGTACGAGGGCCGGATCGGCTCGCTCCGCCGGTTCAAGGACGACGTCCGGGAGGTGGCGGAGGGCTTCGAGTGCGGCATCTCCATCGAGAACTTCCAGGACGTCCACGAGAGCGACATCATCGAGGCGTTCGAGGTCCGCGAGGTCGCCCGGCAGCTGTAGGCGCCGGGCCCGGAGGGCCAGATGCTCGTTGCGCTGGAACGGTTCGACCTGCGGATCCCCGGTTGCGAGTCACTCAAGGAGAAGCGCCACGTGGTGAAGACGCTCACCGGGGGGATCCGGTCCAAGTTCAACGTCGCGGTGGCCGAGGTGGACCACCACGACCTGTGGCAGCGGACGACGATCGCCGTGTCGGCCGTCTCGGGCGACGCCTACCACGCGAAGCGCGTCATGCACGAGGTCGAGAGGTTCGTCGAGCGGTGGGCCGAGGTCGAGGTGATCGACGCGGACCTCACCCTGCACTCACCCGATGACTGAGGGGACTCGCCCCGGGAGGGTGTCGGAGGAGTTCCGGGAGATCCTGGCCGAGGAGATCCCCAAGCTGAAGGACCCCAGGATCGGCTTCGTCACCGTCACGTACGTGCGGGTGACCCCTGACCTTCGCATGGCGCGGGTCTTCTACACGGTCATGGGCGACGAGAAGGAGCGCAAGGCCACGGCGGCCGGCCTCCGCTCGGCTCGGGCGCACCTCCGTCAGGTGATCGGGGGCCAGATCCGGATCAAGACGCTTCCGGACCTCGCGTTCGAGGAGGACCGGTCGATCGAGGCGGCCGACCGGATCGACCGGCTGATCCGCGAGCTGCACGAGGGGGAGCGTTGAGCGAGCAGATGGCCCGGGCGGCCGGGGTCCTGTCGGGCGCGAAGGAGATCGCGCTGGCCTGCCACGTGAACCCCGACACGGACGCGCTCGGCTCGATGCTGGGGCTGTCGATCTTCCTTCGGTCGCGGGGAGCCCACACCGTGTGCTCCTTCGCAAACGACCCGTTCGTCGTCCCTCGGTGGGCCGAGGTCCTGGCGGGCACGGACGCGCTCGTCCCGTCGAAGGAGTTCCCCAAGGAGCCGCAGACCATGGTGACCTGCGACGCCGCCTCCATGGACCGGCTGGGCTCGCTCGCCGCCAGCGCGGCGCGAGCGCGGGAGCTGATCTGGATCGACCACCACATGAGCAACGAGGGGCTGGGGACGATCCCCCTCATCGATCCATCCGCCTCCTCCACGTGCGAGATGGTCTACCGGCTGGTCCGGGCCATGGGCGGCGAGCTGCCGGACGAGGCGGCCACATGCCTGTACGCCGGGCTCGTGACCGACACGGGGAGGTTCCAGTACGCATCAGTGCGGCCGGGGACCCTGCGCCTGGCGGCGGAGCTCCGTGAGCATCGGTTCGACCACACCCGGCTGGCCCAGGCGCTGTACGAGGACAACGCGACCGCGTACCTGAAGCTCCTGGGGGTCGCGCTCCACCGCATCACCCTGGCCGAACGGGCCGACCTGGCATGGACGTACCTGACGCAGGCCGACCTGGCCGACGCCGGCGTGCACCCGAGCGAGACCGACGACCTCATCGACGTCGTCCGGACGGCGCGGGAGACCGACGTGGCCGCGGTGATGAAGCAACAGCGTGACGGCAGGTTCCGGGTCAGCCTGCGCTCGCGGGGGAGCCACGACGTGTCGAAGGTCGCGTCGATCTTCGGCGGCGGCGGCCACCGCCTGGCGTCGGGGTACACGTCGAACCACGGCCTGGCGGGGACGGTCGAGCGGCTGGAGGCCGCGCTCCGCGACGAGCCCGTGGAGCCGTGAGCCCGGCCGAAGGGCTCCTGCTGGTGGACAAGCCGAAGGGAGTCACGTCCCACGACGTGGTCGACGAGGCTCGGCGAGCCCTTGGCATCAGGAAGGTCGGCCACGCCGGCACGCTCGACCCTATGGCCACCGGGCTCCTGATCCTCGGTGTGGGGAGAGCCACGCGCCTGCTCCGGTTCCTGGGGGAGCTCCCGAAGGCCTATGAGGGCACCGCGCTGCTGGGGGTGGAGACCGACACGCTCGACGCCGAAGGCGAGGTGCTCCGGACCGCAGAGGTCGAGGCGGACCGTGCCGCGCTGGAACGGGCCATGGCGGCGAGGGTCGGCGGATCGATGCAGCGCCCCCCGGCGTACTCGGCGGTCAAGGTCGGAGGGCGCAAGCTGTATGAGGCGGCGAGGAGCGGGGAACGTGTGGAGGCGGCGCCTCGTCCCGTTCGGGTTGACGCGTTCGACTTGCTGGCGTTCGACCCGCCGAGGTTCGACTTCCGGGTCACCGCCTCCGGTGGGACCTACGTGCGGGTCCTGGTGGCCGACGTGGGAACCGATCTCCGCTGCGGCGCGCATCTGACCCGGCTGGTGAGGACGGGCATCGGTCCGTTCCTCCTTCGGGACGCCGCCGACGCGAGCGAGCTCCGCGCGCCGCTCCCGCTCGACCGGGCGGTGGCGCATCTGCCTCGGATCGACCTCGACACGGAGGAGGCCACCGCGGCGACCCACGGGAGGATCCTTGGTCCGGCGGGGATCGAGGGACCGTACGCCGTGTTCGGGCCAGGGGGCACGCTCATCGGCGTGTACCGCGACGACGGAGCAACGGCCCGTCCCGAGGTCATCGTGGCGTAGGCTTCGGTCTCATGGCCGAGCACAGCAACCGGGCCGCGCGGAAGAAGACTATCTCGCGGGTCGTTCAGATCCTCGTCTCCGTCGCGCTCGTGGTGGCCATCTTCGCCTACGCCATCCCGAAGATCGCGGACTACCGCTCGGTGTGGCAGGCGCTCACCAACATGACCTGGCTCGAGCTCGCGTCGCTCGTCGGCGCCATGGTGTTCAACCTCGTCACCTACTGGTTGCAGAACATGGCGTCGATCCCGGGGCTCGGGCTCTGGCAAGCCGCCGTGAACAACCAGACCACGACCTCGATCGCCGACACGATCCCCGGGGGCGGCTACATCGCGGTCGGGGTGGGCTACACGATGTACCGGTCGTGGGGCTTCCCGACCTCGGTCATCGCCCTGTCCGCGCTGGTCACCGGGATCTGGAACGTGTTCATGAAGCTCGACCTGCCGGTGATCGCGCTCGCGATCCTCGCCGTGCAAGGCCAGGCGAGCGGGGGGCTCGTGGTGGCCGCGTTGGTGGGGATCGCCGTCCTGGCCGCCGGGGTGGTGCTGTTCGCGCTGGTGCTGTGGAAGAAGGAGCTCGCTCGCCGGATCGGCGACGCGCTGGGACGAGCCGCTTCCTTCCTGCTGAGGTTGATCCGCAGGCGGCCCGTCGAGCACTGGGGAGAGGCGGCGGTCCGGTTCCGCCGGCAGACCATCGATCTGGTGGCCAAGCGGGGGGTTGCGCTCACCGTGACCACCATCGTGAGCCACCTGGCGCTGTTCCTGGTCCTGCTGCTCGCCGTCCGCCACGTCGGCATCTCCGAGACCGAGATCAGCGCGGCCCAGGTCCTGGGCGTGTTCGCCTTCGGGCGCCTGGTGACGGCGCTCCCCCTCACGCCCGGTGGCCTCGGCTTCGTCGAGCTCAGCTACATCGGCGGCCTGATCCTGGCGGGCCGGGCGCATGCCGACGTGCCGACGGAGGTCTTCAACGCGCAGGTGGCGGCGGCGGTCCTGGTGTTCCGGACGCTCACCTACGGGATCCAGATCCCGCTCGGAGCCTTCACGTATCTGATCTGGCGGTTCAACAAGAGCTGGCGGAAGCCCGTGGCGATCGAGCTCGAGCCGCAGGCCGTCGCCCCGGTCCCGCAGCCCTAGGGAGGCGTCCCCGCGGGGACCGGGGAGCCGCGCATCCGCATGGCCACGTCGCGGACCTCGGTGACCAGGGCCGCCGAGCCGAGCGCCACGCCGGCCCCCAACAGGACGCCGGCCACCACGTCGGACAGCCAGTGCGCGTCCAGGTACACGCGCGAGAAGGCCATCACGAAGGCGAACAGCAGGGCGATGGCTTCCCACTTCCTCCTGCGGGGGCCAGAAGGCAGGAGCACCAGCACCAGCGCGACCGCGGTGGCCGCACCGGCCACCGCATGTCCGGAGGGGAACGAGTAACCCGTGATGGCCACGAGCGCGTTCGGCGGGCGGCCGCGATGGAAGTAGGCCTTGGCCGCCGTCAGGAGCACCTCGGCGGCGACCCAGGTCAGGACCCAGGCTCCCAGGGCCCGCCACCTCCGGCGGAAGGCCAGCCACAACGCGACAACCACTCGCAAGGGGATCGTGACGTATCCGCCGCCGATCACGTTCAGGGCCCGGGCCACCCCGGAAAGGACCACGTTTCGGATGTCGTCCATGGCCCGGTAGGTGGACTCGTCGAGGCGGCCGACGGCGCCGAACGTGGTCCTGGGCGCCGCCCCGGGAGGATGGCGGCCGACCGCGATGAACAGCAGCACCAAGAAGAGCAGCAGGCAGAGTGAATACAGGAAGGTCCGTCGGTGGTTGTTCAGCACGCGCCCTCGCCTATCCCGGACAGGGCGGGGCCTCCGCTCCACACAGGGTGAGCCCGGTCTCCTCCCTGGCCCGTTCCACCAGCACCGAGCGGGAGACGAACGAAAGGGCCTGCTGAGCCTCCAGCGCGAGCGTCGCCGAGGCTCCCGTGGCGAACCGGAACTTGTTCGTGACGCAGCCTCCCGAGAACCGGAGATACCGGTTGACCTGGAAGGTCGGCGGCAGGCTGATGGGCTCCTCGTAGACCCGGACGCCCGGCTGGTTGACCCCCGCGGTGACCTCGATCGCGTTCGACACGTCGCACCACGCGGTCAGCGTGACCTCGAGCGCCCGGATGCCGGCACGGTCGGAGTCCAGGAAGAACTGGGCCGAGCCGCTTCCGATGCGCGAGCCGTCGTAGGACCAGCCCGACGGGAACTCCGCGATGCAGGGAACGAGCGTTGCCGACGGCACCGCCTGGGCCGCCAGGATCAGCGCTTTCGCGTCCTTGCCCCCGCACGTCGGCTCGTGTAGGTATGTCCCGGCGCACGCGGGAAGCAAGGCCACGGCGGCCGCGCCGAGCATGACGATCGCCGAGCGGATCCGGGCCCGGCGCCTCATGCGAACACGTTCCAGTTCTGGAGGACCAGGAGGAGGGCCAGGAGCGCCAGTACGAGGACTCCCGCGGTGCGGAGGATACGCCGCACACTCCACCGCTGGATCGAGACGGGCTTCCGCTCCGGCGCCATGGCACGGAGCTCGCCCACGAGGTCCCGGCCGTCCTGCTTGAGCATGCTCCGCAGCTGCGTGGGGCTGGCCACCCCTCGGGCGGCGGCGAAGGCCTCGGCGATCTCGTCCTCGGTGAAGAGCGCGAGCGCGTGCTCGTAGACCCGCTTCGCGTCGCTCTTCACCGCGAGGACCAGCATCATGTTCGCCAGGTCCACGGCCTGCCGCCAGGGCGACGGCCGGACCTGGACGAAGAAGACGTCGATCACCAGGACCTTGCCGTCCCGCACCATGAGGTTCGCCGGCTTGATGTCCCGGTGGGCGAGTCCCACATCCCACATCTTCCGGACGATCTGGAGTCCCTCGTCGATGCCCGCATCGTCGATCTCGGCGTCACCGATCTCCACCGCCCCGTCGAAGAACTCCATCACGATCATGTACTCGCGCTCCGGCGTGATCTCCACCACGCCGTAGGGCTTGGGGGTGGGAAGGCCCTCGTCATAGAGGAGGCGAAGCGTGTAGTCCTCGTACTCGACGAACCGGCGGACCGACTGGAAGGGGGTCTCGTCCTCCAGCGCCCCGTACAGGATGGAGCGTCCGAGCTTGTACCAGCGGTCCGCCCGGACGTGGCTCTTCGCGTACAGCTTGGCGAACAAGTGTCGTTCCGGTTCGCCCTCCGTGGCTCCCACCCGCAGGCGAAGCGGCGTGGACCCCCCCGACCCCTCCAGCCCGACCGGCTTGATGTCAAGGACCTCGTAGCCCAGCTGGTCCAGGACGGCCCGCCGGATGGCCTCCCCCCGCTTGCCGCCCACGTCCAGGTGGGCCGCCTTGCCTCTCCGGTAGGTCACCGGGAACACGTCGTTCGGCGTGTACCACCGGAACGCCACGAGGGGGATGGCGATGCCCATGATGGCGCCGAACCCGGCGTCCGTTGGATGGTCCACCCCGAGGTACAGGCGGGCGACAACGAGTGCGAGGATCACGCCGCCGACGACCCACTTCGCGATCTCGCGGGGACGACCCGGGACGACGAGCGCGTACGTCATGCCGACGAGCGAGGCGGCCAGCCCCACCGACGGCCTGGAGGGCATCGAATACCCCTCCCACGGCCCGATGATCGTGATGCCGAGCGGCCGGCTTCGCCCCAACAAGACCGAGATCTGGTACGCGACGATCTCGGCGGCCAGCATGCTCCCCAGGAACACGAACAGGTGTCGCCAGTGCCGGAAGCCGACGAGCGCCGCGATGGTGCCCCACCGGAGGGCGCGGATCGTCCACCTCGATGCCAGGAGGTTGACGAACAACACGATGTCGGTGAGGGAGTCGCTGCGGAGGCTGGCGATCCAACGCAGTCGCAAGGTATCGAACCGGTCGAAGATCCCGCCGAGCGGCTGGAAGAAGAGCACGCCGATCAGAACGCTGCCGAAGTAGACCACCATGACGATCCAGAACTTGCCGCTCCGACCGAGCTCGTGGGGGAGCGGCGGCGCTTCGCCGGAGGGTCGCCGGTGCCGCCTTCCGCCGTTGCCGGGCTGGCGATGGCGCTCCTCTCGGGTCCCGCTGACGGTCTCGTCGGTGACGTCCAAGGATCGCCCGTTCGTCGAAAGCCCGACTCTACTCCAGGGCGTTCGGGAGCCCGTGCTCCGCGAGCCATGCGGACGCGACCGCGTGAGGGGACCGGCCCGAGGCGACCTCCGCGTTCATCCGCTGCAGGTCCTCGGTGGTCAGCGCGGCCGACACGGCGTTCGTGACCCCCACCAGCATGGGCCCGAACCTCGTCAGCGCGTCGGTCCGGACGATCGGCGTGACGTTCTCGGCCGGCTGGAGGTGGAGGTCGTCTTCCAGCAGGACGAAGCCGTGGGCGTCGATCTGTCCGTCGCTGGTGAACAGCAGGGCCGCCTGAACATGCCCGGCCTGCAGGGCCGCAACCGTGAGCGCGCCCCCTTCGTCCAGCGGCACGAACGACTCGAAATGCAGGCCGTACAGGGACGCGAGCCCCGCGAGGCACAAGGCTCGCTCGCGGCACTCGGGCGGCCCGCCGAAGGCCATCTGCGGCGCGACCGGCGCGAGGTCGCTGATGGCGCGCAGGCCGTAGCGGGTCGCGGTCTCCTTCGTGACGACGATCCCGTTCCGGTCCTGCGCCGGCGACCCGGCGAGGACGGTGAGGCCGCGCGACGCCATCACGCGCGCCAGCGCGCGATGCGTCGCGCGCTCGTCCGGGGATGCCGATCCCTGCCCGGCAACGAACTCGAGCGCGCTCCCCGCGTACTCCGGCACGATCTCGACGAGCCCGCGCTGGAGTGCCGGCTCGACGAGCTCCCTGGCCCCCAGGTCGAGCGCGAGCTCGACCCGGAAGCCGGCCGATCGCAGGGCCTGCCCGTAGAGCTGCGCGAGCAGGACGCTCTCGGGGAAGTTGAACGACGCGATGGTGATGGCGTCGTCGTCGAGGGCGCTCGTCCGGGGAGCCGGGGCCGACCCGCACGCCGCGAGCAGAAGGAGGAGCGAGACGAGCATCGCCGTTCGCCTCCCAGGCACCCGCCGTCCTCCTCCGCCCGTGGGAGCGCTCAGGCTATTCGAAAGCCGCGCGATCGGGGGCCGGCCAGCATCTTCGATAGGCTGCCGCGCGTGGAGCTCCGGCACGGACTGGAGTCGCTTCCGCTGGGTTCCGGCGCGACGGTCGTGACCGTCGGGTTCTTCGACGGTGTGCACCGAGGCCATCAGGCCGTCTTCCGCCGAATCGTCGAGTTCGCCCGAGACCGCGGACTCCGATCAGTCGTCGTCACGTTCGACCGGCATCCCCGGGAGATCCTGACCCCGGGGAGGGAGCCGAAGCTCCTGACGACGCCGGACCGAAAGGCTCGGCTCATCGAGGCGGCCGGTGCGGATGTCCTCCTCGTCCTTCGATTCGACCGAGCGTTCTCACTCATCCCGGCGGAGGAGTTCGTTCGCCGAGTGCTGGCGGAGGGCCTTCACGCGGAGCACGTGGTCGTGGGGGCGAACTTCACGTTCGGACACGAGGCCCGGGGGACGGTGGAGACCCTCCGTACCCTCGGCCCGGCCCACGGGTTCACCGCCGAGGAGATCCCGATCCTCGAGCTCGATCGCCGTCCGGTCTCCTCGTCATCGATCCGGGAGGCGCTCGCTGAGGGCGACCTGGAGTGGCCGACGAGGGCGCTCGGCCGCCCGCACGCCGTCGATGGGACCGTCGTCGTCGGGGCGGGTCGAGGGATGGACCTCGGTTTCCCCACGGCGAATCTGGAGACCGATCCCCGCGTGCTGTTGCCCAAGACCGGCATCTACGCGGGACGCGCGTCGATACAGGAGGGAGCATTCGTCGCGGCCATCAGCGTGGGGACCAATCCGACGTTCGGCCGGGAACCGGTCCACGTCGAGGCCTATCTGCTCGACTTCGCGGGCGAGCTCCACGGCGAGGCGCTCACCGTCGAGTTCTGGGCCAGGCTCCGCGACGAGGAGCGATTCGACTCGCCCGCGGCACTCACCCGAACCATGGCCGAGGACGTCCGCCGCACTCGCGAGCTCGTGCCGGCGCCGGAGGCACGGCCGGCGTGAGGGGCCGCCACCACCATCCAGTGCCGCGATGACGGTGTCTGGTAGCCTTTTCCCTGGTCATGGCACTGACGACGGAATCCCGCTCGAAGATCATCGCCGACTATCGGCGCGCCGAGAACGACACCGGCTCGGCTGAGGTCCAGATCGCGGTGCT